>PVBE010084684.1_pt1 | contig 14805 bp, 11 predicted proteins | sample 1631181 | NCBI WGS metagenome assembly PVBE01 (sample SAMN08397723, study PRJNA350692) | Marine metagenome, whole genome shotgun sequencing project. | isolation source: water | place: Pacific Ocean | collected 2012-04
AATTGGCGACGATTACGTGGGTTTTATTACCTGGCGAAGGTAATTACTGGAGTTGAATTTAAAGATGGTATCGAGGTGACAACGATCGATCAGGTCGCCGCTTGATTCAACTGCCTGAACACCAGATTTGACAATAACTCCCGCCGTCGCAATTCGTCATGTAAACAAAAGTAGGCATAGCGATCAGCAACTCTGGTTGCCAACGACCGGCGAAGGACCAATAACCGCCGATGAGTATCATCACGATCCCCGTGTGCCACAGTAAGGGCAAATACGCCGGGGTCGGCGTCCCATGCGTTGGATAGCCGAACACCACCAAAACAACGTAGAACTGCAGAGCAAAAGGTAAACAGGCCCTAGAAGATCCTCAATGGTTAGCCCGTTCTTCGCGCTCGCAACGAAGACGGATTGTCTGCCGCGCTGCGGCAGCTATTGCACGCCTCCGGAATGACGTCTGTCGGCATATCTGGCTCTCAGGTACTCATGATGAGTTATCTCCAAATTATCGATTACCTGCCTGGGGCGCTTGCGGTGTATTCCTTGATCCTGATGTGCACATATGGCCGAGATGGTTAGCGGTCCGATGTATTAATTGTTGTCGCCCGGATACCATCTAGAAACTCGATTCTGGCAATCCTGCTATAATTATTAGTAATATGCTTATAATTAATGCGCATAAACATGTTTGACAATCGGTAGCGAGGCTTGAGGATCGGCGCCTAGAGGCGATGATCAAATCTCGCCAAGCCATTGCTCCGAAGGAGGAGAGAGCGCGTGTCAAAGCTGGTAGCGCCGCACGGCGGTAATGGTTTGCAGGCATTGCTGGCTCCGCCGGCCAAACGAGCCGCAGACCTGGCGCGAGCGCGGGGTCTGCGGAAAGTATCCATGACCAGCCGCGAAGTATCGGATGTCCTGATGTTGGGAATGGGCGCCTACACACCCCTGGATGGCTTTATGAGCGAGGCGGACTGGCGCCGCGTGAGCCTTGAGATGCGGCTCGAAAATGGCATCTTCTGGCCAATTCCGATCACGCTTTCGTGCGACGAGGCACTCGCACAAAGCATCCAACCGGCCGAAGAGGTAGCGCTGACAGACGGCGATAGCGGCCACATCCTGGCCATCATGAACGTGACCGACACCTATGCGCCGGATAAGACACTGGAATGCGAGCACGTATACCGAACGGCGGATCCCGCCCACCCGGGCGTACAGAAGGTCCTGGATCAAGGTGAGATCAACCTGGCGGGGCGGGTCACCTGTCTGTCCGAAGGCGAATATCCGGACAAATATCCGGAACTCTATCTCCGCCCCGCTCAAGCACGGACGATGTTCACAGACAACGGCTGGTCGCGGGTAGCGGCTTTCCAGACTCGCAATCCGATGCAACGGGCTCACGAACATCTGGTGAAAATCGCGATAGAGGTCACCGACGGCGTCTTTATTCACCAGGTCTTGGGCAAGCTGAAGCCGGGAGACATTCCCGCCATGGTGCGAACGAAAGCGATCCAGGCGATGATCGATGCCTATTTCGTACCGGGGACCGTCGTCCAGGCCGGCTACCCGATCGAAATGCGTTATGCGGGGCCGCGCGAGGCCTTGTTACACGCGTTGATCCGGCAGAATTTTGGCTGTTCGCACCTGATCGTCGGGCGCGATCATGCCGGTGTCGGTGACTACTATGGCCCCTTCGATGCACACCAAATCTTCGATACCTTGTGGGACGGGGCGCTTGAAACACAGGCGTTGAAAATCGACATTACGTTTTTCTGCAACAAGTGTTACGGCATGGCGACCGGCAAGACCTGTCCTCATACGGATGCCGACCGGATCCATATCTCCGGGACGGAACAGCGGGCCATGCTGGCCCGGGGGGATCCGATCCCGCTCGAATTCAGTCGCCCGGAAGTGGTCGAAATCCTGCGTGAGTACTACCGGGGGCTAGACGAATCCTCGTAACGATAACCAAGGAGACCCATCGCTTGTTTCCCCATCGGGAGAATAAAGCTAGGTCTCCTTAGTGCGCGCGCCCCCTGAGCACGCCCTTGCCGCGTTCGAGCGCGAGTTGTTGTCGCAACTCGTTTTGCCGGCGGCAGGGTCGAAGGGGCCGGCATCTGTGCCAAACTCGCCGACTATGGTTTAATGGCCCGCCGCACGAAAGCAGCGTCAGTTGGCACCATGAGCGGTCGATACGAACCCGATAAAACGATGACATTGGACCCGAACCCGCTTCAAGGATCGCGCGCCGAGATTGCGGCTGCGGACTTCTCGCGCAGATAAGCGATGGATAAAAGCTTACAAGGCCTGGTCGACGAACTGGCGCTGGAGCGGTTGGAAGAGAACTTATTTCGGGGCGCCGTTACCGACACCCATGTGAAGCGCGTTTATGGCGGTAAGGTCTTGGGCGAGGCGATCAAGGCGGCTCAATCCACGGTCGACGACGACCGCGGGGTCCATTCCATCCATTGCTATTTTCTGCGGGAAGCGGATTCCAACAACCCCGTCATCTACGAAGTCGATCGCAGCCGTGACGGCAAGAGTTTTTCGGCCCGCCGGGTAGTCGCCATCCAGTACGGGAGGCCGATTTTTACGATGGAAGCCTCGTTTCACAAACTCGAGGAAGGACTCGAGTATCAAGGGCCGATGCCGGATGTACCGCCGCCGGAGGACGTCGAAAGACTGCGTTTCGACATGATCGACCTCACCAAAGCACCGCCGAACATCCAGCGATTCGTCAATATCTCCGCGCCGTTCGAAATTCGCCCGATCGATCCCTACATCGGCTCGGTTCCCGAGGGGGCGCCGCCGCTGAGGCGCGTGTGGGTGCGCACGGTCGACGAACTGCCTGACGATTACGATATGCATCGCGCCATCCTCGCCTATCTGTCCGACTACGGCCTGATCAGTACGTTGTTGATGCCGCACGGGATCCGGATCAACGACCGCCGCATGATGATGGCGAGCCTCGACCACGCCATGTGGTTTCACCGACCATTCCGTATGGACGAGTGGTTGCTATATGTATGCGAAGGTCTGTCCTCCGCACATTCACGCGGGCTGGCGCGGGGCGGTTTTTATCGCCGCGACGGCGACCTGGCGGTATCGGTTGCCCAAGAAGGACTCGTACGATTGGTCGAAGGGCACGCCTAGCCGTCGGTTGGACTCGGGCGGCTGCCGCCGAGTAATGATGACACGCCGTGGAGCACTCGATACACTAGCGTATTGAACTGATTTTTCACGAAGGTGCGGTATGTCGACTCGCCGTGATTTCTTGTTTTCGGTGCTCGCGACCGCTGCGTTGCCGGGAGCGGTGGGTGCGGCCGGGTTCGATCGTTCGAACCCGGTTCGCGTTATCGCCGAAACGGCGTGCGCCGACGCGCGCGCGTTCGGCGGACACTTTAGCCTCGGTAAACGTACGCCGAGTATCGACCCGAGCAATTTTCTTTTCAGCTTAGAACGCGAGTTGGCCAGCGAGCGGCCGACTTTTGTCTATGGTCTGACCAGGGAATCGAATCGATTTCTCGTCGAGCAATGCGCGGGCGCTTACGGCTACCGCCGGGTCTACCTCGGTGATCACCGGTACCGGAAGGGCGGCCTGCTGCATTGCCTCGAGGGAGGGACGACGGCGCTCGACGAACTGGCGCGCAGTTTCGGTCGCGGTCCGATGCGCTGGACTGGAATATTGTCCCAGGCGCTGCCGCTATTGTCGCGAGCGGATCCAGGGACGCAGCGGCTCGAGGTCTTCGCCGCCACCCGGCGGCCTGCCGACAGCTCGGGGCATCTCGTCTCGTGGTTACTTCGGAGCGCCTGAAAGGTGGCCGCACCCGTATTGCCTGATGGAATCGATGTGCTCACATTTGACGCGGCGTGCGAAGAACTGCGCGCCGTCGTTGGGCCGGAGTGGCTGATCCGGGACAACGAACAGCATCTCGGCAGTTATCGCGATCCCTATTCGCCCAACGCGATCGATACGAACGCCCCTTCGGCAGCGGTCGCACCCAAGGATGTCGGGGAAGTGCAGGGCGTTCTCGCTGTAGCGCGCAAATACAAGATCCCGCTGTGGACGATTTCGACCGGCCGAAATTTTGGTTACGGTGGTCCGGCGCCGCGTAAGGCCGGTTGCGTCGTCCTCGATCTCAAACGGTTGAACCGTATCGTCGAGGTCAACGAAAAACACGCCTATGCGGTGGTCGAGCCCGGGGTCAGCTACCACGAACTGCATCAATACTTGCAGCAACGGAACATCAAATTATGGGCGGATCCCGCAGCGCCGGCGTGGGGCGGTGTACTCGGAAATTGCGCCGACCGCGGCGTTGGTTATACGCCCTATGGCGAACACTTCATGGTCCAATGCGGCATGCAAGTCGTACTGGCGGACGGTACCGTGGTCGAGACAGGGATGGGCGCCGCCGCCGACGCGACGACGGGAAATTTATACAAATACGGACACGGCCCGTGGGTCGACGGGATCTTCACCCAGTCGAATTTCGGCGTCATTACCCAGATGGGCATATGGTTATTGCCCGAGCCGCCGGGCTACAGACCGTACATGGTCACGTTCCCGGAGGAAGACGACATCCACCAGATCACCGAACTGATCCGGCCACTAAAAATCAACATGCTGATCCCGAATGCGGCCACTACCGTGGGTCTTATCTGGGAGGCCGCGGTCAAGGTGACGAAAGCCCAGTATTACACCGGCAAAGGGGTGATGCCCGACAGCGCACGCAAGAAAATGGCGGCCAATCTCAAAGTCGGTAACTGGAATTTTTACGGCGCCCTCTACGGACCCGAGGCGATCATGGATAACAACTGGAAAGTGATCCAAGACAGTCTCAGCCAGGTGTCCGGCGCGAAATTCTACTTCGCCGAAGATCGCAAAGGCGACGCGGCGTTCGACTATCGTGCCAAAGTGATGCGCGGGACGCCGAACATGACGGAGTTCGGCCTGTTGAACTGGCTGGGTGCGGGATCGCACATCGATTTTTCACCGATATCGCCGGTCAACGGAGACAGCGCGCTGGAACAGTTCCACTTCATGCGCGACAAATGTCACGAGTTCGGTTTCGATTACATCGGCGAATTCCTGGTCGGTTGGCGCGACATGCACCATATTCTGATGCTGGTGTTCGATCGCAATGACGAGGAGCAGAAGCGCGCGGTGAAGGCGCTGTTTCGTGTGTTGGTCGAGGAAGCAACGCGACAGGGGTATGGCGAATACCGCACGCACATCGAATACATGGATATGATTGCCGGTACATACAACTGGAATAACCGCGCCCTGTACCGGATCAACGAAGCGATAAAAGACGTACTCGACCCCGATGGGATCCTGTCTCCGGGCAAGTCCGGGATCTGGCCGCGCGATGCGCGTAAGAGTTAACCTGTGAAATTCATCTGCTTGTGTCTCTTGGTATTGTTCGGCGCTGGCGGCTGCGACCGCGACGAACCGGTGCCGCAGGATGCGGGAACGCCGACGCAGGCGGGGCCGAAAACGGTGTCAACGCCTTCGCCCGCCGCGCTTTCGCCCGGGCATGCCGTGTATGCGCACTACTGCGCCGATTGTCACGACGCGGGTCCCGGGCATCCGGGGACCATGCAACTCGGTGAGCGGCTTGGCGCCGAACGCGCGGTGCTCCGAACTCGGACCGACCTGACGCCGGAATACGTGAAGGCGATCGTACGCAACGGTTTCCAGATGATGCCCGCTTTCCGGCCGACCGAAATAGCCGATTCGGAGCTCGATGCGTTAGCCGCGCACGTAACGGCCGGGCGGGCTACGCCGTGAACGCGCCGGCCGTGATCATGGAGCAATTTGGGCGACTCGTGGGCGAGGCCAATACGATTCCGTTCGCCGACGACCGAGCGCGCGTGCAAAGCGCGATCCTTGGCGACTGGGCGTACGAAACTGCTCCAACCGCCGTCGTGCTGCCGGCCGACACGGCGCAAGTTCAGGCCGTAGTCACAATGGCGGGAACATTGGGCGTCGGTATTTCCGTCATCCCGAATGCCGCCGGTAACGGTATCAGCGTAACGAGTGGAAACAGGGCTTCGATTGTGTTGGATCTGCGGCGCATGGACCGGATCCTCGAATTCAATTCAGATTCGGGTTACGCCTTGCTGGAGCCGGGCGTGAGTTTCGATCAATTGAGAGCGTTTATCGAAAGCGAGGGCGGCGGCTATTGGATCGACACCGATACCAACGGCGCGAATTCCGTCAGTGGCAGTGTCACCGAGAGAGCTTTCGGTTACACGCCGTACGGCGACCACCTCCTGATGCAATGCGGCATGGAGGTGGTGACCGCAAACGCCGAACTGACACGCACGGGAATGGGCGCGCTACCCGGCAGTGATACCTGGCAGCTTTTCAAATACAACTTTGGCCCCTACCTGGACGGCTTGTTCTCGCGCTCCGATTTCGCCATCGTGACGAAACTGGGACTGTGGTTAATGCCGGAGCCGCCCGCCTTTCATCCGTTCATGGTAACGCTGCCCGGTACCGCGGCGCTCGAAGCGGCGGTGGAAGTCTTGCGCCCCTTGAAGATCGGGATGATCGTGCCGAATACGGTAGTGATCAGTCACGCTTCAGCCGACGCCGAGTTGCTGGGCGCGGCGGGGGATCCGCGCGGGGCGGATTTCGCTCGCGATCGCGGCGGCGATGCATGGACGCTCTTCGGAGCGTTGTACGGGATCCCCGACAACGTCGCGTTGACCTGGGAGATGCTGAAAGAGGCGTTGTCCACGATCCCCTCTGGCGCGATCTTCACCACCGCGGACGCTCCGGAGCATCCACCATGGCCATTGCGTACGCAGCTCATGCGCGGGCTCGCGGCCTACAGTGCGCCGGCGAGCGGATCGGACTCGAGACTATGGTTCGTCGCCAGCGCGCCGATGGACGGCACGGCCGCGAGCGAAATGCAGCGCATTCTCACAGACACCCTGGTGCCGGGCGACATTTCCTACAGTTACGAATTCGCCCTCACCTGGCGAACGATGTTCATGCGGGTAACGGTTCCCTATACGAACGGCGATTTCACCGCGCGTCGCGAGGCATGTCTCAAGCTCATCGAACGGCTCGCGGCGTCTGGTTTCGCCACATCGCACGATTGCCCTGAATTGACCGGCGCGGTGAGCCGCGCGCAGACAGGGGCAAGTTTGAGAAAACTGCAAACCGCGCTCGGCCAAGCACTGGACCCGCAGGGAGTTTTTGGTTCTCGCGAGGGCTGAAACGATCTTCGCACTGCCATCTCCGGCGTGGCAGGTCTCTAACAATGAACCTGTAATCGCTTGAAAGCTAGCGCATTTCTGGCGTGGCTCTGTATACCCGACTAGCGTCATTCGGTACAATGTGAGGTCGCTTTACCGAGCACCGCGCTGCCTCTCTCGCCAGCTGGCGCGACGACCTAGTCATTACTACGGATCGCATCAGGGTCTCCGAGCGTCGTGGAGGATCGGCTTTCGTGCCTGAAGCGCGGCGCGTGCGAAAGCGAGCCCAGTTTTTGGTGCATAGTGGTGACTCTGAGGTTAGTTCTTAAGTCTTCAATACCCTGTGCGATTGAAATCAACCACTAAGAACACGGAGATAACGATATGAAATTGCTATACAAAAACATCCGCTCCGTGTTCTTTGTGTCCTTCGTGGTTCTGTTTTGTACAACGCAGGAGCGGTTGCCGAGTAGAATCGACCTGAGTCCGACAGGCTCCTAGGATAGCGAGATACAAGTTGGAAGAGGATCAGCAGTGAGCGATAAATTCAGCCAGCCGACACGGCAGGAGTGGGAGGCGGTAGCGCGGAAAGAGCGCAAGGGCGCGCCCTTGGAGGATCTCGAATGGCGAACGCCGGAAGGGATCGCCGTGCGCCCGCTCTATACAGCCGACGATCTCGCCGAACTGGAATATCAGGACAGTTTGCCGGGACTGGCTCCGTTCGTTCGCGGACCGAAGGCGACGATGTATGCCGGTCGTCCGTGGACGGTGCGTCAATACGCCGGCTATTCGACGGCCGAAGAGTCGAACGCCTTTTACCGCCGCAACCTCGCCGCCGGCCAGACCGGTTTGTCGATCGCTTTCGATCTGGCGACTCACCGGGGCTACGATTCTGACCACCCGCGAGTCGTCGGCGATGTCGGCAAAGCAGGTGTCGCCATCGACAGTATCGAAGACATGAAGATACTGTTCGATGGGATACCGCTCGAGCAGATGTCGGTGTCAATGACGATGAACGGGGCGGCCCTGCCGGTAATGGCTATGTATATCGCGGCGGCGGAGGAACAAGGCGTAGATCACGGCGCGCTGGCCGGAACTTCGCAGAATGACATTCTGAAAGAGTTCATGGTCCGCAATACCTACATCTATCCGCCCGAGCCTTCGATGCGGATCGTCGCCGACATCATCGCCTATACCGCGCAGGAAATGCCGCGGTTCAATCCGATATCGATTTCCGGATACCATATGCAGGAAGCCGGCGCGACTTGCGTACAAGAACTTGCCTATACCATTGCCGATGGTCTCGAGTATGTTCGCGCCGCGGCTTCGAAAGGCCTCGAGGTGGACGCTTTTGCGCCTCGGCTTTCATTTTTCTTCGCCATCGGAATGAATTTCTTCATGGAAGTGGCGAAGCTGCGTGCGGCGCGCTTGTTGTGGGCGACACGCATGAGACAGCAATTCTCACCGCAAGACGACCGGTCGCTGATGCTACGTACCCACTGTCAGACCTCCGGGGTCAGCTTGACCGCTCGCGACCCGTACAACAATATCGTGCGCACGACGATTGAAGCGATGGCCGCGGTTTTCGGCGGCACCCAATCGCTGCACACTAACTCCTTCGACGAGGCGCTGGCCTTACCGACCGACGCATCGGCCAGGGTTGCCCGCAACACGCAACTCATTGTGCAGGAGGAGACAGGGATCACGAATGTCGTCGATCCATTGGGTGGCTCGTATTACCTGGAGCATCTCACCCACAGTCTCGCCGCCGAGGCCAACCGATTGATCGACGAAGTGGAAGAGATGGGCGGCATGACCAAGGCGGTGGCTTCCGGTTTGCCGAAGCTCAGAATCGAAGAGGCGGCAGCGCGGCGACAGGCGAAGATCGATCGTGGCGAGGAAGTCATCGTCGGCGTGAACAAATATCAAACGAATGAAGAGATAGAAATCGACATTCTGGACATCGATAACACCGTCGTTCGCGCCGGCCAGGTTGAACGCCTCGCAAGGGTTCGCGCGGCACGCGACGAAACCACATGCAAACAGGCCTTGAATGCCTTGACCGTCGAGGCCGAGCACGGCTCGGGAAACCTCCTGGAACTCGCGATCACGGCCGCTCGGGCGCGGGCCAGCGTCGGCGAGATCTCGATGGCCCTGGAGAAAGCCTATGGCCGCCATCGCGCCGAGACCATGTCGATATCCGGCGTTTACGGCGCCGCGTGGCAGGGCGACGACGCGTTTTGCGGGATCCAGAAAGAGGTGGCGGACTTTGCCGAAGCCCACGGCCGCCGCCCGCGCCTGTTGGTGGTTAAGCTCGGTCAGGATGGCCACGATCGCGGTGCGAAAATCATCGCCACGGCATTTGCCGATATCGGCTTCGACGTCGATATCGGTCCACTGTTCCAGACACCCGAGGAAGCGGCGCGGCAGGGCGTCGAAAATGACGTGCACGTGATCGGGATCTCGAGCCAGGCCGCCGGCCATAAGACGTTGGTTCCGCAGCTGCTCGACGAACTGGCGAAGGCCGGCGCCGGCGACATCCTCGTTATTTGCGGCGGTGTGATACCGCCGCGGGACCATGCGACTCTGCGTGAAGCTGGGGTCGCGGCGGTGTACGGTCCAGGCACCAATATTCCGGTTGCCGCCGCTGAAGTACTTGAGCTGATTGCCGCAAGGGAAACCGCAGGGGCCACCGAACCGGCGGCTGCATCCTAAGTCCCGCGGCGCAATTCGGTGCAGCAGCGGCATCCAAGCCGCCACGGCAATGATCACTAAGGGGCGGCGGCCCAAAGAATAGTCGCCGGCGAAGAAGAATGAAGGGGGAACCATGCAGGACATCATCCGCCGACTGCAAGAAAAGCGAGAAGCAGCGTGGGCCGGGGGCGGCGCAAAGCGTGTCGAGGCGCAACATGCGAAAGGAAAACTCACGGCACGGGAGCGTCTGGAGTTGCTGTTCGACCCCGGCAGTTTCGAAGAATGGGACATGTTTGTCGAACATGACTGCAGCGATTTCGGGATGGCGGACAACAAGGTTCCGGGAGACGGGGTGGTAACGGGGTACGGCACCGTCAATGGGCGGATCGTCTTCGCATTCTCGCAGGATTTCACCGTTTTCGGAGGTGCGCTTTCGGCTGCCCACGCGCGCAAGATCTGCAAGATCATGGAGCAGGCGATGAAGGTGGGGGCGCCGATTATCGGCCTGAACGATTCGGGCGGCGCACGTATTCAGGAAGGCGTGGCGTCGCTCGCTGGCTACGCGGATGTTTTTCAGCTCAATGTTCTCGCCAGCGGGGTGGTGCCACAAATTTCGATGGTCATGGGCCCTTGTGCCGGCGGCGCCGTCTATTCGCCGGCAATGACGGACTTCATTTTCATGGTCCGCGACAGCTCGTACCTGTTTGTCACCGGACCCGAGGTAGTGAAGACCGTTACCCATGAAGAAGTTACGGCCGAGGAGTTGGGCGGCGCCGGGACGCATACCTCACGTTCGGGCGTGGCCGATCTCGCGTTCGACAACGATATCGATGCGGTTCTCATGCTACGTCGATTCATCGGGTTTCTGCCGCTGAGTAATAATGAGCAGCCACCGACGCGGATGACAGACGATCCACCGGATCGTCTGGAGATTTCTCTCGACACGCTCGTTCCCGCAAACCCAAACTTGCCCTACGACATCAAGGAACTCATCTACAAAGTCGTCGACGAAAGCGATTTCTTCGAGCTACAACCCGATTTTGCACAGAATATCGTCATCGGTTTCGGTCGCCTACAAGGCGCTCCTGTAGGCATCGTTGCCAATCAACCGATGGTGCTGGCGGGTTGCCTCGATATCGATTCGAGTTGTAAGGCGGCGCGTTTCGTACGTTTTTGTGATGCCTTCAATATTCCGATCGTGACGTTCGTCGATGTGCCTGGTTTCCTCCCGGGTACTGGGCAGGAATACGGCGGGATCATCCGCCACGGTGCGAAACTATTGTACGCCTACGCCGAAGCGACCGTCCCCAAGCTGACCGTGATCACCCGTAAGGCCTACGGCGGCGCGTACGACGTGATGTCTTCGAAACATCTGCGCGGCGACGCGAATTACGCTTGGCCGTCCGCCGAGATCGCAGTGATGGGCTCTAAGGGCGCGGTCGAGATCATATTCCGAAAGGACCGGGGTGACGCGGCAAAGATCCAACAGCGAACGGACGAGTACCGCGAGAAGTTCGCTAATCCATTCGTCGCCGGCTCCAGGGGGTTTATCGACGATGTGATCATGCCCCACGATACGCGGCGCCAGTTGTGCCGCGACTTACGGATGCTGAAGACGAAGTCACTCGAAAACCCGCGCCGCAAACACGGCAACATTCCACTTTGAGATTTCGGGCCGGAACCAACCATCAATGACAACGACAAAGCCTCCTTTCGAAAAAATCCTGGTCGCCAACAGAGGGGAGATCGCCTGTCGCATTATCAAGACGGCCAGGCGTATGGGGATCGCGACCGTCGCCGTCTATTCGGACGCGGATGCCGGCGCACGGCACGTCTCGATGGCCGACGAAGCTGTACACATCGGTGCCGCGCCCGCCGCCGATAGCTACTTGCGCATTGATGCGATGATCGATGCGGCCCGCAGTACCGGCGCCCAAGCCGTTCATCCCGGCTTCGGCTTTGTTTCTGAAAATGCCGACTTCGCCAAAGGCCTCAGCGCTGCCGGGATCTGTTTCATCGGCCCGCCGGTGAGTGCGATGGCCGAGATGGGCGACAAGCTGCGCTCGAAAGAAATTGCGGCGGCCGCCGGCGTCAACACCATTCCCGGCGACGGGCGCATCATGGCCGACGCCGAAGATGCACTGGCGGCGGCTAAAAAGATCGGTCTGCCTGTGATGTTGAAAGCGTCGGCCGGCGGCGGCGGTAAAGGCATGCGGGTTGCACGGACCGAGGCGGAAGTGCTGGAAGGGTATGTCAGCGCGGCGAACGAGGCCCGGTCCAGTTTCGGCGACGATCGGATGCTGGTCGAGAAATTCATCGAGGACCCCCGCCACATCGAAATTCAGGTGATGGCGGACAGCCACGGCAACGTGGTCTATCTCGGCGAACGTGAATGTTCGATTCAACGCCGACACCAAAAGGTCATCGAGGAAGCGCCGTCGCCTTTCGTCGACGCGGCGGTGCGTAAAGCGATGGGCGAGCAATCCGTCGCGCTTGCCAAAGCCGTTGGTTACGTTTCCGCCGGCACGGTCGAGTTCGTCGTCGATCCGGACCACAATTTTTACTTCCTCGAAATGAACACGCGATTGCAAGTCGAACACCCTGTAACGGAATTCGTGACCGGCCTCGACCTGGTGGAACTGATGATCTGTATTGCCGCGGGTGAACCGCTGCCGTTCGATCAAAAAAGAGTCAGGCTCGACGGTTGGGCTATCGAGGCGCGTATCTATGCAGAGGACCCCGATCGAAATTTCGTGCCGGCCGTCGGCCGCCTCCAGACCTACCGGCCGCCGGCGGAATCTGAATACCTGCGCAACGACACCGGGGTAGAAGAGGGCGACGCAATATCGATCTACTACGACCCAATGATTGCCAAACTCATCGCCGCTGGCGAATCTCGGGAAGTCGCTCGCAAACGCTTGAGCGAAGCGCTGGACAATTTTTGCATCCGTGGGATCAGCAATAACATTTCCTTTCTGAATGCCCTGGCCAACCATCCGAAATTTGTCGCTGGTGAAATATCGACAAGCTTTATCGACGAATATTATCCCGACGGGTTCGACAGCACGACCGTCGACCTGGCCGACAACAATGTCCTGCCGGTCGTAGCCGCGACACTGCAATACCGAGTTGACGAGCGCGATTGCGGGGCTAAGCGGGGCGGTCGCGAGTACGTCGCGCGCTGTGGTGAGGAAGAAGTGCCGATGACCGTGACTTGCACCGCGGAGATCTACACGGTTGTGGCGGATGGGAAACACTACGCAGTCGCGACGGACTGGCGACCGCACGAAATCGTCGTTCGAGCCCGTATCAACGGGGATCCGATCTCCGTTCAGCTGGAGTCCTTGCCCTTGAGTTGGCGTCTAGCGAGCGGTGGCCGGGTCGCGGAAGCGCGTATCTTAACGCCACGGGCGGCCGAATTGCTCCGCTTGATACCGGAAAAAGAACCGCCGGATATGTCGAGGTTCCTGCTCTCCCCGATGCCCGGCCTACTCGTACGTTTGAACGTTCAGGTCGGCGATGAAGTCAAGGCCGGGCAGGAGTTGGCGGTCGTCGAGGCGATGAAGATGGAGAACAGTCTGCGCGCCGAACAAAACGGCATCGTCGCGAAATGTCTGGTCGAACCGAACCAGAATCTCGTCGCCGAGCAGCCCATCATCGAGTTCGAATAGTTCCGGTGGCGCTTGGCGCGATGGTTGAAGACCTGGCCGCGGCGGTGACTGCCGGGGACCGCCGCGCGCTTGCCCGTGCTATTACGCTGGTCGAATCAACCCGTGCCGACCACCGGGTAGACGCGCTCGCGTTGCTGGAGATTCTCGCTCCGCGCGCAGGCAGCGCAATGCGGGTAGCTGTCAGTGGGGCTCCGGGTGTTGGCAAATCGACTTTTATAGAGGCTTTCGGCAGGCTAGTGATCGAGGCCGACCACCGAATCGCCGTGCTCGCCATCGATCCTTCTTCCAGTCTGAGCGGTGGTTCGATCCTAGGCGACAAGACGCGTATGGAAGGGCTAACGCGGCAAACGGATGCGTTCATTCGACCTTCGCCTTCCGGCGGAACGCTCGGCGGTGTCGCGGCTCGCACACGCGAAGCGATGATCGTCTGCGAGGCTGCCGGATTCGACGTTGTCCTGGTAGAGACCGTCGGCGTCGGTCAATCAGAAACGATGGCGGCACAGATGACGGACATGTTCGTGCTGCTGCTCTCGCCGGGCGGCGGTGACGAGTTGCAGGGTATCAAGCGCGGCATCATGGAATTGGCCGACCTGATTCTAGTGAATAAGGCCGATGGAGAACTCGAACAGGCGGCAAACAAGGCGGTTAGTGAATATCGGCTCGCTTTGCAATTGATCCGTCCACGCTCGACTCATTGGAACGTCCCTGTACAAAGCTGTTCGGCGCTGACGGAAACCGGTATGGCCGAGAGTTGGCGACGGGTTTGTGAGTATCGCGAAATAATGGAAACCCATGGGGAAATTGCCGTCCGTCGGGCCGACCAAGCGCGCGCGTGGATGTGGTCGGAAATCGGTGAAGCTTTGGCGCTACGGTTTCGCGCCGACCGTCGGGTAACTGCGCATTTGAATGCAATCGAACAACAGGTGAAAGCCGGGCAGGTGCCGCCGACCACCGCAGCGCAACGCTTGCTCGACCTGTTCCAGCAAGGTCCTAGCGTGGAGGAATGACCGATGATTGGACGTCTCAATCATGTCGCTATCGTGGTTCCGAATCTGGCGGCCGCCGCCGCCGATTACGCCGACATCCTTGGTGCCAAGGTGTCGGAACCCGTCGCCCTGGCCGAACACGGTGTGACGATAGTCTTCGTCGAACTGCCCAACACCAAGATCGAATTGCTGCAGCCCCTAGGCGCCGACTCGGCGGTTGCTAAATTCCTCGAGCGCAATCCGGATGGGGG
>PVBE010894343.1_pt1 | contig 14805 bp, 12 predicted proteins | sample 1631181 | NCBI WGS metagenome assembly PVBE01 (sample SAMN08397723, study PRJNA350692) | Marine metagenome, whole genome shotgun sequencing project. | isolation source: water | place: Pacific Ocean | collected 2012-04
CCAAGACGCCGGGACCGCAGCGCCCCTGGTCGACACCCACGAGGGAGGGGGCTGTTGGCCGAGCGCCCGCAGGGCGCAATGGCCAACAGCCTCCTAGCCCGCCTCCGGGTCGCCCTCCTCCAGGAGCAGCTCGCCCGCGACAATGCGGGCAAACTGCTCAAGAGCGGCCAGGTCGTTGCGTACGGCGTCGAGCAGGCGCTCCGGATCCACGCTCGTGTACATATGGGCGAGGACGTTCCGCAGCCCAGCCCAGCCTGCGAGCTCATCCGCCAGCTCCGACGAGATGACGTCTCGCGCGGCGAGCTCGGTGAAGGCGGCGCGGTAGGTGTCCGGGGGCGGCGTTGAGCGCAGCGCGAGCATCGCAAGCGCGAGATCAATGGACGCCTGGCCCGCGAGCTCCAGCGCGCGCGTCACTGCCAGCCAGCGGTCGAAGTCCCCTTGAAGATCCTGGGCCTCCAGCTCCGGAGGGAGCCCCCTCAGGGCCTCGATGACCCGAAGCAGCATCTTCAGCTGCTGCTCAGCCACCGGACGCCACCTGGGCGAGCCATCGGCGGCGCTCCCGCTCCCAGACCGGCTTGAAGTCCAGCCATCGGGACGTCGCGGCGACTTGGTAAGCGATCCGATCGGCGCGGGTGCGCTCGAACAGCAGGACGCCATCCCGCAACACGGCATGCTCGAAGCGCGGACCGGTGTCGTTGAGCGGTCTCAAGTCCAGATCGACCGGCAGCGGGCCTGCGGCGGCTGCCAGGCCGGCCGACAGCTCCGACAGCTCGGACCACGTCGTCGGTGAGCGGTCGAAGAGCACGGCGACGTCGAGGTCGCCCGCGGGCTCGGCGCGGCCGGCGGAGCCATGCAGCCAGGCGGCGACCACATCGGGCCGCCCGGCCATCACGATCTGCGCGGCGGCGCGCAGGCGCTCCAGCGCCGCCTCGTCGAGGGTCACGCGCCGATCGCGGATACCTGTCATGGGCCGATCGTACCTTGGCGGCCCTCCACCAGCGACACCTGCCCTTCTCCGCCGGCCGGGCCGGTCCCATTGTGGATCCGCCGAGCGAGGCCTGTGAGATCTCTGACGGCTCGTGGCCACCCCGCCACAGCCGCGTCGCAAAGCCGCTGCAAACGGGCGGGTCTTGAGTTGGCACCGCTCTTGCGCTAGGGAGCCGGGCCGACAGGAGGCCCTATGCGCACGTTCATCCCCGCACTCGTCGTTTCCCTCGTCTTCACAGCCTGCATCCAGCCCCAGAAGCCCACCGGTGACGACGTCGCCGGGGAGGCGGGGGATGGGGATGCGGATGATGGGGCGGCGGCGGGCGATGATCCGGCGGGTGAGGAGGACGTCGCAGGGTCGGACGACGGTGAGCCGGACGGCCCCAACTGGGGCGACGCGGGGCGGGGTGGCGTGGAGCCCGAGCCTGAGCCCGAGCCCGAGCCGGACCTGTCCGAGGTGTGCGCCGAGGCGAAGGACCTGGTCAAGGACGGCGAGGCCCAGGGGGATGGGGGGTACGTGATCAGGGGGCGCAGCGGCGACCTGGACAGCCTGGCGGGTTCATGCGGCGGCGGCGGCGGCGACGACGTCGTCTACAAGTTCGAGGCCCCCAAGGCGGGTATGTGGCGGTTCGAGACGATCGAGGAGGACACCCAGTTCGACACGCTGCTGCACGTGCGGACCTCCTGTGACGATCCCGACACCGAGGTCGGCTGCAACGACGACATCCTCGAGGGCCGCATCCGCAACAGCCGCGTCGATGTGCCGCTCGAAGAGGGCGACGTCGCCTGGGTGATCGTGGACGCATGGGCCGAGGGTGAAAACGGCCGGTTCGCCCTGGGCGCGACCCTGGTGCCCACCCTGGATCCGGGCGCCGAGTGTGACCCCGAGGGCGAGCGCAGCGTCTGCCCTGGAGGCCACTTCTGCCGCCTCCCCGAAGAGGCCTTCGAGGCGGAGCGCTTCATCCCCGGCGAGTGCGTCGAGTCGGCCCTTCCCGTGCTGGAGTCGGCCTCCGCCCGCATCGTGGGCGAGGTGCTGATGATCAGCGTCGTGGGGTCGGACGCGTCCAAGGACGTGCTCGGCATCTCCGTGCAGTTCCTGCAGAACGGGGTGCCCATCCGCATGGGCCGCCGCGGTGGCGGGCGCGACACGTTCGACATGGGCTTCGACGAGTCGGTGTACGGACAGGAGTCGTTCGAGGCCACACGCAGCAGCGAGGAGATCCTGCAGTTCGGCCAGATCGACGGGGTCCGCCTGGCGATCCTCGACAGCGAGGGCAACCACAGCGAGTGGGTGGAGCTGGCGCTCGAGAAGGCCCCCGAGGTCGACCCGGGCGACGCCTGCGACCTGGCCGGACTCGACAACACCTGCGCCATCGGCGCGGTGTGCGTGCGGCCCCCGACCGCCGAGGGCGAGCCCGAGCCCGCCGTCGGGGTCTGCCAGGTGCCGACGCGGCCCGCCATCGCCTCGGTGGAGGCCTATCTGAACGCCCGCACCAACGCCATCGGCCTGCGCATCACCGGCGCCGACCCCGACCGCGACGTCGCCGGGATGACCGTCCGCTTGTTCGATGCCGAAGGCCTGCGCGTGCCGTCGTCGCCGGACGGCGCGGGAGTCCCCGGCGCCGAGATGGATCTGCAGTTCGCCGAGGGCGACGTGCAGTGGGGCCTGGACGCCGCCGGCGACCCCGGCTCGTTCGTCGCCGAGACCAGCCGCGCGCTGCCCGCGGACTGGGCGGGGATCACCTCCGTGCGCCTGCGCGCATACGACGCCACCGACCTGCACTCCGACCAGGCCGAGGCGGAGTTCCGTCCGACCCCCGAGCTTGCCGAGGGTGAGCGCTGCGACGCTGGCGGCGGGCTGCGGGCCTGCCCCGCCGAGCAGATCTGCGACCCGGACAGCGCCGCCTGCACCGACCCCATCTCCGAGTGCCCGGCGGACTGGGACGTCATCGATCTCGCCGACCACCACCACGAAAACGGCCGGTACGTGTACCGGGGCAGCACCGAAGGCGCCGAGGACCACACCGGCGGCGCCGGCGGCTCCTGCGGCGGCGGCGCGGGCCAGGACATCTTCCACTTCACCGCCCCCGGCGAGGTGGACGCCCCCGCGGCCGAGTGGCTGTTCGAGACCGACATCGAGGGCCGCTTCGACGACACGGTCATGTACATCCGCTCCCACTGCCGCTACGGCGGCCCCATCGCCGAGCTCGCGTGCAACGACGACGTGCAGGCCGGCCAGCTCACCGCCAGCCGCATCGGCCTGCTCCTCGAGCCGGGCGAGACGATCTACATCTTCGTGGACGGCTGGATGGGCGACGGGGCTGGCTGGCAGGGCGAGTACTCGCTGGTCGCCACTCAGCTGTAGGCACCGCCCCCGTCGCCGCAATGGACTTCCGCCCAACTCGGTCTCAGACTTAGAGCAGAAGACCTCAGTCCGGAGAGGCGCCATGCCCATTGAGATGACCTAATTCGACCAAGCTGCGACGCCTCTGGAGGACCGCATCATGTCCGTGCTCGCAGGCCCCCCCCCCCGGGCTTGGAGCCTGCTGGAATTGGTGCAGCAGGTAGAGGGTTTCGAACCGGACACTTGGGCGACCATGCAGGTCATCCTGGGACTCAAGACGAAGGCCGGGAACAACACGATCTTCGATAGGTATCGGGATTGTCTGCAAGGGCTTGTCGAAGGGGGGCGGGCTCGCTGCGCGGTCTATCAAGAGACGCAATACTTCGCGCTGGCAGGCGAGGGCTGACCGCCGTGCTCGATCTCTCGACAATCGAGCTGACAGAGCGGGAGGCCCTGCGGGTCGTGGAAGCGATGTTGTCGGCAGCGTACTTCGTCCGCGCCGAACCGCGACGTCCGGATGTCTGGAGACAGTGGACGACCTTCTGCGAGAGCCTGCCGGGCAGGAGAGTCCGATCGTATCGGGACCTTCTCGACGAGCGATGATCTGCTACGTCGACACGGGTGTCTTCGTGACGCCAATCCTGAAGAACCGTTCGGACGCCGTCATCGACGAGTGCTTGGCTTGGCAGGAGAAGATGTCTTGCGGGCAAGTGACTGCCTGCACCTCCTGGCTGACCTGGGACGAGGTGACCTATGTCGCGGGCCGCGCCGGAGATGGCTATGACGTCGGGGCCGCGGCGCGGGCCGGGGAGCTGCTCCTGGCTCTCCCGAACCTGACCTTCCTCGACGTGGATGTCGAGGTCATCTCCCGCGCCCAGACGATGCTGTCTGCAGGTGCGTTCCGTCCCCGCGACTGCGTCCATGCCTCTACTGCGGTGCTTCACGCCGGCGGCCTGCTCGTGTCGCTTGACTCGGACTTCGCCGGGCCCGTTGGAAAGGCCCACGGCGTGGAGGCCGTCACCCTTGGGGTCCGTTCCGGACCGGCGGGATCTCCCGCGGGTTGATGGATCGGAGGCAGGTGGATGCTCCGGCGTCCCCGAGCGATGGGGTGCCCCGTGGCCCGGCCGTTTACAGGGTCCGCATGCCCTTCTTCGTGCGGGTCGTCACAGGCACCGGCTCGGCGTGCCGCAGGATCCCGCGCACCCCCACGTCCGCGCCTCCGCGTATGCCCTTTCGGGTGCGGCGGCGATGCGTCTTCCACCACCGCTTCCACCAGCTGCGGCCGATGTACGGGTCGCCCTGTCGCCACGGGCGGAGCTTGGCGATGCGGCGCAGCGCCTCGCGGGCGTTGTGGGCGAGGTGGCGCTCCCGGGAGCGGAGGATCTGCAGCAGATCCGGCACCGCGTCGTCGCTGATCAGCTCGATCTCGTCCGGCGGCGGCAGGGCGGAGCGGCGGGCGGCGGCGAAGCCGTCGTGGAGCCACCGGTCGCGGTCGTGGTGGCGGTTGGCCAGCCACCATCGACGCCAGGCGAGGGCGCCCTTGGCGCGGGACTTGGCCCGGCCCTTCTTCCAGCGGGTCCGCGTGGGTCGCGCGTTGGTCAGCCGGCGCAGGGCCTTGGCGGCCCAGAGGCGGTGGCTCGGGGCGGCGTCCGGGGCGGTGAGCCGGTCCAGCAGCGCCGGGATGGCCTCGACGGCGTCCAGGGCGGCCAAGGTCCGGGCCGCGCGCACGCCCAAGGGCTCCTCGCCGAGCTTGCGGCCCTTGTGCCGGAGCTTCTTGCTCGCGGGCGCCCGGGCCTCCAGCTGGCGCAACGCGGGGACCTCCCGGGGGTCGGGCAGGAGTGAGGCGACCAGCGGCCACACGCGGGCGTCTCCGAGGGCGGCGAGCACGTCGAGGATCAAGGCGACGCCTGCGGCATCGGGGGTCCGCAGGGCCAGCCGCGCGAGCGTCTGGGCGGCGTGCTCGGGCCGGATGGAGCCCAGCACCTCCAGCGCCCGCTCCCTTAGTCCCAGCTCGGCGTACCGCCTGGTCGGCGAGGCCAGGGCGATGAGCCACGGCGCCGCCTCGACGCCCCGGATGGCCTCGAGCAGGTCCATGGCCTCGGTGCGCCGCAGCGGCGTCGAGTCCGGATCGACCAGCACCTTGGCCAGCCCCACCGCCCGCTTGTGCCGGAGCAGGGCGTGGTCGTCGACCCAGTCCCAGGTCGGGCCGTAGTTGCGGCAGCCGTCCATGAGGTCGTCGGGCGGGCAGTACACCCGCAGGTGCAGGTGGTCGTCGTGGGGGAGCGAGCCGGTGGGCTGCTTGAGCACCTTGTCGGCCCGTCGCAGGAGCTCCGCGTCCTCGCCCTTGGTCCGGCCGTGCTCCATGAGCTGCTGCTTGAGGCCGCGGCTGATGAACAGGAACTGCACCTCGCCGACCACGTCGTCCACCCCGTCGCCGGCCTGGCCGCCGGTGCGCAGGAGCGCCTTGACCAGCGCCCAGTTGCGCGGCGTGTCGAACTGATACCGGCCGGCGGGCTTCCGGCTCCAGCCCTCGGAGTTGTAGCGGACGAACCCCTTGGGCTGGTCCGGGGCCCCGGCGGAGTCGGTGCAGTAGAACGCCAGGTCCGCGTCCCGACCCGAGTTGTGCGACACCGACATCTTCAGGTCGCCGCCGCCCCGTTGGGACAGGTTGCCCACGTGCAGCTTCGTGCCGGGGAACTCCAGGGCGACCTTGGCCGAGGCGTGGCGGATCAGCGAGACCAGCTCGACGGTCCCGAAGCGGTTGTCGCGGCCCCGGTGCACCGGCAGCGCCGTGTGGTGCTCGCCGTCCCGCTCCAGGTAGGCCCCGCCGGTCAGCGTGCCGCTGGACACGGTGGACAGGCTGGTGCCGTTGACGGAGACCGGCTCGAGCGGATCGTCGGGGAGGGTCACCGCCGGCGCGGCGACCAGGGCGACGAGGCTGGCGAGTGCGGCGATCACGGTCAGACGGTCACAGCCTAGTCGCCGCCCACCTCAGCGTCCATGAATGGCACGCCGCTTGCCTTTGATACCCTTGGGCGCCTGGACGGAGGGGTTCGGGTGTCCAAGATCAGGGGAGGGAGGACACTTCGGGGCCTGAAGCACGCGTCGCGAACCTGACGCGGAAGGGTTTGACTTGAGGAACGTACGCCACAGCGCGCTGCTCATCGCGGTAACCGCCATCCTGGCAAACGCAGGCTGTCTCGCCGCCCAGGAGGGGGTCAGCCTCGGCTCAGGGGGCGACATCGAAGGTGGTGAGGAGGGAGGTGCCGAGGCGGTCGGTGGGGAGGACGACCCCGGCAACGTCTCCGAGGGCGAGGCCGAGGGCGGCATCGACGACGTCCCGCCCATCAAGGAGTGCAAGGACGGGCAGGAGCTGGACGACTCCGGCAAGTGCGTCGACATCAAGGTCGAGTGCGACGACGACCAGCTGCTGGACGACAACGGAGTGTGCATCGACAAGCCGGTCGAGTGCCCCGAGGGCACCGTCCTGGACGACGCGGGCAAGTGCGTCGAGGTGCCGGTGGTCTGCGAGGAGGGCCAGGTCGCCAACGATGCGGGCGAGTGCGTGGACATCGACGAGGACCCGCCCACCGGTCGGGTCGACGGCCGCCCGTGCACCGAAGACGGCCAGTGTGAAGGCGGATCCTGCATCTCCGAGGAGGAGTTCGGGTTCCCGGACGGCTACTGCACCACCGCCAACTGCCGCAGCCGGCAGGACTGCCACGGCGAGGACAACGCCTGCTGGCTCGGCAACCGCCCCACCTTCTGCGTGCACCTCTGCGAAGGCGACGAGGACTGCCGGCAGGGCTACGACTGCCAGCGCTTCGGCCGCGGCGACGGCGTCTGCTTCCCCGGCGAGCCCGAGCCCGAGGGTGACCGGGACCGGGAGGACGGCGAGGCCTGCGACGGCGACGGCGACTGCATCGGCGGCACCTGCTTCCGCCCCGAGCAGGGCTTCCCCGGCGGCCACTGCACCGAGACCCGGTGCGCCAGCCGCGAGGACTGCAACGGCGACAACACCGCCTGCCTGCTCGCCGGGCGCCCCAACTACTGCATCAAGCTGTGCAACGACGACGAGGAGTGTCGCGACGGCTATGAGTGCCGGGCGACCCAGGGCGGCGGCTTCTGCGCACCCGGGCAGGGCGCCGGCGGCGGCGACCAGACTCCCGTCCCCGGTGAGGACGACGTCGTCTTCGAGCCGGTGTGCGACGCCGAGTTCATGGAGCGCAACGCCTACCCCAGCGGCCGGGATCGGCGGCGCATCTACTGGAGCGTCCCGGGGGACGCCACCTCCTGGGCGGTCGTCCCGTGGAGCGCGGGCGCGGCCATCGCGTCGGTGACCGTGCATCCGCCCGAGGGTCCGAACCTCGAGATCTTCGAGGACTACGCCCACCAGAGCAGCAACCCGAGCTTCCTGGTGAACCTGCACCCGATCACTCTGCCCGGCGCCCCCCAGTTCGACGGGTTCGTGACCGCCGGCGGCGGCGAGTACATGCTCGATCTCGCGTCGGACGTGGACCTCTGCCACGTCTCCATCGCCAAGCGGGGCGAGGGCGATCACATCGACCTCAATGTCTATCTGGTCGGCGTGCCCGGCCTGAACGCGGATCAGGCCCAGGGGGATCGTCAGCTGCAGCGGGCCCTGGACCGATTTGAGGACGTGTACTCCCAGGCCGGCGTCCGCCTCGGCGCCACGCGCTACATCGATCTCGACGAGGATCTGGCTGCGTTCCACTCCACGGTGCGCAGCCAGGAGCAGGCGTTCCAGCTCGTGTCGCTGTCGGAGTCGCCAGGCGAGACCGTCGACGACAAGCTGTCGGTCAACGTGTTCTTCATCCGCGCCTTTTCCATGGGCGGCGGCGGCGTGCTCGGCATCTCCGCCGGCCTGCCCGGCGCGGTCGGCGTGCACGGCACCCGGGCCTCCGGCCTCGTGTTCAGCGCGGTGACCCGCGAGAACCCTGATCTGCTCGGCCAGGTGCTCGCCCACGAGGTCGGCCACTTCCTGGGGCTGCCCCACACCACCGAGCAGGGCGGCTCGACCACCGACCCGTTCGAGGACACCGCGACCTGCCCCCGCATCAACCGCGAGGGCGACCGCTGCCCGGACGCCCGCAACCTGATGTTCCCGTTCGCGGGCGACGGTCGCGCGGACATCTCCGACGGCCAGATCTTCGCCGTGCAGGCGAACCCGTTGATGAAGGGCGACAACACCACCGTCATACCCGACGAGGAGGGCGACCCGCCGGATCCCGCGGAGGGGGAGGGCGAGGGGGGTGACGGAGAGGACGGCGGCGACGGCGAAGGCGACGACGACGAGCCCCGCAACGGGATGGATCCCGGCAACGGCGCCGGGGGAGGTGGGCAGTGATGAAGACGACGACGATCTCGATCGCAGCCCTGCTCACCGGCCTCGCGGCCCTCGCCGCGCCCACCGCGGCGCAGGCCAAGCACGACAGGGTCTACGCCCAGCTGCTGGCCTACGACTCGGCGCCTGACCGGGCCACCCTTCAGACCGCCGCGGCGCCCGCGCAGGCCGAGGCCGCTCTCATGGAGATCCACGGAGACCCAGCCAGGGCCATGGTCATCCGCCTGCGCGCCCTCGACGCGCTGGGCCTGTTCCCGTCGCTGGCCGTCCGGGGCTACCTGCACCGGCTGACCACGGACACGGACGCGGACGCGGTGCACCGCATGCGCGCGGCCACCGCGCTCGTCCACGCGTACGGCGACGGCGCCCTGACCTCCATCCGCCCCGTCATGCACGACCCCAAGGCCGACGACGACCTCAAGGTCGCCATCGCCGACGCCCTGGTGCGCTACGCCGGTCCGGCGGGCCGCGACCTGGTCCGAAAGGCCAGCGTCGCCCAGAAGGATCCGGCGCGGATGGACGCCATGGACCGGGTCCTGCTCCCGCAAGAGAACCCGACGCCGCTCATCCGGTGACGCGGTAGCGCCCGTCCCGAAGTAGACTCCCGCCGTGATCCGCTGGGGGCCGCTCGTCGTCGTGCTGGCCAGCCTCGCGCTGCTCAAGGCCTTTGGGCTGCACGAGCTGCCCGGCGACGAGGGGATCTACTTCTACCTGGCTCGCCGCATGGCCGGGGACGGCCTGGTCCCGTATCGGGACTTCTTCTTCGCCCACCCTCCCGTCCACCTGCTGGTGGCGGCCGGGGCGTTCAAGGTCTTCGGGGCGACCGGGGCGGTGGGCAAGGCGATCCCGGCCCTGTGCGCCCTCGGGACGGTGGCGGTCGTGTACGTGGCCTGCGTGCGGCGCATCGGCGTGATGGCCGCGTTCGTGGCGGCCGCGACGCTCGCGTGCAGCTACGACTTCCTGCGCGCCAGCTCGCACTTCACGGGCGTCAACGTGACGCTGCTCCTCGCCACCGCGGCAGCCATGCTCTGCCTGGAGGGTCGGGCGGTGGTCGGCGGCGCGCTGGCGGCGTTGGCGGCCTCGGCTGGGCTGTACGCCCTGCCCACCGCTCTGGGCTGCGGCGTCGTCTGCGGGCTGGACGGTCGCGGTCGCCGCGCAGTCGGGCGGTTCGCCGTGGGCTTCTTCGGCGTCGCGGTGGTGCTGGACGGCGGCTTCTGGCTGTCTGCGGGCCAGGCGTTCATCGACCAGGTGTGGCTGTACCACTTCGCAAAGGCAGGCGAGCCCTGGGCGGGTGCGGCCATGGCGCGCCGGGTGCTCATCGACAACCTGGGGCCCACCGGCGGCGCCCTGCTCGGCGCGGCCTCGCTGGCCTGGGGCCGTCGGCTGGGCCCCAAGGAGACGGTCGCCGGCCTGTCGCTCCTGCTCGGGCTCGGCAACCTGCTGGCGCTTTCGTCGCTGCAGCGGGCGTTCCCGTTCTATTTCCTGATGATGCTGCCGGGTCTGGCAGTCGCAGGGGGGTTCGCCGCCCAGGCGCTGTACGACGCCCTCGGCCGCCTGCTCGCCGAGGAGTGGACCGCGGTCGGCGAGTGGTTGACGGCCGCGCTGGTGGTCGTGGCCGTCGTCATCGGGGCCTCCGAGGTCCGGCTGCGGTGGCACCCCAAGTCCCTCGCACAGGCCGCCAAGGGCTACATGTGGTCCGACGCCCCTGCGCTCCCCGGGCTCGTGAATCTCGCCGTCCGCAAGCTCGTGTGGCTCGATCTGCGGGAGGCCGGGGTCCACTACCATGGGGTGCGCCGGTACCTGTGGCATGAGAGCCGGCAGTGGCCGCTGTTCCCCGAGATCCTGGGCTACATCGCGGACCATGTGCCCCCCGAGGCCACGCTCTTCGGTGGGTCGTTGTCGGCGCCGTATGTGGCCTTCCTGTCGGGCCGAAAGGTGGCAGGGGAGGAGGCGGACAGCAACGCGGCGAGGTTCCGATCGGGCACGAGCGAGCCCGCGACGGTGATCGAGGGGGTCGAGGCGGACGGTCCCCTCAGGCTCATCATCCGGCCGGGGCGCGGGCTGCACCGCATCGCAGCGTTCCGCGACTGGATCGACAATCGTTTTAGGATAGAGCGGGCATGGGAGGAGCCCCGGCGAGGCCGGATCCTGCTGATGCGGCCTCTGCGATGAGCGCCCTCGCCCAGGCCATGGCCACGCTCGCTCCCGCAGGCGGTCTAGTGTGCCTGTTGGCGCTGTTCGCCGGCTGCCAAAGCCCCGAGGACGGGTTCACCGAGGCGCAGGACTTCGACAACGTCGAAGCCTGGCGGGAGTTCATCGATCGGCACGGGGAGCAGCGCGACGATCCAAAGGTCCGGGAAGGCCGGGAGATCCTCGCCGATCGTCTGCTGGAAGCCTGCGATGAGGGCGAGGCGGGGGCCGCGCCGAAGGGCTGCCTACGGGCCCTGTGGGAGGAGCTCCCCCAGACCCGGTCGGGGCAGAAGGCGGCGACCGCCGACGGTGAGCGGGCGCTGGCCCAGTGCGGCGCCCCCGACGCCGGCGGGGCGTGCCTGGAGGAGGTCGCCTCGAGGTTTCAGGGCTTCGACATCGGCCGCACGGCGGCGAACCGGGCCGCGCAGGCCCAGGTGTCCCGGTGCACTCGGGGCGACCCGAGCCCTGATTGCTACAAGGCGGTGAGCGCAGCCTGGGAAGGCACCGAGGCGGCGGCCGGGGCCGACAAGGTGGCCGAGCTGCTGAAGGCCTCGGGCGAGGACCAGGCGGCGTGGCTGCGCGAACACCCCATGGCGTCGGCCGCCAAGATCCTGCGTGGGCGGCTCTGCCTGGGCCGTACGGTGCTCGTGTTCGACGACGCGAAGCGGGAGAAGCTGGCAGGCGATGGCGTGGCGGCGATGGTGCGCATCCGGCAGGCCGGCGGCTGGGGCGTCCAGTACGGCGCCCGAGGCTGGGCGTCGTCGGCGGTGCCCCTGGTCAAACGGTTGACCGCCGCAGGATGCACCGTGGAGCACTGGACCGAGCCCGATGTCGCCGTGAACATCGCAACGGGGCGCAAGGAGGTTGAGCGTGGCGAGAGCTCGCAGACCTATCGGCCCTCCCACAAGCTCAAGAAGGCCCACCGGGCCAAGCACGATGTCGTGGTCTGGGCCCACCGGGTGGCCGCGGAGCACCTGAAGTACAGCTTCGGCGACCCGCTGAAGATCTCCTTCAAGCGGACCACCGAGGTCGCCCGCCGGGGAGAGCCCAAGGGCCGGGTGGTGCAGGACAAGTGGACCTTCATGGAGACGCAGAAGCTCGCTGAGCCCGTCCGGGACCGGCTCGCCCAGAAGGCCGCCGACGCGTTGAGGGCGCAGCGCGCCCGCCACGACGAGTCGGTCCTGCGCCTCGTGGACGCCGCCCTCGCGGATGCTGCCGCGCCGCCTGAAGACGACGGCGCCTTGCTGATGGGCCCGCCCTGACCGAGACTGACGTTGCCCATGGCTGATGCCGCCGAGACCAAGGACCGGAAGGAGGGGCACCTGGCGCTGTTCCGCCGGGAGCACCCGACCCACGGCGAACACCGCAGCACGCTGCTCGAGCAGGTGGACCTGCTGCCGGACCCGTTGCCCGAGATGGGCCTGGCCGACGTGGACCCGTCGGTGGCGCTGCTGGGCCGGACCCTGCAGGCGCCGCTGCTGCTGACCGGCATGACCGGAGGCGCGCCCGAGGCCGGCGACATCAACCGAGCCCTGGCGTCGCTCGCGGGCGAGCTCGGGGTCGGGTTCGGCGTGGGGTCGCAGCGGGCGATGCTGGAGGACGCCTCGCTGGCGCCCACCTACGACGTGCGCGCCGCCGCGGGCCCGGACACCCTGGTCCTCGCGAACGTGGGCGTGGCCCAGCTGCCCGGCCTGCCGGTGGAGCGGGTCCGCTGGCTCGTCGACGCCATCGGCGCCGACGCCCTGTGCGTGCACCTCAACGTGGCCCAGGAGCTGGTGCAGCCTGAAGGTGACCGGGCCTTCGACGGCGCGACGGACGCCTTGGCGCGGCTCTGCTCCGAGCTCGGCTGCCCCGTGGTCGCCAAGGAGGTCGGCTCGGGGTTCGGCGAGGCCGCCGCCCGACGTCTCAAGGATCTGGGCGTGGCCGCGCTCGACGTCGCTGGCGCCGGCGGCACCTCGTGGACGTACGCCGAGGCCCTGCGGGGCGACGAGCGGGCCAAGCGGCTTGGCGAGACCTTCCGATCCTGGGGCGTTCCGACGGCCGCCGCGGTGTTGCAGGCGTCCGGCCTGGGCGTCCCCGTGATCGCCTCGGGCGGCATCCGCTCCGGCCTGGACGTCGCCAAGGCGCTGGCGCTGGGTGCCACGGCCGCCGGGGTGGCCGGGCCCATCATCCGGGCGCTGATGAACGATGGCGAGGAGGCCGCCCACCGCCTGCTGGGCCTGCTCATCGAGGAGGTGCGCGTGGCGATGGTGCTGACCGGGGCCCGCACGGCCGCCGAGCTCGGCAGCCGGCCGAGGGTGCTGGGCCCGGACCTCGCCCGCTGGGCGCCTTGACCATGCTCGGTGCCACCCTGTCCGTCGAGGTCGAGCAGGCGCTGGCCGACGGCCGGCCCGTCGTGGCGCTCGAGACCTCGGTGTTCGCCCAGGGCCTGCCGTACCCCCAGAACCTCGAGGCCCACCGCCGCATGTGCTCGGCCGTCGAGCAGGAGGGGGCGGTGCCCGCGGTCACTGCCGTGCTGCGCGGGGTCGTCCGCGTGGGGCTGGTCGAGGAGGAGATCCGCCACATCGGCGAGTCCCATGCGGCCAAGCTCAACGCCCAGGATCTGGCCGTCGCCCTGTCCAGCGGGGGCGACGGCGCCCTGACCGTGTCGGCGACCGTCGCCGTCGCGGGCCGGCTGGGCCTACGGGTCGTCGCCACCGGCGGCATCGGCGGGGTGCACCGGGGGTGGGGCGAGTCCCTCGACATCTCCGCGGACCTCGGCGAGCTCGGGCGCACCCAGGTGGCCGTGGTCACCAGCGGCGCCAAGTCCGTGCTCGATCTGCCTGCCACCTTGCAGGTCCTGGAGACCCAAGGCGTGCCCGTCGTGGGCTACCAGACCCGCGCGATGCCGGGCTTCCTGGTGCACGACACCGGCATCGTGCTGGAGCACCAGGTCGAGGACGCCGAGCACGTCGCGCGGCTGCTGCACGCCCACTGGGAGGTGCTCGGCCGCACCACCGGCGTGGTCATCTGCAACCCGTGCCCCCGGGAGCACGCCCTGGACCGGGAGACCGTCGACGAGGCCGTCGACCGGGCGGTCCACCAGGCCGAGGCGGCGGGCGTGCTGGGCAAGGACGTCACGCCGTTCCTCCTGCGCCGCCTCGACACGCTGACCGAGGGCGCGTCCCTGGAGGCCAACCTGGCCCTGCTGGAGCACAACTGCCGGGTGGCCGCGGGGATCGCGACCGCCATCGCCGCCGCCAGCGGCACCGGCGCCGGCACCCCTGCGGCCGCGACCGGAACCTCTCTCACACCGTCAGAGTGACCGCGGGCCGCCCACCGCGTGGGAGCTGCGGCGACCCTGACCCGCCGGAGGGCGGCGGGGACGGCGCCGACTGCGGCGCCCGTCCGTCCGCGGACCCTCCAACTCGCAGGGGTCTACACGATTGCGGCGAGTCGGATGCGACCGCCGGGCGACCCACCGGCGACCTGCGAGGTCCTGACTCGGCGCGTCTTCGTCCCCCCCGATGCTCCTGTCCGGGTTGAGCTGGTGTGGAGGGAGACCCGGAAGATCAGCCCCGAGACAATCGGACCCGGACACGACCTGGACCTGGTGGTCGCCGTGGACGAGTCCACGTTCTGGGACATTCCGGGCAGCGCGCACGCTTGGCTACGCCCTCCGGACTGGGGGGCAGGGGGATCGAGTTCTAACGCGGGCCCCGGTGCGCCACCCGCCGCCGCCGGGCGGCGGCGACGGCGGCCTCGATGCGCTCGGGGCCGTAGGCGGCCCGGGCCGCATGCTGGTTGTGCTGCCGGCACAGGATCCTGACGTTGGACACCGAGTGGTCCCCGCCCATGCCCACGGGCTGCACATGGTCGAGCTCGAGGAACCGGCGTTCCTCGCACCGCCGCCCGCTGCCATCGACGAACGTACATCGCC
>PVBE010000579.1_pt1 | contig 14804 bp, 12 predicted proteins | sample 1631181 | NCBI WGS metagenome assembly PVBE01 (sample SAMN08397723, study PRJNA350692) | Marine metagenome, whole genome shotgun sequencing project. | isolation source: water | place: Pacific Ocean | collected 2012-04
AGCCGCTGGGCATCGCCTTCATCGGCACGGTCATGGGCGACCTTCACGATATCGGCAAGAATTTGCTGGGGATGATGCTCGAAGGAGCCGGCTTCGAGGTGGTCGATCTGGGGATTGACGTGCCGCCCGAAAAATTTGTCGAAGCGGCGCGGGAGCATGATATCCAGATCGTCTGCATGTCTGCGCTGCTGACCACCACCATGGGTTCGATGCAAAGCACCGTCGAGGCCCTGAAAGAAGCCGGGCTCGGCGATCAAGTGCGCACCCTGATCGGCGGCGCGCCCATCACCCAGGCCTTCGCCGACAAGATCGGCGCCAACGGCTTCGCCGAAGACGCGGCCAGCGCCACCGAAGCGGCCAAAGAGTTAGTGACCGCTCTCAGCAACTAGGCGGAGGAAAAGAGCATTGTTCCTCAAGATAATCTCCTGCGAGATCTTCTATCGCGAGATCTGCGCCTGCACCGCCCGCTCAGTCAACCTCTTCGATATGGAATTCCTCAGCCAGGGCTTCCACGACAACCCCGCAGTGGGCATCGAACACATACAGCAGCACATCGACGCGGTGGAAGAGGACCGCTTCGACGGCATCTTGATCGGCTATGGCCTCTGCAACACCATGCTCAACGGCCTGCAGGCCGGCCACACCCCGCTCATTGTGCCCCGCGCCCACGACTGCATCACGCTCTTTCTCGGTTCGAAGGAGCGCTATAGCGAATACTTTCTCGCCCATCCCGGCAGCTACTACTACACCACGGGATGGTTGGAGCACCGACAGCGCGGCGGTGAGCGGCCCGCGCGCCAGCAGGGGGCCGGCCTGGGCGAACAGCGCACCTACGAGGAAATGGTCGAAGAATACGGCGAAGACAACGCCCGCTATCTCATGGATATGATGGACAATTGGACCCAGCACTACAGCCAGGGCGTGTTCATCGACTTCGACTTCAGCACCCATCTGCCCTGCAAGGACCAGGCCAAGGAAATTTGCCAGCAACGCAATTGGGAATACCGGGAAATGGCCGGCGACTTGAGTTTGCTGCAAGGTTTTCTCGACGGCCCCTGGCCCGAGCGGGACTTTCTTCGGGTCTCGCCCGGAGAGCGGATCAGTCCCAGTTACGACGAAAGAATCATCCAGATCGAAGGCCTAAAGGCCTAGCATAAGGAGTACAGACACCTGTGAACTGCCAAGTCACCCTACTACCGGAAAAACGCCAAGGTTCGGCGCTTGCGGGCACTGCCCTGCGCGAGGCCCTCGCTCGGCTCGATATGGAAGTATTGGCCCCCTGCGGCGGCGAGGGCACCTGCGGCAAATGCCGGGTGCAAGTCGATGGCCCTGGGCTCGAAAGCCCAGGGCCGGCCGAACGCGCCCTACTCAGCGCCGAGCAACTGCGCGAGGGCATCCGCCTGAGCTGCCAGGCGCGGATCTGCGGCTCGGTGCAGGCTACGGTGCCGGCCGCCTCTCGCCCGGCGCCGATGCGCATCCTACCCGGCGGCGTCGACCGCAAGATCCGCATCGAACCCGCCGTCTGCAAGCAGGCGATCCACCTGCAGCCGCAGACCCTCTGCGAACCCTACGCCCGCCTCGAACATCTGCGGCGCTCGGGCAATTTGCGCGCCGATCTGCGCGCCGTGACCGAACTATTGCCGCAATTGCCGCAATTGCTCGACGGCACTGAGGCCGAAATCACGGCCGTAATCCGCGAAGACCAGCTGCTCGCCCTGGAACCGGGCAATACCAGCGAACGCTGTTTCGGCCTAGCCCTCGACTTGGGCACGACCACGGTGGTGGCCGCCTTGATCGACCTCAACACCGGCCGACAACTCGGTTATGCCTCCACCGTCAACCAGCAGGCGAGCGAAGGCCACGACGTGATCGCCCGCATCAACACCACCATCGAAGAAGCGGACGGTCTGCAAAAGCTGCAAGCGGCGGCGCGCGCCAGCCTCGACCGTGCCATCACTCAAGTCCTAGCACGGGAGCAGGTCGACCCGCAAGAGGTCTACGAAGCCACCTTAGTCGGCAATACCACCATGGTGCACCTCTATCTGGGCATCTCACCGGCCTCGTTGGGCCACTTGCCCTATGTCGGCATGGTGGCAGACGCAGTGGACATGCCCGCGAGCCAACTCGACCTACACCTACACCCGTCCGCCCGCATCTATATATTGCCCGCCATCGCCGGTTTTGTCGGCGCTGACACCGTCGCCGCCGCCCTGGCGGCAAGCTTCGACGAGGACGACGGACGCATCCGCATCATCGCCGACATCGGCACCAACTGCGAGTTGGTCCTGCGCCGGGACGAACGACTGCTGGTCACTTCGACTCCGGCGGGGCCCGCCTTCGAAGGAGCTCGCATCGCCTGCGGCATGTACGCTGGGCCGGGAGCCATTGAAGCCGTCCACCTCGACGGCGACGTGCACTGTAAAGTAATCGGTCGACAGGAGCCGCGCGGTCTCTGCGGCTCCGGGTTGGTCGACGCCGGCGCCGAATTGCTGGCCAATGGGATTATCGACGAGACCGGTCGACTGCTCGAACCCGAAGAATTGGGCGAGCAAGTAAGCGAAGCGCTCAAGCGGCGCCTGGTCCCGCGCGAAGATGGACTGTCCTTCGTCCTCGCCGAGTCCGTTGCCCTGACCCAACGCGATATCCGCGAGCTGCAACTGGCCAAAGCCTCGATCCGCACCGCCGTCGACCTATTGCTGGAAAAGGCCGAACTCGCCGCCGCGGACATCGACGAATTCGTCCTCGCCGGCGGTTTTGGCAACTACATCGACAAAGCCAATGCTATGCGTCTCGGACTCATCCCCGAGCTGCCGCCCGAAAAAATTCGCTTTATCGGCAACGGCGCCCTAGTCGGCGCGCGTCTGGCCCTGCTCTCCCGCACGCTGCGGCAGCGGGGGGTGCAAATCGCGCAACGCGCCGAACACCTGCAGTTGGCCGGCACCCCAGATTTCCAGGACCGTTTCACCGAGGCACTGCTCTTCACTTGAAAGGAAATCCCGATGGCCCTGATCCGCATAGGCGAAACCTTGCATTGCCATATCCCCACCGTCCAGGCGTCCGCCCGCCGCATGTTATTGGGCGACGCGCTCGACCGCGAGGCGGGCAAGCGTCACCTGCGCCGCGTCGTCTTGGACCAGGCCGAGGCCGGAGCCGACTATATGGATATCAACGTCGACAACTTCCTCGTCGAGGAGGGTATCGGCCCGGAGGGCAGCCGCGAAGTCCTGGGCCTGATTATCGACATGGTCGCCCGCTACGGGCAGACCATTCCGCCGTGCATCGACAGCTCGGATCCGAGCATTCTCGACTGGGGTCTCGAACGCTACTACCAAGCGGGAACCGACCAACGCCCGCCCCTGGTAAATTCGGTCACCGTATCGCGCCTGGATGCCCTCTCGCTGCGGGCCCGCTACCCGTTCGCCGTCGTCGGCATGTTGTTAGAACAGGTAGGTTCTGTCAGTGGCTTTACCGAAATCGCCGGCCCCGAGGTCTACCACGAAACCGCGCGCCATCTCTTCGCCAAAGCGCGCGAGGCCGGCTTTGCACCGGGTGAAATCTTCTTCGACCCGACCGTCGGCCCCCTGGGCGCGGACATGGTCGGCTACACCCGCCGCACCTTTGAAGGCATCCGCAGCATCCGCTCCGACCCCGAAATGGAGGGCGTGCACGTCTGCTTGGGGCTTTCTAATTGCTCGGAAGGCTTGCCCCGGCGCCTGGCCGTCAACCGGGCCTATTTGCGGGTGGCCATGGAATACGGCGCGGACGCGGCCATTGCCGACGTCTTGCAGATAAGCGGCAAGGACCTGGTCGACGGGCGACTGCTGCGGCTGATCCGCCAAGTGGTGGAGGGCGACCCGGAAGAGACTTTGGCCCTGCTCGTAGATTACGCCCAGGGCCATCCGCGCAGGCCGCGGGCCAAGCGGCGCGACCCGCTGCCCGACGCCTTCGGCGCGACCCTGGCCGACCCTGCCCAACCCGTCTATATCATCGAAACTGTGCCCGGTGAAAATAATGTCGAACAGATCCTGGAGATGGCAGAAGCCGCGCGCGACACCCCCTTCACTTTCAGCGTCACCGATACCCCCGGCGGCCACCGCACCCCCGGCCCCGACACCATCGCCCTCGAAGTCGGGCGGATTATGGACCGACAACCCATCGTCAACCTGTCGTGCAAAAGCGACGACCGCAACGGCCTTTATCAGCGGGCCCTGGCCCTCTACCACCAGGGCCTCAGGCATATCTTCGCCGTCACCGGGGACTACCCCGACAACGGCCGGGCCTCTTTCGACCTGGACGCCGTCACCTTGTTGATGGCGCTCGACGGTCTGCGCCGGGGCCTGGACTACCCCTCGTTGGCCCCGCGCCCCGGCGGCGCCTTGGAAGGACTCTGTCTGGGCGCGGCGATATCCCCGTTCAAATACCTGGAGTCCGACCTGTGGGGCCAGTATTTGAAGTTGTGGAAGAAGCGCCGGGCGGGAGCCGACTATTTCATCACCCAACTGGGCTTCGACGTGGCGAAATTCCACGAGCTCAAACTCTTTATGCAGCGAGCGAATATGGCCGAGGTGCCCATCTTGGGCATGGTCTACTTTATGACCCCCGAGGTTCTCAAGGTTCTCAACCGGGTACACGTCGCCGGAGTGGTAATACCCGATGAGCTCAAGCGCAAATACCAGGGGAAACTGCTGCCCAAAGAGCAACGGCAACAATTGCGACAGATGGGTTTCGCCGATTTGGCCGCGCAGCAGCACCGCTTCTCCATCCGCCAGGCGGCGCTGCTGGCCGACATCCTGGTGCGGGGTCTGGCCTACAGGGGTGTGGACCTCTGCGGCATAACGGCCATCGACGACGCCCTGGAAATTATCGAAGTCATTGGCCAACTACAGGACAAACCGTGGCGGGAAAGTTGGGAGGAATATCGGCAGGGCAAGGCACAACGGCCGATGCAACTGGCGCCCGCCGAGGCGTTCTACCTCTTCCCCACCGCCGAGGACGGCCTGCTGCAAGACGGCCAGCTACAATGCGCCGACCGCCGCGACTACACCGTGGCCAACCGCAAGATGGAACGGATGCACGACTTGTTCTTTGAATAGGGCCGGGGGCTGCAACCGCTGCTGCAGTGGTCCGTCTCGGGCCCTGTGGAGGGCCGCCGCCAGCGCCTTGTCGACCGAATGGAACACGCGCTGAAGACTGGTGCCCTCGGCTGTGAGATGTGCGGGGATTGCCGCATCGCCGATTTGCACTATCTGTGTCCCGAACCGACCCAGGGCTGCGCCAAACGCCAACTCAACGGCCCCTGTGGCGGGGCCGACGCCAACGGCATGTGCGAGGTCCACCCCGAGCGACGCTGCTATTGGGGCAAGATACTGGAAGCCGCCCTGTCCCGCGGCGACTTCGCCGACCTGGCGCAAATCCAGCCGCCCAAAGATCCGCAACTGCAACACACCTCGTCCTGGCGCAACCAGGCCCTGGGCCTGCAACCGCCAAAATTGGACCTGGGCGATTTCGACCTGCAACCCCCACAATTCGGAAGGCCGCAACCATGAGCTATAGCCCACTACCCGAAACAGTCGCGACACCGCAGACGGCGACGATGAGCAACCGCGAACGCCTGCTGACCATTATGGACGGAGGACAACCCGATCGAATCCCCTGGATACCGCGATTGCAGATCTGGCATACCGCCCATCAACGCCAGGGTTCACTGCCCGCGCGTTTCGCCGATCGGTCGCTGCGCCAAATCGAACGCGAGCTGGGCATGGGTACGCCGGCCCGAGACGGTCAGATCTTCACGATCGACGAACGGGGCGATGTGGAAATCGAGACCCGCAGCGAAGGCCATTCGGATATCACGACCTACAGAACGCCGGCCGGCACGGTCTCGACCCGACACCAGCGTTCCGACGAGTTGGAACGACTCGGCATTCAGAGCCTCGAAGTGGAACATATGATCAAGGGCCCCAATGATTTCGCCGCCGTCGAATACATGGTGCAGAACGCTTATTACGAACCCACCCCCAAGACCTATATTGACTACGAGGCAGAGATCGGCGAAGACGGCTATCCCCTAGTCGCGGCTGGCGATTGCCCCTTCCACCACTTTCTGCAAAAAATGACCGGCTACCAGCAGGGTTATTATATCCTCAACGACTACCCGCGCGAAGTCCAGCACCTGCTCGAAACGATGGAAGCCATCGACCGCGAGCGCCTCTGGCCGGTCGTCGCCGAATCGCCGGCCCGCCTGATCCTGCACGGTTTGCACTTCGACTCGCTAATGACGCCGCCTCCGCTCTTCGACCGCTATATCACCCCCTACTACCGAGATTTCTCCGCGCTCTTGCACCAGCGGGACAAGAAACTCTGTATGCACGCCGACAACGACTCGCGGCTGATATTGCATCACTTGCAGGAAGCCGGTTTCGATATGGTCGAAACCTTCACCACCTGGCCCCAGGTCAGCTGCACCCTGGCGGAAGCCCGCCAGACCTGGGGCAAGCGCATGATCATCTGGGGTGCGGTCCCCTCGGTGATCCTTGAGCCGGTCTATCCCGACGACGAATTCGAAGCCTATATGCGCCAGGTCTTCCGGACCATCGCTCCCGGCGACGCCCTTATCCTCGGCGTGGCCGACAATATTATGCCCGGCTCCCTGCTGGAAAGACTCGAGCGCATCGCGGAAATGGTAGCGGAGTGGGGCAATTATCCGATCGACGCCGACCATATCGGATAGGGCGGGAGGCGGCTATGACTTCTAGAGAGCGCATCCGCAAAACCCTGCTGCACTAGGAACCCGACCGGGTGCCCTTCGATCTTTTGTCCACACCGGTAACCGGAATCCACCGGGTAACCTACGACAACCTGCGGCAGGCGCTCCCGCCAGGCGGCCACGATCTCACAACGCTACGGACTGGACGAGCTTGCCTTCAGAGGGCGGATTCGCTGGTCTGCGGAGGGCAGGAGCAGCCCTTCGGCCAATTGGAAGCCCATCAGACCGTGGCGAAGGCTTCCGTGCGACTGGACTACATCGACTTTGGCAGCGGCTATTGCAATCTACCGCCAAAACTGAACCGGCAAATCGTCGCGGATATGCAACAGCACCCCGGGGAATTTACCGCGCTCGTACAAATAAACCCGCATGGATGCGCATCGCTGTTGGGCTGCAGGGTACAGGACTGCGTATACAAATTCTGAACGAGATAAATGCCCAACCGGCGCGAACTCCTCTATATACCAATAGCCGTCGGGAACTTCCCTCTTCTATTACCTACGCACCCTCTCCGGCTACAACTGCAAATCGCGGATAGGCAACCCGCCCCCCTGAGTGTCGATCAACGCCAACACCTGCAGGTAGCTAGCGCGACTCGGTCTTTAACCCGGCCTTTTAGTGGCTTGACCACAATCCACTTTTCCTCCAGTTGTCGATCGCGTAGATTACGCAATCACACCCCCGGCAACCAATCACAGCGAGACAAAGCATGAAACGCATCTTGATGGCCGTATTCAAACAGGAAGTGGGCAGTTTCAACCCCAAACCTACACAATATACTGATTTCGAAATCCGCCGCGGCGCCGCATTGATCGAAGATTTGCGCGCTGCAAATACTACCACAGGCGGTGCGATTGAAGTCTTCACCGAGCACGGCAATATCGAAATCGTTCCAACCTATGCCGCTTGGGCGCGGACCACCGGCGGGCTGGTTGTACAACAGGACCTCGACCGCCTAGTCGACGAATTGCTCGCCGAAGTCCGCGCCAACGCCGAGGTCGACGGGGCCTGTATCAGCATGCACGGCGCCATGGCCAGCGAAGAAGAAGGCGACCCGGAAGGCCGCGTCCTCGCCGGCATCCGCGAGGCCATCGGCGATGTGCCATTAGTCGCCAACCTCGACCTGCACGCCGTCGTCTCGCAGCGCATGGTCGATATGACTGATGCACTGGTTCTGCTGCATACCTACCCGCACGTCGATATGCGACAGACCGGGCAACGCTCGGCCAAAGTCCTGCTCGAAATAATGGAAGGCGGTGCCAAACCGACCTCAGCTCGCGTGCAGATTCCCCTTCTGGCCCGCGGCGACCAACTCATCACCGCCACCGGAAAATTTGGCGAGGCGCTGGTGATCTGCCAAGAGATCGAAGCATCCGAAGGCGGTTTGGCCGCCGGCATCAATATCGGCAACCCCTTCACCGATACGCCCGACCTGCAATCCAATATCTTCGTCACCACCGACAACGATCCCGAGCGCGCAGAAAAAGAAGCCTTGCGTCTGGCGCGCTTTATGTGGCAACACCGCGAGCTCTTCGTCGCCGATCTCACCTCTTTAGAAAAGGCCGTGCAATTGGCCGAAGCAACCGACGGCCTCACGGTCTTTTCCGACGCCGCCGACTCCACCGCCTCGGGCGCCTCCGGCGATAGCAACGCCATTTTCCGCTGCCTGCTCGACCATAACTATTCTAAGAAGGCTCTGCTCCCTTTAGTCGACGCTGCCGCCGTCGCCAAAGCCCACGCCGCCGGTGTCGGCGCCACGCTGAGCTTGGATCTCGGCGGCAGCATCGACCCCGCGCGTTTTACACCGCTCTCGCTTGCAGTCTACGTGCAAACCCTCTCCGACGGCAATTTCACCTACGAAGGCGGCCTACCCGCCGAAGCCGGCCGCACCGCCGTGCTGATCCACCGCCAACACGCCATCCTCGTCACCGAGCATATCGCCGCCTCTGTCGGCCTGCGAATTTTCCAAGCCCACGGCCTGGAGCCGACCGACTACGACCTCGTAGTCTGCAAATCCCCCAACGGCTTCCGCGTTCACTACGAGGCACTCGCCACGCGTATCGTCGCCGTCGACGTGCCCGGCTCGACTAGCGCCAATCTCAAGAGCCTACCCTATACGCAATGCGTGCGGCCGATTTTCCCACTCGACGAAGATGTGGTGCCGCCTTTTGCGCTGGAGGACGAATAATTCTCACGACACGACATGCTGTGCTTTCGTGCTTCCTGCCGCCGAGGGAACGCGACGGCGGCGCTAGCGCTATTGCGCATGCAGGTAGACGACGAACCAAAAGAGACGAGTTTATCCCGCTGATCGCCGAGGGCCGGTCTATACGGCAAGACCGGCTCTTTTCATTCTTTAGTTACGTACTGTGCGCTGTGGTTAAAACGAATACTGCCTATTTCTTCATGAAAACCGAACAAGAGCAAATCTTAAACTCAGTGGCCGCCAAGGGTGGGTCGAGGGCATACCCGCAGCGGCTTTGCTTCCCCCAAGCCGCAGGAAGCGGCGTAGGGGGATAGCCCTCGGAGGAACACAGGATGTGTTCCGAGCTGCCGAAGGCCGCGAACTCTAAGAGTTCAGCGACATGCGCAAGGGCATACCCTCGACCCACCCACCACCACCCAATCTGCTACAAACTCACCTTCTCAATCAGCCCGAGTATACAACTCCGCAAACGTATCTCGCGCCTCCCACCCCAACAACCGCTTAGCCTTCTCCGGCCGATACTTATCGTGCGGCAACCAAGAACAAATGAAAAAATCCTCATACGGCGAAGGCATCTCCGGCGCCCGCAACCCGTACAGAAGAGACTCCCCCGTATCCTCCCAGGAAGTAGTATAGGGATGCAAACCTCGCCCGCGTTCCTCCGGCAAAACCTCCCGCGGCCTAAAACTCGTAAAGATAAAGGTCAAGACCTCCAACCCCTCTCGCTCGGCAAAGACCCGCGTAATATGCCCACCAAGGTACTTAGTCAACGCATAGAGATCGTCGCCTGGATGCAGCTGAATGCCGTCGTAGAGCTGGAAATCGTGCCAATAATCGGCGTTGAAATTCAAAGCAGTGTGAAAGGGACCCGTGTGAATCAACCGCTTGACCCCACAAGCGGCACAGGCCTTGGCCACATTGTAGGCGCCGACCATATTGACGTGAAAAGCCAATACTGGATGTGGCCTGAGCACCGAGAGATCAATCGCCGCGTCCATCCCTTGGCAAGCCGCCAAAACCTGATCGTAGTCAGTTATATCCACCACCCTATTCTCGTGCGGCGCACGCAATACCTCGGGAATCGGCGCGCGCGGATTCTGTGGCGGTGAAATCGCCACCTCTTCCATTGACCGCAGATCCGTAACCCGCAGCGTATAGCGGTCCTTGAGCGAGACAATCGCCGCCGCGCCCACCGGCCCGCCCGCGCCAAAAATCACGACATTACCCGAACTCACCGTTGCCATTACCCCCTCCCTCCAGCAAAACGCCCGCTTGAAGCCACGTGAGCCAATGACCAACTGTGTCCGGACCGCTCTTCGACGAGTGCCGCGCGAACAGCCTCCAACGCATCATCAACCGTCGTTTCCGCGCCGATTTCCCCCAACCGCAAACAGCAAACTTCGACCTTGCCCATACGCGCGATCTCGCGTCCAACCATTTCGGCCATCATTGGTGCTAACGAGACGGCTTCAGCCCTCGGCAGCGGGTTCCACTGCGCATTGACCACGTATTCCTCCGGGTAGTCCCGCACCAGATCGAGTCGGCTGATAAGCACCATCCGCCGAACTCCGACCTCAACCGCCGCCGTCAACGCGACATAAACGCCGCGCGCCGCCTCGTCGAGCAAAGTCTGCTCGTCTACGGTCTCAGGGTCAAAAGCCGCGGTATAAACCACCGCCTCGGCACCCGCGAGCGCCGCATCCATTGCCGTGCGCCCCAACAGGTCTACTTGGCCATAGCCTTCGATATCTGCGACCTCTCCCGCACCGATGGCCGCCACCTCAAAACCTTCGCGCAATCCAGACGCCAACAACGCCCCCAAGGGGCGGTTCGCGCCAATAACTGTTACTCGCATGCCATCTTCCTCACCAAGAAAGTTTCTCTGACAAATTGTTGAAAAAATAATGGGTATCTAGATAAATCAGCCGCGCCATATGCTCGGCCTGGCCGACATAGACATCCTGCCCTGGGGCCAGTCCGCATATTTCGCGACCGTCAACCACCAGCGATACTTGCTCGTCCCGCGTCTCCGGGCTCACGCGTAACCGCACCCGCTTTTCCGCCGGCAAAATCAGAGCCCGCGAGGTAAAGTTATATTCGTTGATGCCGTCGAGTATCATACAGCGAACTTCGGGCATCACGAGTGGTGCGCCCATCGCCATCAAAAGCCCCGTGCTGCCCGTCGGTGTGCCCACCGCCACACCGTCACCACGGATCGTGCGAATCTTGACATCGTCGACGAATACATCCGTAAAGAGCAGTTTGTGGCGGGCGCGCAGCGTCACCTCATTGTAGACCAGCCCCTCCCCACCGGGGAAACGGCAAGCCAATACAAGCCGCTCGCTTACGCAGTATCTGCCATCGACCAGGAGTTGAACGATCTGGGCCAGGTCCTTGCGGTCACCTGCAGTCAGAAAACCGACCGTGCCGAAATTTATCGCTATCACCGGACACTGCGGAAAACGATCAAAAGCGCGCAGCACGGTGCCGTCTCCGCCCAGGGCCACCACCAGGTCGAGACCGGTGGGGTCCTCGTCGCCTTCGATAAAGCAGACGCCGATCCCGTGTTTTTCAAAGAGGGCGCGCACCTCATCAACGGGATAATCCAAATCCTCGTCCCGCGGCAGAATGCCGATTTTATTTAATGGTAGTTTCATCGTTTAAAGTATAGCAAAAACAAAGACCGCGCGGAAACCACGCGGCCTTTGTCGATTTATGGCACTGCTACTTACTTTGCGCGGGCCTCTTTGCCGGCCTGGGCTTCATAGGCCTTGATCAGCGCCTGCGTGCCCTCTTCTGAACACCCCTGACGCTCGACGATATTGAAAAACTGGTGCACCATGCCCGCCGCCGGCACTGCCAGCTTGATATCATTGGCCGCCTGCAGGACTAGCCGCAGGTCTTTCTGTTGCAAATAGACCATAAAACCCGGATCGAAATCACCTGCGGCAATGCGCGGTCCGAGATTGCTGAGTTGCCAGGAACCAGCCGCGCCACCACTGATCGCGTCAATCACCTTCTGTACGTCCAAGTCAGAAGCCGCCGCCAACATAAGTGCCTCAGCCATGCCCATATTGTTGACCGAAACCGCAATCTGGTTGCAGAGTTTGGTGGTCTGGACGGCACCATTAGAGCCGATCAGGTTGATATTAGTGCCCATCGCCTCAAAAACCGGCTTGCACTCATCAAACACCGCTTGCTCGCCACCAACCATGATCGACAATGTGGCGTTGATCGCGCCGACATCGCCACCGCTTACCGGCGCATCGAGCATGCCTACACCCTTTTCCCTGAGCGCCGCGGCCACTTCCTGTGTCACCTTGGGCGAAACCGTGCTCATATCGATCACGACCGCACCCTCTTTGACCCCGTGGATCACACCATCCTCGCCGATGAGCACCGCCTCCATATCGGGCGTGTCAGTAACGATGCTGATCACGACATCGGCACCGGCCGCCGCTTCTTTCGGCGAACTGACGCGAACCCCACCGGCGTCAACCACCTCTTGTACCCGGGGCCGGTCACTGCGGTTATACACGTTGAGCTTATAGCCGGCCTTGAGCAAATTGTTAGCCATGGGGGCGCCCATGATCCCCAAGCCGATAAAGCCGATCTGCGTTTGTCCCGGTGTTGCTGGCATGGGTCTCTCTCCTATCTAAAAACAGATCGCCCCACCTTATTTGCAGGCAGGGCGATCGTGTTCGTTTAAAACGTGAAAAAGCGGTGTCTATTGTCTTCGATCTGGGCCGTCTCATAAATGTGCGCGAACCAATTCTGCACGGCTTCCTGCTGACGCTGGGCTTGTAGTTGCGTGGTGAACTCCTCTCGCTGCTCCTCGAAGAGCGCCTCGTCCACCGGCGTCTTCTCTATCGTCCGCAACAAATAGGCACCCTGATATCCGCCTGCGGAGATTTTGACCACCTCGCTGAGTTGGTCCTTTTCAAGACGGAACGCGGTAGCGATAACCGCATTGCTGCGGCCGATGCCCGGCACCGCCCCAGTGCGCGCGAAAGCCTCCGGCGCACTATGCTGCAAACCGGACTTTTGCGCCGCCTGTTCCATATCGGTTCCGGCGGTGATCTCACGCTGTACCGCCTGGAGCGTATTCGCTGCGACATCGACCTTCTTGCGATTGCGCACCGTCCGTTCGACCTGCTCCTTCACCTCAGCCAACGGCGCCGTGCCCTCGGAGCGTTTGTCCACCAGTTGCGCAATCCACAACCCCCGATCACTATCCACGACCTCGCTGATTGTACCCAACTCCTGATCAAAAAACCAATTGACCAGCCAAGCCGTGCCCGAGCCCAGCGCCGGGATGCCTTGGTCCTTCTGCAGAAAACCCGTCGCCGCCGCTTCGATGCCCGCCGCGGTCAACGCCGAGCCGAGACCGCCGGTTACAGCCTTCTCTTGAAACTCATCGGCCCATTCCCGCAGTTGATCCTCAGTTGTGCGCGAGGCCTTGTAATTCAGCAGGATATGGCGGGCGTGTATTTTTTGCTCGCCGTCTTCCTCCAAGCGCTCTTCGACCTTTATCAGGTGCCAACCGAAACGCGTCTGCACCGGTTCGGAAATCTCGCCGGCCTCTAGTGCGAATGCCGCATCGGCGAATGCCGGTACCATCCGGTCGCGGGCGAACGTGCCTAAATCGCCTCCCTTGGCCGCCGAGCCCGGATCGTCGGATACCGCCTCGGCCAATTCGGCGAAATCAGCACCGGCCTCGATCTCCTGACGCAGGCGCCCAATTTCCTCGGCGATCTGCAGCGAGTCCTCGGCGCTGGCGGTCTTGGGAAAATAAGCGTATTCGAGACTCACCTCGTCCGGGTGCTCGTAGTCGGCGATATACTCCTGATAATGGGCCGCCAAGTCGGCGTCGGTGACTTCGACGGCATCATCGGCTACACCATTACCCGGCGCGAACACGTATTCCACCCGCACCTTCTCGTTGGCTTCCTCAAAACGGCGGCGCGCCTCGCCCGGACTAACCTGCACCATGCCCATCAGGGTCCGCTGCAACTTGTAGCCAAGCAGCTGCTGTCTGAGCATGCCTTCTATTTGCATTACGAAAGCGTGATTATTGGGATCCTTAAGGTTGGCCTGATCGCCTATGAACTGGGTGTATTTGCCCATATCAAACTGGCCCTCGGTCTGGAAGGCCTCAATGGCCTGCACCGCCGGAGGGGGGTTGTTTCGCGTATAGAACGCCAACTCCTTATCCGTAACCTCGATCCCCAGCCGCTCGATCTCCTGCGATAAGAGGATATCGCGGATATAGCCGTCCCAGATCTGGCTAACCAGTTGTCCTTGGTCCGGGCGTTGGTCCTGCGGTGTATGCCGCGCCAATTGACGCAACGCACCCTGGAAATCCTTCAGCGTAATCGTCTCGCCATTGACGACGCCGACGGCGTCGCCTACGTCCTCTTGGCCTGGTCCCGAATAATCCGCACCCCACTCGACGACAATCAGGCCAACGAAGGCGAAGATCACAAACCACAGGATAAATCCCGTTTTTTCGCGCAATAAAGTCATCATAAGCTTTTGCTCTCCTGCTCTCTAACCTCTCCGTTTGCCGCGTCCGTCTCCAACTCGGCCCTGACTTCCACGGGATAGCGCAGCAGACAGGCCGTGCAGTGTCCGTCGCCTATATCAACCAGGCGCGGCACGACGCGGTTACATATATCTTCGCGCTCCGGACAGCGCGGATGAAAAGGACATCCGGAAGGCACGTTAGCCGGATTCGGCACGTCTCCCTCGAGGACGGTGCGACTCCGGGCGACCTGCGGGTCAGGCACGGGCACAGCCGATAGCAGCGCCTGAGTATAAGGATGCGATGGA
>PVBE011577959.1_pt1 | contig 14804 bp, 15 predicted proteins | sample 1631181 | NCBI WGS metagenome assembly PVBE01 (sample SAMN08397723, study PRJNA350692) | Marine metagenome, whole genome shotgun sequencing project. | isolation source: water | place: Pacific Ocean | collected 2012-04
CAACGCGAACACGTTCGTCGCCGGCAAGGATCGCGTGGGCAACTTCAAGCCCACCGTCATCCGCCCCTACGGCTACACCAACCTCGTCGAGATGTTCATCAAGAAGTAGTAGCCAGGACCTAGCTCCCCACCCCTTTGCTCACGTTCTTCCTACGGCGCCTCGCGGCCACCGTGCCGCTGCTCCTCGTCATCAGCTTCATGACGTTCGTCCTGCTCAACAGCAGCAGCGGCGACTACCTCACCCGGCTGCTCGACAACCCCTCGGTCACCGAGGAGTACGTCGCCAACCTGCGGGTCCAGTACGGCCTCGACCGGCCGTTCATGGAGCGGTACGGCCTGTGGCTGTGGAACGCCCTGCAGGGCGAGCTGGGCCGGTCATTCGAGTACAACCGCGACGTGAGCAGCCTGCTCATGGAGCGGGTCGCCAACACCTTGCTCCTGGCCATGTGCGCCCTGGTGCTGTCGTGGGGCGCGGCCATCCCGCTGGGGGTGATCTCGGCGGTCCGGCAGAACACCTGGATCGACAAGGTCTCCGGCTTCGTCGCCTACTTCGGCCTGTCGATCCCCCGCGTCTTCCTGGCGCTGCTCGCCGTGATGTTCGCCGCGTACACCGGGTGGTTCCCCATCGGGGGCCTGCGCGACGAGGTGAACTGGGACGACTTCAACATGTGGCAGAAGACCCTGGACGTCGCCTGGCACATCTTCCTGCCCGCCTCGGTGCTCGGCATCACCAACATGGCCGGCTACATGCGCCAGATGCGGGGCTACACCATCGAGACCCTGGCCCAGGACTACGTGCGCACCGCTCGCGCCAAGGGGCTGCCGGAGTCGGTGGTGCTGTTCAAGCACACCGTCCGCAACGCCATCAACCCGCTGATCACCCTGTTCGGCTACTCGCTGGCGTACCTGGTCACCGGCTCCTTCCTGGTCGAGATCGTGATGTCCTGGCCCGGCATGGCCCGGCTGACCCTGTCGGCGCTCATGGCCAAGGACGTCCACCTGGTCATGGCGTCCGTGATGATGGCGTCGATCATGCTCGTGTTCGGCAACCTCACGTCGGACCTCCTGCTGGCCCTGGTCGACCCCCGGATCCGGGTTGACTGAGCGCCGCCGGACGAAGAGCCGGTCTCCCCTGGAGATCGCCTGGCGCCGCCTCAAGCGCGATCGCGCCGCGCTCCTCGGCGGCGGCGTGCTCATCTTCTTCTACGTCCTGTCGGTGTTCGCCGGCTTCTTCGCCCCCTACTCCTTCGACAACCAGCACCGCGACGCCACGTTCCACGGGCCGATGTTCGGCGAGGTGTACTTCCAGGACGACGAGGGGCTGAGCTGGCCGTACGTCTGCGAGGTCGTCGTGGAGAACCTGGCGCTCAAGGAGTACGGGCAGGACTGCGACACCCAGTACCCGATCCGCCTGTTCCGCCGTGGCGACCCCTATCACGTGATGTGGACGCTGCACTCGGACGTGCACCTGTTCGGCGTCGACACGCCCGGCGTCTTCTTCCCGCTGGGCTCCGATCAGTATGGCCGCGGCATCCTCACGCGCCTGCTGTACGGCTCGCAGATCTCCTTGTCCGTCGGCCTGCTGGGCATCGCCATCTCCATGAGCATCGGGCTGATCGTCGGCGGGGTCTCGGGCTACTTCGGCGGCGCCATCGACTTCGTGCTCATGCGCATCGTCGAGGTCGTGATGGCGCTGCCCGGGCTGTACATCATCCTGGTGCTGCGCGACGCCTTCGGCGCGGATCTGGACTCCACGACGACCTACGCCGTGATCATCGTGATCCTGGCGTTCATCGGTTGGGCATCCAACGCCCGGGTCATCCGAGGAATGGTGCTGTCGCTCAAGGAGCAGGAGTATGTGCTGGCAGCCGAGGCCCTGGGTTTTTCCGCCTGGACCATCATCACCAAGCACATCCTGCCCAACACCCTGTCGTTCGTGATCGTCACCGCGACGCTGACGGTGCCGTACTACATCCTCGGCGAGGTGGCCCTGTCGTTCCTGGGCATGGGCATCCAAGAGCCGCAGGCGTCGTGGGGCAACATGCTGCGCGACGCCCAGAACGTGCGGTTCCTCACGGATTTTCCGTGGATCGTCCTGCCGGGCGTGCTCATCTTCGCCACGGTGATGGCCTACAACTTCGTCGGCGACGGGCTGCGTGACGCCACCGACCCCCGGGCGCTCAAATGACGGCCGCCAACGACCCCACCGCCGATCCCCTGCTGAAGATCGACGGCCTCAAGGTGCACTTCCGCACCGAGGACGGCGTCGCAGAGGCGGTGGACGGCGTGACGCTGACCGTCCGGGCCGGCGAGACGCTGGGCGTCGTCGGGGAGTCCGGCTGCGGCAAGTCGGTCACGGCGATGTCCGTGCTCCGCCTCGTCCCCCAGCCCCCCGCCATGTACCCGGCGGGGAAGATCCACTACGCCGGCAAGGACCTGCTGACGATCCCGGACAGGCAGCTACAGAAGATCCGGGGCAACGAGATCGCCTTCATCTTCCAGGAGCCGATGACCAGCCTGAACCCCGTGTTCACGGTCGGCAACCAGGTCGCCGAGACGGTGATGCTCCACCGGAAGATGAGCCGCAAGGAGGCCAAGCTCGCCGCCATCGAGGCGTTGCGGCGGGTCGGCATCCCCTCGCCGGAGCGGCGTGTCGACGAGTACCCCCACCAGCTGTCCGGCGGCATGAAGCAGCGGGTGATGATCGCCATGGCGCTGGCGTGCGACCCGCAGCTGCTCATCGCCGACGAGCCCACGACGGCGCTCGACGTCACGATCCAGGCGCAGATCCTCGACCTGCTGCGCAAGCTGCAGGACGAGTTCGGCATGGGCATCCTGCTCATCACCCACGATCTGGGGGTCATCGCCGAGACCGCCCACCGGGTCGCGGTGATGTACGGCGGACGGGTGGTCGAGGAGGGCTCGGCGGAGGAGGTCTTCGGGCATCCTCGGCATCCGTACACCGTCGGCCTGTTCCGCTCGCTGCCTTCGCTGGGCGAGCGTCGGGGCAAGCTGGCGTCCATCCTGGGCACCGTCCCCTCGCCCCTGGACTTCCCGGTGGGGTGCCGGTTCCGCAACCGCTGCGAGCTCGCCACCGCCGAGTGTGAGGAGATCCCGCCCCTCGAGGGCGACGGAGAGCACCGGGTCGCCTGCTTCCATCCGATCGACGCCGAGGACATCTAGTGACCGCCCCGCTCGTACAGGTGCGCGACCTCAAGGTCTGGTTCCCGGTCAAGAAGGGGTTCCTGCAGCGGACCGTGGGCCACGTGCGCGCCGTGGACGGCGTGTCGTTCGACGTGCGGCCCGGCGAGACCCTCGCCCTGGTCGGTGAGTCCGGCTGCGGCAAGACCACCTGCGGCCGGGCGCTCCTGCGCCTCATCGAGCCGACCGCCGGCGATGTCCATTTCGACGGCGGGGACGTCCGGGCCATGGGCGGCGACACGCTGCGTGCGCTCCGCCAGCGCATGCAGATCATCTTTCAGGATCCGTACGGCTCGCTGAACCCGCGGATGACGGTCAGCGCCCTGGTCGGCGACGCCCTGTCGCTGCATGGGCTGGTCGATTCGCCCGCCGCGCGGACCGAGCGGGTCCAAGAGCTGCTCGAGACGGTCGGCCTGCCTGGCGACGCCATCAACCGGTATCCCCACGAGTTCAGCGGCGGACAGCGGCAGCGGCTGTGCATCGCCCGCGCGCTGGCGCTCAACCCGGACTTCATCGTGTGCGACGAGGCGGTGAGTGCGCTGGACGTGTCCATCCAGGCGCAGATCCTCAACCTGCTCGAGGAGCTGCAGGAGGAGCGAGGCCTGGCCTACCTGTTCATCAGCCACGACCTGTCCGTCGTGCGGCACATCGCCGACCGGATCGCGGTGATGTACCTGGGACGGATCGTCGAGCTGGCGGACACCGAAGCGCTGTTCAAGCAGCCGCGCCACCCGTACACCCGAGCCCTGCTGTCCGCGGTCCCCGAGCCGGTGGTGGGGCGCAACAAGGAGCGCGTGGTCCTGCAAGGCGAGCCGCCCTCGCCGGTGAACCCGCCGTCGGGCTGCCACTTCCACCCGCGCTGCCCAGACGTGATGGACGCCTGCAGGACGGAGTATCCGCCGGTCGTGGAGCTGAACGATCCGGACGCCGAGGTCGTCTGCCACCTGTACCCAGAGGCCGACCGAGCCCCCGACCCACCATGATCACCCTCCCGCTGCTGACCGCCCTGGTCGTCGCCCCCATCGCCCTGCCGGACCCGCCCGCCAAGGCCGGCGCGATGGCGCCCCACCTCATCGAGGCCGGCGGGGCGTTCCTCCTGAGCTGGACCGAGCCGGGCGCCCTGAAGATGGCTTGGCTCAAGGGTCGGCGCTGGGGGCCCGCCCGCACGGTGGCGCAGTCGGACAAGCTGTTCGCCAACTGGGCCGACTTCGGGGGTGTCGTGATGCTCCAGGGCGGGCACCTCGCCGCGCACTGGCGCGAGAAGGAGGGCGACGGCGCATACGCGTACGGTGTCCGGCTGGGCCTGTCGAAGAACGCCGGGCGCAAGTGGACGATCCTGGGCTCGCCCCACGAGGACGGCACACCGACGGAGCACGGGTTCGTCGCCCTGGACCCCGACGCGGCGGGCGGCGCCTGGGCCTACTGGCTGGACGGCCGCAACACGGTCGCCAAGCCCCCCGGCCCGATGACGCTGCGAAGGGCCTACCTGGACCGCACCGGCAGGTTGGGGCCCAGCGAGGAGATCGACAACAGCGTCTGCGACTGCTGCCCCACCTCGTCCGCTGCGGGGGCCGTGGTCTATCGCGACCGCACGCAGATGGACGTGCGCGACATCCGCGTGGCTGTGGGCGGGGCCACCCACCCCGTGGCCCACGACTCGTGGGTCGTCCAGGGCTGCCCGGTCAACGGCCCCGCGTTGGCGGAGGCGCCTGGGGGCCAGCTGGTCACCGCCTGGTACACCCAGGGCTCACCGTCAGGCGGCGGCCCGGGCGGTCCCGGCCCGCGGGTGCTCCTGGCGCGTTCGGACGACGGTGGGCGCACCTGGTCCGACCCCGCGCAGGTCGCCGGCGCCTCGGCGCTGGGGCGGGTCGACGTGGTGGTCGACAAGCGAGGCGACGCCTACGTCAGCTGGCTCGACGGCGGGAGCGACCAGGCCGGCCACGACGCCACCCTGCGGGTCCGCCGCGTATCCGCGGGCGGCGGAGCGGGCGAGCCGGTCGCAGTGGCGCCGACGTCGTCCGCTCGCACCGCCGGCATCCCCCAGGTGGCCCTGCGCAAGAACGAGCTCGTCTTCGCCTGGACCCGGGCGACTGAGCCCACGTCCATCCAGATGGCGACCCTGCCGACCGCCGGCGTGCCGGAGGGGGAGGATCCCTACCGGCTGCCTCCAGGGGCCGCTGGACGGGTGGTCGTGGTCCGGCTCTGGTCGCTGACCTGCCGCCCGTGCATGGAGGAGCTGCCCTCCCTGGCGGACCTGCACCGCAGCCTGATGGCACGCGGGGGCATGGTGCTCGCGATCAACGTGGACCCGCCCGCGGATGCCAAGGAGGTCCGGGCGGCCGTCAACCGGATGCGGCTTCCCTTCCCCGTGATCCACGACCCAAAGGGCGACACCGGTGTCAGGGCCAACGTGCTGCCGACCACCGTCGTGTTCGATCGATCGGGGCGTCCCGTCGCACGCTTCGAGCGGCAGATCCTGGGTGACGACACACCGTTGGTGGCCGCGCTGGCCCGCGCCGGGCTGGGCCGGCCCGGCCCCCCGGCCACCCCGTTGGCACGTCCGCCGCACAAGACCCCCCTCAAAGGAGGGTCCCATGCACACCCAAAACTCCCCGGCCGACCCCGCACCCATCCGTAACAAGCTTGCTGTCGCCTGCGTTCTTGCGCTTTGGTCTGCACACGCGAGCATCGGTTGGGAGGAGGGCGACAACGCCCCGGAGTCCGCCGAGCTGATCGTCAGCTACGTCGATCTCGAGCCGGCCGAGCCCGCCAACGACTGACCGACGGGCCCCAGGAGGGCCTCGCTACAGCGTCGGGCTGGCCGTCGGCTGGATGACATCGCCGAGGGGCGGAGGCTCGAACTCGGGCGACGCCGCCGCAGAGCCGCCGCCCGCGGCGTCGTCGATGGTGCCGGCCTGGCCCTCGGCGCCCTCGCCGTCCCCGGGCACATCGTCGCGCTGGGCGTTCTGGGTCCCGGCGCCGCCGGCGTTGCCACGGGCCGCCCCGGCTGCTCCCGCGCCGGCGCCCGCGGGCACGTCGGCGCCTGCGCCGCCCGTCGGGACGTCGCCCTCGGCGGCCATGCCCTCGGCGGACACGTCGACGCGGGTGTCGCCGGACTGGTGCAGCATGTCGCCCACCGCCCCCTCGGCCTCCAGCGACAGGGTGTCGAGCTTCTGCGAGGCGATCGCGATCTTGGTGTACTCGTGATCGGCGGTCTCCCGATCGCGCCGGGCCACCGCCTCCTGCAGCGCCACGAAGGCGCCTTCGGACACCTTCAACAGCCCCTTCATCTGGGACAGCTTGTCCTTGATGACGTTGAGCTTGACGATGTCCTTCTCCGCCCGGGCCTGCTCCAGGTACCGGAACCCCTTTCGGAGCTGGTCCTTCATCCGCTGCAGCAGCTTCTCCGCCCGCTCGACCTTGGCGGGCCCGGACAGCGCCGACGCCTTCTCGAAGCTGAGCCGATGGTCCGACTTGGACGCCTGCGCGTGCGCGGCGGTCGGGAGTGCGAAGGCGACCAAGACGGCGCCGGCGAGGAGGAGGCGATGTGCAGCAGTCATGCTCGGGGTACGCCGGCCCCTCCGAGCCTTTGCGCCGCCACCGGGCCGATCAGTCGCCCGGTCCGCACTGGCATTGCAGGGCATGCCAGGTCACGCCCTCCCTGCACTCGCCGGCGGCGCACGCCTCCATGCTCGGGCTGGCGCAGGTCTCGTTGCGGCCGTTGAGGTTCTTGCGCACGCCGTGGTCGATCCAGACGTCGCAGTTGACGTCGCCGTACTCGCCGTCGTTGTCTGGTCGGCACCCCTCGGTGTTCTGAACGCCGCGGATGTTGCAGACGAACCGGGCGCCGGTGGGCTGCAGCCCGACGTGGCCGCAGGTGGTGGCGCAGTTGATGGTGCCGTTCCATTGCCGGCTGGCGTCCCACGGCGTCGGGCCCCCGTCGTAGTTGGCGAACACCCACTGCTCGACCGGGCACTCGAACGGCGGGTCGGCCTCCGGATCCGGCTCGTCGGCGTCTCCGTCGCAGTCGTCGTCCAGCAGGTTGCAGAGCTCGGCCACGGGCGCCACGAGCTGCTCGCAGATGCCGATGCCGTTGATGCACTCGGTCACGCCCGCGGCGCACAGGCCGGGCTCGCCGGTGTCGCAGTCACCGGGGGCGAAGTCCTCGTCGATTTCGCCGTCGCAGTCCTCGTCGATCCCGTCGCACTGCTCGTCCGGCCCGTCGCCGGGGAACCGTTCCCGGTCGTCGGGGAAGCAGTCGTCGGCGTTGGCGAAGCCGTCGCCGTCCCGGTCGGGGTCGCAGGGGTCGCCGAGCCCGTCGAGATCGATGTCCGACTGCCCGTCATTGGGCGCAAAGATGCAGTTGTCCTCTGCGTTGACGACCCCGTCGTCGTCCAGGTCGCCCCCCGGGCCGAAGTCGCCGCCCTCGCCCGGACCGCCCTCCCCCCGCAGCAGCTCGACGCAGTCGTCGATGTCCACGTCGCCGTCCCCATCCTCGTCATCCATGGCGTCGACGGGCCCCGGGCACACGACGGCCCAGCGGCAGTCGGCGGCGGTCAGCTCGCCGTCCCCGTCCTGATCGGGGACCTCGAGGTCGTCGTAGCAGTTCACCCCGTCCGCGCCCGCAGCGCCCTCAGGCCCCTGGGTGCCCTCCTGGCCGTCCTGGCCGGCGGCACCCCCCGCCCCGTCCGCGCCGTCCTGACCATCCTGCCCCGCGGGGCCCGGATCGCCCGGGACACCGAGATCGCCGGCCGGGCCGGGATCGCCTTGGGGGCCCTCGGGCCCGACCGGCCCTGCGGGTCCGGCGGTGCCCTCGACGCCCGCGGGCCCGTCCCCTTGGTCGCCGTCATCGGCCTCGCCAACATCGGCCCCCCCGCCGCCGCCGACACCGCCGCGGTCTTCCGTCGGCTGAACTGCACAAGAAGCGGACATGGCGAGCACGATCAGGGATCTCATGGGCGTATCATACCGACCCGATGCCGACCGATCTCTGCGCCCGCCTCGGCCTGACCCGGCCGATCTTCGCCTTCAGCCGCATCCACCGCCCCGCCGCCGCGCACCCGGACGACGATCACGGCCTGCTGATGGGCCCGGTGGGCCAGATCGTCGGCCGCATGAGCGAGGTCCGCCCCGTGGCCGACCTCATGGACGGCCTGGAGCGGCAGTACGCCGATGCGTTGAGTCGCCTGACCTGCGCTTCCTGAGCCGCTCCCGGGCCGCCGGCGCCTGCATGGTGGGCGCGGTGCTCGCCGTGCTCGGCGTGCCGGCGCCTCCCGCGCGCGCGGGCGAGGCACTGACCCGCCTCGATGCGTGGGCGGGCGCCGCCCACGACCTGGGCCTCGACGAGGACTTCCGCGGGGCGCTGGACCTGGGCGTCGACGTTGACGCCTGGCAGGCCGACGGGTGGACCCTGGAGCTGGGGACCGAGGTGGAGACCCTCGTACGGGAGAACCGCATCGACGAGTCGGTCGTGCGGGTCTCGCCACGCCGGGTGGTCTACGGCGCCATCGCCAGGATCCGCCTGGGGGATCGCTGGTCGCTGTTCGTCCTGCACCGCTCCCAGCACGACGTCGACAGCGACGACGCGGCGGGCAACCGCGAGACCATCAGCTACGAGATCTACGGAGTGCAGTGGCGCAAGGACCTGCTGCGGATCGCAGGCGGCGTGTACTACGACCGGGGCACGACGGTGGACGGGCGTGCGCAGACCCTGCCGTTTGATCACTACCTTGCGGGGGTGCGAGCCGACGGGCTCCTACCGATTGCGGGTCCGATGTATGCGGCGGCGAGCCTTGAGGTCGTCGCCCACCGGGATGCGGCGCACCTTCCGCTTGGGCACGTCAACACCGGCGGCTCGGTCGAGCTCGGCGTCCGTGTGCGTGGCCCGGGTGCGGAGCTGCGGGTCGGTCTTGGTGTTCGTCGGGTTGAGGACCCGCTTCACCTGAAACAGCCGGCCCTGCATATGCTGCTGCTCACCGCGCGGGCGGGCCGAGGTCTTTTCGTTCTTTAGGCCGCCGGACAGGTAGATCCCGAGCGTCGGCAGCAGGATCAACGCCACGTAGAACACGTTGCGCACGAAGGCGCTCTGGATGACGTGCTGCTCGGTGGGGCACCGCGTCTCACGCGGAGTGAGGATCGCCGTGCGCCCAGTGACCCCGGTATCCCCCGCCCCCTCCCCATACCCAGGCAAGTCGGTGGTCGTCCGCCGACGGTACCGTGCCGCCCGAGGCTGGGCGGGCGGCACGGTCCGTCCACGCGGCATGGACGCCGTAGCTCGCTCCCCCGCTTGCCCACCCGCACCCCCGCCCCCGGACCGACCAGAGGTGGAAGTGCGACCGGACTTCGCAGATCGAGTGGATCGGCCCAACCGGTCGGTCTTACCCGACTGGTCGGTATCACCCGACCGGGGACTCACCCAGGCACGCCAGTCACTCGTAGCTCGACGTTCACCCACAGCAGGGATCTCGGCGCGATCCGTTGATCAGCTTGAATTTGCGCCGCGCCGCCGGAGGGCCGGGCGGTCAGCTCAGACGTTCGATGATCGTGACGTTGGCCTGCCCGCCCCCCTCGCACATGGTCTGCAGCCCGAACCTGCCGCCCGTGCGCTCGAGCTCGTGCAGGAGCTTGGTCATCAGGATCGACCCGGTGGCGCCCAGCGGGTGCCCAAGCGCGATGGCGCCGCCGTTGGGGTTGGTCCGCACTGCATCCGCGCCGATCTCCTTGAGCCAGGCGAGGACCACCGGGGCGAACGCCTCGTTGATCTCGATGGCGTCCATGTCGTCGATGGACTGCCCGGTCTTCGCCAGGGCGTGCCGGGTGGCCGGGATCGGCGCGGCGAGCATCATCACCGGGTCCGCCCCGCGCACGCTCATGTGGTGGATCCGCGCCCGGGGCGTCAGGCCGTGCTCCTTGACCGCCTTGTCCGAGGCGAGCAGCAGGGCGCAGGCGCCGTCGCTGATCTGGCTCGACAGGGCCGCGGTGATGGTGCCCTCGGGCACCAGCGTCTTCAGGGTCGCCATCTTCTCCATGGTGGTGTCCCGGCGAGGCCCCTCGTCGTGCTCCACGCCGTTGAGCGGCGAGATCTGGCTGGCGAACCGACCCTCGTCGATGGCGTGCAGCGCCCGCCGGTGGCTCTCCAGTGCGAACTCCTCCATGTCCAGGCGGGTGATCTCCCACTGCTTGGCCATCATCTCGGCGCCGACGAACTGGCTGATGGGCTGGTTGCCATAACGCTCGACCCACCCCTTGCTGCCGCTCCAGGGATCGCCGATGCCCATCTTGATGCCCGCCATGAAGGAGGTGCCGATGGGGATCATCGTCATGTTCTGGACGCCGCCGGCGACCACCAGGTCCTGGGTGCCGCTCATCACGCCCTGGGCGGCGAAGTGCACCGCCTGCTGCGACGAGCCGCACTGGCGATCGATGGTCACCCCGGGCACCTCCTCGGGCAGGCCGGCGGCCAGCCACGCCGAGCGCGCGATGCAGCCCGCCTGCGGTCCGATGGCGTCCAGGCAGCCCATCACGACGTCTTCGACGGCCGCGGGGTCTACGCCGGTGCGCTCCATGAGGGACGACAGGGCGTGGGCCCCCAGGTCCGCGGGGTGAACCTCCGCCAACCCGCCCTTGCGCCTGCCAACGGGGGTCCGGACTGCGCCAACGATGTATGCCTCGGTCATGTCGTCTCCTGTCTGCCCAAAATCACCTCGCCGATCCGTCGGCGATGCCACGCCGGGTCGCCAAACGCCCGGCTCATCTCCCAGGTCCGGTGCAGCCAGCGGTGCAACCGGTGCTCCGTCGTATATCCCATCGCGCCGTGGGTCTGTAGCGCCACTCGAGCAGCCCGCTCGGCGGCCTGGGACGCGAGCACCTTCGCCGCGGAGCAGCGGACCGAGCGATCGGCGGCCCCCGCGCCCAGCGCCCAGCCCGCCGCGAACACGCTCGGTCGGGCGTGGGCCACGGCCGTCGCAACGTCCGCCAGCGGGTGCCTCACCGCCTGGAACGAGCCGATGGCCCGGCCGAACTGCTCCCGGACCCCGGCGTACTGCACCGTCATGTCCAGCATCGTCCGGGCCAGCCCCACCAGGTAGGCGGCGGCCACGAACGCTCGGCTGTCACCATCATCCCCCGCGGCGGCCTGCACCACAGGCCCCCCGACGCAGGCACGGCCGGCCTCCTCGGCCAGCAACGCCACCTCGATCTCGTCGAGTTCCACGCCCTCCAGGTCGGCCAGGATGACCCACGGGTCCTCGGCCCTGCACCTGAGCGCCTTCGGTCTCAGCGACCAGACCGTGGTGATCACCGGCGGCACGCGGGGGGTGGGCCGGGGCATCGCCCAGCGCTTCGTGCAGGCCGGAGGCGTGCAGGTCCTCGTCAACAACGCCGGGGGCTCGCCTGCGGCGGACGCGGCCACCGCGTCGCCGCGGTTTCACGCCGCGATCATCGACTTGAACCTGACCGCGGCGCTGCACTGCGCCCAGCGGGCCCGCAAATCCATGACGGCGGTGTCAGGGGTCGGTCGGATCATCAACATCGCCAGCACCGCCGGCACCCGCCCGGCGCCCCGGGTTGCCGCCTATGGCGCCGCCAAGGCGGGCCTGCTGTCGCTGACGCGATCGCTGGCGGTGGAGTGGGCCCCCGGGATCCGGGTCAACGCCATCGTCCCCGGGGCCGTGCGCACCGAGCAGGCGGCCACGCACGTCCCGTGAGAAGATCGGGCTAGGCGGCCGCTCCGATAGCCGGGCGCGGGGGCGTCCCCAGGATCAGGTGCAGGTGGGCCGTCAGGGCGCGCAGGTCCAGGGGCCGGGGGAAGAACCCGTCCGCCCCGACCTCCATGGTCTGGCGCAGCTCGTCCGGGGTGGGGTTGTCGCCTGTGAAGATGACGCGGGTGCGCGTGAGCTGGGTGCTCTCGCGCAGGACCCGGCACACCTCGAACGTGTCGAGCAGCCTCATCCGCGCGTTGAAGATGACGACGTCGGGCTCCTCCAGGAGCAGCATGGCCAGGACGCGGACGCCCGAATCGGCCTGAAGGACATCAAACCCGAGCTGCTCCAAGGCGGCCCTGAGCGCCAAACGTGAAGCGATGTCGTCGTCGACGATGACGATCTTGTGCGGTCTCAATCTCAACTCCTACGCCCTCCTCGGTCCCTACATGATCAATGTCCGTGCCAACTCCTCACATTCCAGGCGCGGCCTAGGTCCTTCGAAAAACGGGGGGCCGAAACTGGGGCGCGCAGGCCCCGATCCAGAACACTTTGCGGGGTTGGGGTTGACCGATCCGGTAAGCGCGACGGCTCTGTGAGGCCGCTTAGCGCGCAGCGCAGCCTGTGAGCGCGGCATCGGCCTGCGCCGCGGGTCGGCCCGGGGCGATCTCGTAGGCGACCGACAGGGTCAGGTCGGTCGGCTGCAGCTGCGGCCCGTTGGACGAAAGGTGTGCCGTCAGCACGGTGGGTCCGTCGAACTGGAAGCCGACGCCCCGGGTGAACGCTCCGCCGCCCAGGCCCGGGCTGCGGCGAAACTCCCACCCCGCCCCGCCTAGCGAGGTGAGGCGGACATCCTGCCGGCGACCCAAGGTCAGCGTGGGCGTCCACGCCCCCGCCGGCGGGTTGAGCCGCTCGTCGTACAGCGGGATGGACAGCCTGCAGGGCGCGCGCACGGCCAGAAACGCCCTCGCCCCCTCGCCGCAGCCCTGCCCGTCGCCGGGCGACAGCTCGCACCCCTGGAGCTCGTCGAGCGCGGCGGCCGGGTCGGGCGCGTCCGTCCAGATCACGCGGGTCTCCGTCCAGACGATGCCGTGGGCGTCCCAGCGGCCGTTTCCGGCCGCGCGGCCCGGGCTGTCGCCGCCCGCGGCCGCCACGAAGCGCTCGTCCTCGGACCAGGCGCCGTCGTCGTCGGCGTCGACCCAGGGCTCACCGAGGTCGAGGAACGGCTCGTGGCGCTCGTGGATCCCGTCGCCGTCGTCGGCGAAGCCCTCCTCGCCCTGCCACCAGGCGATGAGCGTGACGTAGCCATCCCGCGGGTTGCGCTCCACGCCGTCGTCTGCGCGCAGAGCGGGCTCGCCAGGTACGGGGGCGACATCGCGCGGCAGGTCGCCGCCCGCCCGCAAGGCCACGTGTGCGCGGCCCTCGACGGACAGCACCTGCGCGGCTTGCAGCAGGCCGGCCTCGGTGGCGAACCCCACCTCGACCGGGCGCGTGGTCAGATCGCCGAACCTGTCCCGCAGCCGCAGCTCGCAGTCGGCGGACGCGTCCGAGCCCGGGGCGAAGGCCGGCATCACCTCGGGGGCGCAGGTCAGCCTGCTGTGGCTCGGTGAGGGCGGGTTGGAGACCGCCCGCACGGGGGCGGTGGCCGCCTGCCCGCCCGCGCCGGCGCAGGTGTCGGCGAGGCGCACCCTGACCTGGGCCGAGGGAGCGATCGCCCCGGTCGCCAGCAGGTTCACGCACGCGACCCCGTCGCTGCCGGTGACGCCACGTGCATCCACGAAGACGGTGTCCCACAACGACTCGAAGGCCAGGGGCGCCCCCCGGAGCGGCCGGCCGTCCATGCCGTTGACCTGGGCGCAGGCCCGCCCCTCCCCGCTGCGGTACTCGGGGCCGAGATCCAGCCGGCTCGGCGTCACCCACGCGCCGACGAAGCCGACGCCGGTCAGCTGGGTGGAGGTCACCTCGGTCCGCCCCCACGGGTCCTGCGCGCACGCCGCCACGCCGCCGGTCCAGGAGGCCTGCGCCTGCACGCCGGCCCGATAGCGCCCCTGGTCGTCGAGCGAAGGTGTCAGGCGCCAGCACCCGCCCGCCGCCGGCAGCGCCGCGGCGCAGGCCGAGGCGCACGACTCGCAAGGGACCGCCACGGCGTCCGGGTGGGTCAGCCGCAGCCCGGGGCCCACGCAGAGCACAGGCGGCACGTCGTCCGCAGCGACGCCCGTCAGCTCGCCCGCCTCACATCGATAGGCCGCCATCCGTGCGGGCGCGACGAGCTGCGCGTCGCGGGGTACAGGCGTGGGCGGCACACCGCAGTCCACCTCCACGGTGGCCCCGGCGCCTCCGGACAGGCCCGCCGCCAGAAACCGGGCGCGGGCCGTCCGGGCACGCTCCGGGCACGCGAGGCGAGCCCGCCCCGACCCGTCGACCAACGTGACGATCTCGGATCCGACCCCGAGCCCCACCTCGACGACGGCGTCGGCGGTGCAGGCCGACTCCGTCGTCAGCTGCAGGACGACGGGATCACCCACTCCGACCTGCTCCAGGACCAGGTCGAGTATGCACTCGCCCACGAACTCCTCGACGATGGGGCCGTCGTCGTTCCAGGTGGCGACCCCGTCGCTGCGCGAGGCGGTGCAGCCGGACAGCAACACCCCGATGAACAGGGCAGCGCTTGCGGTCGCCGTGTGCCTCACCGAGGCAGCCTACCAGTGGCGGGAGGACGGCCGGGCATAGCCTCGGCGCGCAGGGCGTTTCCCCCATGCGGAGGTGAGCCCATGAAGAACCCAGTCACAGAGTTCATTGACCAGCTGCGTCTCGGGCAGCCCCAGTCGTTCGAGGGCCTGACGGTCGTGCCGCTGGTCTCCGAGCACCAGGCGGAGGTGCCGTTCGTCGTGCTCGACGAGGCCC
>PVBE012962157.1_pt1 | contig 14802 bp, 13 predicted proteins | sample 1631181 | NCBI WGS metagenome assembly PVBE01 (sample SAMN08397723, study PRJNA350692) | Marine metagenome, whole genome shotgun sequencing project. | isolation source: water | place: Pacific Ocean | collected 2012-04
CCTTGAGCAGATGGCGTCTCGCTGTAACCTCCGTTTTTACAAGGCCTTCAAAGCCCTTCAGGTCCATGACACCAGCCTAATCCGGTGTCAAATCTTTTGCAATCGCCTTGAAAAATGGCCACAACATCGAAGCATTTCATGCGGCAGAGGAGAGACAGATTAACCGGGACGCGGTCGTATCGGCTTTGGCCCGCCAGGACAATTGGCGATTTTCGGGGATAGTGATTGAAAAGTGCAAGGTCAACCGCGAGCACTATGAGTCCCACAAGTTCTACTCAAGGTTCGCGTCTATCCCCCTAAAAACCGCCATCACCCGCGCCCTGAGGCCAACCACAAATTCCGTACTCCTGTTCACGGATTCACTTCCCATCCACAAACACCGGGAGTCTGTAGAAAAGGCGATTAAGACAACATGCCGCGCCATCTTGCCCAAGAATGTTCGGTTCGAATCATTCCATCATCATCGAGCAAGCAACGCATGGATCCAGATTGCAGATTACTGCTCCTGGGCCATTTACCGAAAATGGGAGCATAACGACGGTCGGACGTACAACCAATTGCGCTCTCATTTGGTGACCGAAGAAATCGATCTGCTCAGCAAAGACACCAAACGATATTATTAGTGGCTTGGCAACAGCTCCATGGTCGGCGCCGGCAGGTTCTCAAACTTCAAGAAGCTACAAATGGTCCAAACGATTGCATTTGAAGACGGGGCGCTCGTCCTCATCGACCAGCGCAAGCTGCCTTTGGAGGAAACCTACGTCCGCTGCACGAGCCACTTGGAAACGGCCGACGCCATCCGAAGCATGGTCGTCCGCGGCGCCCCGGCCATCGGCGTGACCGCCGCGTTCGGAATGGCCCTGGCCGCCCGGGAAACGAAAGGGCCGGACGGCCCCGGGTTTCTCCAACACCTGGAATCCGCCGGGAAGACGCTGGGGGAAACCCGCCCCACGGCGGTCAACCTGTTCTGGGCCATCGGGCGCTGTCTTGATTACGCCCGCGCGGAATCGGCCGAAGGCCGGACGCCCGTCCGGGTCGCCGAGGGTCTGCTTCAACTGGCCCGCGAGATGCACGACGAAGACATCGCCATGAACCGCCGGACCGGCGATCACGGCGCGGCGCTCATCGAGGCGAACGCCCGGGTCCTGACCCACTGCAACGCGGGCGCGTTGGCCACGGCCGGATACGGAACGGCGGCGGGCGTCATCCGATCGGCCCACGCCCGGAACAAGATTGCGGAAGTCCTCGTGGACGAGACCCGGCCATTCTTGCAGGGGGCGAGGCTGACGGCCTGGGAGCTTCACCGGGAAGGCATCCCCGTGACGCTGATCTCGGACAACATGGCCGGCCATTGCATGAACCGGGGCAAGGTGGACTGCGTCGTGGTGGGCGCCGACCGCATCGCCCGTAACGGCGACGTGGCCAACAAGATCGGCACTTACTCCCTGGCCGTTCTGGCCCGGGAGAACGGCGTCCCCTTCTATGTGGCCGCGCCGACCTCGACCATCGATTTCTCGCTGGATTCCGGCGAGGGCATCCCCATCGAGGAACGCAGCCCCGATGAGGTCACGCACTTCGCGGGCCGGCGCGTCGCGCCCGAAGGCATCGGCGTCTTCAACCCGGCTTTCGATGTCACCCCCGCCCGGCTGGTGGACGCGATCATCACGGAACAAGGCGTCGTCCGCCCCGCCAAAGGCGAAACACCGGAAATCTGGATGTCATAGAGTCAAGGGCTGAAACCTTGGGGGACATTTTGAAAACGGTCCCCCAACCCCTGGGAGGGGTCCAGGGGGACGGTTTTTCAAAAAAGTCCCCCTGGTTTATGTCACTAAGGAATCCGGTTCAGGCATCGGCCAATCCCCGGGTCCGTGACCAGCTCGCCTTCCTCCACAACCACCTCGCCGCCCTTCACCACCGTCACCGGCCAGCCCTTCAGCATCCGTCCCTCCATGGGCGTGAATTCCGCGCGCGAGCCGTCCTCGGCCCCACGGACCACCTTCTCCAAATCCGGGTCGATGATCGCCAGGTCGGCGTCCGCGCCGATCTCGAAGGAACCCTTGCGGGGATAGAGGCCGAAGATCTCCGCCGGGCGGCGGCTCATCCGGTCGGCCAAGAGGGGGAGCGGCAGGCCGTGCTCGTGGATTCCCATATGAAGGATCTGGGCCGTGTGCCAGGGCAGGCACGGCATCCCCCCCCGGTTCTCCCAGAACGTCCCGGTGAAGTTGCTCTCCTCGGCGTTCGCCGTCACGTTGTCCGTCCCGAGGGTCTCGATGGCGCCGTCGGCGACGCCCGTCCAGAGGGCGGCCCGGTCGGCCGGGCTCCGGACGGGCGGTTGGCGTCGGAGCATCATCCCCGCCGGATCGGTGGTCTCGAAGAACAGGTACGTCGAAGTCGATTCGCAAAAGAGAGGCGCGCCGGCGGCCTTGGCCTCCCGGACGGCTTCCAGGCCCGGGGCGGAGGAGAGGTGGACGATGTAAACGCGGGCCCCGGTCTTTTGGGCGGCGGCGGCAAGGAACCGGACGGCCTTCCCCTCCGCGCCGTCGGGGGAGGCGCTCATCCAATCGGCGAGGGCCGTGGGGTTTTCCGCCGCCTTCAGCCGCTTCATCCCCTCCACGCACATCTCGTGATCTTCCGCGTGGACACAGGCCAATCCGGGCCGGGGCAATCCGGCGATCACCTCGAAGCCCCTTATGAGATTGTCGGGGTCCATGACGGGGATTTGCGGGATGCTGTGCAGGTAGAACTTGAACGCCGGGTTCCCGTACCGGTCGGCCAGCATGGGGATGTCCGAGATCTGCGCGGGTTCCAGGATCACCAGGTGGAAAAGGATGTCGATGAAGGACCGGCTCTCCGCCCGCTTCGCGAAATCCTCGACCTTGCCGACGTATGAGCCCTTCTCCCGAAGAAAGCAGCCGACCGTCGTGATTCCGCCTTTGAGGGCCGCCCGCGTCTCGGTCAGGCATTCCTCGTCGTATCGGTCGCCGCGGACGCCCAGGTGGATGTGCGGGTCGATGATGCCCGGAAAAAGCGCCCTGCCCGCCACGTCGAGCGTCCGCCGGGCCTCGGGCGTTTCCCCGTCCAGGTGCACCCCCGCAATCTTCCCGTCCTTCACGCCGATGGCGCCGTCCCGCACGTCTTCGCGGGGAAAGACGAGTTTCGCGTTCCGCAGAAGCAGATCAATCAAGAGCGGACCCTCCCGGGAAAGAATTTTCCGGAGCGGCGGTTAATGAACAGGAGCAATCAAACCTTGAAACCCGAATCACCCTACACCGGATGACGCCTTGGGCGCCGAAGACGGCTCGCCGGAAACACCCGCCCAGGCCGATTGGACCTCCTCCGCTCCGGCGACCACGCCGAAGTACTCGTCGATGATCCGCTTCGTCCCTTCGTGGAGGGCCGGGTCGTACGTTGCGCAGCAGTCCTCGACCAGAACGACGTAGTAGCCCAGAAAGAACCCGTGGCGCGCGGCGGACTCGACGCATCACTCGGTGGTCACGCCGGTTATGAGGAGGGTGTGGATGCCGTTCGACTTGAGGACCCCGTCGAGGTTCGTCCCCTCGATGGCGTCGGCGCGGTGCTTCGTGACGACGACCTCGCCCTCCTTCGGCCTCAGGATGTAGAAATCCTGTCCCCAGGTTCCCGAGAGGCAGGAGGCGCTGCCGTATCCCCTCCGCTGAATCCTCTCTCTCTGGTTCGCCGCCAGGAAGACCTCATCGTAAGCGCCCCGGACCCAGAGGATCGGCGTCCGGCGGTCCCGGGCGGCATCGATGAACCGGCAGGGCCGGGGGACCATGGCCTGAACGTCCCGGAGGGGGACTTTTCGGCCCTTCTTTCCCATCCAGCCTTCGTCGTGACAGAAGTCGTTTTGGACGTCCACCACTATGACCGCCGAGTGGGCGGGATGCACTTTCTCTTCAAAGGACGTGAAAAGGGGGGCCCGCAATTTCTCACAACCCCTTTATTTTGCCGCCGGACGCCGATCCGCGGGTGCGGATTCCTCGCTGCGTCCGCCTATGACGCGCTCGCCGCCGCGGCCCGCTCGTCCGCCACCGTCTCCCAGGACGCCTGGACCTCCTTCGCCGTGGAGACCACGCCGAAGTACTCGTCGATGATCCGCTTCGTCCCTTCTTGAAGGGCCGGGTCGAACGTGCCGCAGCAATCATCGACCAGGACCACGTAGTAACCCAGGAAGAAGCCGTGGCGCGAGGCGGACTCGACGCAGCACTCGGTCGTGCACCCGGTCATGAGCAGGGTGTGGATGCCGTTGGACTTGAGGACCACGTCGAGGTTCGTTCCCTCGAAGGCGTCGTAGCGGTGCTTTGTGACGATGACCTCGCCCTCCTTCGGCTTCAGGATGTAGAATTCCTGTCCCCAGGTGTCCGAGAGGCACGGGGCGCGGCCGTGCACCCGCCGCTGCGTCCTTTCCTTCTGGTTGTTCCCGATGAATACGTCATCGTAAGCGCAGCGGATCCAGACGACCCGGACGTCATGCACCCGGGCCGCGTCGATGAACTTCTCCAGGCGGGGAACCATCTCCTGAATGTCCTCCAGCGGCAGGTTCCGGCCGCCTTTCCCCATCCAGCCGTCCGTGGCGCAGAAGTCGTTCTGGACGTCCACGACGATGATCGCCGAATGGTCGGGAAACACCTTCTCGTCGAAGGACGTGAAAAGGGGTGCTTGCATGGCGGATCTCCTTCCGTATGGGAATGAAGCGGATCATACCACACCATTCCATTTGGGGCGGAATGGCCTTTCTCCCCCGACGATCGTCGTCGCCGATCCTCCCCGAGACGCCCCGGACGATTTCCACGGAAGGATGTCCGCCGAACCGCGGCCCATGCGATTTTCCCTTGGCCCCGTACGTCGGCACGGGATTTATATACACGTCCAGGGGGATGCGATGACGACGGAAACCGAACGGAAGCCGCTGGAAAAGCTCAACCTGAAAATCGGCGGGATGCAGTGCTCCTTCTGCGTCGATAGCGTCCACAAGGCCCTCGCCCGCGTGAAAGGCGGGGGCGGGGTCGCCGTGAGCCTCTCCCATGAAGAGGCCCTGGTCCGGTACGACCCGGAGGAGGCGGCGCCCGCCGAGATCGAAAACACCCTGACGAGCATGGGGTACACCGTCCGGGACCCCCGAAAGGTCTTTTCCTTCGAAGAAGAAGAGGCCGAGGTCCGCCGGCACAGAAACCTGCTCGCGGGGACGGCGGTGTTCTTGGCGGCCTCCCTGGGGCTGATGACGCCGATGTGGCTGGGCGTCCGGCAGCCGTGGTTCAAGTGGGCGATGCTCGCCCTCGCCCTGGGAATGGTCTTCGGCGTGGGCCGTCCCATCCTGAAGATGGCCTGGGCCGCGCTGCGCCGGGGCATCCTGAACCAGCACGTCCTCATGGAGTTCGGTGCCTTCGCCGGCTTGGCGGGGGGAGCGGTCGGGTTCTTCAAGTCACCGTGGCCCACGGGAGACTTCCTGGGGGCCGCGGTCTTCATCACCGCCTATCACGTCTTCTCGATGTACGTCTCCACGGCGGTCCGGACGAAGAGCTCCCGCGCCATTCGGAAGCTGATGGACCTCCGGCCCGCGACGGCCCGCGTCCTGCGCGACGGCAGGGAGGAGGAAACGCCCGTCGAGGAGGTCCGCCCGGGCGACCTCGTGCGCATCCGTCCCGGCGAGGGCGTCCCCGTGGACGGCGTGATCGTGGAAGGTCATTCGGGGGTGGACAACAGCCTCGTGACGGGGGAGTCCATCCCGGTGGAGCGGACCGTCGGCGATGAGGTCATCGGCGGGTCGGTGAACCAGACCGGAACGCTCCTGGTGCGGGTCGCCAAGGTGGGCGAGGAGAACTTCCTCCAGCGGGTGGCGCGCTCCATCCAGGAGGCCCGCGCCCTCAAGCCCGGCGTCCTGCAACTGGTCGAGCGCGTCCTGAAATGGTTCGTCCCGGGGGTCCTCATCGCGGCGGGGACGGCGTTCACGCTTTGGACCTTCGGGTCCTGGCTGGTGATCGGACAGCCCGACTTCGGCCGGGGCGTCTTCGCCGCGCTGGCGACGCTGGTGATGGGCTATCCCTGCGCCCTGGGGATGGCCACGCCCCTCGCGATGATCCGGGGCGGGGGGATCGCGGCCGACAAGGGCGTCCTGATGCGCTCCGGCGAGGCCTTTCAGGTTTTCAAGGACGTGCGGAAGGTCGTGCTGGATAAGACCGGCACCCTCACCCGAGGCAGGCCCCGGGTGGTGGAGGTCGCAGCCGCGGAGGGTTTCACGGAAGAACGCCTCCTGCCTCTGGCGGCGGAGAGTCGCTCGGAGCACCCCCTGGCCCGGGCCGTCGTCGAACGGGCGGAGGAAACCGGTCTTCCGGAGGCCCGGGACTTCGAGGCCCTGCCCGGCCGGGGGATCAAAGCGACGGTGGAGGACAGACAAGTCCGGGTGGGCAGCCTCCGCTTTCTGGCGGAGGAAGGCGTGGACCTGGCCTCGCTCCGGGCCCGCGTGGAAGAGATGGAGGGCCGGGGCCAAACCGTCGTAGGGGTCGCCGAGGACGGGCGGGCGACGGGGGTCCTCGCCATCGCCGACACCTTGAAAGATGACGCGATAGAGACGGTCGCCCGGATGAAGGCGGCCGGCCTGGCGCCGGTCATGATCACCGGCGACAACCGGCGGACGGCGAATGCGGTGGCCGCTCAGGTCGGCATATCGGAGGTCCTGGCCGAAGTGCTCCCCGATCAGAAAGCCGAGAAGGTGCGGGAGCTTCAGGGTCAAAGCCATCGCGTGGCCATGGTCGGCGACGGCATCAATGACGCGCCCGCCCTCATGCAGGCGGACGTGGGGATCGCCGTCGGCGCGGGGACGGACATCGCCATCGAGTCCGCCGATGTCGTCCTCATGGGCGACCGGCTGGGCGGTGTGATGGACGCATACGCCATCGGCAAAGGCAGCTTCCGCAAGACCTTCCAGAACGTCGTCCTGGCCTTCGCCTTCAACGGCGTCGGCCGGGTCTTTCGCCTCCGGTGACGCCCGCCTGCTCGCCGTCACCCTGAAAGGCATGCACTGAGGCGGGTGCCTCGCGGCCATCGGGCGGGCGCTCGAACCTATCCCCGGAGTCCACAAGGTGGAGGGCGATGTGAAGACGAAGCGGGTCGAAGTCCTCATCCAAGGGGAGGAGGACGTGGAGGAGGTCTTCCGCGCTTTGGAGCGGAGCGGGTTTCCGGCGGAGGTCTAAAGGATGTGGGAGGCCGTTCAGTTCGTAGCTGTCCCCCTGGGGTTCGGCCTGATTGGCTTTGTCGAGCCTTGCTCGATGGGGGCGAGCTTCGTTTTTCTCGCTTATCTTCGGGACCGGCCCGCCGCGGAGCGGGTCCGCCACGCCCTCACCTTCGTCCTGAGCCGTTCGCTCTTCCTCGGACTTTTGGGGGGCGGCGTCGCCTGGGCGGGGGAATCCATCGCGAAGGGCTCTTACCTCTACAGCGTGGGGCTCGGGGGGCTCTACATCCTTCTCGGACTGGCCGCGCTGGGGGTTCACTTCGGCCTGTGGCGGCTCCCCGCGGGGGACCTGCGGGGCTGGATCGGAAAAAAATCCGGCCTCGCGCTGCCGATGGGGATCGTCTTCGGCCTGAGCGCGCCGATTTGCGCGGCCCCCTTGTTTCTGGCGCTGCTGGGGCAGGCGGGCGCGGCGGGCATGGGGAAGGGGTTTCTCTCCCTCGGCCTTTTCGGGCTCGCCCTGTCGGCGCCGTTCCTGGTCCTCGCGGCCTCGAAGCGGGCCTCGGATCTGCTCTCGCGGGCGGGAAGGCATGCGCCGTGCATGACGCTCGTGGCCGGGGTCGTCCTCATCCTGTTGGGCCTTTGGAGCGTCGTCATCGGCTGGAAGGGCCTGCCGGTGTGAGGGGGGGGAGGGGGGAAAGGGAAGCCGGGGCCGGGCTTGATTTGGATGACGGAAGGGATGAGGGCCTCTTATCGAGGCCGCGCCCCCAAGCTCAATACCACTTCTCGTAATGAATGCTTCCTCGCTCCGCCGACGATTTCGCCGCCGGGTCCATCATGAAGCCATATCTCGCTTCGAGGATCTCGATCAGGCCCGGCCGCCCGCTCGCCGGGTCTTTCGGATACACCTTCCGGCGGGTCTGCCGGTCGATGCCGGGGACACCGATGAGGGCGTTGCTGCCGCAGAGAAAGAAGCTCATCTTCCCGGGGTCCGGCGCCTCGCCAATCTCCTTTTCCAATCCGCCCTCCAGAACAAACTCCCGGATCGCGCCCGGGCCGTGCGGTGAGACGGCTTCCTCCGTCGGCAGCGGGATGTACGTATAGTTCCGGTGCAGGGCCTGAAGTCTCTCGTGGACGTCCAGGTAGGCCAGGTCCCTTCGCCGGCGGACGCTGACGACAGAGGTGATCCGGCCGTCATACCCCATTTGCGAGCAGCTTCCAGATCATCGCGTTGTGCGGGGCGTCGCCCGTGCCGTTGGAGGCGAAGACGAGGTGTCCGCCCCGGCCCAGGTCCTCCAGGTCCAGGGTGTACGCCCCCTTGACCTTCCCGTCGCAGAATATCCTGGCGCCGGGCCGAACGCCCGGATGGTAAGGCCTCGGTGTGAATTCGGGCGGCTTCGTCCCCTCCGGGCTGTGCGTGACGAGGTTCATCAGAAACTCGTGAAAGTCCGGCTCATCCGGCGCCAACAGACGGTCGCCCGAATCGGTCCAGATCGGATGGGAAAAGGATTCCGGCCGCCGGACGAGCTTCTCCCGCTTTTCCTTTTGCCTCTCCGACTCTTCCTGACTGCCTTCGACCCTCTCCTCCCAGAAGCCGAATCCCAGCGTGGCGTACTGGCCCGGCTTGAAGGACAGGGAGCCGTCGTCCGGCCGCACCCGGACGACCATCAGCCCTTCATGAATCCGCCGAACCGAGACGAGGACCGCGTTGTATTTCTCCCCGGCCGGCGCGGAGGTGTCATGAATCATGAGCTGGTATCCAAAAGGGAAACAGAAGAAACCTGTCCAAAGAGAAGAAGGTTTTCGGTCCGGTCCCCGTCCCGGCCTGTCACACTCCTCCCCTTGGATTAGTCCGCCGACTCGCGGACGGGCGTGATGCGGATGTCGAGCCGCCCGTGGGCCGCGCGCAGCGCGGCCTCGACCTCGGCGGGGGCGTCCGCCCGGGCGAAGAGGAAGCCCAGGTACTTCGTCCCTTCCGGCAGGGGGCGGACCGTCTGCCCGGCGGGGATCATGATCACCGCGTCCTCGACGCCGGGGACCGCGCGGGCCTCCTCCATGCCGAGGACCTCATCGAGCCTCCCGGCCCGGGGGATGGGGATCATCATGACGCCGGCCGCCCGGCCCTCCTGCTCCAGGGACTCGGTCTCCATCCCCAGGGCATTGCGGAGGATCAGCTCCTCGAGCGAGAGCCCGGTCCCGAAGCGCAGCGTCCGGGCGCATAACCCGCCGATGGACCGGGCTGCGATCTCGATAGGCCAAACGCCCCGGCCGTTGATCCGAAACTCCGCGTGGACGGGCCCCTCCCGGAGTCCGATGGCCTCCGCCGTGCGCGCCGCGCAATCGAAGACCGCCTCCCGGCTCTCCGCCGGCAGGCGGGAGGGCGTCACGTAAATCGTCTCCTCGAAAAAGGGGCCTTCCAGCGGGTCGGGCTTGTCGAACAACGCCAGGACGCGAAGCCGGCCCCCCGTGAGCACCCCCTCGAGGGCCGCCTCCGGGCCGGGGAGATAATCCTCGACCAAGATCTTCGTCGCGGCCTCGCGTCCCCGGGAGGCGACCTCGGGGTCTTCCAGCAGGGCCTTGACCCGGAGGAACGCCTCGACGAACGCCTCGGGGCCGTCCGCCCGGATGACCCCCCGGCTGGCCGAGAGGAAGACCGGCTTGATGACGCAGGGATAAGCGATGTCGGCGACCGCTTCCAACGGGTCGTCCCGGACCGAGAACAACTCGAACCCGGGGGAGGGGATTCCGGCCTCGGCCAGCCTTTGGCGGAACCGGTGCTTGTCCCGCGCGGCCGTAACGGCCTCCACCGGATTGTGCCGAAGCCCCAGCGCCCGGGAGGCCCTCGCCCCGACCAGGGCGGCGTCGTCGTCGACGGGGATCACCGCGTCCAGCGGATACGTCCGGGAGAACAGCGAGACCTCCCGTGCCGCGCCTTCAGAATCCCCGAAATCGAGGGTGAGGGTGCGGCCGGGCGTATGCGCGGCGAGGACTTGGGGAAGGTCGGACCCCACCACCACCTCGACGCCCAGCTTGCGGGCCGCCTCCATGAAATCGGCGGTCCGGTAGGACGTGGTGGGGAGCAGAAGGAGAACCCGAGGCATCGAGACCCTCGTCCTTCACGGAGATCAGACAGCGTGGGAGGGGCGCGCGGAGATGGGTCGGCAATGAAAACAGAGCCCGCGGGAGATGGCAGGCCCCGGGGTTTGGGCGCGGGGGACAGATCGGCCCACCGATTCCCGACGCGGCGTCGCCCGCACCGGCCGGCGCCGGTTCACATCATGGGCGATCCCTTGCCGGGCTGGTAGTAGGGGTTCGAGCCGCCGTGGTGGTCGGTGGTGTCCACGATCTCCTTGATCTCGGGCATCACCTCGTTCATTCTGGCCTCGATCCCCTGCTTCAGCGTCACGTTGACCATTCCGCACCCCTGACAACCGCCGCCCAGTTGGACGAACGCGACGCGATCCTGGATGTCGATGAGCGTCACGAATCCGCCGTGGGCCGCCACGGCCGGGTTGATTTCCTCGTCCAGGAAGGATTGGAACTTTATCTTCAGCCCTTCGTCTTCTTCCGAGGGTCCCTTCCCGTTGGCGCTCTCCGCGGGCGCGGACTTCAGCGTTTTCACCTCTTCGCGAAGGGCGGCCAGCTGCTCTTCGTTTCCGGCGGCGATGCCGGCGAGCAGCTCGCCCAAAGGCTCGATGGCGTCCTGAAGACGCTTCGTTTGCAGGTGCGACCGGTAGAACAACAACGCGATGACGAGACCCGCGACGATCCAGGCGGCGATGACCATGGTCTTTGCTCTCCCGCTCCCCAAAGGCGCGCCAGCGGCCCCGCCCCTTGCGCGGCCTTCGGATGAATCTGTGGTTTGAGGTCTCCCGCGGTACGCAACCATCCGTCCGCTCTGTACCTATGCGGACTATTTTATCCCATGACGGCGGAAGATCAACCACCGATTGCGGCGCCTCCGCCCGCCGAAACCGTGCGCGGCTTGATCGGGCAACCGATGTTTCCCGGCGGCCCCTCCTTATCTTCTTGGCCCCGATGCCCGCTTGACGCTGCCCGGCCGATTGGCCAGCATGTTGTGGCCGGCGGAGGAGGAAGGCGTCCGCCCCCGTTGAAATCGACTCCCTCGGATGAATCCCCAAGATTCAAGGAGCCTCATGACTGACCTGCTGATTCAAAACGGAACGATTCTTTCCATGGATGCGGGCGGCGAAGTTCTCCCCGGCGGGGCGGTGGCCGTCCGCGACGGGCGGATCGCTGCGGTGGGAAAAGCCGCCGATCTCAAGCGGATGGGGTTCGGCGAAGGCCGAACGCTGAACGCCCGGGGGCAGGTGGTGATGCCCGGACTCGTCAACGCCCACGCCCACGTGGCGGGGGGCCTCCTCAAGGCCCTGCCGGAGGGGCCCGGCGCGCGGGCGGCCCTGCAAAGGGCGTCAAGGCTTCTCTTCACCGAACCCGAACCGGCGGAGACGGAAGCCCTGGCCCGGGCCTCCTTCCTGGAGGCGTTGAAAAGCGGCGTGACCTGCCTGGGCGTTCTCGACCGGGCCGCGTCGGCCCTCGGGGACGCGGCGCGGGAATCGGGCCTGCGGGTGGTGCTGGCCGACGCCTTGGCGGAGGCGGACCTGGTCTCCGCAGCTTCGGGGGCCGCGCCCAAGTTGGACGCGGCGGCCGGGGCGGCCGCGTTGGAGGCGGCGCTCACGCGGATCGATGGGCTGGACCCGGACGGCGCCGGCCGGGTGACGGCCCGCCTGGGCGTCCATTCACCGGCGGTGTGCTCGGACGAGACCCTGGAATCCGTGGCCCGGGAGGCCGAGGCCCAAAAGCTCGGGCTTCATTTTCACCTCGCGACCTTCGCCGCAGAGACCGAGACGCTCCGGGCGCGGGCGGGGGGGGACCTGTTCGGATTTCTCCGCAGCCTGGACCTTCTGCGGTCCAACACCCTGGCCGCGGGCGGAAGCGCGTTGAAGGAGGAAGAGATCGGCGGCCTGCGCGAGTCGGCGGCGCAACTGGCCGTGGCTTCGCGGGCCGACGCCGCCCGAGGCGTTCGCACGCCGGTGGCCGCGTATCTTCGCAACAAGGTTCCCCTGGTGTTGGGAACGAACGGCATCGGCCATGACCTCTTCGCCGTCGTGCGGGCGTTCATTCTCTCGGCCCGGCTGGATGGAGAGAGCGGCGGTCTCGTGGGGCCGGCCGAGGCGCTGCGCATGGCCACCCGGGACGGGGCGAGGGCGCTCGGGCTTCTCGGCAGCGTCGGGTCCATCGAGATCGGAAAGAAGGCCGACCTGATTCTGGTCACCCTCGACCCGGCGAAGGCCCCGCTCGTGGAGTCGGACGATCCGGCCGCGGCCGTCGCCGAGGTGTGCGGCCCCGGCGACGTGACCGATGTGGTCGTGGACGGCGAGGTGGTGGTGGAAGGCGGAAAGGTCAAGTCCGTGGACGAGAAGGCGGTCTTGAATGAGGCCCGGAAGGCCGCCGCGGCGGTCTGGCGGCGGGCGGCGGGCGGCTAAGGCGCGCGCGGCGAGCCGGGGAGGGAGAGGAGCAATAGCGATGCTGGTCCTGACGACGCCGAACATCGAGGGGAAGCGGATCACCCGATATATCGGCCTGGTGAGCGGCGAGGCGATCCTGGGGGCGAACGTGTTCAAGGACTTTTTCGCGAGCATCCGGGACATCGTCGGGGGCCGGTCCGCCGCGTACGAAGAGGAGCTGCGCCGGGCGAAGGACTTGGCCGTCGATGAGATGAAGGAGCAGGCCCGCGCGCTGGGCGCCAACGCGGTCATCGGCGTGGACCTGGATTACGAAACCATCAGCACGAGCTCGGGCGGGAACATGCTCATGGTCAGCGTCAGCGGGACAGGCGTGGTGGTTGAGGACTGAAGCCGAGGGGGCGTCCCGAGGCGCGGCCAACGCAAACAAAACAAGGGAAAAGACATGCTTTCACGGATCGATCACATCGGAATCGTCACGGCCGACGCGGAAAAGGTCGTCCGGCTTTTTGAAGAGGCCCTGGGCGTCAAGGTGGCGAAGACAGAACACACCGACCCCGGTTTCGCGAAGTGCACCTTCCTTCAGTTGGACAACATCCAGATCGAGATCACCGAGCCCTACGACCCGGATCACTTCTACACGGAAATGGTTAAACAACGGGGGACCTGTCTTTCGCATCTGGCCTTCTCGGCGGGGGACGTCGAGGGGGAGTGCGGCGAGATCGAGGGCCGCGGCATGGGCTTCCGGGAGGGGTTCGGTCCGGGCGCGAAAACGCCCCGGGGATACAGCATCGCCTTCCTGGACCCGGATCAGACCGAAGGTGTCCAGATCCAGCTCATCGCCGAACACCCCACCGGGTGAGCACCCAACCGGGAGACGCCTCGCGCGGCGAGCGTCCGGCGCCTCCCGGGGCGCGCGGGGGCCGGGTTTGAGGGAGACCGATAAGGATGACAAACGGTCCGGCCCGAAGGGTTATCCTGATCCTCCTCATCGCCGGGTGGCTTCCGGGCCAGTCGGCGCGGGCGGAAAAGACGGAAAACGCCGATCCCGCCCTCAAAGCGCTCTATCATTGGCGGAGGGGATACGTCTACCACCTTCTGCGGCAATTCCCGATGGCCATCGCCGAATACCGGAAATCCATCGCCGCCAAGCCCACCGCGGAAGGCCATACTTTTCTGGGCTGGTCCCTCAGCATGCTGGAACGCTATCGGGAAGCCATCGCGGAGTGCAAGAAAGCCATTCCCCTCGACCCGGATTTCGGAAATCCCTACAACGACATCGGCGTGTATCTCGTGGCGTTGGACCGTGTGGACGAGGCGATCCCCTATCTGAAAAAGGCCATCCGGTCCAAGCGGTACTGCTGCTATCAGTTCGCCCACCACAACATGGGGCGGATGTGGGTCATGAAGGGGAAATACGAAGAGGCCAGACGGTCTTTCAAGAAGGCCCTGGAATATGACCCCGATTACGAGCCCTCCAAACAGGCCCTTCAGGTCCTTCGAGAGCGCATGGGACGGGAGCTCTGAGGTCTACGCCGGCATTTTCCCACCGAGAAAATCGGGCATTCGTCCGGCCGCCCACGCATCGCCCGATCGCCCATTTGTTTGTAAGAAATTCCGGTGATTCGGCAACTTCGGGACTGCGGGTGGTCTCAACACCCGCGGCCTCATTCTGTTCGTGCGATTCTTGCCATGCACCGGCACTATGGCGGCGCAAGCCAAAATTCGAGGATTAAGTATGGTGTCCATAGAATCCCCCCCATATCTATTAACAAAAGACTTGACCCCTTTGACCCCCTGAATCAATGGTAGAATGGGCGTCCTGATGTCACACATGGGTGGCAGGATGGCTGGAAGTGGTCATCCGGGTGCCCTGCCCCCTAAAGTTGTACCACTTTTTGAGTTAGTCTCTGCCCCTCTGGACTTGCCCCCATTTCTGTACCAGGTTCTATGCGACCCTTCTGGCTTGTCGAGCCCGTAGGGCTCGACCGGTGACCTGCCCCCCTGAAACCGGTGCAGTTTGAGGGTTAGGATTTTCGTACAGCTTTCGGACTGGATTGGCCTAGAAAGGGGGCAGTGATGAGTCGGAAGGGATTCACCGCGGAGCAGATCATCCACAAGCTTCGTCAGGCC
>PVBE012862934.1_pt1 | contig 14801 bp, 9 predicted proteins | sample 1631181 | NCBI WGS metagenome assembly PVBE01 (sample SAMN08397723, study PRJNA350692) | Marine metagenome, whole genome shotgun sequencing project. | isolation source: water | place: Pacific Ocean | collected 2012-04
AGTAAGGACACAGGTGCACATTCCCCTGATTGTCCACGTTTGCAAGCCCATCCCCTGCCGGACAGCCGCTCTGCATAGCAAGGAGTCTTTCCACCTCATCGCGGTTCCGGTCGTGCTCGTCGCAAAGGGTTACTACCTGCTGAGTCTTCTGGTCTTCGGACTTATGGTCCCTTACGGTTTGCTCCTCCAGCACCTGGCCGCACGCTCGGTTTCCACCTTTCTTCAGGCCCATCCCGAGATGCTTTCGGAATTCGAAGAATCCGGTGTCATTTCAGTGATCTCCCAGGTTCGCGCGGATTAGTGTCCTGGATCTTAGCGCGGTCTGGGCCGTCCGGTTGCGCCCTCTGGCCGAATCTGGATATGATTGCGAGAGAAAATCCGTTGAGTGTCAGAGAGGTTTCGAATGAATAAACGATACTATCCCGTTGTCGTGCTGTTGGCGGCTTTCGTTGTGTCCTCGTCGCTCTTCCTGAACTCGCTGATCGCAACCGGAGTGGATGCTTCTTCCTCGGGGGCGGACGCGGCGAGCGCCCTGTCGGCGGATCGTTACACGAAGCATGTCGACTTTCTGTCCGCGGCCGATATGGGTGGACGGGGAAACGGAACGCCGGAGCTCGAGCGAGCGGCGGAATACCTGGCTGCACAATTCCGAATTCGGGGTCTCGAACCTGCCGGCGAGGATGGCACGTACTTCCAGACCTTCGAGCTGACGACCGGCACCGAGATCGGGCCGGGAAACAAGGTCACGCTTGGCAATCAGAACCTCGGGTCCGATGACCTGGCACTTCTGAAGTTCTCAACCCGGGCGGAGGTCGTAGCTCCTCTCGTTTTCGTGGGCTACGGCATAACAGCGCCGGAAATGCACTGGGACGACTACCGGGATGTCGATGTCTCCGACAAGATCGTGGTCGCCTTCCGGCACGAACCTCAGGAGTTGGACGAGGACAGTCCTTTCAACGGCACGGAATTCACGACCCATTCCTCTTTCATGAACAAGGCCATCAACGCCAAACAGCACGGTGCCAAAGGCATTCTTTTCATCACGGACCCGAACAACCACGAGCCCGACGAAGAAGCCCTGGAAGCCACGACCAGTCGGTCGGAAAAGGACAACTCGGGAATCGCCGCGGCCTACCTCAGAATGGAGCCGGTTCTGTCTTACTTCGAGAGTCTGGGCACGGACCTTCGAGAAGTCCAGCGAGAGATTGATTCGGAACTGGAGTCCCGATCGTTCGAGTTGAACGGAGCGTCGGCGAGGCTGGTCACCGACGTCGAACGAATACGGAAGCCCGTGCGCAACGTGATTGCCGCTCTGGAAGGTTCCGATCCGGAACTCAGGAACGAGTGGGTGATTGCCGGTGCACATTACGATCATCTCGGCCTCGGCGGGGAGTTTTCAATGGAGCGTAATGCGTTCGGCCAGATTCATCACGGCGCCGACGACAACGCTTCTGGAACGGCAGGCATTCTGGAACTCGCCCGCATCGCTTCGGAAAACAGAGCATCCTTGAAACGGTCGGTCCTGTTGATGGGTTTTTCCGGCGAGGAACTGGGTCTGCTCGGTTCGAACCACTTCGTCACTAATCCAACGATCGAACTGGACAACGCGGTCGCCATGATCAATCTGGACATGATCGGCCGCCTTGAAAACGATCGCGTGTTCGTCGGTGGGATAGGAACCTCACCGGGATTCAAGGACCTGATCGAAGGCTTCAATGAATCGGTCGGGCTCACGCTGGATTATTCGGAGTCCGGAAACGGATCGAGCGACCATACTTCATTCAACATAAAGAAGATTCCCGTCCTGTTCTTCTTTTCCGGCCTCCACGGCGACTATCACAGGCCCTCGGACACATCCGACAAGATAAACGCAGAGGGAGCCCGAAAGGTTCTCCAGCTCGCCTACCAGATGATCGACTACACGGCCAATGACACGGAGCGACCGCTCTACACCCAAGTCATAGAATCCCGGCCGATCAGCGGAAGCGGGGGCGGTTACGGGCCGTACTTCGGCTCGATCCCGGATTTTCGCGAAGTTGAAGGTGTCCTGTTCGCCGACGTCAGGGCTGGAAGCCCTGCGGGTAAGGCGGGCTTCGCGGCGGGCGACATCATGGTGGAATTCAACGGCAAACAGATTCAGAACCTGTACGACTTTACGTACGCACTTCGCGCCCAGAAGCCGGGCGACGTCGTGATGGTCGTAGTGGACCGCGACGGTGAGAAAATCACTTCTGAGGTCACTTTGGAGGCACGACAATGAGGGTCTTGATACTTGCGGTAGTCGTTCTGACGGCCGGTTGTGGCGCGGCCGAACCCCCGGAAGCTGCCGAGCCCGCTCCGGTCGAAAGCACCGCAACCGCTAAACCCGTTCCGTCGAGCCCCGGTGAAGGGCACATTCAGAACATCCGGCAACTCACGTTCGGCGGCGAAAACGCAGAGGCCTACTTCTCTTTCGACGGACAGCACATCATATTCCAGGCGACACAGGAACCGTATGAATGCGACCAGCAGTTCACGATGAACATCGACGGGTCGGATCTGACCCTGGTCAGCACAGGTGAAGGCCGAACGACCTGTGGGTACTACACTCCCGACGCGAGCCGGATCATCTACGCATCCACCCACCTGGGCGCACCGGAATGTCCTCCGGTACCGGACCGGTCCGTCGGATATGTCTGGCCTCTGTACCGGAGCTTCGACATCTTCTCGGCCAACCCGGACGGGAGCGACATCGTTCGCCTTACCGATGCCGACGGATACGATGCGGAAGGAACGATCTCACCCGACGGTCGGAAGATCGTGTTTACGTCGACCCGCGACGGAGATCTCGAAATCTACACGATGAACATCGATGGGAGTGAGCAGACACGGCTGACTCATGAACTCGGCTACGACGGCGGCGCGTTCTTCTCGCCCGACAGCCAGTGGATCGTTTACCGCGCCAGGCACCCGACCGAACCTGAAGAAGTGGCGGCTTTCAAAGAGAGAATGGACGCGGACCTGGTCGAACCCGCTGAGTTGGAAGTATTTGTCATGCGCGCCGACGGGAGCGAGCAGCGGCAGATCACATCTCTGGGCGGAGCCAACTGGGCGCCTTATTTTCACCCGAACGGCGAACAGATCATTTTCGCTTCGGACATGGATAATGAAAACCCGCGTGTGCCGAACTTCGAGCTGTACTTGATCAACCTCGACGGCACCGGACTGGAACGTGTGACGTTCGACGAAGCATTCGACGGGTTCCCGATGTTCAGCCCCGACGGCACCAGGCTGGTCTGGGCATCAAACCGATTCGCCAGCAACCCGGGCAACACAAACGTTTTCGTAGCGGACTGGATCGACGACCCGGCAGAAGAAGGGAGCGACAACTGATGCCTTTGTTTGAATACATCTGTAACGACTGCGGAACCCAGTTCGAGAAGATTGTTCCTACCAGCACTTCCGAGGTCGAGTGCAAGAGCTGTCAAAGCGTGAAGGTCGAAAAACAACTGTCTGTCTTCGCCGTCGCGGGTGGCTCGAGTGCCGCCTTACCGGAAGGCTGTGGGGACGGCGCCTGCGCGGGGCCCCAAAACGGCATGTGCGGGATGATGAATTAGTCAGTGTCTGACACGCACTCTGACCGTCACGTGGTTTTTCAACGCAAAGACGCAATGACGCAGAGCGTTATGTTTTCGATCGAGAGTTCCTGAAGAACCGAGCCGGTCGCGCAGACTTGGAAAAGAAGAAACGTCTTTGCGTCATTGCGTCTTTGCGTTGACCAACACGTGCCGGATACGCGGGTCGCTTCAGGCTGGCTTAACACCCCTGAAGTGGAAAGTCAGGCGTTATTCGTAGCGCAGGGACTCGATCGGGTCCAGGCGCGAGGCACGGAAGGCCGGCCACATTCCACTCAATACTCCAACCAGGATCAGGATCGCGGTCGAGGCGCCCAGGATGTCGGGCGAAAGGATCAGGGTGATGTCCGACGCCCGGCTGGGGTCGTCCATCATCTGGGCCAGAAACGGGCGGGGCTCGATCACCGATACCAGGGCGTAAGAGAGGAGAACGCCCAGGATCCCACCGATGAAGGTGATCGCCATCGATTCCATCAGGAACTGAATCAGGATGTGGCGGCGGCGCGCCCCCAGCGCTTTCCGCACACCGATCTCGCGGGTCCGTTCGGTGACCGACACAAGCATGATGTTCATGACCCCGACACCGCCGATCATCAGCGTCAGCGCACCAATGAACGTCAGGACGATCTTCAGCCCGTCCGTTCTTCCCCCGACAATCCGCATGTTTTCGACCGAATCGTTGATGGAGACGGCTCGCCGGTCACGCGGGTCGAAGTTGTGGCGCTCGCCAACGGTTTCACGAACATCGTCGAGCGCGTCTTCCTGAAAGATCGGGTCCAGGGACTGAAAAACGAGCGTGTACAGGTACTTGTCACTCCAGAGCTGGCTCACCGTCGAATACGGGATGAAAACACAGTACTTGTCGGGGCTATAGTATGAAGAGATCTGCACCTTGTTGGTGCCCACCCCAATTACGTCGAACGGGACCCCTTTGATCCGGATGCGTTCCCCAACTCCCGAGCTGTTACCGAAGAGCTTTCGCGCAACCTCGGATCCGAGAAAAACGACGCGGCGCCGGTTTTCGATATCCTCGGCGTTCAGGAACCGGCCTTCTTCCGGTGTTTCGCTGCGCATGATCCCATACACCGCATCGACGCCACGAACGGCGCCTGAAGTCTGGCGGTTGCGATACGTCATCGAGTGGGACTGGATGTATTCGGGGCTGGCATATTTGACCAGCGAGAGTTCCCGCAGCGCATCTACGTCGTCCTTCACGAGTCGAATCTGACGTCCAGCCCGCTCGCCTCCGGCCTGGGAACTGGTCTGTCCTCCGTAGATCACAGCGGTCCCGTTGGAGAACGCACCGCGAAAGCCCACCATCAAGGCATTGTGAAATCCGTTGCCGTATGCCATCAGGAGGACCACCGTTACAATCCCCCAGGCAATGCCCAGCATGGTCACCGCCGCACGAAACCGGTTGGCGAGGAGTGACAGTACTGCCTGGACGACAACTTCCCTGATAATCATCAACGTTCCCTTGTCCGCTCACACATCAACGTTCCGACCGATAGCGGACGGACTGCCGCGTCTTACATTTCGTAGCGTAACGCTTCGATCGGCGGCAGCAGAGCTGCCTTTCTTGCCGGGTACAGGGCTGCCGCTACACCGATCAAAGTCAGAATCCCGATGGCCAGGAGGGACGTGTCGAGAGTCACGATCATCCCTGTGAATCGGGCGGGTAAAGGCAGCATGTTCACCAGGCCCGACAGGCCGACGGCGACCCCCAGGCCTATGGCCCCGCTCAACAACATCAGCAGCAGACCCTCAGTAAAAAACTGCCGCTGGATCGTCCGGGTTGTGGCACCCAGTGCCTTCCTGATACCGATCTCACGGGTTCTCTCCTTTACTGCGATCAGCATGATGTTCATCACGCCGATACCCCCGAGCAGCATCGTTATGACGCTCACGGAGATGAAGAACTCGTTCATCGCCGTGATGATCTTGCTGAACAGGACGGTTTCCATCGACGTATTCCAGATCGACAGTGCTTCCACATCGTTCGCATCGAAGGCAAGTTTGGGACCCAGAATCGCCCGGATCTCGTCCTCTGTGGGACCGCCTTCACGAAAGTCCACCTTTCCACGCTCGTCGATGAACCGGATCGTATCCTCGACCACATAGTCGTAAGGAGCCGCGATGATCGCGGAAAGTGAATCCGGGGTATTCATGTTTCCAGCGAGAGGAAAATCCTTTCGCATCGTCCCGTAAGGAATGAACAATCGTCGGTTGTCCGCGCCGGTGTAGTTCGAATCCTGATCCTTCTTTCGAATCTTGCCGATGATCGTGTAGGGAACACCTTTCAGCTGGATCTGCTTTCCGATCGGGTCCCGGTCGGCAAAGAGTTGTTCAGCGGCATCGTAGCCGATGATCACCACCCGGCGAGACTCCTCGTTGTCCACCTCTGTCATCAAACGCCCGCGGTCCACCTCGATCGTTCGGATCTCCTGGTAGATCGGCCAGACACCGCTCATCTGGAGCGTGCTGGAGTTGAACGGGCTCTTCGCCATGACGCTGCCGTTCATCAGTTCCGGAGTGACGTGCTCCAATAATTTGGATTTTTCCTGGAGGGCGTAAACGTCATCGATGTGCAGGCGGATCCGACGTCCGGCTCGCTCGCCCCCGGCCTGGAGGCTGGTCCGGCCGTTCCGGATGATCACGATGTTCTTCCCCAGCTCGCGCAGGACGGCTTCGTTGCCCCGCTGGAAACCCTCTCCCATGGCCGACAGGATCGTGATGGAGATGATCCCCCACATGATCCCGAACATCGTCAGGAAGCTCCGGCCCTTGTTCGCCTTCAGGTTTGACCAGACTTGAGAAAGTATTTCAGACATAGGAATGTCAGTCCGAGGTCCGGGGTCCAGGGTCCGAGGTCTGGAAACGGCAAACACCAAGTCCGTGCCCCCGACCTCGGACTTCGGACCTCGGACTCGGGACTTCGTTCTTCACGGCAAGATCACCTGATCCCCTTCTTCGAGGCCCTCGAGCACCTGGGTCCGCGTACCGTTACTCACTCCGACTTCGATGGCACGACGCAGGAGGGGCTCCTGCTCATCCGGGCCCGGTACGTCTACCCAGGCGGTCCGGTCGGAATCGTATGTGATCGCAGCTTCAGGAACGATCAACGTCCCCAGGTGCTCCTCGAGAATGATCTCCGCGTTGGCGGACATGTTGGCCCTAAGTTCCCCGGCGGCATTGCGAATCGACACCTTGACCTCGAAGCTGACAACGTTGTTTTCTTCGACTCCGAGCGGGGAAATCTGTGTCACGCGCCCTTCAAACTGACGTTCCCTGAAAGTCTCCACCCGAATCCGGGCGGGCTGATCCAACCTGACGTCTCCGACATCGGCTTCGTCGACCTGGCCACGGACAAACACCTCGTCGATGTCACCGAGGACCATCACCAGCGTCGCGGCGGCTCCCATGTTCAGGATGGAAGAAACCGGACTTCCGATTTCGACGTCACGAGAAAGCACCATGCCATCGATCGGCGATCGAATGCTTGCGTTGTCCAGTTCCTCTTCAGCCCGTTCGACCGCCGCCTGGGACTGTGCGATATTGGCTCGGGCCTGTTCGACCCGGGCCCGGGTGACGTTCAATTGGCTTCTGGCAGCCCTCTGGCGATTTTCCGCCTGTTCGAGAGTACTTCGAGCATCATCGAGCGCCTGCTGCCCGATCAGGCCCTCGGAAAACAGCCGTTCGGCCCGGTCCGCGTTTCGTCGGGCGAAGGCAACTTCCACGTCTTCCGCTTCTATTTCACTCTTTTCAAGTTGAGCCTCGGCCGCCTGAAAATTGGCTTCGGCACCCATCAGGGCTGCGCGAGTCTCCCGCAGGCGGGCGGCCAGGTTCTCCTTGTCGAGTTCTACCAGGACCTGCCCCGTATTCACCAGGTCGCCGACATCAACTTTGATCACCTCGATGATGCCGTTGGCTTTGGACTTGATCTCGACCTTGGCAATGGGTTCGATCCTGCCGATCGCAACCACCGAACGGGCCAGGTCCCCCCGCTCCACACTGGCCAGTCGCGAGGGATCCAGGGCCGAAACCGGACGCGACATCACGGAAAAGCCGTACGCGCCCATCGCCACAACGGCCGCAAATAGCATGACAAATACAAACTTACGAGACTTCTTCCGCGCCATGATCGCTTCTCCTGTTGTGACCCTATAGACGAACTTCCCCGTCGAAGATTAACCGTAACAGACTGCGTACGAAAAGAAGACGGAGGGAGTTCCGCCAAAAATGGGGCACACCTTCTTGGTTTACCCGAAACGTTTCGCTAGACCATCAACGTTCCGACCGATAGGGGACGGACCGCCTTAGCCTATATCTGGCGGGACGGAGAGAAAGACTCACTCATTCACGTACAGGCTCGCAATTGGATGACCTGGAGAGATCTTCAGGGCCTTTCGATACCACTCTTCGGCGGCCTCGGTCTGGCCGGATTCCCGCAGTGCTTCGGCAACCCCGACGAACCCCTGTACGTTTTCCGGATCGAGATTGATGGATCTCTCAAACTGTTCGATCGCCTCTTCGTAGCCGCCTCGTTGGAGGAGGAACAGGCCATAGTTGTTATGCGAGACAGCATCCGTGGGATCGTCGGCAAGAGCCCGGAGGAACTCTGACGCGGCCCGTTCATATTGAAAAGTTCGCGCGTAAAGAATAGCGAGAAGGTTCCTGGCGCGCATGTCTTCAGAGTCTGACTCGATCGATCGTCCAATAAGCTCGATGGCTTCATCGAATCGGCTCTGGTACTGCCGGATCGTAGCCAGATGAAACAGGCCCCGGGCGTTATCCGGATCGAGGGCAAGGAGCCGGTCTGTGACACCTGCGAGTTCCAGGCTTCCTTCGGCGCCCAGCACGTCGCTCAATCGCTCGAGGGCAGCGAGGTTTTCCGAATCCGTTTCAAGCACGATCTCGAGGAGTTCCGACGCCCTGGCGTTGTCGGAGTGCCGCTGGTAGTATTCCGCGGCCGCCATCAACACGCCTGGCTCCGGATGCCGCTCGACCATATCGGAAATGAACTCCGACGCCGGCACCACGGCTCTGCCACGGGCAGCACGGATCAAGCCTCCCCACGCTTCTTCGTCGCGGAAATCCAGTCCCACCGCCAGCTGATACTCCCGGGCAGCGAGCTCATAAGATCCAGCGAAGAACAACATGTCCCCTTTTTTTCTATGATTCTCCGCCGTCGGGTTCGCCATGAACCGGGCGACAAGGGGGGGGAGGGGGACTTCGCGATCTACGGCCAGTATGGCCGCCAGGTTTTCGTCAGTGGTGTTGGCGTAGATGAATCTGGGCGACCGAAACTCCAGGATCGGAAAGTCGTCCGTGTTCAGCTGTGCGTCACCGGCAAATCGGTCGAGATCTCCGTCGGCAATCATGAACAGGGAAAGGACGCTGTAAGGATCCTGGATGCGGACGTCGGCGAGATCCGACTTCACCAGCTCAAAGTTGGTGCGGACGACATCCTCACGGACTTCGATCTCGGAGGGTGAACCAAGCAGCAGAAAGTCATTCTCGTTGAGCGCCCACAGCGCTGCGAAGGGGAAAGCGGTACGGAAGGTCCGAATCACGGTCTGGAGGTCGTCGGTAGACATGTTGTAGCTGTGGAGCCACTGGCAGTGGATACCGCGTTCCGTTAAGCGGTCTCGAGCCTCTTCGAAGAACTCACGGGTGAATAGCGAGGCCATACCGGACATCCAGGGATTGGAAGGTTCCGAGATGCTCACGTCGTATTTCGTGGGGGTGTAACGGAGATGGTTCCGACCATCCCCGATGATTAATTCGACACGCGGATCCTCAAGGGCTTTGTTGTTCACGTGCTCGAAGAACTGCGAAGCCTCAACAACCTCCGGTGAGATTTCGATGATGTCCAGTTTCTCGATCGGATAGCGTAGCGCCGCTCCCGCGGTCACACCACTACCCAGGCCGATGTTCGATACATTCTTGGGATTGTCGGTGAGCAACAAGGGGAGATGGGCAAGCATTTTCTGGGTCAGCATGTCCCCGGAATCTGTCGCATCTATCTTGCCGTCCACCGCGAGCATCGTACTCTCCGAGTCTCGTTTTACCGAAACGGTGGTCGTCGTACCTTCTCGAAAATACAGAAGGTCGCCGCTCGTCAAGACCGACTCGAGGTCCAGTTGGGAGGCAAGGTACGGCGCGTACTTGTAGGCACCGGAAGCCATCAACTCAGGATTCCACCGCGGCAGTGCCATGAGGGCGGGTATCAAGGCCAGCGCTGCGAGCGAAGCCGCCACTTTCGCCCTGGGAGAAGCCACGTACGGAGACGCGCGAAGAACCAGGATCAAGCCCGCGGTCACGCTGACGGCGGCGGCTACAATCAACGTGTTCTGAGAGCCGATTCGAGGCACGAGCAGGAAACCGGCCACCAGGGAACCCAGTATGCCGCCGACGGTGTTGAACGCATAGACGGCACTCACCTCGGTACCGAGGTGTGAATCGGATCGGGCGTAAAGCTTCGCAGCGATGGGAAAGGTCATGCCGAGCAGCGTCGTCGGGACCAGCATGATCGAGAAGAAGATCAGGAACTCGATGCTCTGAATGGCTGCGAATGATTCGACGTATCGCGTCACCAGGGCACCAATCCAGAGGGGAAGCTCGCCGAATACGGGTATCAGCGCAAGAGAGGAAAACCCCACACCGATTTCGATCCCGGCGAAGACACCGGGGGTGATCCGTCCGCGCGCGGCCCACTTCGAACCCAGCCACGCACCGAGTCCCAGGCCGGTGATCATCGCGGTCAGCATCAGCGTAAACGCATGGGTCGTCGGCCCAACGATGAGCCCCAGGACCCGGGTCCACGCCACCTCGTTGGCCAGGGCCGCAAAACCCGACAGGACCATCGCCACCAGAACGATTTGGGAGCCTGCCGACACGGGCGTTTCTGGACGCTCGTTCGTTGAGGGAACCTCCGAGGGGCCGGACAGGAACCAGGCGATCCCCGCAATCAGCAGGTTCAGGACGGCTGCAAACACAACGGCGGCCCGCACACCCACCGTCGGGATGAGCAAGAAACCCGCCGAGGCGGTACCGATAGCGGCACCCCAGGTATTCACCGTGTAGACGCGGCCCGCGTGAAGACAGATCGAGTCGATGTTCTGAGTGTAGAAACGAATGAGAATTGGCAGGGTCCCGCCCATCATCGTCGCAGGAACGATAAGGAGGCTGAGTGAAACCAGCAAACGCCCGAGGCTAAGCAAGGCAAACGAATCGTACGCAGAAGCGTAAAGGAATCCAAACACGGGATCGGCCAGGCGGAGCAGCAGCGGCAGGAGGAGGTTGTAGATTCCGATTCCCGCCTCCAGCAGGGCATAGGTCTTGATGAGTTGAAGCGGGCGGAGATCGATGAGGCGACCGAAGATGCGGCTGCCGAGGGCGAGGCCCGCCATGAAGACAGTCAGGATCGCACTGACTGAAAAAACGGTGTTCCCGATGATGGGCGTGAACTGGCGTGTCCACGCGACCTCGTAGATCAGACCAGACGCACCCGACAGAAAGAACAGCAACAGAAAAACATTCGACCGCCGATTCACGCCCCGCATTATAACCGTCGCGGCGTGTCGTTAAGCCGTTGTTCTTCCGGCCGCTTACACATTTCATACTCTCGGAGAGCCATTCTACGCGTAGATGTGTTGTATACAGTTCGCATAACTCCCGACATGCAGATAAAACTCCCGAATTCCGTATAACACGCGGCGGCTAGCCCCGTAACACGTTGATAGTTGGCGACCATTGGTGTGGCATAGGTCGTGCAAACCCTTATCCGTCTTTCTGGATCGATGAGTGGTGTTCGTGTTGTGGGGGAAACGTGTCGTCCTGCCTGAATCAGGGCACGGACCTGGGAAACAAGCGTGGAGCCATCTGGGGTAGTCGGCTCCATTCTAGCCTGTCCGTACCCGCCCGACATGATCCATTCGTTACTGAAACACCAAACATTTGTGGAGGTTAAACGAACCAATGGGTAAGAAACTTCAGCAGGTATTTGCACTGGCATTCTGCGCCGTGCTCCTCGTCACGTTCGCGGCAACACCGGGCTTTTCTCAAGCCCAGACCGGGACTCTGACCGGCCGCGTGACTGACGCCAGCGGGGCCCTGATTCCAGGCGTCTCGATCACAATTTCCAGCCCGTCACTGCCGGCGGGAGACCGGCTGGAATTCACAAACGAACAGGGCGCCTTTCGCGCCGCTCAGCTCGTGTCCGGCCTCTACCGTTTGCAGGTTGAACTGCCTGGTTTCCAGACGGTCGTTTACGACGAACTCGACGTGGGCGTCGGTCGGACCCTCACGATCAACGTCACTCTTCAAGTGGCCACCGTCGCTGAGACCATCACCGTGACCGGTGAAACCCCGGCCATCGACCTGGAGCAGGCCAACGTGGCCGTCAACGTCGATCAGGCCATTCTCAAGGACATTCCCCGTGCCAACAGCCTGAACGGGTTGTTCCAGGCGCTGCCGGGAATGTACTCGACCTTCTATGACGTCGGCGGTTCCACTGTCGGCACGTCGTCCAACGGCAGCTTCCAGGCTTATGGGCGTTCCGGCGACACGGAAGTCGTCGTCGATGGAATCGTCAAGGGCGGACACTACAACAACTTCTACGCCTTTGAAGAAATCCAGGTCGTCGGCGCGGCCAAGGGCGCTGAAGCCGCCAACCAGGGCGTCTACATGAACGCCACCATCAAGAGCGGCACCAACGACTGGCACGGCTCCGTCTACACCGACTGGCAGGACGACAGCTTCCAGTCCACGAACGTGGATCAGGATCTCCTGGACCGCGGCCTGGCGGGTGGTGCCGGGTTCTCCCGTTTCAACGAGTTCAGCGGCGACCTGGGTGGACCGATCGTTCGCGATAAGTTGTGGTTCTATTTCGCCATGATGGATCAGTACTCGGGCAAGCTGGAACCTGGCTTTCTTTACTGACAAGACCGGCACGCCGGCTGTTGCGTACACGAAGCTTGAGAACCCGACGTTGAAACTGACCTACCAGATCAACGACAGCCAGAAGCTCGATTTCATGATGGAGATGGGCCGAAAGTTCCAGCCGTTCCGTCATTCCTTCTCGGCGGCGCAGTTCCTCCAGGCCGAATCGACACAGATCCAGGGCTCCTGGTCCGGCATTGGAAAACTGTCGTGGCAGTGGATCGCTTCACCAACCACGACCGTCGACGCCCAGTTGTCCCGTTGGGGATGGTGGTGGCCGTCGGACTCTCACGTCCATGAGATCTCCGAACGGGACATCGAGAGCGGCTACGTCCGTGGCGGCTACTCGGGTACGGGCTCCGGCTCGAGCCAGGGGACGCCAAGCTACAGCCAGCCGATCCGTTGGCAGTGGGATCTCAACGTCAACCACTTTGCGTCGTTCGGCAGCCAGACGCATGAGATCAAGGCCGGTTACCGTGGCTGGGACTACACGCGGTCCAGCGAAGCCCGCGGAACCGTCAATGATCAGATCTACTACTACGACACGGCCAGCTACGGTCGCTATTACAACGACTCAGGTTTGAACCCGGCCAGTACCGCGAATCCATCCGCAACCCAGCGGTGGCGGTACACCTGGGACGGAACGATTCCGTACATCCCGGATCCGGCGGATCTGCTCCGTCAGGAAGCGGGTGGCGTGTCGACAGCGATCGATCCGGACCTGAAAAACGACTACACCGACGAGTTCACCGGATCTCTGGAGTTCCAGCTTTCGAACGACTATTCCGCACGCTTTACTTTCGTGAGGAAGTTCGACAAGGACTTCCAGCAGACGGTCAACTCCGCCCTGCCGTATTCGACGTACACGGATTCGATTGCCCAGACCGACATCGGCGCGGACAACATTGCCGGAACCTCCGACGATCGTCAGGTCGTTATCTGGTCGGTACCCCGGTCGAATCCGGCGTTCGGAACCAACGATCGCTTCCGGACGAACCTGGCCGGTGCGTTGAGCAACTACAGCTCGATCGAAACCTCGCTGAACAAGCGTTTCGCCGACAACTGGATGATGCTCATCAGCTTCAACAGGGACTTCCGGGACACCCGGAGCAGCATGCCCACCAACCCCAACCAGGATCTCTATGAAGACGATCGGGGATACTACACGTGGGGATTCAAGCTCATGTCGACGGTGAAGCTGCCTTACGGGATCAACTTCGCACCGGTCTGGAAGTCCCAGAAGGGCGAAGCCTTTGATCGCAGCGTTCGTTTGCGGGACAAGAACAATTCGACCCAGACGCTGGTTGTTGCCAAGGACGGCGATGAGTCGAACGGCGGCGGATTCTACGACAACGTTCACATGCTGGACTTCCGCGTCAGCAAGGTGATCCAGATCAATGACCGCCACTCGATCGAAACGATGTTCGACTACTTCAACGTCACCAACGCGAACACGGTCATCGACCAGACCACTCGGATCGGCTCCACGTATCTGCGACCCAACGAAGTCCTGGGACCGCGGATCTTCCGGTTCGGCGCACGCTGGAAGTTCTAGTCCGTTACTTCCTTTTTGACATTCAAAGGGGCGACCCACATGGTCGCCCCTCTTTTTTCGTGCCAAGCGGACTATTGCTGTTGACTTGTTTGTGTTTACTGTTCAACAGCCCATATTCAGACTCTGTCAACTGATCGCTGGGCCGGTATGATTGGCCGGCAAACCACACGTGGACTCGTTCGGACCTCAATCCCCGATAACAGGCTAAATCCCGAAATACGGATAACAAATCCCACATTAAGGATAATGCTCCCAACGACAAGCCGTAACATGTTGAAACAACAGGGCATATATGTGGAGTGTAACGTGCATACAATCTGCCGCTTGTAGTTGTGTGAGTTGTACCAGAAAGACATATCTTGAGTGGTTTCAAGTATTGAGTGGTGTCAGTACCTGATTTTGAGTGCGCCCCTCCGACTGGAGACTTTTCCCAAAAGTTTAGTACAGACAAATCGGCATAGAGCGACGGACTGAAGCCGTGGCATTTTCCACAGCCTTTCGCGCGGGTCGTTTTCAGGCCGGCCGCAGAGGATACCGATATTCGACATCGGAAAAACCCGACGAAAGTTCGAAGGCGAATTCAAACAGCAATTGATCGAACAGGTGGAAACCGGGAAGATCACAGTGGCCCCTGCGGCAAGCAAGGATCAAGGATCGAGAAGCCTGAACGACCGGTAGCGAAAACATCA
>PVBE012597783.1_pt1 | contig 14799 bp, 8 predicted proteins | sample 1631181 | NCBI WGS metagenome assembly PVBE01 (sample SAMN08397723, study PRJNA350692) | Marine metagenome, whole genome shotgun sequencing project. | isolation source: water | place: Pacific Ocean | collected 2012-04
CAATGGAAAGCGGGTACCGATTTGGGTCGCTGACTACGTTCTGATGACCTATGGAACGGGCGCCATCATGTGTGTTCCCGGACACGATGAACGCGACTGGGCCTTCGCACGGAGATTCGATTTACCCATCGTCGAGGTTGTGTCGGGAGGTAATGTCAATGAGGCTGCCTGGTCCGGCGATGGAAAACTGACGAACTCCGCCTTCCTTGACGGCATGGAGAAAGACGACGCCATCACAGCGATGATCTCATGGCTGGAGGAAGGGGGCATTGGGCGCCGAATCATTCGCTATCGGATGCGCGACTGGATATTCGCACGGCAACGCTATTGGGGCGAACCGATCCCGGTCGTTCACGGCGAGGACGGTTCGCTTCACGCACTCCCCGAGGAAGAACTGCCCCTCCTCCTCCCGGAAATCGAGGACTTCCAACCGACAGGAACGGGATCGTCGCCGTTGGAGCGAGCCAGCGATTGGGTAAATACCCATATCCCCGGTACCGATGAATCTGCCAGGCGCGAAGTTGACACAATGCCGGGAGCGGCGGGGAGCTCTTGGTATTTTCTGCGATTCATCGACCCTGACAACAATGAGACGTTCTGTTGCCCGGAGGCAGCTGCGAAGTGGATGCCGGTAGATCTCTACATCGGCGGCGCCGAACATGCAGTTGGACACCTCATCTACTCACGCTTTTGGACTAAGTTCCTGAATGACCTCGGCGTCTGCCCCGTGGATGAGCCATTCAAGCGGTTAGTTAATCAAGGAATGATCCTGGGTGAGGACGGTCGCAAGATGTCGAAGCGGTACGGGAACGTGGTCAATCCGAACGACGTCGTCGACAAGGTTGGTGCCGACGCTCTCCGCATCTATGAGATGTTCATGGGGCCCATTGAGCAGAGCAAGCCTTGGAATACAACAAGCCTCGAAGGCTCGTTTCGATTTGTCAAACGAATATGGCGCCTCTACTTCGATGAGAATGACAAGCTCCACAGCCATATCACCGATGATGAACCGAGCGACGCTGTCAATCGGCTCCTGCACAAGACGATCGACAAAATCACGCATGACACCGAATCCATGCAATTCAATACGGCCATTTCGCAGATGATGATCTTCGTCAACGAGATGACTAAGATGGATTCCCTTCCACGCCAGGCCATGGAATCATTCGCGATCCTGCTCGGGCCGTACGCGCCTCATCTGGCTGAGGAACTGTGGGACGCATTGGGGCATGAAGGAGGAATCAGCCGCGTACCGTTTCCGTCAGCTGAAGACAGATGGCTGGTCGAAGACACACTGACCATTCCAGTACAAGTCAACGGAAAAATTCGTGCAAAGCTCGAGGTCCCAGCAGACATCTCTGAAGAGACAATCGTCGAAATGGCAAAGGCCGATGAACGAGTCGCCGCCCTTCTGGATGGCAAGCAGATCCGAAAACTGCTGTATATTCCCGGCCGCATGGTGACCATCGCCGTCTCATAGAGATTACTGCTGAATTTAAGTCGAGTTGAGCTGCAGTGCAGAGAATGCTTGAAACGCTCTGATTACATCGTCGTCCATACGGGCATGAAGACGAGCAACTGGTTCCGAATCGTCCCTTCTCTTTTTGTTCTTTCAATGCAACTCTGGGGACAGGCGCCTTCTCGAGACATCTGGTTTGAGGCCTTTGTGGACGCAAGCCCAAACGGTGTCGAGGCCGTCCTGGACAGCGCCACGAAGGCGCAGACGCCAGCCGCGAGGTCGTTCCTCGAGAGAATTGCACTCCGCTATCCGAAGGGCCAAGGCAGCCTGCAGGCCATTCGTGGATTGACCTACTTTCAAGACATGGACACCCCTGCCTTCGTCGGACGCCTGATCCGAATGCCGCTCAATCAAAGGGATCGGAGAGCGCTCGTTGAAGTTCTCAATCAAGACTTGCTGCACAGCGACAGTGCTTTGTCTCAACTCATAGAACTCCTTCAGCTGTATGCCGCCCAACCTCAAGGGATGATGATGATAGAAGCGCTGCAGGATCGATCGTGGTCAGACATCAAGCCGGAGTCAGCGACGAAGTTCAGTGCGATTATCGACTCCCTCCTGCAAGGCGACACGCCACTGGACAAATTGGTCGAACAAGCCACATTCGATTTGGGCCGCCGAATGCCCAAACCACAATTCCATGCCACTTGCATTTCACTGGTGCAGATGGCTCACGAGAGTCTCTTCGGTGTCGCGGCCTCTGAACTTCTCCGATCGGAGTTGGACAGTGCAGCCCAGCTTGTATCCCAGAGCATCCTTCTTGAGACGAATGAAGCAGCTCGCATCCGACTGCTCGACAGCTTGATCACAGCAGGAGCGCCGCCATCCTTCTGGATCGAATTCACTCACACGATGGCAAGAGGCGGTATGTCGGACGCGATGATGTTCCGCCGTGTCGTCGGGAAGATCTCACCCAGCATCATGCGCCCGATCATAGCGAGCTTGATCAACAAAACGACGACTTCTGCCGGACGCTATACTGTTCTGACCAGCTCGCTCGCGTCCAGACGGAGCTTCTCTGTTGAATGGTTGGAGTCGTGTTGGGGCGACAAGGACCCGCTTGTTTCGATCGTCGCCCTTCAACTCCTCGGGCTAAGAAAGGAAAAGCCAGACCGTGTAGAAGGCTTGCTCCTGACCAAGTCAAAACTGCCACTGCGTCTCGCCCGAATGCGAACTCTCATCGATGTTGCGCTGCCTGATGAGGCGGTAGCCGCGCACTGCCGACGCCGCCTCAAAAGCAGTAGGACTCACTTTCAAGAGCTCATGCTCCTGCCTGAACTCATCAAACAGACGGGTGCGGCCGACTGGACCCTCATGGACGCCCTGCGCCTGGTTCACCACAAGAAATGGGCTGTTCAAGCGAAGGGTCTGGAACTCCTGAGCCACTGTCGCCAACGCAAAGCCGTCCGAGAACTGATTCCCTTTGCATCGCACTCGAGGCTCCTGTTGTCTCATGCGGCGCGCCTCTCATTGAGATCGTTGACAGGTAAACAGCTCGGGGAAGATCCAAAAGCCTGGGAGGATTGGCTCGACTCACAACCCAGAGAATGGACACCGCGCTCTAAGGAAAAGACCGCAGAAACACCGTGTGAATACGGGACCTCGTTTTACGGCATGAGAATTCAGAGCAATCGAGTCATTTTCGTCTGCGACACCTCCGGCAGCATGTCGGGAGGACGCATAGAGTCACTCAAAGAACAGATTGCCGTTGCGTTGAAAGGGCTGCGCGCTGATGCAGCCTTCAACCTCATCTTCTTCAGTTCGATTGTCCACGCCCACTTCAGCAGTCTTGTCCGAGCCCACAAGACAACGATCAAACGTGCGGTAGGTACCACACGCAAACGACAAGCACACGGTGGAACCAACCTCTATGGAGGACTCATACGCGCCATTAAGACCCATGACGTCGATACAATCATCCTACTGAGTGACGGCGCCCCGAGCGCAGGGAAGATCGTAAGCACGACCAATATCCTCAAGGCCGTGCAGCAGGCAAATATCCGCAAGGGCATTCACATTCACACCATTTATCTGGCTGGCCCGTTTGCGATGGCACCTGGTTCCAATACTTGCTCAAGGTTCCTGCAAGACCTTGCACAACAGAACAGCGGCACCTTCAAAATGATCACCGATTGAAAAGGGCGCGGCGCTTCAATCGCCCTCACTTTCAACGGGGGCGACGACTTCTGACAGTGACTCGGCTGCCACTCTTCGCTCAGCTGCGCGGCGCTTTTTGAACTGGTTATCGGCCTGTGCCAAGGCTGCGCGCAGTGCATCGTCGGCTTCAGGATGAGCTTCCAATGCTGCCAGCAGTTCGCGCCAGGCGCGCGGCTTGATTGATGTCGGTCCATGTTGAATCAACGCCTTCCCCACCGACAGAAAGAGCGCATCAGTTACATGATCGGCCCACAGAGCCTTCAGAACTCGATTCAGTGCGTCGATCACTTCGCGTGCGACGGGGGAGTCTTCAGCGGGATGCTCGGGCAACTGAGCGACGAGTCTCTCGGCCGCCTGTGTTGGGCGATCGGACCGCAGTGCATGATCGACAAAGAACATCTCGGGTAGATCATCACAAGTATTGCCGAACTCCAGGCTCTGACTTGCCAATTCAATTCCCCGCCCCTCAGGAATGCGCTCGACAATGAGCTGGCTTACCCTCTCACTGTCGATGGAAAAAAGCAAACCGTCTGTTGCAGCCAGCAGGCCGACATTGGCCAGACGCGCCAGGCACTTGACAACCTGTCGAGGCGTCCGCTCCGAAATTGTCTCAAAATAAGCACGGCGCATTGGCATGGAGTTGATGGCCAGAGCCCAAAGCACGTCGGCATCTTCTCCAGCGATCTCAATAGCCTCATCAACGATCTCAGCGCGGCTCTTCATGAGCGTTCTACCTCTGTCAAGTGAGCACGTCGCTCGAAGGCGGCGTGCATTTTCTCGGAACAAACAAACGCAATGATCGCCAGGATGACCCCACCTACCACGTCGGTCAAGTAGTGGTATCTGAGATAGAGCGTTGAGACGATTAGCGCGACGACAAGGGGTGCCATAAAGCGGACCAATTGTCTCACATAGCGCCACGCCAACATAAGAGCGAGGACGGACACAGCCGTGTGCCCGCTCGGAAAACAGTCCAGTTTGATCTTCTCTACGACTGCCAGGACTTGCCGCAACTCTCCGGCAAGGAACACACCATTCAGCGGACCCTCGAACTGATAGAGACCGAGGTTATTCAAGTTGGGCCCAGTGGCAGGCACAACGAAATAGCCGATGTAGGATGCATAGAGGCAGACGCTGAATGCGAACATCATGCGCGAGGCAACCAGCAGGCGGCCGGAAGCGACAACGATGACAGGTGGGACAATCGCGATGAAGTAGTAGAAATCATACACCCACTGCAAACACTCGGTGAGCACGGGGTGGGCCAGACTCTCCATTGCTTCGAGCGGATTGATGCCACCGCAAAGGAACAGATCCGCGTGAAAGAGGCGCTCCTCCCAAGGTGCGGGGTTCACGTACGGAACAAGGCTACCGAGTTGCGTGAAAACCACTGGCACAACAACCACCACAAAGACCATCCGAGCAAGGATCGCTATGCGAAGAGCGCAGGTCCTTGAAAAGCGCACGATGCAGCCCAGCACAGCTACAAAACCCAGGTTGAGAAGGCTCCATGCCATGGCACTCGGCGCTTCGTGTCGGTGCAAAAGAAAAAGCGGAACGACACCCAGCAGGAATGCGGCGTGGACAATATCGACAGGCCAGAGCCTCGGTGGTAAAGGTGTCATTGGCGTTGAAGGTGTGCTGGCCATGGGAGTGAGTCTACATGGCAGACATCACGAGGCAATAGGTGCCTGGCTACGAACTCGCGGCCTCTTCCTGAGTGACGCTCTCACCGTCAGCACAATAGCGGATAACACGACCTTCTCGCTGCGTCTCCAGCAAGACTGGCCGGCTCCATATGGATTGAATATTGGCGAGAGTGGCGCGTGCGTAGTCGTCCTGGAGATCTGTCAGGTCCCAACGGTGAACGATAAGAAGCTCTCCCCTGTTGCCGTGATTCTCATCGACGATGTCGAGGATAGGATGACCACTGTTATTGATCTGTCGCAGCAGTTGCTCCTTCACGGTGGGGAAATCGCGAGTGGCGATCTCGCGGCGGCGGGTACGCTGGTTGTATTCGTACACGAAGAGCTTGTGCCGATGACAGAATTCCTCGCTGAGAAACTCATCCACAAAACTGACGTCATTCTTGAATTGACGCACCTCAAAGATCTTCTCTCGCCCCGACATGGACTTGTCATCCCAGTTATCGAGCTTCTGGCGTTCGTCGCACATTTCATACTCGATACCGTGACGACCGCGATTCCACCGCTCTTCGATGTCGTGGTAAAGCGCGAGTCCCAGCTGATAGGGATTCAAGCCGCCACCTGACAAGGTCCCGGACATTGTCTCGGCGTAGTCGATGATCTCTGACGGCATGAGGAGGTGCTCGATCATCATCTTCTGGTGCCAGTAGGTTGCCCAACCTTCATTCATGATCTTGGTCATTGCCTGAGGGTTGAAGTAGTAGGCTTCCTTGCGAACGATTTCGAGAACCTCAATTTGCCAGCGCTTAAGAGGTGCGTTCTCAATGAGAAACAGCAAGATGTCCCTGATTGGTTCAGGAGTCGCCGAGCGCTTCTTGTCAGCAGCTTCTTGAAGTCGTTGGCGCTGCTTCTTCAGGAACTCAGGTGGATTGATGTAACCCTCCATGTAGTCTTTGCTCTGCATGCGGAGAGGCTCCGGCGTCCGCTCCCCTTCACGGTCATTGTTCGGAGTCTGCTCGGAGCTGTCTTCGACCCGTTGAATGTAGGGGGCCATATGATCGATGAGATTCTCCAGAGACAGGGCTGTGTCCACAAATGTCTCAACTTCATCGAGTCCAATTTGATCAACAATACGACGAATCCGTGTACCGTGATTCGCCATCTCATCCATCATCTTGCGATTTGTATGGGAGAACCAGTAGTTGTTCTTGAAGAAATCGCAGTGGCCATAGACATGCGCCATGACCATTTTCTGATCGACGAGAGGGTTGGAGACCATCAAGTAGGCGTAACAGGGATCGTTGTTGATGACGAGTTCATAGATCTTCGAAAGACCATACTCATAGCCCTTTGAAAGCTGCTCGTATTGCATGCCAAATCGCCAATGAGGATAGCGCGTGGGGAATCCGCCGAAGGACGCGACTTCATTCAATTCATCAAAGGAGAGCACCTCAAACACGGTCTCGTAAAAGTCAAGCCCCTGATCTCGGGCCAACTGTTCGATCGTCTCCTGCCACTTTCTGAGTTCAGGTGTAAGCATCAGCGCCCCTTCCCCAGGAAATCGCTGATAGAGTCCGTTATCCCGTCGCGGCTGTTGATGGCAGAGGTGACAACCGCATCGTCGTCGGCAAAATGCTGGTCAAGGTCTCGCTTGAACTGCCCACTGCCATACGCTGACTTCACCTGGCCATAGCAGAACTGATTGCTGTGCGGGATGATGAAGTCCTTCAACAGATTGACGCACTGACTCGTGTCTTTTCCAGACCAGTTGTCACCGTCTGAGAAGTGGAACGGGTAGATGTTCCAATCGTCGCCGCTGAAGCGTTCTCGAATGAGATCGCAGCAGAGATTATAGGCAGAAGATATCTTGGTGCCTCCACTTTCTCTCAAGTGGAAAAACGTATGCTGATCCACCTCTTTCGCAACAGCATCATGAACGATGTAGGCAGTCTCGATGTTCTTGTACTGATGACGCAACCATAGGTCGATCCAGAAAGCCTCGATGCGGACCATCTCTTTCTGCTCCGCGCCCATCGAGCCAGAAACATCCATCATGTAGATGATCGCGGCATTGAACTCAGGCTCAGCCTTATCTTTCCAGGAGCGGTAGAGGCGGTCCTCTTTCATCGGAATAATCCGCGGATTGCGCCCATCATAGCTGCCTTCGGAAATCTGCCGACGGAGAGCACGCTTGTAGGTTCGTCTTGCGTGCCGCAACGACTCTGGGCCGACCGACCGAATACCGGTGACACGGTCGCGACTGCTCTCGATGTTGGCCTCACCCCGAGGTTCAATATTGGGCAACTCCAGTTCCTCGCCGAGGATCTTTGCCAGTTCATCCAAATCCACGTCGACCTCGAGAGCGTGTTCCCCTTCGCCTTCTCCTGCTTCACCTTGACCATCACCAGGCTGTCCGTCTACAGGATCGCCCGCCTCGCCATCGCCTGAACCGACACCGGAGGAACGATCGGTATCAAACTTGAAACGTGGGAGGTCGATCTGTGGAACGGGAATGGAGACACTCTTGCCGCCGATTCGCCCCATCAATTCACCCTTGGAGATGTACTTCTTCAGGCCGGACTTGATCTTGCCCCGAACAATCTCGCGAAATCGATAGTGATCGGTCTCAATGCGTCGAACCACTCTCTACTCCTCCTTTGCGTCGCCGCGAGCGAAGATGGACGCCACGTACTGCAACACATCTTCAGCGCTGGCTTCATCGTATCCGAAGTTATCGATGAGGCGCTTCTTGACTACATCGATCTTCTCTTGAGTTCCCTTGTCCACAACACTCGACACAAGACTGCTGAGCTTAATGGAGTCCTTTTGGTCCTCAAAGAGCTTCAGCTCCAGTGCCTTATGGAGACGATCGTTGGTGCGGTAATCGAATTTCTTGCTGTCGACAGCAAGGGCTCCGATGTAATTCATGATCTCCCGGCGAAAGCCGTCCTTACGGCTTTCAGGGATGCTGATCTTCTCCTCGATCGAACGCATAAGACGCTCATCCGGTTCTTCGAGTTCATCGGTGAAGGGGTTGCGCACTTTCTCGTGTTGTATGTAGGCACTCAGGTTGTCCAGGTAGTTGTCGCAGAGACGCTTGATAGCACCCTCGTCAGCTGAGATCGCTCGCTGGACCTCGTTCTTGACGATGTCCTCGTACTCCTGTTTCACGAGGCCGAGAAGCTCCTTGTACCGAGCTCGGAGATCCTCGTTGTTGATCAGTGTGTGGTGCTGAAGCCCCTCTTCGAGTTCCCGCATCACGAGGAACGGGCTGATGTGGCTGAGATTCGGATCGCGAACGAGCGCGTTCGAGATCTTGTCCTGGATATAGCGCGGAGAAATCCCGTCCATGCCCTCTCGAAGAGACTCATCCTTGAGTTCACGAATCGTATCGTCAGTGAATCCCGGCAAGGTCTTGCCGTTATAAAGCTTGACCTTCTGCAACAGAGTCAAGTTCGAACGTTTCGGTTCGTCCATTCGGGTGAGGATGGCCCAAAGAGATGCCATCTCCAATGTGTGCGGTGCGATATGCTTGTTCACTCGCTCCGGATTGAACGCCTTCTGATAGATACGAACCTCGTTCCGCAGAGTGCGGTTGTAGGGGATGTCAATCTTGATGGTGCGATCTCGGAACGCCTCCATGAGTTCGTTATTTTGGAGCTTCTTGTACTCGGGTTCATTCGTGTGTCCGATGATCACTTCGTCGATATCGGTCTGAGCAAACTTCTTTGGCTTGATGCTGTGCTCTTGACTGGCACCAAGCAGGTCATAGAGGAATGCCACCTCCAGCTTCAGCACCTCAATGAACTCGACGACGCCTCGGTTCGCAATGTTGAATTCACCATCGAAGTTGAAGGCGCGAGGGTCACTGTCCGAGCCGTATTCGGCCAACTTGCGGTAGTTAATGTCACCGGAAAGCTCAGTCGAGTCCTGGTTCTTCTCGTCCTTGGGCTGAAAGGTGCCGATTCCCCGACGGTCCTTCTCGGAGAAGGTAAGACGGCGCACAACTATATGGTCCAGTACGCGCTCCCAATCTCCGTCATATCGCTCCATCAGCTGTTGCCAATGAAAGCGGCAGAACGGGTTCAAATCACCGGTAACACTCAGCTTGTATTCACAGTCGCCCCTCTCATTCAGCTCTGCGAGAATCTCTGAGCGCGCTGGCTCAGGAATGAGCTTCAGAGGCTCCTCGTTCATCGGCGACGGGGTGAGGTCTTCCGAATCGTCTCCGAGGCGCCAGCTGAATGTATATAGGAGGCCGTCCTGTGAGCGTGTGTACTGCTCCAGCCCTTTCTTGATCTGGCGAACAATCGTGGACTTCGCCGACCCCACCGGACCATGCAGGAGAATCACACGGCGGTCAGCCCCATAGCCATGCGCACCGGCCTTCAGAACATCGACCAGACGCATAATAGAGCGATCCAGCCCGAAGATCGCGTCTTCCCCTGTGCCGTGTGGATCGGAGAAGAAGCGATAGCGAATCCGTCTTTCCTTGTGCTCAAGGTACTCGTCAAAGCCATGGCTGATCACCATGTCATAGATGCGTTGAAAGGAATTGCGAATGATCCGAGGATTCTCGTAGACCTTGTTCAAGTAATCTCGAAAACTCCCGGACCAATTGACGTCTTGAAAGCTCTGCGAGTCCACATTGCTGCGAATAATCGAGAAGAGTTGGTCAGCACCACTCATGGTTTCCCCTCCTATGGGTTTTTCCGATCGGCGACTCCCAGGCGGCAGTCGCGAAGAGCATCCAGCACCGATTGCATGTCATTATGCAAAGGAGCTTCAAAAGTAAGTTCAGTCCCCTTCATGGGGTGAAAAAGTGTCAGTTGCCGAGCGTGCAACGCCTGGCGATCGAGCAACACTCGATCCTCGGGAGCATCAGGAGCCAGCGCTTGAATCTGCCCCAGTGAGAGGTTTGACCTCCTCCCGTAGAGCTTGTCGCAACAAATGGGATGTCCGAGATGAGCCAGATGAACACGTATCTGATGCGTCCTTCCTGTCTTCGGGAAGCAGCGCACATGAGTGCATGTATTGAATCGCTCCAGAACTTCAAACCGTGTATAGGAGGCGCGACCTTCCGAGTCAATGCACATCTTGCTCTTGTGGTTCGGGGAGCGCCCGATTGGTTCATCAACGATGGACTCGTCAAACTCCATGACACCTTCAACGATTGCTTCGTACGTCTTGGTCACAACTCGATCTTGAAACTGGCCTGCGATTGCAAAGTGAGACCTGTTTGTGCGAGCCACACAAAGGACGCCGGTGGTGTCCTTGTCAAGTCGGTGAACAATCCCAGGGCGCTGCTCACCATTGACGTCAGATAGCTGCGAAAAATGAAACGCCAGCGCGTTGGCAAGGGTGCCGGTTCGAATGGCATTTCCGGGGTGGACTGCCATGTATGGTCCCTTGTTCAAGACAATCATCGACGTGTCTTCGAACAGGATCTCCAAGGGAAGGTCCTCGGGATGCAACTCGCTTGGATTAGGTGGGAGATCCTCAACCACGACAGCATCTTGGTCGCTGAGTCTGTACGCGGGTTTTGTGGTGACGCCATTGACGGTGACGGCCCCTATTTTGATCAAATCCTTGATGCGGCTACGGCTGTTCCAGCCGCACACATCATTCAAGAAGCGATCAATGCGCGACCCCTCGTCATCTGGACCGACGACGAAATTGCTGATCGCCGGTTGTTTCTTCGGGCCGTCGTTCAAGGATGTCTCCGTTCGCAGCGTCTCCATGGGCTATTGCACTACTTATATCCCTTTTCGGCAAGTACCGCCCTCCAGGGCAAGTTCGCTCGGCACCAAATCGAGGCACACGCCTCTTGCGAAAACGTCAGCCCTGACTTACAACGTGGGCAGGCAGAGCGTTTCTCTGGAGTGCTCGGCCTGTGATTTCTGGGTCCTATCAGCCAGCCCTCGCAATGGGAGCTGGAGGGAAGGTGGTGAGAATCCACCGCGGACCCGCCGCTGTAAGTGGTGACGAACGCTGCATGATGAGCCACTGAACTGTCCGCAGTTTGGGAAGGCGCGGCCATTAGGTTGACCCACGAGCCAGAAAACCTGCCCAGGATCACAGTTGATTGACATTGTCCACGAGGTCTGGTCAATGGGTGAACCGCTCCTTTCAATTGGTGCGAAATCGCATGCTCTTGATTCGAGGAGCAACGTGTTTGCTGCCGCCTTGGCACATGGGACCTCACTTTTCGATGTTGTGGTATCTCTACGCCCACGACACCACAGGAGTGAGCATGATTCGTAATCTATCGGTATTTTTTCTTCTCGCCGCCTCCTGCTGGGCGCAGGTTGAAGTTGCCGCTATCAGCACGGCTTCAGTCCATCCGATTCTGACCCCGGACGCGCCGGATCACACTTTCGGCGTGGAAATGGACCCTGACGGAATTCACTGCTACGTAACCGTCTCCGGCGCTTTGGGTGCGCCCGGCAGTACTGGCTACATGAACAACCAGGTGCTGAAAATCGACATCGCAGCCGCTACGATCATCAGTCAGTCCATCGTCGGGATTTTCCCGGAGGACATTGTCATCCGAACCAACGCGGCCGGTCAAACCGAGACGATTTTCGTCTCAGCCGCATCATCGGGAACAGTCACCGCACTCGATGCGACGCTGGGCTACCTCGGCGAGATCAACCTCGGCAACTGCTGGGGCTACTCGATGTTCCCATTTGAGATGACCCTCTCCCCCAATGGAGACACCCTCTTCGTCGGTTCAAACTGTGCGGGAGACCTCTTTAAGATCAACGCCGACCCGACCGACCCCAACTTCCTCAGCCTCTCAACCGCTATCACATACAATGAGGGCCATTCGACATTGAACTTGGTGAATGCGCCATTGGGTGGGCATCGACTCATAGTCGGCGGTGGTGTCTCGGACATCGATCCCTCATCGAACTACCTCGGAAGCCATGCCGTCATCGACGTGATCGACTTCACAACCCAACTCAACACAGGCACGACAACCACCTACCACGTTGGCACGAGCGTTACGGGAGACTGGGCATCGACGACCGATGTACTGCCCCTCACCAGTGGCCGACTCCTGGTAGTCGAGAACTCACAATCCCGAGCGAACCTGTACATTTTCGACCTCAGCTCATTAACCGTCGTCGAGACTCATGATTTGCAATTGCAAGTTCCTGGCCTCTCCCATCTTCACCAGGCGGACATCGATGCGTCGGGCCGCATTGTCACAGTGACATCGCTCGATGCCGACATCATCTTCTTCGATCTTGAGTCGAGGAATGTCATTTCCAAGGTTCACTACGCCACATCGGTGCAACCATCGGTCGCAAAGTATACGAACACGGGCGACAAGCTGGTCTGCACATACCAGAATGAAGAGGTTGTACGGATTTTCGGTTCATTGCCTGTCGGACTCAATCTCTCCGTAAATGGCAGCACGTCGATCGGTTCGTCATTCACCATGAACAGCGAAGGGGCGATGCCCTTCGGACTGGTCGGCACAGCCTTTTCTTCGTTTGGCAACACGCCCAACCTGATGTCAGGATTTGTTGTAAGCCTGACGCAGCCAATCGGGATCTTCTCGGTAGTCCCCTCCAACATGACGGGAGGTGCAGCCCAGTTTCTGTCCGTTCCAAACAACCCCGTGCTGGTAGGAATCACTGGGTATTTCCAGGGATTCACGGGGACGGAAACAGGCAGTTTGGCCCTCTCGAACCCGCTGACAATCACCGTTGGGTCATAAGTATTGGCGCCGTGGACGGGATCAACTGCCCACGGCGCTGTCATGTCCATGGCCTCTCCGTCCCCAAACCCTTGTCTGCCAATAATATACGTACCTGTTGATTCAATTGCCCGCAGCCTGATATGATCTGCGGACAAATCGGTTCTGCAGCCTTTTCCCACCATTTCCCACGAGCGTAGGGCATCGGAACCTGCGACACGTTTCATCGTATGCCCAATGCAGATCCTCGGTTGAGGTCCGCGTGACGTTTCTAAGCGTTTCGTGGAATGGTCTTTAACTGAAAGAGAGTCCTGCTGCGTCAGTCAGCAGGCCAATGAGAAACCGGAAGAGTCTGCGCATGACGCCAGTGACAAACGAGCCGCTCAATCGCTCGATCACCAACGCCCTCTCAAAAGCAACAATCCTCTTGATACTGCTGGCCTTCGTCGCTCTGCCTGCGATGGGACAGCGGTCCAATGTAGCGAGAATCGGCAAGAAGATTACTCAGCTGTCCAAGAAGGTCAGCACCCTGGACAAGCGCCTGGCGTCGGAAGCCAAACGCGTGGCAACTCGCAAGGCACGGCTTGAAAAGGATCACAAGATAGCCCTCGACCCTGCTTGCCACGACGCCATGGGAGAACTCATCGCCAGCGCCGTCGCAAAGCACGCCAATAGCGGCGCGACAAACGGGCACAGGGCGAAGGACGCCTTCGACGAACTGGCACCTGAATTCAAGAAGCGCTTTGGTCGAACGGTCTTCATTGTAACCGAGTCAAGCCTTCGCAACCTCTTTACAGATCTCATGGAAGAGCACAGCGCACTGACACCAAAGCGTTGTTCACGCGACCTGCGAGCTTTTGTAGCCGACGTACTCCCTCGCAACTTCAACGAAGCCTGGAACAAAAAGCTGCAGGTTCACTGCTCGAAGAAGCTGCTCGCTCTTGCAGCAGACCGCCGCAAGCTGATGGACGAGATTGATGGCTTGAGGGCGGCCCTCACCGGCAACATCAAGGGCGCCATTCCCCAGAACATGGTTGCGGTGCCCGCGTCAGAAGGAATGCATGGCTGGACTGCTGAGGAAATCAACAAGCTCGCAAAGGCGGACGACAGCAACGTCAAGCGCAACAAGTACCTCTTCCTGGGATCAGCCCAATCCAAGCGCTCTGTACCACCCTTTCTTATCGATCGCACCGAAGTCACCCACCAGTCCCATTGGTACTTCTGCGAGCAGACCGGGCACCACGAGCCATTGGACAAGAACGAAAAACCCCTCTGGCCGAACGGCAAGATTCATCCGGGCTGGGAGCAGCGTCCTGTGTGCTATGTCAGCCTAGACGATGCCATGGAGTATGCCACGTGGATCGGAGCACGTCTTCCAACAGAACAAGAGTGGGAGGCAGCGGCGCGATCGGGCAAGAACGGCTATGATGGGCGCTACTGGGCCTGGGGCAAGAAATACACCGAACACCTTTGCAATGACAACCTGGCCCACAGCATTCTTGAGCGCAAACGCATGGCGGCCATCACGCCAAAGGGCATCGTCCTTCCTGCAGTGCTGCCGGTAGGTCATTTCGAAAAAGGTGCCACGCCGCTCGGCATCCACGACATGAACGGCAACGTTGCTGAGTGGACCACGAGTCCCTTCCTGGCCTACAAGAGTTTTGCCGGCCAGTCACTCAAAAAGTACGATGTACAACTCTCCGAATTAACATTCGACTCAGAGAAGGTCACTGTCAAGGGCGGACATTGTGACCAGCGCAACTTGATTGTCG
>PVBE010371466.1_pt1 | contig 14796 bp, 3 predicted proteins | sample 1631181 | NCBI WGS metagenome assembly PVBE01 (sample SAMN08397723, study PRJNA350692) | Marine metagenome, whole genome shotgun sequencing project. | isolation source: water | place: Pacific Ocean | collected 2012-04
AGGCGAACGGGGGCGTACGCTGAGGAATACGTCGTGGTGCACCCTCCTCTCAACCAATAGATTAGCTTTGAATGATTAAAAACAACGTGTCTGTAGTACCAATTCATCCAACTGGTTCAACTTGGTGCCTTGAATTATTCACACCAAAGTTAATTGCTTACGTACGTGCTGTGCGTGCTGTGCGTGCTGTGTGTGCTGTGTGTGCTGTGTGTGCTGTGCGTGATGCGCTATGCCTGCTTAGTCCACCTTCTACAGTAGCGATATCTTGAAACGCGATGTTGTTGATGCGTTCACGATCGTACATAATTTACGGTTTGGGCGTCGTCACTTCATCCGTATCTTTAATGAACTCTACGGCGAGCTTCACACCGCGCATCGCATCTTCCCATTTTCGCGACGATACAGAAATGACGTAACAGTTGCCGCCGACCTTCTTCAGGGTCTCCTCGTCGCCGCTCTTGGCAGAGAGACCAAGGTTGACCACCGAACAGTGATTTCTCACCGCGTCGATGAGACCGTTCAGGGTGCCAACGACGTCGTTGAAGAGGTGCGCCGGGAGAGGATTCGTCGAGGTGTACGACGCCACCTCAATACCTGGATCTTTGGTTTGATCGCATGCCATCTGTTCTCGACAATTGACCACCTCGACAAAATCGTGAGTGTTCCCTGGAACTTTGAATAACATTGGTTCGTGCAAAGCCGGGACGCGTTTCTTGTCGATGTAAACGCATTTCTCATCCTCCGAGGAAGTCTTCATGTCCACCGCACTCACGGCATTCGCCACCATGGCGTCTTGAGTGGACGTGTTCGAGTTCAGCGTATCCAGTTTGCCGCGTTTCGCAACCTCTTCGTTGATGGTGGAATTGCTCGGACTCGAGGCGCACGCGCGCTTCTGCGCCGAACTCCCGATGGAATTGCTCGGCGTCGTCGAACGGCTCTTAAACTGGGGCGATTTTAAAGAACCGTCTCGACTGTGTACCTCTAGCACGTAAGTCCGAAATCGACTCTTTGTGCCATCTTTTCTTCGCCTGGTCGCGTTCCAGTGATTTTTTACACTGTTTTCGGTGCGCCCCTTCAAGCGCTTGGCTATATGTGACCACTTATTCCCGAGCTCCATGTGCGCTTGAATAAACGTCTCTTCTTCTTCGACGCTCCACGCGCCGCGTTTGATGTCCGGGGCGTGATGATTATTCCACCGTTCCCGACACTGCTTCCCGACGCGACCGTACAGCGCGCGCGCGATGTACGACCACCTCGTCGTCCCGTACTTGTCCACCAGTTCCGTCAACAACGCATCCTCATCCGCCGTCCACTGTCCTTTCAGCTTCATACCACGGTGCATCTTGAGCACGTTCTCGTTCTCGTTCTCGTTCGAACATTTCGCGTGCGCTCGAGAAAGATCGCCCAATATCGCCACCGACTCGCCCCCCGCGCGTCCCGCCGCGCGTGCGCCGCCACCCCCCGCGCCCTTGGCTCGCGGCCCCTCCTCGTACTCGATCCCGATCTCGCCCGCTTGCACGAGCGCGTCGAAATCGATCGTTTCTCCACACCTGCGTTCGATCGCGGTCGTCAGTCATCCGCGCTCGCTCGCTCGCCCGTCGCTGCTCGTTCCTTCGGTCCTTCGAGTTCCTCACGGTCCCCAGCTGTCCCATCGTTCAAACCTCCGCCCGGAGGGTTGCAACCTCCGAGGTCACCCCGCGCGCGCGCGCGAACGCACCATCCGTCGAACGCGTGCTCCTCGTCCATGAACGCCTCGAGGTGAAGCTCGAAATCATCCTCGAGCGACATGCTCGCGCGCGGACTCGACGCGACGTCGCGTCGTCGTCGCGCGTCGCGTGAATGCGTCGCGACCGCTCGAAGCTGATCGGATGAGCCGATTGACGATGACGCGCGCGTGACGGTCGTCGACGCGCGTCGATCGCGATATCGTCGCGCCGTGCGAGCGACTGATTTCTTTTGACGCGCTCACCGCCTCCGCGATCGCGCGCGCCGTCGCCTCGAACGCCCACGCCGTCGACGATGGCGTCACTCGAAAGCAGATGTCTCGTCCTCGCCGACAACCGATCGGGCCGATCCGACGCGCGGGTGCGATCGCGCGGGGGCGATCGTTCGGCCGTTTCTGACTCGTAACTCCTATCTAAAAAAGCGGCAAAAAGATCCGCGCGCGGGGGAAAAAAGCGACCGACCGCGCTTTTCGCCGGCGGCGCGCGTCGAAAACGTAGAAAAACGCACGTCGACGCACCTCCGTCGTCGATTCGTGTGCCTCGGTCACTCCGATGGGCACTGGTTTTTTACATGGTCTTAAATATTTTAATACACGACAAAAATGAGGGAAATGGAGATATTCTCAATCGACGCCCATCGTCTCGAACACGAATCGGTGATAAGGTACCCGGGAGTAAGCGGGCGGTCGATCGGTCGGCGATTGTGCGTGTAAAGATTGGGTGTTTTTATTACACGAGTGTAGAGTGGTAAAATACACGCGCCCGTGTTCGTTCCGCGCGTGAACGGTGCGGGCGTCGCTCATGGTGCCGCCTTGGCGTCCGTGAACTCATCCTCGGCGGCTGCGGGATCATCGAGTTCGTCGGGGAACAAGTCGGCGTCGGTCGCCTCGACGAAATCCTCTTCCGAGGCCATGGTGTTGGCTTCCGAGTCGGTTTCGTTCACCATGAGTCTGAGTGTTTTGTCGTTTTGTTTTTGGACTTGTTGCGTGGTGAGTGCCTCGGCGTTGGGATCGATGATAGCGTGTTGACCCGTGGCGTGCTCGGCGCGCTCGTACGACGCCAACTTTTCCCTCAAGACGATCATCTCGCCGCGAAGCTTGTCCACATCCACGGACTGGCGGCCGAGAGCATCGATGAGTGATGCATCGTTTCCACCGTGACGAACGAGCTCGGTCGCGAGGGCCATGGTGTCAGACTCTGGGCGGAGACTGGACACGTTGGCGTTCGTCGTGCCCGGGATGATTTGCAGAACGCGCGGCCAGCCGACGATTGTCTGACCTCCGACGGTGACCCAGATGACGTACGCGCCCGCTTTTGCGAACGTTGTGCGGAAAACACCGCGCGATGACGTATGGTCGTCGTCGATTTCATCGAACACGATGTCCTCGGCGCCGCTCGCGGTGACGGTGAGCGTCTGCCACTCCTTCCATCCGGTGGAGTTGCCGAATCTGTCTCGCGGCTGCATTCGAACCGTGACCACGGCACCAGCTTGAGCGCTGTACACGCCTTGCGCCTTGAACTCGGCACCTTCCAGCAGCGCTTTACACGCCGCTGCGGCGGGTTGCGACGGCAAGACTTGAATCTCGCACGGCGATCCCAAGACGGGCTCGCGCTTGAAACCGCTCCACACGTAGAGCGTGTAGCGGCCCACCGCACGAGCTTCGAAGCGAACCTCGGCGGAACCGTTGCCCGCTTCGACAGTTTCGACATCCGCGGGGCCGACGCCCGTCGCCTCGACTCGGAACGGCATCAAATCTGCACCCGCGGGGATCAAGTTGTCAAAGCGGTCGGCGCGCAGAACCTTTACGACGCCGCTGGCGCCGGCTTCGATTTGTCTCACTTGACTCGCGTCGATTCTGCAGTAAGCGGGGTCCGCGGGACCAGGGACACACGTCGCCGATAACGAGGCCGTTGACGACGGCGAAGAGACGGTGATCGTGAACGGACCAGCCATGTTGATGGTGTAACTGCACACGTACGTCCCGTCGCCTTGGTCGAGAATGCTCCCCTTGATGGAGCGTCCCGGCGTCATAGAGGACTGAATGACGGCACTGATGCTCGCACCGCCGCACATCATGCGGTTGCCGCGCGCGTCCCGAGCCTCGATGTTAAACGTCGCTCGCTCTCCAGCCACCGCCTTGGTCGAGCCGGTGCCGGTGATTTTACATCCCGGCAACGAAACCTGCGCCGCCGCCGCTTGCACCGAGTATGGACATCCCACGATGACTTCGCCGTTCAACGCCGCGACGAGCGAGTGCGCGCCGACTTCCGGCCACACTACGACCGCTTGGTACCGCGCCTTGTCCTTGGTCAGACGCAGCGGCACGATGGTGGACAAACCAGACGGCGTGATGAGTCGCAGGCACACCGCTTCGTGGCCGTTAACTTCAAGCCCGCCGATTTCGTAATCGAGCGACTGAATGTAAAAGATTGATTCGGAGCCAACGATGAACTCGTCGCGCTTATCGGCCGGGATGAGCATGAGCTGCTTCGACGTCAACCCACCCTGACCCGCGATGAAGGTCGTGGCGGGTTTTGGATTTTCGACGCCGTTGACGGCGAGGAAAACCTTCCACTCGCCCGCGCGAGGCACGACGAAGGAGAGACGATAGGTACCGTCGCCGAAATCGGACGTGTCGGCGTCGATCGAACCCGCGGGTCCGAGAAGACGCGCCGTCAAGCGATCACCGCCCTCTAAACAGACGTTTTGATACCGATCAGACGCGTTCACGAGCACCTTGGTCACTTCGCCCGCGATGACCCTGTTCAACGCGTCGCCTCGAATCGAACAAAAGCGAGGATCGGTTTGCGCCGCCACGACTTGCAAATTACGCGGGAACCCGTGTACAGCCTTACCTTCCACCGTCACTCGCAACGAATACGTCCCCGCGCGTTGCAACGCGTTCGTAAACATGACTTCGCCCGCTTCCTTGGACGACAGAGCAAAGACGGAATTCGTGACGCCGACGGCGTCGACGCGCAGCCGTTCTTTGTCAAAGACGGCTTCGTTGTTGAATCGATCGCGCGCAAAGACGACGACCGCCATCTGTCTTCCGGCCAATCCGAGCAACATGCTTCCACCTCGCTCGCGTATACCGCTGAGTTGCACGCTCGACCGAGACGCGTCCGCGGTGGACGCCTCGAGGACGAGCTCGATGGGCGCGCCCTGAATGCACTCGCGCTGCACCCCGCCCCACCACTGTCGCGTGACGTCGGCGGTGAAGACGCGGAGCGTGTACTTGCCGCTCTCGGTGGCGCGGAATTTCGCGAGCGCGCCGACGCCGGATGGATCGTCCACGATCTCAGCCTCGACGACGCTCGGACCCTCTCCGTCGGCGAGGAGGACGAAATCGACGGCGGCGTCTCCGCTCTTCGGCGGCGCGACGTCGTTTCCGAAACGATCGCGGCAGAGCACCTTGGCCACGAGCACGTCACCCGCGCGCCACCCCGTGTTCTCGTCGAGAGGAGCGACGGCGCACTTCGTTGGATCGAGCACGGCGGGTTTACACTTGATTCTCACCGTGCGCGTCTGTCCAGCCGACGAGATGACGGCGTCGTATTCGCCCGCCTTGTCAACCTTGTACGTAAACTCGTACGAACCGTTCATCATGTCTTGCACGTTCACCTCTTGAGCTTGCCCTCGAATGTACTCCACCTCGTTTGAGTTCTCTTTCGCTTTGAACGTGAGATGATACATGTCGCAATGTAACGACGCGCCGCCCTTGTGAATGCGGACGCCGCCGGGATTGGTGCTCTCGAAGATGAACTTTGTCTCCAAGCCGGCGACGCACTCCTCGCATCCGGGTCCGCTCACGAGGGAAGAGGTGAGATGGACGACGGTGCGCGACGCCGTCTTCGCCTTGAGTTCGGTGCTCGATACCTTTTCCACAGCTTCTTCCGCGAGACTCGGAGGGAGCGCTGAGAGAACGTTCTCCGCCTGATCCAACTTGACGCGATCGAGCAATTCGCCCGCCTTGTCGCTCGGTAAACCGCCGCTCGAAATCATATCGGCGGCGACGAGCGGGGGGAGCGCGGACAGGATGCGCACGGCGAAATCTTCCTTGAGCATGACGATGACGGAACCAGCCTTGAAGGAGTCCATTTTAGAGATGATATCGTTGGCGATGACCATCGTGGCGGGATCTTGCGTTTCGTACAGCGTCGTGATGATGGCGACGACGTGTTCGACTGACATGTTGGACGCGGCGTCCGCGGCGGGTTGAGGGCGCATCTTGATGATCATAGCTGCACGTTTAGCGTGCGGCATGGACTCTAACAAGAGTGCGGCAATCTTCGGATCCGGAATGGCGCTCGCAAGCGTGCCAGCCGTCGCCGGAGACATCGCGCCGATGGCCGAGGCGCTGACTTGAGGATCGAGCGCCGTGAGCACGAGCGCCGAATGTTCGGGATTGAGTTCAAACATGACCAAGAGCACGTCCGCGAGCGGACCTCGAACCTTGACGCCGAAACGCGGAACGTCGACGCTCGGAGGCCAGACGCCGAGACGCGCGAGTGCCTCCAACGCGACGGCGGCCACCGCCGCGTTGGTACCGCCGTCGACGGCTTCGATGAGCGCTTGCGCGGCGTTCTGCGGTCCCAAGAATTGGAGCATTTTACCGGCATCCTTCGCGTTGAACGAACTCAACACCTTTCCTTGACTGTGCACGGTGAAGCTCGAGAATACCTGCGCGGTGCTCTTGGCGTCGCGCTGTAACATGCCGCTGAGATGAGACGTCGCCTTGTCGGGGTTCGTCTCGCTCAGAATTTTCAACGCGTGCGACGCGCTCTTGAGTCCGGGCTCCGTCGCGCACATTTTCGCCAAGATTGGCGACGCGGTGCTCGGTGGAAGCGCGAGTAAATAGTTGGACATTTGTTCCTCGGGAAGCTCTTGTAACACGATGGCTGCTGATCGCGCGCTCATGGCGTGGACGGCGTCCAACGCGGCGCTCGAATCCATCGCTCGAAGCAAATCCGCCGCTTCCTCCGCGGGCAACATGCTCAAGATGGAACCTTGCGCGCCGACTGGTAACGATTCGACGATGGTGACGCGAACGCTCGGGCTGGATCCAACGATGACACGAAGCGCGTCCTCCGCGTCCATGCTACCGATGGCGTTCGCCAAGACATCGGCGCCCATGACGGAGATGATGCTCGAGACGTGTTCGGAATCCATCGCCGCGAGCACGGCGCCCGCGGCGCCGGGACGCATATCCGCGAGCGCTTGCGCGGAAACCTTCGGTGCCATACCAGAGAGCGACCGTGCCGCTCTTTCAGACGCAGTCTTGCTCGGTTTGAGTCCGGTACCTCCCCATCTGAATTTGGGCGTCTTCGTCTTGACGACGGGCGCCGGAATTTCAATCTCGCCCTTCCTGATGCTCGATTCCGCGTTTGCGACGATTTCATCGCCTCCTGGCTGTCGTAAGACGGCCGCTTTGATCGCCGCACCGCCGTCCGTCGCCGTCATCTGCGTCATCGCGAGAATGTTTTCGACCGCTCGTGGATGCGTGCGCGTTGCGCGTTGCATCGCGCCCGCGGCGAGTTCGCATCCGAGCGCATCCGTTTGCATGTGACGAATCATTTTCGCACACACCTCGGGCGCGATCGTCGTAAAGATGATGCTGACGCTCTCTGGAGTCAAATGAATGCCTCTTCTCGTAGAATCTGGCTGCACCGGATCGTAGGCAGCCGTGATGATGCTGCACATGCTCTCCGGATCGAGTTCCAGGAAGATTTGCTTTTGCAAGTCGGCGTTGATAAACTCGAGCACCTGCGCCGCGTGGGACGGTTTCATTTTCGAGAGGATCGCCGCCGCGACGTCGGCGTCGATGAGCTTGTTGAGCGAAAGCGACGCAGTGCGCGGATCCATGCAATTGAGCGCTTGCGCCGCCGCTTCCGGCGGCAGAGACTCGATGATGGACGCGCGCGCGGCGGGCGGCGCCTCGACAAGCATCGACACGACGCTTTCCTCACGCATCAACGTCACCGCGGTGCCGAGTTCCGACGGCGACATCATCGCCGCCGCACACGCCGCCTTTTGCGGGTTCATGCGCTGAAGCACAGCCGCCGCCACCTCGCCTCGCATGTCGGACAGGGCATCGCCAGCATCCTCGAGGTCCAGCTTGCGAATGATTGCCACCGTGGAGTCGACTTGCTGCGGCGGCGGCGGATTCAACGCGGTGCCAAAGATGAACGTCTCTTCCTCTACTTCGTCGTCTTCGCCTTCGCCACCTTGCGCGTCTTCAGTTTCAGTTTCTTCTTGTTCCTCTTGTGTTTCTCTCGCCGCGGCGATTGTTTTCGAGTCGTTCGTGTACACGAAGCCGAACGAGTTATCGGCGGGAACCATGGACATGGCGTTGGATTCCTGGGGCTCGTCTTCAATCTCGCCGAACTCTTCGTCGGGATCGTGCACGCGCACGACGAAGGGACATCCGGGGACGACTTCGCCCGCGAGCGTCACCGTGATGTGATGGTCGCCAACTTCCACCCACAAGAGTGGACACGTAAATCTTCTCGTTGACTCGTCAAACTTGAGCGGCAAGTTGAAACTCATCTCGCTCGGTAGGTGCACGGTGACGACGACAGCCTCTCGTCCGCTCATCACGCGACTCGGGTTGGACGGTTGAACGAACAGCGTCGACTTATCGGCGAGCAGGAGTCTTTCGCCGCTGAGCCCGCTGATGACGCAATCCGACGCCTGCAGCGCGCCGAGGCTCGGGAGCAAACTGTACCGACTGCGCTTTTCACGAATGCCGTTGGCGGAGATCCACAATTCGTGTTCGATGGGCATGTCGAGTTCGAAATTGAGCGTGTACGTGCCGTCCGAGTTGTCGACGACGCGGATGTTGATGGTACCTTCGTCCTTGTTCATCAACACGGCTTCGATGAAATCACCGCCGAGCGAGCGCGGATTGCCGTACTCGTCCGTCGCTTGCATGAGAAGCGAAATCGGCGTCGCCGTGGTGCACGTGCCGAGCGCGTCGCCGCTCACGGTGCACTTGTCCGGGTTACACGGACCCGCGACGACTTGTAAGATTCTCGGCCAGCCGTTGCACGCGCAGTCACCGACGAGCGCGGCGACTGAGTACGCGCCGGCAGCCGTGATGGTCGTCGTGAAGGAACCGACGCTTTCGCTCGGTATGAACGGAATCTCAGTCGGTCCTCTGGCGTGCACCGCGATTCGCTCGCCACCGAGCCAGTTGGTGGTGTTTCCGTGTAAATCGCGGGCCAAGACGTGCATGGCGATCTGATCGCCAGCCATGATGGTGGACGGAAGCGTGATGTCTGCGTCGACATCGGCGAGCGTCTCCTCGCCGCCGGCGTTGATGAGAGCCATGCGAGCGACACAACTCGAAGGGAACGTCTCTTGACTGCTCACGATGGCACTGAAAGAGGTGACTTCGACGGACGGAACGTCCAGCGGAGTCATCGTGTCTTCATCGATTGCCAACGCGACAATGGAGATGTCGTACGAGCCGGCGGCTTGTGCGACGAGACGTAATTCGCACGAACCGTCTCCGAGCTCCAACGCCTCGCAGTCGGCCCAACCCGGACCGACGACTTCGGCAGCAAAACGATTGAGACCACTCGCCGTGTTTTTCGTCGTCGGATTGCCGTACATATCGCGACGCTGGACGCGAATGAGACCCGCGTCGCCGGCGTTCCAAAGCAACATCATCTTTCCGGCATCGACACGGCACTCGTCGATTTCACATTCGGCGGCTTCGCACTTGACGTTGAGCAAGCGTTTTGTCTGATTCGTCCCTTCCGTGGACGTCAAAATCACTTCAACGTCGCCGGCGATGATACTCGAGTACGTGCAATTGTACGTTCCATCGCCATTATCGACGACGACGCCCTCGATGGGCTCTCGACCCGGCGCTCGGCATCCGATGGTCACATCCGCGCCGCCCTTGCTGATGGTGTTTCCACCGTAATCTCGCGCCAAGAGCTTGAAGTGCGCGTCCTCGCCGGCGACGCACGTCGTCGCACCGTCACCGATGAGCGCCGAAGATATCAACGCGAGTCTCTTACCCTCGGCGTTCGTCCTGATCGGCGTCCCCGGCACGACGACGCCGTCAAGCATGATGTTCACGGAGTGCACACCTGGATGGAGCCAACGAATCTTCGCCGAGTAGCACTTATTGTCCTGCGCCAGCGTCACGGGAACGGCCTCTTGTGACCCAGACGGATGGGTGAGTCGAACGCTCACCGCCTCCAATCCAGTCATGACGCGGTTGTTCGTCTCCCAGCCCAATCCGTACACTCGTAAATCGCTCGCTTGTCCGCACTCCACCGAGGCGTTGGCAGGCAACGGAGGATCAAAGACGAGCACGGCTTCTTCCGCGGTGAGCGTACCAAACGCGACGACGAAAGATATGCCGCCATCCGTGTGAAGGACGCTGTTGATTCGCGTGTTGAGAATCCACCGTCCCGCGGCCGTGACCTGGAATTCCAACGCGTACGTGCCGTCTTGATGATCTGTCACGCTCACTTGACGAGCGAGGGCACCATTGGGACCTTGCAACACTACTTGCACGGTGTCGCCACCACTCAAGCGAAGGTTGGCGTACTTGTCCACCGTGCGAAGAGTCAAACGGACGATGTCCCCCGTCTTGACATCCTTCAAACCGTCCATGCTCAAGATGGAGCGCGGCGGAAATGTAAAACCGGCGATGATTTGCATAGCTCTCCAGCACACCGGGAGTGCGTCGCACAGAACGCGCAATTCAAACGTACCCGCGCGAGTCATCTTAGCCACGAACTCGTTCTGTAAGCTCGTTGTGCCGTGCGCGGCAAAACTCAAAAACTCTGGCCCGAGCGCCTCGACGGTGATGTTTTGACCCTCCTCCCAATGCGTGTCGTTCTTGTACTTGTCTCTCGCGATGACGCGCACAACGACCTCGTCACCCGCGGGAGCGATCCAAGAGTTATCCGCGCGAGTGCCCCCGATGACTTCGAGTTCGCAACAGTTGGGCATCGCCACCGCAGGATTCAAGTTCATCTCGAACAAGCCGCGCGGGAGCGGCACCATGGTGATGCCGTCCATTTTGGTAATTTTCGGCAATTCTATTTCGTTCATCGCCTCCACGTCTTCACCATCGATGAGTACCGCGGGTTGTACGCCAATCGCTGCTTTGCCCGAACCGGCGTCACTCCTCGAGATCGAACGAACAGTACCGGCGAGGGAGTCTGTGCGCAAGCCGATGAGCTTTGAATCGGCCTTCGTGTTGGCGGACTTTTTGGAAGAATGCTCGCTCTTATTCTCTTCGAGCATCAGTTGCTCACCCTCCATGAGCGCCGCCGCTTCTTCGTTGGCGTACGGTACAATGGGCGTATCGGCGACGTAGACGCCGAGTTGGTAGGTGCCCGAGACCGTGCCGTAAAGCTTAATCTCCGCCGTGCCGTTGCCAAGTTCTACCGATTGACTCGTTACTTCGCCTGGACCTATCGCCTTGCCGAAGAAAGGAGCCAAACCTTCGCGTCTGGTGATTCTGTTGCCGAAGCGATCCATTCGAGTCACCGTGAGGGTCAACTGTTCGCCGGCGATCCACACACCGTTGGTCACGCCGTCGACTTGACACTTGGCGTAATCGACGCGACCCGGTTTACACACGGCGCGGTACGTCGCCGCCTCGGTGCCAAGGAAGAGAGACAGTTCGAAAGGCCCAGCTCGCTCGACGATGTAGCTCGCTTCGTACGTTCCATCTCCGCAATCTTGTACTTTGCCGCGTAAAGTTTCTCCTCCCGAGCGCACGGCGATGCCCATCTGAGCGCCGCCGTTGAACAGTCTGTTCCCACGCTCGTCTCTCGACTCGATGAGAATCGTCGCTCGCTCGCCGGCGACGGCGCCTTGAAGACCCGGACCGGAGAGTCGGCACATGGGAAGACTCACCTCTTGAGCTTCGACGTCGACGACGAACGGTGACCCGACCACAGGTTCTCCACCGACGGCGGCGACGATTTCATGGCGACCAACTTCCCACCAGCGCACCGTCGCCTTGTAGCGAGAGCCTCTTTCGGCAAACACCGCCGGGAGCGTGTGCGTCGCCCCGCTAGGTGTGATCATGTGCATGGTGATGGCTTCTTGACCGCTCATGCCACGACCGTTCGCGTCATACTCGAGCGCTTGCAAGTAAATGTCGCGCTGAGCGCCACACACTTCCGTTCGCTTCATGCCCGGGCCGCCCTTGAGCACGCATGCCGCCGCGTGCAGCGGACCATACGTCACCACGACTTCGGTGGTGCTCTCCTTGGCCACGCGCCCGTTGACGACGGCTTGAATGGTCCAACGTCCCGATTGCGGGACGATGAACGAGAACGAGTACGTCCCATCTTCGTTATCCTTCACGTCCAGAGCGTTGACCTTGATTCCGTTGGGACCCGACATTGAGAGATTGACTCTGTCGCCGCCAATGTGACAGTGATTACCGTACTTGTCCTCGGTTTGCACGAGAAGGCTCGTGATCTTACTCGCGACGATACCGTTGAGAGCATCACCGCGCAAGACAGCTCTGCTCGTTTCGCATGCTCCCGGAAAAACGTGCAGAATGAGCGGAGATGACGCGATCGGTATGCCGTCGACGGTGACGGAAACGGTGTAGCTACCTGAGCGAGGAAAAATGGCGCGAAGAGCCATGCGGCCACTTCTGACGTCGGCGACTTCAAACGGTCGTTCGGCAGGTAAGTGTGCGGGACCATACGCCACCACTGTGACGTTTTCTCCGGCAAACGTCGTGTTGTTTCCGTATCGGTCGCGAGCTTCGACGACGCACGTCACTTCCTCACCCGCCATGGCGGCGCACGCGCCGAACGCGGCGACTTTCGCTCCCGGGCCCTTGGTAGAGCTCGTGAGAGATTGCAGCATCGCGGTGCATCCCGCCTGCGAGAGCGTGCCAGTGCCCATGCGAGCCTCGAACGGACATCCACTCAAGTCTTCCTTGGTATCGAGACAAGAGACGGCGATTTTGTAAATACCCGTTACCGTTGTGTTCAAGACAAATTCAATACGCCCGTCGTCCAACATGTTACGCTCGACGTTTACGCCGCCCGGACCAGACGCGCGCGCCTCAAACTCAAGAATACTCTTCGTCGAGTGGGCAAAGTTGCCGAAACGATCCCGCAAAGTCAACAGAACCTTACCTGGGGTGCCCGCGGTCCAGCCTTCCAAGCCGTTCTTTTCGATCGTACACTTTGAAATGACGACGTCGGACGCTTCGATGTTCACATCCCAAGTTCGAGATTGGCCAGCTGTTTCGACAATCACTGCGATCTTACCAGCGAGAGAACTGGTAAACTGAACCAAGTACTCACCGTTACCTCTGTCATGAACCGTTCCGACCTCGATTCCGGGTCCCGGCGCGTTCCAGAGCTTGGTGGACACAGTCAGGTGCCCGCCTCCAAACTTGATTCTATTGCCACCTCGCTCGCGGGCTTCTAAAATAAACGTCGACGACTCACCGGCGACGGCACCGCGAAGGTTGACGATTGTACAAGCGTCGAGATGAATCAACGACTTGTTCTCAACGCGCTCCTTGAGATCTCTTCTTCGAGTGTGCTCCATGATTTCATTGGCACGTTCCTCCGGCGTGCACATCATGATGCCCACTGCCATGTCTTGCGGTAAGCTCTCTAATAACGCCGCCGCTTGACTGTTATCCATCCCAGATACATACGGTACCAAGGCTGCGACGAGTGGAGTATCACTCACAGTCTTGCCGTTTCCAGCCAGCAGCGCCGCGCTCGCTTCGAGCACTTGCCGAACTTCGGCCGGGCTCATGCCTTCGATGATTCGCGAGACATCCATCGGTTCAAGCTTGTGTAGAACAGTTGCCGCCGATGTCGGCGAAAGATGCGTCGCGAGAGCACCGCCAACCGCAGTCGCAGGCTCGACGTTCCGCAGAATTTGCGGCGACAACAACTCTAAGAATGGACCCATGAATGGCTCATCGCATCGCCCGCTCGAACCAGGATTGACTAGAATGCTAACTACCGACGCAGCCTCGGTGTGACTAAGAATTGATACAGCGCGCGCTGCCTGCGAAGGCGACAAGCGACCGACCTCGATAATGATCTTCGCCTGTTCTGCAGCGCTCAAGGGTGCAAGCGTCTCGCGGAGCTCTGTTTGCGTGAGATCGATGAGAATTTCGCCCGCAGTGCCCGGCGGACAAAAATTGACGACTTCAATCATAGTATCCGGGCACTGTGTGGCCTCCAACGATCTATACAAGTGAACCGCACCGGAAGGTCCGGCGGTGATCTTACCATCCTCACCAAGGACGGTCCCGTCAGCTGTGATGATACCGTCAGATCTGAGCTTGAGCACTTGTCCGTCGTTGTCTATGATCGTACCATCCTCTTTGAGCTCCGCTACGGTGCCGTCCGAGTGAAGAATGGACGTCCCAGCTTCGTCCACTACCGAAGTGGTTCCGTCGCCCCATTCAATCGTACCGCTATCCATCATCTGCGCGACTGGGCGCGCCGCTGCTAGAGAATGTACGGAACGCCGTTTGTCTTCTACGAGGGCGAATAGCACGCCAGAGATGTGCTCCGGGGACGCCGACTTGAAAATTTCACAGAGTTCTGACTCAGCCATGCGCGCGAGTGCCGGCGCGAGGCGGCGACCAGTGTCGATCGCTTCGGCTTTCGTTTTGTTTCGCTCTTGCGACGATGCAGACTTGTCGATCTTGTAAGCGGCAAACAATCCCTTGGTCATTTGAAACATGGAATCGCCGCCGAGCCTACCAAGAACGTTTACTTGCTGGTCCTCTGGGAGTTTCGAAACGACCGCCGCCGCGCGTTCGTGGGAAAGCCCGGAAAGAATTTTCGAGCTCTCATCTGTGTTCAACTCAGTAGTCATTTCTGCCACGACTCGCGCCGGCATTTTATCGAGAATAGACCTTAAGGCCTTTTCCGATTTTGAATTCATGAAACAACGGACCGTGTCCAACATGTCCTCCTTTTTCATGCCGCAGACCACATCGGCAAACATTTCAGACTTTTCACCGATCTCCGTAACCTTCATGCTGAGTAAAAGTTTCGTCGTATCAGCGGCTTGCATCGTGCCCAGCACTTC
>PVBE011752068.1_pt1 | contig 14791 bp, 14 predicted proteins | sample 1631181 | NCBI WGS metagenome assembly PVBE01 (sample SAMN08397723, study PRJNA350692) | Marine metagenome, whole genome shotgun sequencing project. | isolation source: water | place: Pacific Ocean | collected 2012-04
GGGTCGGCGGCGCAGCCCAGCGCACTCGACTGGAGGGGAATAGCTTCCACGGCATGGAGGCAGATATCGAGAGGGGCGCGGCTGCCGATCGGCCGACAGACAACGCCGGAAGATATCGGAGCGAAAGCAGAGCCGGTAACGGATTCTCGAGGAGCTCTGCGCCGGCCGAGCAGCCAGCGCGCGAGGACCATATGATGCCGCCGGGACCTTAGTTAAAGGATCGGGTGACTGAGATGGATCTGACAACATCGGCGCCGCGCAGCCCTTACGACACCTTGGGAGGGATCGTATTTCTGCCGAGAGCCATTGACAAGGCACGCGCGGAACTCGCGGGAACGCTCGGCGATTACATTTCCCGTGGCGGCCGCTCGGGCAGGTTGTTCGAATTCCTCGGCGTCGACGAGGCCGAGTTCATAGAGGCGTTGAAAACGCGAACGACCGACGCCGAAGTTTGGGGATGGGTCGCCGAGCACATGAATTCGCGCTCGCCGACAGAGATCGAGGAGTTCAACGGCCGGATGTGCTCGTCATCGCCGGACAATGGCGATCTGACCTGGGATTGGTTCCAGGCACAGCTGGAGGAGTCCGGGAACGGCCATCGGGCAGATATCAAGAGACATTTCGACCGGCTCGATCTGGACGACGGGCGCGATATTCCAACCGGCGGCCGCTGGTGGCGGAAGGAACCTCGATAGTCTGTCGATCCTGGGAGCGAGCCGTTCGCCGCGATACCGAGGAGTCATTGCCCGGCATTCGCGGGAATTGTGGCAGCGGTAGCTAGCGGGGCAGTGGTAATGCCCTCGGCGCACCGTTGCCGGGGCCGAGATTCTTCGCCTGCGGCTCAGAACGACATCGATGCGTTGCTGAGCCGAAATCCCTCGCTGCGCTCGGGATGACAGGTGAGGGGCGGGACGCGATGGCCGACGTGATTTGGACGACCGGCCCGCGTCAGCTACCGGTGTGTGGTCCGCCTACTCGTCGGTCTCCTCGTGCTTTTCCCATCGATCCATAATCCGGGGCCTGACCACTTTTCGCATGAATGCCGCTATGACGGTGAAGATGACCGCCGCCCTCAAGAGTTTGAAAATAAGACGAAACATACCCTTATCCGAAATCTAATAATCGCTCAGAACTTTATCCGCTAGATACAGTGGTGCGACTCAGTCGTTGGAAACCAAATCGCCGAGACCCGGTCCCGCTGCGGTCATGCCCATGACCGTACCGCCGGTTATTCACTCGGCGTTCATCAGGACGGCGTAGTCCCTGGCCCAGTGAAACCACCTCCGGCGCTTGCGCCGTGCCAGTGAAGCGCAGTTTGGACAGCCTTGCTTCGCGTGCTCGGCATCGATAAAGGCCATTGGCCTGGCGTATTCCGAGCCACAGTCGAGGCACGTGTAGTGATTGTCCGCAAATCCGGCCATTGGTCATCCTCCTGGACATCCATGCCCTCACTGCAATTCTAATGCAGCGTATCGGTCGCACCCTTATCGGCGTCCGGACGGATCGCCGACCGTAACGATCTGCTGAACCGCTTTGTTTAGGAGGACAGCAGCGAGAATGTCGCTGTCTGCCGTTCTGAACACCGGGGCAATCGAAATCGGTTGTGAATAGTGATCTGGGCGACAGATATTGGTCCCGAAGTGCAGCACAATTCTCGTAATGGTCGCGCAATGAGGTGCGGCGGATGCGATAAGGATAGGTCGTGGCAAGGTCGTCGCTAAGCCTTCAACGTCGAGGGTGGGCGACGGATGATCTCTTGCCGGGCATCGTCGCTATCACAGTGCCCGTGGTGGTTATCGCACTGGCGAAAATCGTGAGCGCGGTCAGGACCGATTCAAGCAGTCGGCTCTCCGTCGAATGGCGGAAAGTACTGATCCAATAGGAATTGATTTGAAGTGGACATGCAGAAAGTTCGCGAGGCAGCCCTTGAGTTGCAAGCTCTCGGGTTCAACGTGCACCAAGCGCTGGCGCTCTTGAAAAAGGAATGGCAGTCCAAGATCGCCGATGAGTGTGCGGCGGACGGTTCGAGTAGTGCGGATCCAATTCAACGGACCGTGAAAAGGCCGCGCCAACCCATCTAAGTCTCTCCCCTCCTCCCCAACCCGGCGAACGGGCGGTACCGCCCGTTTGTGCTTTCGCCTGGCGCGATCCTAGCTGTGAGATCTTAGACGTGGGGAGAGAAAGCCATCCTGATATCCTCGTTGGGCGGGGGCGCGATCGCGCCCGCGAGATTCGCTAGCTATCGGAGTTAGTTGCGGCAGATGACTGAATACGACCTGGTGGTGATCGGGTCCGGTTCCACCGGCTACCATGCCGCGCGAGTTGCATCGAGGCAAAACAAGCGTATCGCTCTGATAGAGGGAGGCGATGACTTCGGCGGCCTCTGCATTTTGCGGGGGTGCATGCCGACAAAGGCGATCCTCCGCTCGGCCCAAGTACTGCAAATAGTGCGCGACGCCGCCGAGCTGGCAATCAACGTCTCGGAGCCTACTGTGGACTGGAAAGGCGTGGTGGAGAGACGTACCCGGCTCGTCCGGGAGTTTGCCGACTACCGACTCGATGCGGCGGAGGCGCTGCCGAACGTGGATATCATCCGCGGTTGCGCCTCGTTTGAATCGCCGTCGGCATTGCGGGTCAATGGAGAGGTCTTAACGGCCGACAAGTTCGTAATCGCGACCGGATCCGTCGTATGGAAACCGAATATTCCTGACCTGCACGAGATCGGGTTCATTACGAGCGATGACGCCCAGACGCTCAGCGCCTTGCCGAGCAGCCTTCTGGTGTTTGGCGGCGGCGCCGTGGCGATGGAGTTTTCTCAACTGTTTCAGCGGTTTGGGGTGCAGGTCACGGTTTTGCAGCGCGGTCCATACATTTTGAGCAGGCTGGATCACGATATTTCCATCGAAGCTCAGAGGATTCTCGAGAGCGAGGGGATCCGCTTCGTCAACTCCGCCGAAGTGGTGCGCTTTGAAATGCACGAAGGACTGAAGAGTTGCGTTATAAGGACTCCGGCGGGCGCACAGCGCGTCAGCGCCGAGGAGATTCTATGTGCGGTTGGACGGCGTCCGGCGGTCGAGACGCTCAATTGCGAACTGGCGGACGTTCGCTGTGAGGACGGGTGGGTGATGGTCGATGACGCGCTGCAGACGTCGAACCCGCGAATCTATGCCGGCGGCGACGTGGTCGGCGGTCCGGCGGTGGGAACCCGTCAACTCGTACACGTGGCCGTGCAGCAGGGCGAAATTGTCGGCCATAACGTTTTCGCTGACGATCAAAAGCAATTTGAAGGTCGATTAGTTCCCGAGGCTGTTTTTGTCGATCCAGCGATTGGCGCGGTGGGTCTGACCGAGCTTGAGGCACACGAAGAAGGACATCACGTCTGCACGGCGATGAGCAGGTTTGATGACCACGGCAAAGCGATCGTCATGAACCAGACAAGTGGCATTGTTAAGATGATCGCAGATGCCGACTCCGGCGAAATTCTGGGAGTTCACATCATCGGACCCGAGGGCGCCGATCTGATTCATGAGGCAGTTGTCGCGATGTACTATCACGCAACAGTGGCCGAGTTCGTGGACATACCGCATCTGCACCCGACCCTTGCTGAGATAATGATTGAACCGGCGGAGGACATACTGGATCAGATGGGGCGGATGGCGGCATCGCGCGAGGTTGACCGGAGCGCGGCGGCAATCTGACGAGCCTCGAATTTGGTTGGGAGACGGCAAGATTGATTATTGATCAGGCGACCTGTCGTCGGTGACACAACAGCCCGCCCGTAAACGACGCGATATTCGCGAGCGTATGAGTCCGGCGGTGCTTACCTCGTGGGAGCGGGTCGGGAGCGACGACCTCGCGATTTTTCGGATCGAGAAGACGGACGGCGAGCCGTTTTTCGAGTTCAAGGCGGGCCAATACGCGCAACTCGCCTTTTGGGACCAGCCGGAAGGCGATCCGCGTCCCCGACAGTATTCGATTGCTTCGTCGCCGAGGATGCTCGACCATCTTGAGTTCTATGCCATTCTTGTCCGCGACTCACCGGAAAACCCTGGAGGACTCGGCGTTTTCACCGGCACCCTCTGGAACCACAAGGTCGGCGACGAGATTCTATTCATGGGTCCCGCGGGACGCTTCGATCTCGATCGGACATCAGGGCGAGACGTTGTTTGCATCGCCACCGGCACCGGTCTCGCTCCGTACGTATCGATGGCTCGCGACATGTGGGACGAGTACCAGCGTAACGGCCCGCTGAAACGGCGGATCACCATTATTCATGGTGTGTCGTATACGCGCGAGCTTGGATATCGAAAACTCCTGGAGGAAATGGCGGCGGAGCGCGATTTTGGACTCCTCTACGTTCCAACGGTCAGCCGTCCTGACCAGGATGAAGACTGGAGCGCTGAACTCGCGAGGGGACGGGCCAATGATGCCTTTCGCCTGTCAATGGGATATCCCAAGAGCGGTCACGTCGACCCGGTCATTTCGGACGAATACCGTGCCGCGCTGGTTGAACGCTTGGTGCCGGAAAGTGCCAGCGTCTACCTTTGCGGCAATCCTGACATGATCGCGGATTGCAAAGCGGTTCTTGCCGATCGGGGGTTTCGCACTGAAGGAAGGGAGTCCCAGATCGTCACGGAAGACTATTGGTAAAAGACGTACCGAAACGCCTTGCCGGAAGGAGTCGAGGTCCATGGTCATGTTGACGCCCGAACAACTCGAGGAACTCAGGAAAATCGACAGCCCGACGATCTCGAACGCAATTGAAACACTTGGGGTCAGGGATCGGTTCGAAGGCTATCTTGGCCCTGAAATACGCTGCATTTTTCCCGAATTGAAGCCCACAGTGGGATATGCGGTGACGGTGACGATTGAGAACGTCCCCGCCGGTGAACCTGCAAACGTCGAAAAGCGATTCGAGTTTTTCGACGCTCTCGAGGCTGCGCCCAAGCCGTCGGTCTGCGTCTTCAAAGATATTTCAGAGAATCCGCGCCGCGCGTCTCAGTGGGGCGAGGTGCTTGGAACGACCGTGAAGGCTCTCGGCGCTGTCGGAGTCGTTACGGACGGCACGGTGCGCGATATCGAGGAGGTCCGGAGGCTCGGAGACCTCCAGTATTTCGCACAGGGAGTTTGCGTGTCGCACGGAGAACTTCGAATGGTGGACATAAGCGTCCCCGTTGAAATCTCGGGGTGCAGAATCGAACCCGGAGATCTGGTACACGGAGATATGAACGGAGTCGTTCTCATTCCGAGCGAGGTCGCCGATAAGGTGGCCGAAGCTGCGGCGGGCATATACGAGAAAGAGGAAAAGATGCTCGAAGCGTTCACGAAACCCGGTCTGACCGCTCAAAAGCTCCGGGACATTTTTTCTTACTGACGGTCTTCGCCGGACGGTGATCCATGACGGGCGACACTGAGGACCATCACGCACCGCTGAATGTGCCCCGCCTGCGCAGTCTGCTGTCGGGAAGCGATCTCGCGAGGACCGTGATCTATCAGCCCGAGACGGCGTCTACGAACGATGACGCGTCTGCCGTGGCGCGGGACGCCGGCCCCGAGGGAATTCTGTTCGTAACCGATTTCCAGACGCAGGGTCGAGGAACGCGTGGACGGTCGTGGAAATCGCCTCGAAACCGGTCGCTCTTGCTCTCAGCCATTCTTCGCCCCCGACGCACACTCAAACCCGCGGAACTGACGCAGGTTTCAGCGCTTGGATTGTGCCACGGGCTCAGGGAGAGCACCGGCCTCGACGTGAAAATCAAATGGCCAAACGATGCCATGGTTCGAGATAGGAAGATTGGCGGCGTGCTCGTTGAGGTTCTTCCGGGACAACCGGCGGCGGCCGTGATAGGGATCGGAGCCAATCTCAACGTGGCGGCGGACGAGATTGACGTAGCGGATGCGCGTGTGACGAGCGTGCTGGACGAGACTGGGCTGCCGTGCGATCGCGAAAGTGTCATAGCGGTGGTTGTCGGCGCGTTGGAGCGGGGCTATCGATCGGTGGAAGGCGGACGGTCGCTTTCCGCGGAGTGGGCGGCTCGTTCAGCAGTGATTGGACGGCGCGTCGCGCTGCGATCCGAGACCGCTTCATACGCCGGCACGGCGAGCGGTTTCGGCGGCGACGGGGAACTGATCCTCGACTGCGACGACGGTGTCAAGCGACGTTTCAACGCCGGTCGATTGGAGATCCTGCAACGGCTGCCCGGTTGATCCAAGGCGGCTTGATCAAGCGAATCGGACACGGCGCTCGCCGGCCGTTTTGAAGAACCAAGCTCAAACCGGGTCGGCCGAATGCGGCTGCGCTTCAAGATGGGCGGTGACGAATCTCCAAAGCAATTTCGAGCATGCGACTATCGCGAGCCCGGAAAGAAAGATTGGAACGCGAGGATCTAGCGGTCTTCGGTCATTACAACGCCCAACACCGTTGCGCCAACATTCTGGAGTGAATCTCGGATGGCGATGGCGTCCGCCTTTCGGCTCTTGCCGTGGGTGGCAACCAGCATCACCGCGTCCACCAGAGGCGCCACCGATTCCGTCCCGCCGTCGGGAGTCGGACTGCTGGCAGCCACAATCACCCACTTCCCCGCTTCCGTGAATTCCCCAAGTAATCGCTCGAAGGCCGAGGAGGCGAGAAGGTCGACGGAGCGATTCGCATCCTCTCCGGCGGCGAGAAGTCCCAGGCCCGACGCGACGGGTTGGATCGACGACGCCTCAAGAGATGAGCCATCTGCTAACGCTTCAGCGAGGCCGGGGCCCTGATTCCTTCCGAAGAGCCGGTGCGCATTCGGGCGAGCGAATTGGGCGTCGATAAGGGCCACCTCATACCCCGCGGCGGCGAACGCGGTCGCAGTGCCCGCCGCAACGGGAGTCCCATCATCCTGTTCCGACACGGGAATCATGAGAATGCTTTTCGGTTCACTCCTGCCAAGCGAGGCCAGGATATCGGCCCGGATCTTGCGAAATTTGGCCACGTTCTCGGGAGACTCGACGTACTCGGACATTGAGTTGACGCTCCCGCTCAATTCGGTTCCGCCGCATCTGTTTTCGAGGCTGGCTGGCTGCGCGCATAAGGCTCGGCCAACCAGCCGAGCAGCGCTGCAAGCAAGGCGCTCAATACCAGGCCGAGAACGGCACCGATTGCCGCGGCGATCTCCGGGCGCGGCCACGACGGTCCCTCGGGAATCCTGGCCGGGTCCATGGGCTCGATGTCCAATGCTAGTTCATCCGGAGCATCGCGGAAGGATTTATTCGCCTCCTCGACGAGAACGCGAGCGAGTCCGTTAACCACAGACGCGGCCCGGCCCGGCTGGGAATCCTCGAACTCCAGTAGCACTCTCATCTCCTTTGGAACGGCTCTTGCGTGGGTGTTGTCCGATATTTGTCGCGGCGCGAGGTCACCGGATTCGTCGGGGTTGAGCTTTGAGGCGAACGATTCGGATTGAATCCATACCGCAAAGTTTGCACCCAATCGATCAGCTGCCTCCGCTGCATCAACGTCGGCGACTCTGGGACGGAAGGACACACTCGTGGAAGCCACGTACCGCGCTTCCTGCGTCAGACCGACCACCAACGCAACGAGCGCACCAACAATTCCGGCCGCGACGATCGCTCCGGCCACTGCGCCGTTGTCGCTCAAGAAGGCCCTCCAGCGGACAGTTTGACGATCGATATCTCGAAGCGCTGTCAATCTAATCTTGCGAGCAGCTTGATTCCCAACAATTCCTCGGCATCTTCGGAATAGAGGCGGCCCCGGGCCAGGTCCCACCAAACGATTAGAGCCAGCAGCAGTATCACGGCGACGGACAGCTTTAGGGCTATGTCGAATGCAGCCGCCAGCATTCCCGGCCGTTCCGCGGTGGAGGCGAGATCGATTATCGCGAGGTCGGCAACTTCCTGAATCGTCGGATAGAACAGCTCGGCTTCGTCGGCAAGGGCCGTTGCAGCGAGGTCGATCAGTTCCGCCGCCTGCGACTGATCCCGCCATCGGAGCACGAGTTTCAATCCGCGATGGCTTCGGTCGGACGAGAGCGCCTGGGCCAGTTCGTCTACGGCAATCAGCCGGCCGTTTCGGTCCTGATATCGTTGCGCAACCAATCCGGCAAAGGCGTTCCCCTCGACGACGCGGCCCAGGTCATCGACGATAAAGTCGCTTGTCGACGCGCGGCTGAACTCAACGTCATACTGACCCGATTGCGAGCCAGTGGGAATCTTCGCCGCCACCAGCACCTCCGCCTCGGCCACATAGATTCCTGGTCCCCACACATTCCAGGCGATCGATCCGGCGAACGTGACGATGAGCACGACCGCAACGAGTGTCCGGGCGCGCCAAAGCATGTTACCTAGCCGTCCAGCCTGCAACTTATCGGCCCTCCGCTCTCGAAGTGACTACCCCGCCGGCGTTTAGAGACTTCGCATGCTCCAAACGGGCGGTCTCTACAAATCGCGTGAGTTTATTTACGAAAACTGATTCGCCAAACTGTTTCGCGTTCGCGTTCATTTCCGTTGGAGAATAGCGGGAATCGTCGAATCCACTAAGGACAGCGGTCAGCGAATCGACGGTAGGCTCGTGAAAGAACTCCCCGGTCCGACCTGGAATAACGGTCTCGAGTGCGCCGCCCGCGCCGTACGCCACAACGGGCCGGCCAGAGGCTTGCGCCTCCACCGGGACGATGCCGAAGTCTTCCTCGCCGGGGAAAATGAGAGCTTTGCACCGAGCCAAGTAATGTCTAACCTCCTCATCGTCTACTCGCCCGAGGAATTGAACAGTCGGGCCCGCGATCGACTTTAATGAATGCAAATCTCGGCCCGAGCCGACGACCTTCAGCGGAACGTTCAATTTCGTGCAAGCCGCCACAGCCAGGTCGATGCGCTTGTAAGGCGCCAGGCGAGACACCAAAAGATAGTAGTCCTCGACCTGGGGACTCGGGGCGAACGAGTCAACTTCGACGGGTGGATAGATGATTTCAGAGTCTCTTCGATAGCGACTCTTTATCCGGGTGGCGACCGCTTGGGAGATTGCAACGAAGCGGTCTACTCTTTGCGCCATTTTTCGGTCCCAGCGCCGCAAAGCCATCAGCAACGGATGGACGGCGAGCCGGAGGGTAGGCCTCATATCCTCCCTGGCCAGATACTCGGCGGCATTCCATACGAATCGCGTGGGCGTGAGGCAGTAGCAAATGTGAACGCTCGAGGCGGGAGTTCTCACACCTTTGCAAAACGCACTGGCATTGCTGATGACAACGTCGAATCCCTCGATGCGCATCCTGTCGAACGCCGTTGGGAACAGCGGCAGATACCAGCGGTGCCGTGTAAGGACGCCAGGAAACTTCTGCATAACGGAGGTTCGGATGTCCTTTTCACGGAATCTTTTGTCAACCAGATCCGGGCCGTAGATGGACGTGAAGATCGGGGCTTCAGGAAAGATCGATCCGAGGGTCAGCAGAACTCGCTCGGCGCCGCCCATCTGATTGAGCCAGTCGTGGACGAGCGCAATCTTCAATTTGTGGCGCTTGGATCCCTGATCCCTCGACTTTCCATTCAGTAAGCGCCGTCGCCGCGAATAACGGCTGGGATGGTGCGGGCAAGAATCTTCAGATCGAGGCCGATCGACCAGTGGCCGATGTAATAGGTGTCCATCATCACCATCTCTTCAAACGTCAGGTTGCTTCGGCCGCTGACTTGCCAGAGGCCGGTCATTCCAGGAGGCGCTTCCAGGCGGTTTTGAGCCCAGGAATCGTAGAGGGCCACCTCTTCGGGAACCTGGGCGCGAGGCCCGACAAGACTCATCTCCCCCCGAAATACGTTGATGAGCTGCGGAAGTTCGTCGATGCTCGTCTTGCGAAGGAACCGTCCAACCCGCGTTCTTCGCTCGTCGTCCCGTCGTTTGAATAGAAGCTCTGACTGCGTGTCGGGATAGAACTCCTTCCTGAGTTCTTCGGCATCCTCGACCATGGATCGAAACTTGTAAAGATTGAACGGTTTTCCGGCGCGGCCGACTCTTTTTTGTTTGAACAGAACCCTACCGTGCGAATCGAGCTTGATCGCCAGCGTGACGATGAGAACCAGAGGCGACAGCACCACCAGCGCGAGCGTTGCAACCGTGGCATCCAGAAGTCTTTTCTGGACAGATCGAAATCCTGTGATGCTGCTCGGCGTAAGAGTCACAAGAGGGATTCCGGCGATGTTGTCGGCATCGATTCTCCCAGTCTGCAGCTCGACGAGGTCGGGGGCGATGGTGATAGACACTCCAACCCGCCTGCACGAGGCGATGGCTTGGGCGGCGGTTTCGGCTGCGCCCGGAGGCAACGCGATGAAAACTCGGTCGAGATTGTGACGCTCGCACAGTTCATCGAGTTCGTCGACGGCCCCGAGGCGCTGAAACCGGCCGAAATCACGTCCGTTTTCGCGGGTGTCGTCAACAAATCCGAGCAGGCGCAGCCCGAGACCGGACGAGGCGTGCATCTGCTGCATCAGCATTTTGGCGGTGTTGCCGGAGCCGACCACGACCACGTTTTCGATGTCCAGTCCTCGGTGGTGCCGCCATGCGGCTATCAATCGAATGATCAATCGCGATATGGATAACGTGCCCACTGAGAGAACAAATAGATACCCGAACATCAGCCGCGAAAAGAAGGCCGGCCTGAACAGGAAAAACACGACGATTACCGCTGCGGTGGCAAAAAGAAGTGAGTTAACGAGCTTCGGGGTTTCGTCAATCCATCTGAATCTGAGGCTATCTTCGTAGGCGCCGTGAAGATAAAGCTGAAAAAGGGCCGCGCCACCGAAACCGACGCCAACGGGCCAGTAGGCGTTCAGGGACGCAAATTGAAACGGGGTGAGCTCAGGGCCGAACTGGAGTCCGTAGCGGAGCCAATAGGCGATAAAGAATGCGCCCGTGAGCGATGTGATGTCGCCGGTGAAGGTTATCCACGGCCAGATTCTTCGCGAATGCCTGCTTTTGGGCGTCGTCCGCTCGCCAGCCGGAGAAGTCGGTGTGGGTATTTCGTCTAACCGTTCCGGAGTGCGTACTCGTAGGCTTCGAGACATCGGGCGGCGGCTATCTCCCAGGAGAACCGGGATGCTCGTGCGGTCCCGCGCTCCCGCAATTCCTCCCGGTGCGATACAGAATTGACCAACTCAGCCAGCGCATCGGCGATAGCATCGACAGAATTCGGCTCCACCGTCACTCCAGCGTCGCCTACAACCTCGGGCAACGATGAAGTGGATGACGTTACGACCGGCGTGCCGCATGCCATTGCTTCCAGCGCCGGGATCCCGAATCCCTCATAAGCGGAGGGATATGCGAAAACCTGTGCGGAATTGTACCAAAGGGGTTGTTCCTCCCTGTCGACGTAGCCGACCAGGTGGACCTCGCTTGCCAGGTTTTCCTCTTCGATGGCCGATTCGACGGCCTGGAAGCCCCATCCTTTTGCGCCCGCGATGACGAGATCGCCGTCGTAGGCGCCGGTGCGCCGCAGGCGACCGAATGCCCGGACCAGTCTGTGCACATTCTTCCTCGGTTCTAACGTTCCAAGATACAAAATGAAACGATCGGGCAGACCTTTTCTGACCCTGAAGCGTTTGACTTCGGCTTCGGATTTCGCTGGCCGCATGTCAGGCTCCAGCCCGGGGTAAACGACCCAAATCTTTTCATTTGGAATTCGAAATAACCGGGATATATCGGCCTTAGTGGCCTTCGAATCCGCCAGCACAGACCCGGCGGCGGCGGCCGATCTCTGGCTCATGAACCGTAGGAAAATCCGCCGGCGCATTGGGTGGGCCCACGGGGTGGTGAGATACGAAAGATCGTGAATGGTAACAACTTGGGCGGCGGCGCTCAGCAGTGGTGAAACATTTAGGAACGAATGTACAAGGTCAAGCTGGCGGAACGCGGAATGAATCGGTAATGCGAATTGCTCCCACAGAACCCGGGTCGAAGTTCGGGATGTTGGCACGCTCGTTCTTACAAATTCCGCATTGCCAGTGGATTCGAACGGGTTTTGGTTGACGCTGCTGTTGGCGAAAACGACGTAGCTGTTGGTATCGGATGCGATCAGCGCGTCGGCGAGATTCCTGGTGTAACGGCTCACTCCGGCGTTACGGAGTCCTCCGCCCGTGAACATTACGAGTGCGTTAAGGCCAATTCTCAACTTTGATCGTCGCTGGCGGCGCATACCGCATCGCGGAGAGCGTTGCCATAAAACAACGGCGGGGTCGGGGCATACCCCCGACCCCGCCGAGATTTACAGAGACTAGGCTGTTTCCAGTCCGCCGATTGCCTCTTGAGTGACAGGATCGAAAATGTGCATGGTATTCATGTCGAAAACCAGCTCATATTCGGTTCCGACGGTGGCCCCTGTACGCGGGTCGACTCGGGCGATGAAAGACTCGTCCCCGACGACCATGTACAGGTAGACCTCGCTGCCGAGCGGCTCAAGGACATCAACGTTACCCCTAACCCGCACGTCCATCGTCGCGCGGCTTGGGGCAAACACGGGGTCAAACATGTCTTCGGGACGGAGGCCGAAGATTACGTCCTTGTCAAGGTAGTCGGCGTACTTCGCGCGTCGGTCGGACGGAACCTTAAGCGATATCGAACCGGCGCCGATTTCGACGTTCATGTCGTCGGCCGTTCCCGTGACCTTGGCGTCGAAGAAGTTCATCGAAGGGCTTCCTATGAATCCGGCGACGAACATGTTCGATGGGTTGTCGTAAACGCTCTGGGGGTTCCCGAGTTGCTGAAGAACGCCGTCTCGCAACACGGCGATGCGAGACCCCATCGTCATGGCCTCGGTCTGGTCGTGAGTAACGTAAACAACGGTGGTCTGAAGTCGCTCGTGCAGCCTGATCAGCTCGGCCCTCGTCTGAACCCGGAGCTTGGCGTCAAGGTTGGAAAGCGGCTCGTCCATCAAGAAGACTTTGGGCTCGCGGACGATGGCCCGCCCCAACGCAACCCGCTGGCGTTGACCACCTGAGAGCTGCTTCGGCTTACGGTCGAGAAGTTCACCTATTGCGAGCAGTTCGGCGGCTTCTTGAACGCGACGCTCGATTTCCTTTTTCGGCGTTTTGCGCAGCTTCAAACCGAACGCCAGGTTGTCGTACACGCTCATGTGCGGGTACAACGCGTAGCTTTGGAACACCATGGCGATGTCGCGGTCTTTCGGGGCTACGTCGTTGACGAGCCGATCGCCGATGTAGATGTTTCCGTCGGTGAGTTCTTCGAGCCCTGCGATCAGCCGCAGGGTTGTCGATTTCCCACAACCGGACGGTCCAACCAGGACCAGGAACTCACGATCCATCACTTCGATGGTCACGTTGTTGACCGCGGTCACTTCTCCGAAGCGTTTTGTGACTTGGTCGAGGGTGACGCTTGCCATGTTGGCTATCCTCTGTGTCTATGGTGGCCTCGACGCCATGTCGAGGCACCGACTATCCGCCTTCGTTCCTCTCTGGCTACCGAAGCAGATGGCCCGGCAAAATCAGAACTATTCGGCAAAAGCCGCATTTTGCCAGTGAGGATCGCCCCGTAGAGCGATTACTCCGGAAGGTAGTTCCCCTCCAATTTCACAAGCTCCAGAGTTTTTGGACTGTATCACCCGCGAGGATTCTTGGTCAAAGGAAAATCGCGGATACGGCGAAGCGAATTACGGGTATGTGATGCGGATTGATGGACGACGGAGCGGCCGGGCGCCAACGATTCCGGTGGACATGGGCTACCTTCTCCGAGGCCAGATTGCGGCAGGGAAGCAGCGCGAGATGGCTGGATACGGGCGGCAATGTTTCCTTAGCTGGCCAAAGCCGGAATAGATTTCGTTGGCGAAATGGCTGGCCCGTCGGATTACGTTACGTGCCGCCGCCTGCCGACGTTACCGAGGTTTCGCTTCTGATTCGCCACTCCCTGCTACGGCTCTGAGAATGGTGCATGCGTGAGTATGAGCCATTTAGATCGAGAAGGTGGTCGTGGCTGCCGATCTCGTCGATACGGCCTTCACGCAGAAAGATGATTCGGTCGGCGTTGCGAATCGTCGAAAGTCGGTGGGCGATCACCAGCGTTGTGCGCCTTTCGGCCAGCCGGCTCAGCGCCTGCTGGATCTCAAACTCCGACTCAACGTCCACGGAAGACGTAGCCTCGTCCAATATCAGTACCGGAGCGTCCTTGAGCAGCGCTCTTGCAATGGAGAGTCGCTGCTTCTCACCGCCGCTGAGCCGGACTCCGCGTTCGCCGATGACCGTGTTGTAACCGTTAGGGGTCGCCACAATGAAATCGTGCGCGTTGGCCGCTTTGGCTGCGACGATGAGTTCATCGTCGCTGGCTTCGGGCCGCCCAATGAGAAGATTCTTGCGAATGGTCTCGTTAAACAGAAACACGTCCTGCATGACCATGGCGACTCCCGATCTCAGGAAATCCAGCGGCAGATTCTGGATGTCAACGCCACCGACCAAAATGCGGCCTTCGTCGGGGTCGTAAAAGCGGGGGATAAGGCTGACGGTCGTCGTCTTTCCGCTGCCTGTGGGACCGACAAGCGCGACGACCTCACCTTCTTCAACCCGAAAGCTCAAATTCCTCAGCACGGCGTCGTCGTCCTTGTAGGCGAAGCTGACGTTGTCGAATTCGATGTCCCACGTCGGATCGTGGGGCGCGGCGACTCCGGGCCGATCGTAGATTTCAGGTTTCGTATCCCATGCTTCGAAGACGCGGTCGGCACTGGCGAGGGCCGTTTGCAGCTGCTCGTTGGCGCGAGCCAGGTCGAGCACCGGTTTGTAAATGAGAGCGAGATAGAAGATGAACAGGAAC
>PVBE011435885.1_pt1 | contig 14790 bp, 13 predicted proteins | sample 1631181 | NCBI WGS metagenome assembly PVBE01 (sample SAMN08397723, study PRJNA350692) | Marine metagenome, whole genome shotgun sequencing project. | isolation source: water | place: Pacific Ocean | collected 2012-04
GCAGGCACCTCTGATCATCCCGGCCATTTCTCATTCGATGAATTCCCTTCATGGCATTGGGACCAGCAAATCGCCCTTAATCTCCGCCCTCATTTCATTGCTGCCAAAGCATGCGCTGAAGTTATGCAGCCAGGCTCCTCCATCATCGGAATTTCCTCGATAGCTTCCCTTCGAGCTGCCGTTCGCTTCGCAGGCTACGGAGCGGCAAAAGCGGGAATGAATAACCTCTCCCAAACACTCGCAATTGAACTCGCACCCAAAGGTATCCGTTCCAACATCGTCTCACCCGGACAAGTCCCTACCGAAGCAACAACCCGAGTAGGGGGCGTCCCACCCGAAAAATTCTCCGACCTCGCCGCAGCAATCCCACTCCAACGTGTTGGTAGCCCTCAAGATATCGCTGCCGCCGTCCTCTACCTTGTATCAGAAGCAGGTAGTTGGGTTACGGGACAAAACCTTATTGTCGATGGTGGCTACACCTAAAGTTTTAGTTTAATTTTGCTCGGAGCTTATCCAGCCAGGTCTCAGCATCGTTCCAAGCTGCTCCGGATTCTTCACGGGCCTCTTTCGCATTTTCTCCAGCGGCAGGATACGAACCTAGAAATTTTACGCGAACTTGTTTCGCTTGAAGCGTTTTCAAACAATCCGCCATCAGCGGATCAGCCATATGGCCTTCAAGATCTAAGAAAAAACAATATCTACCGAGCCCTTCACGTGTAGGTCGTGATTCTAACTTGGTGAGATTAATTGAACGAGCAGCAAATTCTTGCAAAATAGTCAATAACGAACCCGGGCGATCTGATTGCTGGAAAATAACGACACTTGTTTTGTCATGGCCGGTAGGAGCAGGGATTCCATCGCGGGCGATTAAAACAAACCGTGTCTGGTTTCCAGGGTGATCCTCAATCTGCTCTACAGCTACTTCTAAACCGTATTTTTCCGCCGCCAAACTTGTACCAACAGCTGCAGTTTCCAAGTCAGAAACTTGTGACAAGATACGCGCAGCATCCGCTGTTGAATTCGCGGCCTCCAACTCAGCGTCAGGGAGCTCATTCCGAACAAAGGACCGAACTTGCGCTAACGCATGCGGATAAGAAACAACCCGCTTGATATTCGCAAGTGAAGCCCCCGGCTTTACAAGCAGATTCATCGTAATTGGAATAACAACCTCTCTTTGAATCATGAGGTCACCTTCAAAAGCTAACGTATCCTGGACAACGTTTACTGTCCCTTCGATGGCATTTTCGATCGCACAAAACCCAAAATCAACCTCACCAGTTCCCGTACTGTGCAGGACATCAGAGTGACTTCGAAAAAGCACGTGTTCAGATGCTGCTAGATCTGGCTGCGAAAGAATCGCAGCTTCAGTAAAGGTTCCCGAAGGCCCCAAGTATCCGATTCTTCCAACGCTTATTTCATTCACACTACGAGGATAGAGGACAGATACCCTCACACCTCCCGAATTACTCAAACCCCAGAAAAAACGAATATCACCAAAAGCAATAATTCCTCTGTGAAAACCCAAAAATCAAGGAATTATGCCTAAGGTAACCACATGGACAACGACCAATTTTATTTCCGTCAACTACTCTCAGGCCGAGACCTCGGAGAAGATAACCAGCTCGCCCGCCAGATGGTGAATTTCATGTACCTAATCGGTGATCGAAAAACCGGCGAAGCTGTTGTCGTCGATCCGGCATACGACCCGCAGGGACTAGTCGATCTAGTCGAAGCAGACGGTATGAAACTCACAGGAGTACTCGCTACCCACTATCATCCCGACCATGTTGGGGGAGACATGATGGGGTATAGCATTTCCGGTGTCGCCGATCTTTTAGCAATAACATCCATTCCAATACATGTTCAGAGCGAAGAAGCCGACCTTGTACGAAAAGTCACTGGTGTATCAGAAAACGATCTCGTTACTCACAGCAGCGGAGACAAGGTAAGCGTGGGATCAATCGATATTGAACTTATTCACACTCCCGGTCACACACCGGGAAGCCAGTGTTTTTTCGTTGACAATAGACTTGTCGCCGGAGATACTCTCTTCCTCGACGGCTGCGGGAGGACAGATTTACCAGGTGGAAACCCGAGAGAAATGTATGAGAGCCTTACACAACGCCTCTCAAAGATCCCAGACACAGCCACGTTATTTCCCGGCCACCTTTACTCTCCGAAACCATGTCAATCAATGGGAGATACTAGAGCTCACAATTATGTCTTTGCCCCACAAACACCTGAACAATGGATGGCAATGTTCGGATCGTAAAGCTCTCTGAACAGGCAATATGCCGACCGAAGAACCTCTCATCGACTAAACTAAAAACCAATATTCCTTATAGAGAGGTGGAACCTATGGGAATTATGGAAAAAATTAAAGCATTATTCGGAGGTGCTTCTTCCGAATCAGAGGAACCCGAAGTAGCAGAAGCAGCTACAACAGACGATTCCGCTGAAGAATCTGGGGATACAACCAGCAACTGGTAATCCATTAGAAAAAGCTCGCGAGGAGCCCACGGGCTCCTCGTTCGCGTATCAATCATCTCTAAGAAAGAAGAATACGACATGGCAGAGTTTACGCTCTCTTCGGAGAATATGGAATTTGTGACAGAACGCCATCTCGCTTCACTTACGATCGTCACTCTTTCGGGCCGCCCTCACGTTACCCCAGTCGGATTTACCTGGGACCAAAAAGAAAACCTTGTCAGGATTATCACATGGGCGGGCAGCACAAAGGCAAAGCTGCTTGACCGATCGCCGGAGCCTCTCAGAGCAGCTGTATGCCAAGTTGATGGCGGTCGATGGATCACATTCGAAGGTAAAGCAACAGTTACTGCCGACCCTGAACGTTGCCAAGAAGGAACATCACGATATGCCAAACGCTACTCACCCCCTAAAGACAGAGGAGAAGATAGGCGTGTCATAGAAATTTACGTTGACCGCATATTGGGACGAAATACTTGAAATCAGCCACAATTCCCAGATCAGAAAAACATATAGTCGCTTTTATGCTGAGAACTGCAGTTCTCCCGATACCCTCCTTTTCTACTCGCGCGAGTGGCGGAATTGGCAGACGCGCAGGCTTCAGGTGCCTGTGTCCTTCGGGATGTGAGGGTTCAAGTCCCTCCTCGCGCACCCCTAACGATGAAAGTTAGAAAATGAATCTCCGTCCTTTACATTTATGGCAATGGCTTAAAGAGTTTAGAAGCCACATAATATGGATATTGGCTTTCGGCCTTTTAGCAGTTTTTTTCATGACTTTCAGCGGTGATCTAGCAGCTCAATCGCCAGCAGCAAACGATTCACGAGACATTCCCAATGTCCGACCAGACTTTAATGGAGATGGATACGCCGACCTTGCCATCGGAGCCACTGGCGAACGTTTCGGAGATGCAAATGCTGCGGGAGCTATGACTATTCTCTATGGCGACCCTGATCAAACTCCGAAAAATAGCACTTTTCTCCATCAAGGCATGCGGTACGTCCCAGATGCAGATGAATACCGAGATCACTTCGGAGCTCGTTCGGCATTTGGCGATTTTAACGGTGACGGGTTCGATGACTTAGTTGTCAGTGCCCCCAATGAGGACATTGGAACAATCAATGATGCGGGACGCATATGGATTTTCGCTGGGTCGCCAAACGGTGTCGGAGCTGCCGAAATAGGAAAGACATTTCATCAAGGATCATCAAACAGCTTCGGAGGAAATGAAATAGGAGATCGATGGGGGTCTATGCTCTCCGTCGGCGACTTTAATGGAGACGGATACGAGGACCTAGCAGTCGCAGCACCGGAGAAGGACAAAAAAGGGAAGAACGATGTAGGGAAAATATCCATCTTATACGGGTCATCGTCCGGTCTCTCCACCAACGGCTCACAAGATATTGACCAAGAAACTAAGGGAATTCCAGATGCCGGAGAAGAAAACGATAAATGGGGTTGGGTTATAACGTCAGGTGATTTCAACAATGATGGCTTTAGTGATTTGGCCATAGGGGCGCCGGGAGAAAAGTACGGCCAATTTCCAGAAGCAGGAGCAGTCACACTCTTGTATGGAAGCCCATCTGGTATTACAACAGATACTTCCTTCCGCATCCACCAAAATATTCCGGGTGTACCTGACAGAAATGAAGCATACGACCACTGGGGGGCTGTTCTTACATCAGGTGATTTCAACAACGACGGCTTTACAGACTTAGCTATAGGGGCTCCTAACGAAAGTAGTGGGAAAAAAGAACAAACAGGTTCGGTAACTATCATGTTCGGATCAGAACAAGGAATCATTGTTGAAAGATCATCTCGTTTACATCAGGGAAGCTTCAACGTACCTGGAAGAAATGAACAAGGTGATAGGTGGGGTTCAGTCCTTACAAGCGGAGATTTCAATGGTGATACATACATGGACTTGGCGGTAGGTGCGCCTGCTGAAAGTTTAGAATCAGTCCAAAGAGCGGGAACAGTCACAATCCTTTTCGGAAATGCGACCGGTATCTCCGGTAGAGGGTCAATAGCGATTGATCAAAACACTGACGGATTCGAGGTAGGGGCCGAGCCAGCAGATCATTGGGGCGATGCATTAGCAGCTTTAGATATGAACGGGGATGGAAAAGCAGAACTCGTAGTTGCTGCGAGTGGAGAATCGCTAGGAACGCAATTCGATACTGGGCTTCTTACGCTCTTTTGGGGAACTGATATGGGTATCATCCCGAACTTTTTTCTCACTCTCGATCAAGACAAGATGAATGTCCCAAATGAAAATAAGACCCTCGACTACTGGGGGCGTCTTGGTACAACATCCCAGTTAGATCTAGAACGTCCACCATGGGGACTCACAACAACTACTGGCATCAACACCGTAGTTCTAGCTGAAACGGAAAAGGGGTACATTGTTCGTTCACCATGTGGATACGCCGTGCCGGTCATCGGAGGGACCCTTGTCACTGACGTTCGAATCGCCATTGACCCCGGCCATGGAGGGATTGATGGAGGAGCATATTATTCAGGTATACGGGAACACGCCATAAACATGGACGTAGCTGAAGCATTCAAAGAAGAATTAGCAAACAGAGGAATCACCTCATTCTTAGTACGAACAAAGAATTATCACATCCCCCTTTCATCTCGCGGCCTTTATGCAGACCACCTACAGGCAGACGCCATGGTTTCTATCCATCACAATGCACCAATGATCGCCCCATCTTCAGACCCAGGAGCTGAAACGTTTGTCCAAAGCAACTCAGTAAAATCAGCAAGATTAGGAACGCTGGTATATGAAGCCGTCTATGAAGCGCTCGATCAGTTTTCCTGGGTGCAATGGACAAGCCAATACGATGCCGGAGTTATCAGAGTATTAAACAACCGCGGCACAGATACATACGGCATGATGTCTCGACCAAAAACACCGACAACTCTCATTGAGCTTGCTTATTTAGCAAATCCATCTGAAGCGAGGCTACTCAAGTCTGCTGAGTATCTTCCAGCCGTATCAAACGCCCTTGCCGATGGGGTGGAGGAATTCCTTCAATTCCCATCGATAGGAACATACCCTACAACCACCCGAAACTTTACTGCAGCGGATGCCCCCGGCTACAACGTTTGCAGAGATCCTGAGTTGAGCTCGCCGATAATATTTGATTTCCCATCAAGGGAAGAATTGGTCTTACGCGGCCTCATTGGAGAATAACCTCCATAGAGGACTAAAATGATTTTGTGGTGATCAAGAAGGTAGAAAATAAACTCGAGAAACTCGTTGAAGGAACTTTCGCAAAATTTTTCAGCAGTGAGCTCAAGCCTGTTGAAATGAGCCGAAAAATCGTTAGAGAAATAGAGCTAAATCGGAGCATAGGCGTTCACGGTGACTACCTAGCACCGAACAACTTTGATGTCGTCATTTCCGAAAGTGATTATTCAAATTTTATTGAAGCTAAAGAACCTTTGGAACAAGAACTAGAAGAAACCATTCGGGACTACTGTTATCAAGAAGGCTATATTTTTCTTGGCTCTATTAACGTCAGCATAGAGAAGGAAGAGAATTCACGGCCGGGAACGCTTCGCATCGATGCTCGGTTAAAACAAGATGAAAATGGGTGTCCGCCCGGCGCTCTTGTATTACCTGATGGCAAACGTGTACACATCGGCAATAATGTGATCAGTATCGGCCGCCTTCAAGATTCCACGGTCCGTATTGATGACCCAAGTATCAGTAGAAATCAAGCAGAAGTCCTTCTACGAGAGAATGGCTATCTCCTGACAGATCTTGGATCGACGAATGGAACTTTGGTAAATGGGCACCGAATTTCCCAACATGTACTAGCCGACCGCGACCAGATTGAATTTGGTTCATACAAGATCAGATTTGAGGCAAGTTAATCATGGCGGATTCTTCAGTTATATATCAACAAGAAGGCAATATCGTCACAATCACCTATAACCGGCCCGATAATCTCAACACGATAAATGGAGCTATGCGTCAGGGCCTTAACACTGCATGGAAGAAATTCCTAGAAGATGAAACCGCTTGGGTCGCGATTCTCACAGGATCAGGGAATACCTTTTGCGCTGGGGCGGATCTCAAAGATATAGAAGGAAGTGCCGGCACATTTCCAGGAACCTTTTGGGAAAAACCTACGATAAATAGCTTTGAAAGCGGCATGGAAATATTCAAACCTGTCATAGCAGCAGTAAATGGACCTTGTATCGGATATGGCCTAACCGCAGTGACATTCTGTGACTTTGTCTTAGCCAGCGATCAGGCCACATTCGCATATCCTGAAGTCCGTATTGGGATCCCAACAATTGTCGGAGCAATACGCCTGCCGAAGAAACTTAATTGGTCACATGCGATGGAGTTATTACTGCTAGGAGAAACCATCACGGCTGAACGGGCGAAAGAAATGGGGCTTGTTTGGGAAATCTGTCCGCATGAAGACCTGCTAGCAGAGGCTAACAAACTCGCTGAACGCCTTTGTCTGTCAGCACCTCTTGCTACACGAGCGACAAAAGAAGTAGCGACCCGAACGACCGACATGGGCTGGGTAGAGGCAGTAAGGTTTGGTGAAACGATGCGAATCGTCGCAAACCAAACCGAAGATGCTAAAGAAGGGCGCAAAGCATTCAAAGAAAAACGTAAACCCAAATGGCAAGGAAGATAAAGACTTATACCTGAACCAGATCCTTGGAATGAATATCAAAATAAGTGAAATACGAGAAGCACAATGTCTGAACAATTTTTAGAGCTTTTAAAGTTTCTTTTCCTAGGGCTTCTGTACGTCTTCTTTATCTGGATTGTCATTATGTCACTGTTTCAGTTACGGAAACCTAAAAAGAAAAGACGCGCTTCACAAAAAAAACAGATTGTAGATAGTCAAACATCCATAACATCTTTGCTAACGATTGAACCACAGGAAGCTCAGGGAACTGAATATCTCCTGAAAGAAGAAATATTCCTAGGGCGCGATGATGAATGTGAAGTTACAATCAACGACTCCTTTACCTCGCACCGGCATGCACGTATTTTTCTAGATGAGAACTCTCCGTATCTTGAAGATTTAACATCGACAAATGGGACATTCGTCAATGGAGAAAAAATAGAAAAACCCTACCTATTACAACAGCGAGACCGTATTCAAATCGGCAACACAGTACTCGAGGCTAAATGAGTTACGACCGTACCATCGTAGATACAAAAACGTCTTCCAGCCTTTTCGACTCAGGTTTCGCAACAGACGTCGGAAAAATTCGAAACATGAATCAAGATTTTCTTGCAGTCAGTGACTCCCTCTTTGTAGTCGCCGACGGGATGGGAGGACACCGAGGCGGAGAAGTAGCATCTGAAATTGCCGTGAAGAAAATTATCGAGAGACAACGATACTCAACAGTGCAGTCATTTCGAGATCAATTTATTAAGGCAAATACTACTGTTCGATCAGAAGCAGGGAGAAATGCAGACTGGGAAGGTATGGGGACAACTCTGTGTGGAATAACGTTAATCTCACCCGGCGAAGATGGTAAAGAAAAACTTGCTATAGCCAATATTGGTGACTCCCGAATTTATCTTCTTTCTCAGGGCCTATTTTCCCAAGTGACTGAAGATCATAGTCTTGTTGAGGAAATGAGGCGTGAAGGGAAAATAACCGCACAAGAAGCAGAAATTCATCCTCATCGGAACATTATTACGCGTGCCCTAGGGATCGATGAAGAGGCAAATGTAGATTGCTGGGAGCTCCCTATTCATAAAGACGACCGTTTCCTTTTATGCTCAGATGGGCTAACCAATGAAGTAGCCACATCAGAAATTCATAGCATCCTTGCAACCGTTGACAGTCCACAAGAAGCTGCGGAGCTACTTGTGGACCTTGCCAACACCAGTGGAGGGAATGACAACATAACAGTTGTTGTTGTTGACGTGAAAGAAGGCGAGATATCTCCCGAACCTTCAACTCTTGCCCCTATATCTCTAAACACGCCGTCACAAAGTTCATCCGGTTCTTTAACGCCAAGTACGAGCAGTTTTGAAAACAGGCCTGAAGATGCAACTGAATGGGAAACAACCCCTGAAAATATTAGAAAACTTGTCATCACAGCGTTAGTAATGCTTTTGATTATTGGTGTATTTATTGGCCGATACGCTCGAGACAATTACTTTGTTAGTTTCGAACAAATTGGCGAGACATCTATAGAAAATTCACAAATACTGCTATACCAAGGAAGAACCAGCAGCATCTTATGGTTCGACCCAACGATTGAAGAGCGAAGACCAATACTTGGGCGTGATCTTGATGAAAGTACCGTTGCCGAAATCAAACAAAAACCACAATTCGACACCTTGCAAGAAGCAACTCAGTACTTAGATGCGATTCAAGAAGAGATAGCTCAGAAACAAAAGAAAACTGATTGATATTCACAAATATGAAATCCCGAAATCGTAACGTCGAATTCTTTCTTCTCTTATTTGTCGCCATTCTTGTTGTATCTGGATATGTCCTAGCAAGTTTGGGGAGATCATCTTCAATACCTGCAAATATCGTTCCATTTCTAGTGGGGATCCTCATACTCCTTCTTCTAGCTCACCTTGCAGTAAGAAAGTTTGCTCCTCGAGCAGACTTTTCCTTATTGCCATTAGCAGGCCTGCTGAATGGTATTGGATATTTTGTCATCGCACGTCTTGATAAAGACTTAGCTGGTTTGCAGGCAACATGGACACTCATCGGTGTTGCAGCATTTGTCGCCACACTTGTTCTCATTCCTCAGGTTAGACGTTTAGAGCAATACCGATACATATTGATGACTATCGGCGTCATCTTTCTTATCATGCCGTTAATTCCAGCGTTCGGAAGAGAAATAAATGGAGCGAGAATATGGGTATCCATAGGTTCGATTAATTTTCAACCAGGTGAATTTGCAAAAATCGCTCTAGCTATTTTCTTTTCCGCCTACATGGTCGAAAAACGTGACGTTTTAGCAATCTCAGGCGTCGGCCGTTTTGGCGTTGCTGTCCCAGATATTCGACATCTTGGGCCGATACTTCTTGCCTGGGGAGTTTCTCTTATTGTTATGGTTGCAGAAAAAGATCTTGGATCCTCCCTTCTCTTCTTTACGCTTTTTATCGCAATGCTCTGGATCTCAACTGGTAAAACATCGTATTTGATTATGAGCGGGACTCTTTTTTCAGGAGGGGCACTACTAGCTTGGAGTCAGTTTACGCACGTGCAGCAGCGAGTCGATATATGGCTTAGACCCTTTGATGACCCAACTGGGGATGGGTATCAAATAGTCCAGAGTTCATTCGCTATGGCAGAAGGAGGATTAACAGGCACTGGATTAGGAGTGGGCAACCCCGAAAATATTCCTGAAGTAGAAACAGATTTTATACTGGCAGCTATTGGAGAGGAATTAGGGCTTGTAGGGGCGACGGCAGTTCTAGTGCTTTTTTTACTTCTCGTTGGAGCGGGATTAAAAGTATCTCTGACATCTACACGGCCATTTGAAAAACTCTTATCAGCCGGATTAACAACCCTGCTTGGATTTCAAGCTTTTATCATTATCGCTGGTGTTGTCCGTCTTCTTCCACTCACCGGCGTCACACTCCCATTCGTAAGTTATGGGGGTAGTTCACTGCTTGCGAACTGGATTCTCCTAGCACTCCTGCTCAGGATTTCTGACGAAGCACGAAGCGGCGAAACAGGTGAGAATCCGACGTCAATGGGGTCTAGATGAATCGCAATATAAGAATCTTAGGAATCGCACTCATTCTTTGCTTTGTAGCTCTCTTTGTGCAGTTGAACAGAATACAGATCTTCCAACAAAAAGAGCTTCAGGAGAATCCCAGCAACATGAGATCTGTCATCCGTGACTTTAATCGCGAGCGGGGAGAAATTATCACAATCGATGGTCAGGTAGTCGCTACGTCCCAAAAGGTTGATGGTCAGCTCGAATATGAACGTTTATACCCGTATGAAGATTTATATGCTCATTCAACTGGATTTTTTTCGTTTCAATATGGGGCTGATGGGTTAGAGCGTTATTACAATGACCAACTTGCTGGGCAAAAAGAGACGCAACAGTTCAACAGCTTAAAAGACATCTTTACTGTCACCGACACTTCAGCCGACCTCACCATAACTCTTAACCATTCTGTGCAACAAACGGCAAAAGAAGCTCTGGGGGAACGAAATGGATCAGTCGTTGTGGTCGATCCAAGAACAGGAGCTATTCTCGCATTTTGGAGTTACCCGTCGTATGACCCAAGTGTTTTTGGTTCTTCGGATTTACAAGCTGGAGAAAAAGCTTGGGAAGAGTTTTCATCGCTTCCAGTAGGAGAGGATCCACGATTACCGAAAATGTATAGAGAGATTTTCTTCCCGGGGTCGACTTTTAAACTTGTGACAGCTTCAGCTGCGCTCACTTCCACATCTGCCACCCTAACTGAACCTGATTTTGAAGTAAGGGCCACATATACGCCTCCTCTTACGACATTCCCACTCCAAAACTATGCAGGAGGTACATGCGGGGGAGACATCCTAGAAGGTTTGCGTGTTTCTTGTAACACTACGTTTGCTGAATTAGCGGCAGAAGTCGTTGGGGCTGAGGCGTTGATCGCGACTTCTGAAAAATTCGGTTTCAATGAGTCCCCTCCGATTGATCTCCCTTCTCCAGCTGAATCTGTATTTCCAGATGATTTCGGAAGCCAAGTAGGGGTAACTGATAGTGAACCTCCAGTTCCTATCCTCGAGAACACACCGGCCCTTGCTCAGTCAGGCATTGGACAGTTTAATGTTAAAGCCACTCCGCTTCAGATGGCTCTGGTCGCAGCAGCCATTGCGAATGATGGAATCCTAATGAAACCTCACCTCATGAATTCATTTACAGACCAGAGCGGAGAAATTATCGAGATCTATAAACCATTAATTTGGCAGACTGTACTTTCACGACAAGACGCCCTTAGCCTCCAATTAGCTATGGAAATTACAGCTACTGCAGGGACAGCAACGAACTTAGCAATACCCGGAATAGTTGTTGGCGGGAAAACAGGGACAGCTCAAGTCGACGCAGAACGTCCTGATGATACCCACGGTTGGATCGTTGGATATGCCGGTCCTAGCGATGGTGAGTCAACGTTAGCTATTGCTGTAATTGTTGAGTCGTCTCCCGGTCAAGGACAGCTAACCGGAGGTGCTGATGCAGCCCCAATAGCTAAAGAAGTTCTTTTGGAAGCCTTAAAAACTCAAGGATTTTTAGAGTAACTCGTACCTAGAGAAAGCCCCAAAGATGACTTTTATGTTACTGAGTTCCTAGGGTGAACCTACCTGACCCTTGATCGCTATTAAACTTTGACCCTATGTCCGAACAAGGGCCGATAATTCTAGGCGGAAGATATGAACTGCAACGGCGATTAGCTCGCGGAGGCATGGCTGAAGTTTTTCTTGCTCAAGACCAACTTCTCGGCCGGCCTGTCGCTGTAAAAGTTTTATTTCCTGAATTTGCTACAGACCCCGCTTTCGTTGAACGATTTCGTCGCGAAGCCCAAGCCGCAGCAAATTTAAGCCATCCCAATATTGTCGGTGTATACGACTGGGGAAGAGAAGGAAAAACATATTACATAGTGATGGAATATGTCGAAGGAAGAAGCCTCTCTGAAGTTATCCGAACAGAAGGACCTTTACCAGCTGTTCAATCAGCTGAAATAGCGAAGGAAATAGCTTCAGCCCTCGGGTTTGCCCATAAGAATGACGTGGTGCACCGCGACATGAAATCTGGAAATGTGATTGTTTCGGATTCAGGTCAAATAAAAGTCGCTGATTTCGGTATAGCGACTGCCATCTCCGGAAATGGGCAAACTAACCTCACCCAAACTGGAGCTGTAATGGGAACAGCAACTTACTTTTCTCCTGAACAAGCACAAGGAAAACCTCTAGATGGCCGGAGTGATCTTTATTCCCTCGGAATTGTTATGTACGAAATGCTTACAGGAAGTCCACCCTTTAGTGGAGATAGTCCAGTTTCGATCGCATACAAGCATGTACAAGAACAGCCTGAACTTATTTCTGCACGGCGTCCGGGTGTTGCTGAAGCATTGCAAGCTATAACCGCAAAATTGTTAAACAAGGAACCAGATCAGAGGTATAGCCGTGCGGAAGAGTTGCAATTTGATTTAGAGAAATTTCTTTCTGGTTGGCACTCCTTAGGACCTGAAGGCCTCTCAGAAACATCTGAGACAACGCGAGCTGCTGATCCTTTGGAAGCTGCAGCTACACAAGTGAACCCAGTTCAAGTAAATCAAGGACAGACAGATCCTAATTATCCTGGTCCGCCATACCCACCGCAATACTTCGACCCTTATGAACGGAATGATCGACGGATTTGGCTCTGGGGGCTCCTTACAGTTGGGCTTTTAGTCGCGCTTGTCGCGCTCATAATTATTTTGGTAAACGCTATTGGAGATTCCTCTAATTCTGATCCGAACCCAGTTCAAGCAGGAACACCCGTACCAGTTGCATCAGACGCAGTTGTTGTTCCCTTTGTTGTTGATTTAGGGCGGGACCAAGCAGTTGCTTTATTACAGGCTAGGGGGTTAGAGGTAGGTCGATTGACAACAGAAATCAGAACGGACATACCTTCTGACAGGGTTCTTAGCCAGGACCCAGAGCCAGGAGTTGAGGTAGAGCCCGGTGAAGCCGTGGACCTAGTTGTGAGTGTTGGGCCTGAAGCAAAGCAAGTGCCTGTTGCTATTGGCCTTACTCAGGAAGAAGCAGTTAATCGTTTGCAGAATGAAGGATTTCAAAATATTGAAATCTATACAATCAAAACGAATGATTATGATGTTGGAGTTGTCGCTGAGCAAGAACCAGAAGCAGGGTCACCACTGGAGCCAAACAATGTCGTAGTGATCAGAGTTTCTGACGGTCGGATAAGTGACATCATTCCAAACATCGTAGGAAGAGACCGTTCAGAGATAGACGAACAACTGATCGAAAAAGGCTGGACAGTCATCATTGAAGAAGTAGAAGTAGAAAATCCTGACGATCAAGTCGACGTTATCCTATCGATTTCTCCTGAAGAAGGAACCGACCATAGCCTTGAAGACGTTGTCACTGTCCAAGTGTCTGTTGGGCCTTCAACAGTTGAGGTTCCATCAGTTATAGGGCAAACAGTAGCAACGGCAGCCACCCTTCTAGATGAAAGTAATTTATTCGTTGACCCTCCAACTGATTGTGAAGTGGACCCTGATTCACCAAGTATAGGAAGGGTGGTTAGTCAGAATCCTGAAGCCGGTTCCACAGTTGAACCAGGAAGCACAGTGTCGATTTGTGTTGGCGTTGCTAGCGAAGCTGAACCTACTCCCGACCCGGATGCTGAACCTACTCCCGATCCGGATGCTGAACCTACTCCCGATCCGGATGCTGAACCTACTCCCGAGCCAGAACCTGAACCCACCCCTACTCCTGAACCAGAACCTGAACCCACCCCCACTCCTGAAGAATAGGGAGTAGCACCTTCCTACTGTGCTAGAAAGTTCTGGATAAGAGTCAATCCATTTTCAGTCAAAATAGACTCTGGGTGGAATTGAACTCCTTCTATGGAATACTTTTTATGACGTAACCCCATTATGAGCCCGTCATTCGTCTTCGCTGAGATTTCAAGTTCATCTGGAAGAGAGTCAGCTTCCACGATCAAAGAATGGTAACGAGTAGCACTAAATGGGTTTGGCAGTCCATCAAAAACTCCTTTACCGTCATGGTTAATTTCTGAAGTCTTTCCATGCATGATTTCAGGAGATCGGACTATTTCCCCACCAAAGACTTGCCCGATGCATTGCAATCCGAGACAAACTCCAAGAATTGGGCAGATGCCTTTGAAATGATCAATAAGTGAGTTTGAAACTCCAGCATCGTCTGGATTTCCTGGCCCGGGGCTTATTAAAATCCTTTCGGGGTTGAGGTCGATTGCCTCCTCTAGTGAGATTTTGTCGTGTCGAAGAACTAGAGGGTCTATACCTAGCTCACCGAGATACTGGGCGAGGATATAAACAAACGAGTCATAATTATCGATTACAAGTACTTGCGGAGCCATTACTGGGAGGGTAGTAGGTCTTCGAGGAAATACTGCAGGAAATAACATTTCTGCCGCATGTCTTCTATCATAAGAAGCATGGGTAAACCTCCAAAGGATCGAAAAGGAAACAGTCGGATCACCGAAAAAGGCACGCGACCAGCAAATCTACCTCCGAGTGGAACTACGTCGATGGGATATATTCCTTCAAAAAAAATCAGTTCACGATGGGTTGCGCC
>PVBE010876655.1_pt1 | contig 14788 bp, 15 predicted proteins | sample 1631181 | NCBI WGS metagenome assembly PVBE01 (sample SAMN08397723, study PRJNA350692) | Marine metagenome, whole genome shotgun sequencing project. | isolation source: water | place: Pacific Ocean | collected 2012-04
ACAACACCGGCAACAACAACACCGGCAACAACAACCAGGGCAACAACAACAACGGCGACAACAATACCGGCGACAACCACGAGGGAGATGGGCATGTCGGCGAGGATGACTGCAACAAGGATGGCGAGGATGATGAAGAAGAGGATGACAAACAGACGAACAAGGATGACGAGGATGAATCCGACGACATCATGGCGGAGACCGAAGACCCGACGCTCTGGCTGACCCAGCCGTTCGTGGATTCGATCCTGTCGCGGCTGGATGACTTCCTCAGCATGAACGCCAACCTGACCCTGCCCATCGAGCCACAGCAGTTCAGGTAGCAGAGCGGCTTGACCAACAACAACCGGAGGTGATGAAGATGAAACAGCTTGCTCTGGGCCTGATCGCGGCAGGGGGAATCGGCTTGCTTGGCTCCCTGGCCTGGCAGCACCAGTCCGGGCCGGCGACTCTCGGACTCGACGAGCGCCGCGCCAAGTCGAGCGGGGGGGCCCTCTCTCGGCCCGAGCGGGTGGGCGCCCAACTCGCTCGGCAGTTGGGCGGGGACGGGACGGCCCCGCCCCATTCCTCTGGCCCGGCCAGCCCGTCGGTCAGCAGTCAAGCGGGTCGTTCGGCGCCTGCGGAGCAATGCGCACCCGGTGTCACCTCGTCCCCGGCAGCCCCTGACTTGCCTCGCCTCCAGCGCCTCTTTTCCCGGATCGACCTGCGGGACAAGCAGGCGCTGCTGATGACGGCGGCGCAGAAAGAGACCATGTTCAAGATCTATCTGGCGCTGAAGAAGCACCCCGCGGTTGCCGGCCTGCTCGCCGAGCTCGTCGTGCACAATCAACTCTCTCCCAGGACCGCGCAGCTGGCCGTGTCACTGCTCGGCCAGGTCCCGGGGAGCTCCTCGCGGGCCGCACTGATGCGGATCATCGAGCAGACGGATCGGCAACCCGGACTGCAGCGGGCGGCAATCCACAGCCTGGGGTCCTATCCCTCGGCCGACCCGCAGGCCGAGACCTACCTGCGAAAACTGATCCGCGATCCGAACCTGGCGGCCGCGGCGTACAAGGCGCTGGGTCAGCTCGCACACCGTCTGCCGGACAAGCGATCCGCGCGCGCCGGACGACTTGCACGCCTGCTGCTGGGCGCCTGGCAAGAGGCGCCGACTGCCGCCAGGAGGCGGGAGCGTCTGCGAGCCATCGGCAAGGCGGGATTGCCCCAGCACCTGGGGTTGATCGAGCAGCTGATCGCCGACGACAGCTGGCTGGAGCGTGCGACCGCTGTGGCCGCAACCCATCGCATGCCCGGTAAACGGGTCGACCGGCTTCTGCGCAGAAGGCTGCTCGAGGACCCGGCGGTCGGCGTGCGTCAGGCTGCGATGACGGCCCTGGCCGGGAGGCCGGCCGGCATTCCGACTCTTCTCCGGTCGCTCGAGGGGCAGCCCGCGCCGCTGCTGTCACTGGCTCGCAAGATGCTCATCCGCCAGCTGCGCCGAAACCCGACCAACAGACAGCTGCTCGTGCGCCACCGCGCGACATCGCCGGCCGCCCGCAAGCTGGTCGACCAGGTGCTGCGTGAGAGTCGTCAGGTCGGGCAAGCTCCTCCCGGGTAGCGTGTCGCCGCGGGTCCCAGTCCTGCGTTGCCAGTCAGCCTCCGGGCGGCGAGCCCGGCTCCCGCCCCGCGTCATGCATCCGTCGCGTCGCTGCGCGCGCGCTGCCGAGCGAGCACGGAGAGACCGTAGAGCACCGACAGGCTGAAGATCAGCAGCAGCCAGGTCCAGGTGGGTCGGTGGAAGGTGAACCGGATCTTGTGGTATCCCGGCGGCACCTCCAGGGCCATGAAGTCGGGGGCCACGCGCAGGATGGTCGCCGGCTTGTCGTCGATCGTGGCTCGCCAGCCGGGGTGGTGTGTCACGCGCAGCAGGAAGGCGGTCGGGTCGCTGCTCGTTGCCTCGACCGTCGCGCGGTACTCGGAGGGGCCGACCGACTCCTCGACCACCCGGCCGGCGGCCTGGCGGCTGATGGGGGCCCGCGGTCCGAGCACCGGGTGGGCCGGGTCTTTCCGCTCCAGCCAGCGCTCGATCGCCGCGACGCGCAGTGTCCGCTCGCGCGGCAGCGTCCCGCTCAGGGCCACCGCGTCGAAGTACCCCCGGGCAGGCCACTCCAGCACGACGATGTGCTCGGTCGAGAACACTTCCTGCCCGGGAAATTGCTGGGCTCGGGAGCGAGGTGTGACCAGATAGCGGATGTTGAACAGCGCGGCCCGATCGGACATCCGCGGATGGCTGGTGTAGAGGTAGCGGTAGTTGGGGCTCGACTGCAGCCCCGCCCCGCCGTAGGCGATTGCCGCGGGGAGCGGTGTGTGAGCCGCCACGGTGGTGCACCAGGCGTGCTGCCGCTTGGGCGAGATCACCCGTCCCGGCGCTGCCGTTCGCAGGAACTCGATCACCTGCTGCAGCTCGGCACGATACATCCCCGGCTTGTGATCCACCGTGCGGATTCGCTGCCCCATCTGTCGGTGGCTGCCGATCAGCAGCAGCAGGACGCAGCCGGCCAGCAGCAGCCGGACCACACGGTTCGGGGTCGCCGTGGCCAGGCGTACGAAGGTCGCACCGGCGAGGACCGCCAGCGCGAACTGCAGCAGTGCAATAAAGCGCACGAACGGCAGCAGGTTGTCGTGCACCTGGCCCAGCACCAGCCCCCCTCCCACCAGGAAGAAGAGCAGCGTCGCCTGCAGCGCAAACCAGACCCCGGGGCCCCCATCGCGTGCGCGACGCAGGTGCAGCAGCAGTCCGGTCAACGCGAACAGGCTCAGCACCGGCGGGCGTCCGGCATCCAGCAGCAGCCCGCCGACCAGCCAGAGCACCAGCTCGCGGGGCGACAGCCCGAGTTCTTCATCTTTGCGAAAAGGAAAGCCGCCGAATCCGTCATAGTGGATCAGGATCGGCAGCCACAAGAAAGCGGAGGCGGCAAGCACCAGCCCCAGCAGCAAGAGCGCACGCGAGATACCGGCCCGGACGCCGCCGCGCCACCAACCGAGACAGCTCAGGGGCAGGGCCAGGGCGAATCCGAGGAAGGGATGGCACAGCCCGGTCAGCGTTGCGTAGAACACCGCGCGGGCCAGACCGTCGCCCCGGGTCAGGTAGCGAGCCGCCCAGCCCAGCGCCAGCGGGTAGAACAGCATCGCCCAGGCCTGAGGGTACAGCCCGGAGCCGAACAGGCCTTCCACACCGAGAGCCCAGCGATTGACCGAGCAGACGCAGCTCAGCGCCACCGCCCCGCCCAGCGCCTCGCCGGAGCTCATCCCCATGGCCCGCAGGCCGAACCAGCAGCTGACTGGGAGGAGGATCAGTGGCAGCACGAGAGCGATCTTGAACGCGGTCAACAGCGAGAGCGCCCCGCCGGTCAGCAGGGCCAGCGATGACGGGACCAGCTGAGGCAGTACGGGGTAGTAATAGCCGCTGGCGAAGCCCATGTTGGCGCTGGGGCTCCAGAGGTTCAGATCTCGCTGCCCGAGACTTCGCAGGAGGTCACTCGACTCGGACAGGTGAATCGTGCAGTCGCCTCCGGTCGGTTCGAACTCGGAGAGGAACACCGGCGACAACCAAGCCAGCAAGAGCAGCACGAACCCGGCCAGCACCCCACGTTGCGCACGCTCGCTCATCGGACCTGCGCGGCCGGTGAGCGCTGGCTCAGGGCGGGGTTCCCGGCCCCTGCCTGGGGGGCGGCAGCGTTGGCATCTCGTTCTCCGAGCGGCCGGCCGAACCGGTTCATTGGCGCACTATAGCAGAATGCCCCGCCGGGACACGGGGAGTGGCTCTGGTGCCTCGCCGGTCCGGCGCTCGATAGCAGGGATCTTGCCAGTCCCATTCCGGCGGCTTAGCCCCTGCTGCGGGGGAGTAAAGAAACTAGGCAATGTAAGGAGAGTTCACACCCCGCAGGCCTGGCTTGCAGAGCAGAAGACCATTTAGAAACAGGGCTTGCGTCGTTTCCTTGCGCCGGCACGGGAGTTGCACTTCTTCGGGTGCCGGCACGGTGATCCGTGACGAAGCGATTTGGATAAAAGCATATTCATTAATGATGAGGCCCGCAAGATGATCACTCGAAACCGTAAGCTGACACTCCACTCGCAGACCCTGCGAAACCTCTCCCGCCGACAGATGCAACAGGTCGAAGGGGCGGTGATGTACACCGGCTGTGATTCCGCATGTACACAGTGCCCCGGCGGTGGCCTGCTGGCCAAGCTGGCCCAGAGGTTGACCGGCGGCCGCGAAAGGCACTAGGCGCCATCCCTTTCCGGTCCCTCGCTGGTGGTGCCCGATAGGCAGCACCGGCTAACGATAGTGTCCGAAATTCGTCAGAGGAGATATTCAAGATGATTGCGATCGAAACGAACGAGATGATGGGAATCGAGGGCGGTGGGTTTCTGCGAGACAAGCTCTCCGAGCTCGGCGACTGGATCTACGACCAGCTGTCCGAGGAGGACAAGAAGGCGGTGGACAAGGCCAAGAAGCTGATCGACGATCCGATCACCACGATCCGCGAGGAGATCATCCCCGGATAACAGCTGCGCGTGCGCGCGGGGGAAAGCGGTCCTCGGCGTCAGTGTGTTCGACGGTCAGGCTTGGCCGCGTGGTGCGGGCTCACAGCACTGTCGGCAGCACCGGCCAACGATGGTGTCCGAAATTTGTCAGAGGAGATATTCAAGATGATTACGATCGAAACGAACGAGATGATGGGAATCGAGGGCGGAGGCCTTCTGGGAGCGGTGGCGGTTGGAGTGGTCTTGGGGACAGCCGCGGCTTACGCGCTCTTCGAGGATGAGATCGACGAGACACTCTCGGCCGGGTGGGAGACCGTCAAGGACGGTGCGCGCAAGGGCCTCGGTCTGGGCGTGACCTACGAGGGTGACGCAAACGTGGATCCGACCAAGCTATACTGAGCGACGGTCCAAGCGCCGAGGTGCGTGGGCAAGGCCGACCCGAGTGGGGTCGGCCCGGCCTCCCCCGGCGGAAGGAGGAGTCGATGAGGCGTCGGAAAATTGCGATCTTTCTCGGAATGCTGCTCGCCGGCGGCGGGCTGGGCCTGGCGCAGGAGGCCCGTCAGCCGAAGATCAACAACGTCACCGCAGCGGTGGGCGTCGAGGGCGCGCCGCTCTGGCTGTTCGCCGTGGCGGATGGCTCCAAGAGCACGGTGGCGGTCTCGGCCGAGCGGAGCCAAGAGATCCTGATCGGTCGGCTCCCGCTCGCGCGCCCGTCCAGTCGGGTCAGGTGGAAGGTGGTGGCCGGCCGCAAGGACACCGGAGGCGTCGGGATCGCCGACCACTGGCACATCTTCGCCCATGACTCGCACTGGATCTCCTTTTCCACCGCGCGGGCCAACCAGAGCTACCTGCTCAAGCTGGACCGCAGCTTCGTGCGGCAGGGGCTGTGGACCGTCGCCCGCGGGGAGCGGCGGATGCCGACCAACGATCACTTTCTGGTCGCCGAGAAGGACGGCGTGGCGGTGGGCCACTTCTTGCCAGGGTACGGGACCCGGCTGTTCCGGTTCGATCGGCGCGGGCGGCTGCGGGCCAAGATCGACCTCGGGGGAGGCCGGTACCGGCACGGCAACGGCTCGTCGGCCCATCGCTCCGCCGGGGGCCATCTGTTGCTGGCCTCCGAGCACCTCAACATGGTCGCGCAGGGGAGCGTGCTGTGGATCGAGGCGGACAGCCAGTGGGCGCTGAAGAGCGTCAAGACGCTGCTCGAGGAGAAGCGGGCTCACATCGCGATGCCCAGCGGGGTGCGACTGAACAGCGGATACTGGATCATCCACGCCAGGGTCTGCAGCGGCGCCTATCCTCGGGGGGTGCGTCCCCCTCCCGCGCCGCCGCGCAGTGACGGGCGGATGGCGCCCGACGACGGCGCGATCGTGCGGTATCTCATCTCGCCCAAGGGAGCGGTCGTCTCCCGCCGGGTGCTGGTCGACAAGGGGGGAAACCGGCCCCACACCGCGCTGGTGGGCAACCGGCTGATCACGACCTGGGATGGGCGCGGGGGGGCGAAGATCCGCATCGACAAGGTCGTCGACTGAGGCGCATCCGGCAGGATCTGGGCAGGATCCCGCCAGCGACGGTGTACCAGCCGTCCCCAGCGGGCCTGTCACAATTCAGAGATGTCATGCTGCTGGCGTTTTTCTGGCAGAACGGGTGCTCAAATATTGGCTAAGGTTTGTTGATAGCGTTCTCGACGCCCTTCCAAACCGCACCAACAAACCCGGCAGCTGCCGCACCAATAGCGGCTCCCGGGAGAGTCCCCGTCTTGGCGCCCCAGACCACACCAACGGCCGCCCCCCCAGGTCCCCCCACCGCGGCGCCTGAGATGAATTGTCCAACCTCCTCCGCGGCCTCCTTTATTCCGCCCCAAACCCTACTCCAAAAACCACCGCCACCCTGGATCTGCCCCATCTCGCTCGGGCCCAACCGGTGGGGGTTGTTCGACGTGACGGGCAACGTCAGCGAGTGGTGCCGGGATCGGCACGTCTCCTATGCGCGCCCCACGCGCTGGGGCGATGGCTTGCGCGACGACCCAGCGGCTCGCTATCGCGTCGCCCGAGGCGGCTGCTACCTGCACTGGGCAGCCAAGGCGCGGATCGCACTCCGCGAGCATTTCACGCCGAACTTCACCAGCGCCGGGCTCGGCCTGCGTCCCGCGCTGGGCACTACGAAGTAAGTCAGCAGACCGGTCGAGGCAAGGCCCCCATCTTCCCCGAGGCCGCAGGTCGTCGATCGCGGCTCAGTGCCCTACGATCCGGAGAACCTCCGAGACGTGCGTCAGGCCTTCCGCTGCGCGGCGAATGCCGTCGGCCGCCAGGGTGGTCATGCCCTCGTCGACAGCGATCCGACGCAGTGTGTCCTCTGGTTCACCGCGGCCCAGCGCCGCCGCCAGCCGGGGCGTCATCTGCAGCGCCTCGACCATCACGTCGCGCCCGCGATACCCGGTATTGGCGCAGCTGCCGCAGCCGACCGGTGCGCGGAACTCCCTGGGTAGTTCGCTCCAGTCCAGTCCGCCGTGGTTGGCCAGCTGCCGGGCCTTGTCGAGCAGCTCGCCCTTCGGCTCGGCGGGCTCGCTGCAGTCGGGGCACAGCTGGCGCACCAGGCGCTGCGCGACGACGAGCTTGACCGTGTCGCAGAGGATGTAGGGAGACGCCCCTAGCTCGACCATCCGACCCAGCGCGCGCACCGCGTCCTTGGTGTGCATCGTGGTCATCATCTTGTGTCCGGTCAATGCGGCCTCGCAGGCGACCAGCAGGGCGTCATCGGTGCGGATCTCACCCAGCATCAAGACATCGGGATCGGAGCGTAGCGAGGCGCGCAGCAACCTCTCGAACGTGAGCCCTTCCTTGTATTGCACCTGCAGCTGCACCATCCCCGGCAGCAGGTACTCCACCGGGTTCTCGATCGTGATCACCTTTTGCTCTTGCTTGGCCAGGTAGCGCAGACAGCCGTACAGCAGCGTGGTCTTGCCGCAGCCGGTGGGCCCGGTGACCACGACCATGCCCGCCGGAGCCTGGCTGCGCAGCTGCTGGCCCATGGGGCGATCGCTACGATCGCCGCGACCCGCCCCTCCTGGTACTTGTCGGGGCAGCAGGATTTCACCGATCACCCGAGCATCCAGGGGATGGGGTACGGCTTGGTCAAGAACCTGGTCGGCGGAGGCTCGGTCGGGTCGGCGCTCTCTCGGGTCAAGGCCCAGATGGACATCACCGGACCCTCCTGGCTGTCCAATCTGCTGGTCTTCAATCAGTATGGCTGTCCTGAGGTGGAGTGGCGGGTCGAGTAATGCTGCAAGAGGTTGCGTCGATCACCGCCGCGCCGTGGAGGGGAGGGCCGGGAGTTCTCCGGTCAATCCGTCAGGTGATCGGCGGTGTCGACAGCAGTCGCTGATACAGAACGGCCTGGGAGAGGGCATCGGCCAGGGCGTTGTGTGGGCCCAGGTGGGTGCGCATGCCCAGGGTCTCACGCAGCGCGGTCTGCCCACTCATTGCGTCGCCGTCGGCGCGGAACACCCCGCGCGCAATGTTCTTGGTGCAGGCCGGAAACGGGTCGAACGGGTCGGCGACCTCGTAACGGACGAAGTGAGCCGCCAGGTGGGCCCAGTCGAACGAGGCGTTGTGGCTGACCAGCCGGTGAGGCGCGGGCCCCGTCGATGCGACCCAGGCGACGAAGGCCTGCAGCGCGGCCACAGGATGCGTGCGGGTGGCCAGGCGCTCGCGGCTCAGGCCATGAAACTGCTCTGACTCCACGTTCCAGGGTGCCCAGCGCGGCGGCTGCAGTTCGCAGTAGAACAAATGGGGCTCGGAGAACGATCCGGTCATCTCACCCGCCCGCTCGACGGTGTCGGCCAGGCGGTCCCACTCGGCTTCCCAGTCGTGCGTGGCGAGGCAGGCACCGATCGAGATGATGGGCGAAGCGCCCAGGTCGGTGCCGCCGGTCTCGAGATCAACCGAGATGCAGGTGGGTGTCGGTCTGTCGTTCATTCCCCCAGCATCCTCCCGGTGGCGCAGACTGCAAGAGGAGAATCTGGGAGCAGCGGCGGTTGGCCCCAGTTGACGAGTGGATTTTGGGTCGCTAACCTGAAGGCTGTGGAGCAACAGACCAGCATGCAGGGGGGCCCGGGCCCGTTTCCCGATACCTGCTGGAGCTTGATCCAGCGTTGTCAGTCGGTCGAGCCGGTCCGCGGCGAGTTCGATCAGCTGATCCGGCGTTACTGGCCACCGGTCTACTACTTCGTCAGTCGCAACTGGACGCGCAATCGCGAGGAGGCCAAGGATCTGACCCAGGCCTTCTTCCTGACCTTTATCGAGAAGGACTACCTCGAAGGAGTGGCTGCCGAGAAGGGCCGTTTCCGCAGCTTCGTCTGCGCCGCCCTGCGCAATTTTCTCTCCAAGCAGAAGCGCGCCGCGGGGGCCGCCAAGCGGCGGCCCCCGGGAGGCATTGCCTCCACTGGATGCGCTCGCGGGGGAGCAGTTCAACTGGGAGGTGCCGGATCCCACCCAGCGCGACCCGGTCGAGCAGTTCAACGAGGACTGGCGGGGTGTGGTCCTGCGGGCCGCTGTCGAGCGGTTGCGGAGAACTGCGGCGCTGGCCGGCAGGGTGTCGCTGTTCGAGGCCTGGATCGACTACGACCTGGAGCCCCATGGCGAGGGCTCCGGTGAGCGACCGACGCATGCGGCGCTGAGTGCGAAATATGGCCTGACACTAAACCAGGTGCGTAACGGTCTGGCCTGGGTCCGTCCCCGCTTCATCGAGGCCTTGCGATCCGAGTTGACCGACCTGGTGGCCTCTGAAGAAGACCTTCGCAATGAAGCGCGCGAGTTGTTCGGCCTTGAGTTTTGAGCCGAGCGTGGCGATGGGTGCAGTCTGATTAGCCAGCGCGAGTCCCCCAAGACGGAAGACCCGACCTACGAATCGGTGCTAAAGATCTGTCGCCGAGTCTGGGATCCAGGCCAAGAGGGGGCGAGGGCGGGGGGTGATCATCCGGCAGGACCTGTTCTTCAGCTGGGGGTGGATGGGCGTTCCACGATAAGCCACAAGGAGACCCAGCGGGGCGAGCGCCCCTTCCGGCAGGAGCGCCTATCGCCCCAGCGGATCGGTCGCTTCGAGATCGTCCGCGAGATCGACCGGGGTGGCGTGGGAGTGGTGTACGAGGCACGTGACCCCGAGCTGGAGCGACGGCTGGCGCTCAAGGTGCTGCGTCTTGAGGGTGAGGAAATCGAGGCGCGCTTCAGGCAAGAAGCCCGTCTCGCGGCCCGGCTTGTGCACCCCAATATCATTGCGATTCACGAGGTCGGTCAGACGACAGACCCATCGAGCGGGGAGGTTATGCACTATGTCGCGATGGACCTGGTCGAGGGGAGCACGCTGTCCGCCGCCCTGCCAGGGTTGTCGCTGGACCAGCGCATCGAGCTGCTCAAGCAGGCTGCCCATGGAGTGGGACATGCCCATCGCAACCAGGTGGTCCATCGGGACATCAAGCCGGAGAACATTCTGGTCGATCTGCAAGGCCGGGTGGTGGTCACCGATTTCGGTCTGGCGCAGCAGGAGCAGCAGACCCACCGCTTGACCCAGACGGGTCAGCTGATGGGCACACCGTGCTACATGGCGCCGGAGCAGGTCTCGGGCAGTGGAATGACGGATGCGCGGACCGACGTCTGGGCTCTGGGCGTGATGCTCTACAGATTCCTCACTGACCGATTGCCGTTTACGGGTCAGCTGCCCGGTGAGGTTTTTGCGAAGATCCTGGTCGCAGAGCCGCCCTCCCCCAAAGGATGGCGGCCGGAAGTGCCCGAACAACTCTCGCTGGTCTGCCTGAAGGCGATGGATAAAGTGCCCGAACGGCGCTACGCCGACGCCAGCGCCGTCGCGGATGAGCTGAGCCGTTGGCAGCAGGGGGAGCCAGTGGCCGCCCGTCCGCCGAGCCGGCTGTACCGGGTTTTGCGTTGGGTCAGGCGCCATCCGGCGATCAGCTCGGCATGTGCGGTCAGCCTGCTGGTGGTTCTGCTGCTGGTCGGCCTGTGGGTCTACCGATCGTCGCGGGCTACCAGGGAGGCTCGGCTGCGGATTGCGGCCCTGGAGCAGCAGCTGAGGCCGCTCGAGCAAAAGCGGGAGGAGTATCAGCGCCTGACATTACGACAACCCAACGGCGAGTTGAATCACGATGCGCTGCGGCGCTATCTGGCTCACCAGGAAGCCCTCCTAGAGGTGCTTGACGACCTGTCGGTGGTTGCGGCGTCCCCTCGAGCGGCGGATCGGGCCGAGCGTGCATCGCTTGACCGCCGCCGGCGGGAGCTGCTGCAACAAACCTGGAAGCGTTTGTTGCAGCTGGACCGCTACGAGCTGGCCGCCAGCTGGGTTCGCCGGACGCGCCAGAGTGGTCTACTCGCCGAGGCAGTCATGGACGCGGCGCTGCGCCGGATCGACGATCGCCGCGAGCTGCTGGGGCGGCAAGGAGTGGCGCGGGCGCGGGCCCTGATGCTGGAGGCGGTTGGTACGGCTCCGGTGGGCGCCAGCTGGTTCAGGCTCGCAGTCAATGAGTTGTTGCGATTCAACACGCCCGCGCTGGTTCGCTACCTGATGCGCCCCGAGCATCTGGAGAGCTCAACCTCCTGGCAGCGCTGGCTGGCCATCACGGTTCTCGGTCGACTGGGCGATACCAAGACGTGCGACAAGCCCGGAGGTCGGGACGCGGTGGAACTGCTCTGCGCCCTGCTGAAAAAGACCGACCCCATGAAGGATCGCGACACCGCGCTTTGGCTGATCGAGGCGCTGGGGCTGCTGCGGGACGGGCGGGCCAAACTGCCGGTGTTCGAGGTCCGGCGGCGCGCTGGCTCGACCAGCGCCTTCAAGTTTCAAACCACCCCCGCGTTTCGGAGCATTCCCGAGCCGACCGGGATCAGCCGCCTGAAGCTGCTGGCCTACCGCGCCCAGATGTTGCTTGGCGATAGTCAGCCGGCCAAGGCGCTGGCGATCTGCAACGAGCTGCTGTAGCTCGAGCCGGAGAACTGGCGCAACGAGCTGCTTCGCGTCAGGGCCTACCAACAGCTGGGGTCGTTGAGCCAGGCAGAGGCCGCCTGCAACTCGATGATCGAGAGGCTGGGGCGCAAGGACCGAGCAGCCAGGGAGCGCATCCAGCTGCAGCGAGGACGGGTTCGCTATCTTCGGTGGACTCTGGAGAAGGCTCTGGCGGATGCGCGCGCGGTTAGTCGCCAGCGACGCCGGCGGGACCAGCCGCGGATGCTCGAGGCCGAGATTCTGCTCGCCATGGGCAGGCTGGAGGATCTGCGGGACAAGCTCGAAGGCTGGATGGCCGACCCGATCGATGGTGGGCCCAGTGGTTACTGGGGCGCTGTTGGTTGCAGCTCGGAGAGACGACGCGCGCAGGCGCGGCATTCGACGAGCTTCTTGCGCGAGATCCCCGCAGTCACCTGGCCTACTGTGGGCGAGCCCTGGTGCTCTTGCAGCGTGGAAAACTGCAAGATGCGCTGCGCCAGGTGGATCACGCACTGACGCTGAATCCCGCCTTCCTCTGGAGCCATTTGACCCGAGGGCGGATCCTGGGGCGCTGGAGTCTGACCCGCGTCGAGCGCTGGAGGAGATGGACATTGCACAGCAGCTCTCTCCGCTCACGCCAGAGGCTTCGCTGCATCGAGCGAAGTTGCTGGCAGTCAAGGATCCACAGAAAGGGCTGGACGCGCTAGCCAAGGGATTGGCGCGGGCACCCAGCTGGTGGCCGCTGCTCTGGGAGAAAGGGCGCTTGCTGGGCCGGCTGAAGCGTGTCGCGCAGGCTCGCGAGGTGTTCGAGCGTGCTCTGGCCGGGGCGCCGAAATGCAAGCGGGCGCAGATCCAGCTCGAAATAATGAGCCTGAAGAAGTGAGCGGGTGCAGAGTAAGGCCAGCAGGAACAAAGGTTTGCGCTGGTAGTGTGCCGCGTTTTCGGTGGGATTGGCGAAAAAGCAACCCTGCCGTTGAGCAACTGGCCCCCTCGGGTGGTCTTCTACTGCTGGCGGGTTCCCATCGGAGGAGAAGAAGCGTGTCTCAGAGAACACTAGTCACAGTCCTGTGTTTCATGGCCCTCGGCTGGAGCGAGCAGCCCCTGGTTGCCGAAGAGCCCCTGCCCCGGCAGATGGTCAAGCGTGACCTGAACGGAGATGGGAAGCTGCAAGCCCAGGAGATCCCGGCCAAGAAGCGCCAGGATCTGCTCTCACGCTACGACAAGAACAACGATGGTGCGCTCGATGGGCGGGAGCTAAAAGCATTCGCTCACGATCGGCGGGCCAGCGGGAAAAAAAGACCCAAGGAGCAGGCCCCCTCCAGCGCCGCGGTGCGTGTGATTCGTGACATCTCGTATGCCCCACATCCCAAGGAACAGGGGATGCTAGATCTCTACATCCCTCGGGGGCATCGTGATCTGCCCGTTCTACTGTGGATTCACGGGGGCGGGCTGACCTCCGGCAACAAGGAGAAGATGGCTCCGTCGAGCCAGCGATTTAGCCTGAATGGCTTTCTGGTTGTCGCGATCAACTACCGGCTGACCCCCGGGGCCAAACACCCGGACCACATCCGGGACGTGGCCCGGTCGGTGCGCTGGATCGTCGACAACATCAAACGCTACGGCGGGGATCCTAAGCGACTGTACGTCAGTGGCGGGTCTGCGGGGGGCTACCTGACTGCGCTGCTGACCCAGGACAAAACCTATCTGGAAGAGCAGAAACTCACGACCAAGGTGATTCGGGCCGCCATTCCAATCACCGGCTTGATGGATGTGAGCCAGACCGGCGCCCGCCGGATGGGACATGTCTGGGACAACTCCCCCGAGACGATCCGCCAGGCATCGCCGGTGGCTCATGTGCGACCGGATGCGCCGCCGATGCTGTTCATGTGGGCCGATGGAGATACAGCGCAGCGCCGCGAGATGAACCGGCGGATCGTGCGTGAGCTGAAGAAGGTCGGCCACCCCAGGGTCGTGCAGCGGGAGTTGAAGGACCGGACGCACAACACGATTCTGTCGAACATGGCAAAAGCTGGGGATCCGACCCTGATGGCCATGCTCGAGTTCCTCAATAAACATGGTGCCCGTCAGGTGCCCATGGAGGGGGCTCAGGACTGAGGTGGAACGGCGATCGGGGTGGGGTTGCCGGGGAGTCGCCCCGCAAACCCTAGTCCCAGGCCACGCGGTCGCGAATCTCTCGGAACAAGATGGCCAGGACGCGTTCCCTCTCCTTGACGATCTCGGCAGTCACGTTCATTCCCAGGCCGACCAGGCCCTTGCGCCTGCCCCGCTCGAGGGTAAGCGTCTCGATGCCGATCGTCACACGGTAGACCGAGCCCAGCTTCTCGTCGGCGATCGCATCCGGCGAGATCCAGAGCAGTTTCCCCTTGGCCGTGCCGAAGTCCCGAAAGGGAAACGGTTCGATCTTCAACTTGACCGGGCCGCCGATCTTGCTGCGCAGCGCGCCGGCATCCCTGTTGTGAACGAGCGCTTCGACGACCAACACCACGCTTGTCGGTGCAATGGTGGCCAGCACGTCGCCGGGGCCGACCACTTCGGACTCGCTGGTCTTGGGAATCGAGGTGATCGTTCCGGCCCGGGGCGCATGAATCTGGTACTTGGCCAGCTGCTGCTGAAGGTCGCGGACCTCCAGTGCGGCCTTGTCCTGGTTTCCCTGGGCCGTCTTGAGCTGACTCTCATAGCTCTGTCGCTTTTCCTGGTGCTTGGTGTCGGTCACCCGGATCGCCGACTCGAGGTTGGCGATCTCCTGCTTCAGCTGTAGCCGGGTCGTCTTGTGCTTGGACTGGAGAGTCGTCTTTCCTCCTTCCTGTTGTTGTACGCTCAGTTCGGCCTGCCGGACCTCGGTGGTGCGGGTGCTGACGGAGATCCGCGCCTTCTTGACCTGGTCGTCCGCCCTCTCGACTACCCGTTGCTGCTCCCGGACCTTGGTCTTTTCCAGGATGCCTTGATCGGCCTGCTTTTTGAGCCGTTGATATTCTTCGTTGGCGTTTCTCAGGTCACGCTGGGCGCTCTTCAGTTCGAGCTGGGCCCCTTGAAGCGTGTTCTTGGCCCCGATCAGCTTGCCTTTCTCGAAGGCGATCGTCTTCTCCAGGCCACTGAGTTCCCGCTGATGGTCTAGCAGCACCCGCTCCAGGTACCGCTGCTTCTGCTTCAGTTGTTGCTTTTGTTGTCCGCGCTCGGCGTCCTGAGTCCGCTGGACGGTGGCCAGCTGCTTGCGCAGTTCCGTGATCTCGGTGTGGGCCTGTACGAGCTG
>PVBE012270096.1_pt1 | contig 14787 bp, 13 predicted proteins | sample 1631181 | NCBI WGS metagenome assembly PVBE01 (sample SAMN08397723, study PRJNA350692) | Marine metagenome, whole genome shotgun sequencing project. | isolation source: water | place: Pacific Ocean | collected 2012-04
ATCTGGCCAGTCTACATCAACGATGATTGATCCATTTCCTGAAAGTGATGTTGGCCAATCCATTGTCAAAAACTTCCAATCTCCTGATTCTGCCCTCCACCCCCATCTCTGTGCACCTTGCATCCATGTTTCATCGTATAGTGTCTGATTGCTAACATTTCCATCGATGTAATTGGGTGTGATTGTAAATGGCCCATTGAAACCAACATTGGTAATGACTGGCCATGACCAATCTCGAGTCGTGTTGTTTGTTGTAGCATGAATGCGGAGACCATGTTGTTTGAGGCCACCCTGAGCATCCAATGGGACATCGATTGTCACATTGACCTGAGATGTCGAGTTGGGTGAAATTGTCAAATTATTGGGGGCTGAAATCCATGAGTCGTTTGCTGGACCAAAGGCCGTCCAATCAAATTCAATGTGAAGTGGGTCCTTATTGGGCTCTCTCACGAATTGTCGCCAAAGCGCAACGATGAGGCCGTCACCATCCCAATCATGGGGATTTCCAACTCGAGCTTCGACCTGTCCTGATTCATACACGTGCTCAGTAATCATTGCCAATTCATTTGATTCAGTCCACTCTCCATCATCGACGTAACTATCATTGTCAGAATCTGTCGTCCAATTGCCATCACCGTCGTCGTCGTTCCAAAGGTAGATTCGTAAATGGAGGCGATTTTCAGATTGAAGATTTTGATTCCCATCGAATCCTTCCCCCTCCATGACTGCGCGAGCACGTATTAGAGTCGCAGTCGGTGGCAATGAAAGATTCGCATCCCCATCGATATGGATTGGGAATGCCCAATCGGGGTGACTTTGGTGGCCATCCCAGGTTGTGTTGTTGCCGACATCTGTACTATTCCAAATCATGTGATGGCCTGCAACTGGCACGAGTTCCGAAGGTGTCAATGTGACATCCATTGGTAAATCACCTGTGTTTGAAAGTGACAATTGCATGGTCTGATTTTGGCCAGGTAAAATATAGTTAAGATTGGCATCTCGATGTGAACCTTCATTCTCTCCGGTCATCCACGATGCTGGGCTGACCAATAATGAACCTGGATCACCTTCAATCAATGCGACTGCTCGGCTGGCATTCATCCAGCCTGCACCTTGGACTAAGGGGTCATATCCTCTATCGTCTGAGGTCGACATTGTGAGGTCTCTGAAACTTTGAGAATCAGGCCAAGTTCCAGTCTTATTTTCCCATGCTTGGTAAATGATGGCAGCCAGTCCTGCCGCAATTGGAGTTGCTAATGACGTCCCTCCCCATGTTGTGTGGGCATTGTTCGCATTTGTCACTTCATTCAATGTTTTATCCCCGGTTGCAGACCACCCAACTGCAACGATATCAGGGTCTAGGCGACTGACAGAATTTGGTCCACGGTTTGACCATGATGCGGACTCACCCCATGTGGTGCCCTTGGAAGAAAATGCGCCAACTGAAATCACCCCATGCGCCCCACCAGGTGATGCGGTGGTCCCGTATCCGTGACCACCGTTTCCAACGGCAACGAAATAGGTAGTTTCAGGTGAATGAATTCGTGTTAACCAATCTAGATACAATGACCAGTAATCAGCCCCATCATCATGTGCAGCAGAATTCCCAAATGAGAACGAACCGATTTGTCCTTGGTCATGGGAAGTTGTTGCATTTCCATCGTAACCTTCTGAAATGAAACGGAATGAATCAAGCCATGAACCGCCAGCATAGAGATTTGAAACCGCAATCAAATCGGCACCAGGAGCCATTCCTAGCACTTTTCCATTGCTAACTACGCCCTGTGCCGAAACTGCTGATGCACAGAGTGTCCCATGATTCCCACCAGCTTCAGAAGCATCATTCAGCATGAGTAAAATCAAATCTCCTGCTCCCGCTACACGATTTTGATATCCGTTTCTCGCCGCGTACACATCACCATATGGGACACCATTTATCCCATCAGAAATCCACCAAAGTAAACCGGCACTCTGGTCCCACAAACCATCATCATTCGTATCCCGTCCGTATGTTGGATTTGTCTTGTTGATAGGAGATTCATCTCCAAATTCACCATCACGATCGATGTCAATAAACACGGTATCGTAAACCCCAGATACAGTGGTATCAACGACTAATATTACGACATCGCCCCCGGCCCTTTGAATAAGTTTAGAATCCGAATGTAGGCCAAAATGGTAGATTCCGGATTGAGACATGGGAATTCCAGATATATTCCATCCCTGATTGTCTAAAATGGAATTATTGTCAGAGTCAGTATCATTGTTCGTAGTTTCAACCCACCATGAATTATCAGCACTTGGATATGCCTGACCATCACGTTGCCATCGCACCAATGAAATGGGGTCATGCATAATCCCCCAACCATCGTATGGCGACGATGGGTCGTCTAGGATGGCTTGTGTCCCGTTGAGATCAGGATGGGCGAAGTCTATACCTGAATCCGCTACTGCAACTCGTACTCCTGAACCGTTGTATCCTCGCTCCCATGCATCTGTGGCCCCATGAATTTGACCACTCTTTACGGTGTTTGGCTCCCCTGGTAATGCACCAACTGGCTCTGGCCCGTTACTATCATCGTAAACAGCAAAAACACCCTCAACGCCAGCCAACTTCGGAACAAGGTGCCCTGGCATAGTGACTCTTCGATGCTCAATAATTCCAGTAGATTGTTCGACAGGTAGGAGATTACCAGTAGCTTGTTCGGGCAACAAATTATGTTCCATTTGCCACCGGTGTAACGTTTGTAAATCTCTGGTCAAAATCATGGGTTTTACAATTTCCTGCTGAGTCCAAAATTCAAGACTTGGGGAAAATGCAGTCGACGTCGGGATTCGAATTCCATCTACTGATGTCAAATTTTCCAACTGAGAAGCGTTAACTGGAGATGAATGTGGGTGTGTTTCAGCAGGTACGAGGAGTGGGGGGAAACTGCTCAAAATGAATAGTAATACCATACATATGGACATTTTGACGCGGCGCATAGCGCCGCGAGGGGGGGCATTGATGCTTGACCTTTCGCGTCCTTGCTCAAACGCACCGTTCAATAATCATGGGCTCACCCGCGGGGTTGGAGTCCCGTTGTGTAGCGGTCCATCATCTCTGGTTTTGGTCCAGGGGACGGAGGTTCGAATCCTCCCGGGACTACCACTCTTCTACTGCTTTCTTGAACTCAGTTAGGTCGAGATTCTGTGATTCATAAATTTCGGCTTGCAATGCCATATCTAATTTGTCCAAATATCTGACAAATTTTGATTCAGGAGTATCCTGTGCTTCATATTCTGCAAAAATTTCACTCGCATTAATCCCCATCAATTCAACCGCTTCTGATTCAAGGCGATGTTTTTCATCAGGAGAAATATTGTCATGTGGAGTGATATCTCCAACGACGACCTCGGCAACGTCATGTAGAATACATAATTCCAACACTCGTTGTAGATTGAGTTCATCAGGACATAATTGGGTTGCCAACATGGCCATCCCCCATGAGTGGGCTGCGACAGATTCTGGATTCTGTACACCGGCACGAATCCATCCTGCACGGATTACATCCTTCAATCCAAGAGCTTCAATGAGTGCCTGATTAGACGGCATTCTTATTCACCGATAGGATCTGAATTTTTGGATAAATCACGGGTGATATTCTTCTGATGGCTTTCCAAAGTACCACCGCCAATTTCGAGTAATTTTGCGTCACGCCAAAGACGTTCCACAACATATTCTCCAACGTAGCCATAGCCGCCCATTACCTGTATGGCTCGATCTGCAATATTTTTTGATGCCGTAGTTGCAAACAACTTGACTCCATCCGAATCTAGTCTTTGGCCACCCTTTTCTAGGGACATTCCTCTGCAGGTCTCATACAAATAGGACCGCATGGCCCTATACTCCGCCCATGATTCGCCAATGTGTCGTTGCATTTGTCCAAATTCTCGAATATGTTTTCCGAATGCCTCTCGTTCACCCGCATATCGATTCATGTCAGCTAGACACCTTCGTGAGATCCCTACCGCTTGCGCAGCCAGAGCGATACGCTCGATTTCCAAATTCCGCATCATATGTTTTGTCGAATTGCCGATATCACCGACTAAGTTTTCGGGAGGAACAATACAGTCTTCGAATACAAGCTCCGCAGTATTCGAGCCTCGCATTCCGAGCTTGTCCATGATTTTCTGTCCGCCTTTGTATCCAGACATACCCTTTTCGATAATGAATGTAGAAATTTCAGGGCGCCCCCTCTCATTTGTTCCCGTTCTTGCATACAGTAAAACGATGTCTGCTGGCGTCCCTTCATCATCGATTACACCATTGGTAATCCACATTTTTCGGCCATTTATACACCAATTTCCGTCATCCTGTAATGTTGCATTGGTTGTCATACTCAGTACATCTGTACCATAATCTGGTTCAGACATTGCCATGCAACCTATGAGTTCACCTGAACATAGCCCTGGTAGGAAACGTTGTTTTTGTTCAAATGAACAATTCAAAGCGAGATTGTTTACAGTCAATTGAGCATGGGCCAGATAAGCTAGGGAAAAACCAGGATCAGAAAAGGACAATTCCTCATTGACGATGGCTGCTGCAGTGGCATCCATTCCCGCACCTCCGAATTCTTCGGGGACAGTGATTCCAAGTAATCCATAATCTCCGAGTTGACGGAATAAATCCAGGTTGAATTTCTCGTCACGATCATGCTCCAAGGCCTGAGGTTCAACTTCCTCACGCGTAAAGTCACGAACCATCTCGCGAATCATCGCATGCTCCTCAGTGGGGTTGGCAATATCGAAGGTGCGCCAGTCGTCCATGTCCTCGCGACTTATGCATTGCACATCAAATTGCCTCAACGCATTAGATTTGACCTAGAGGTGCTCGTACCGGAATTCGAATCCGGGTCGATGGATTGAGAGTCCACCATGATGGGCCGCTACACCATACGAGCGTATGGCGGGCGATTGACAGCCCGTATATCAACAGAACGCCGCGAATATACAGTATTTCATTCAGTTTCACTATTCAGTGAATCTGAAAAACAGCCTACTGAGCGCCCAATATACTTTCATATTCATTTTCAGACACCTACTTTTCTTGATAGGCAGTCCCACGCTGGACGCTTTCATGCAAACAGAACAATTGCAACAGAACGAGGAGGTCTCATTTACCACTCTTGTGGCTACGCGAAGGCCTCGTAGCACGAAAGAAGGTGCACTGGTCCATTCCAGTGGCGACCATGAAAATGGATGTTGGAGGCCTCTTGCTCGTAACAATGTATGGCCCCATATCCACAGAAGAAGTTTAGAGGCGATATCATGAGTCGGACAAAGCGCCTTCGGGAAGAAGTACTCAAATTCCTCACAGAAAGAGGGAGGGCGAATACAGTAGAAGTTTTTGACCACTTGAATGAGCGATTCAGCTGGGGAGCTACCATGAATCAAGTAGGAAATATTCTAGCGAAAGATACACGATTTGAGAAAGTCGGGAATGTACGAGATTTCTTTCGTGGTGCCCGCTACAGCGTATGCATTTGGGCACTATCTGGTCGAAATCGCGGAGATTCAGGACCCTCGAAGGCCGTTGCGTAGGCATCAAGTGATGGCTGGATTACGCGAGTTGTATGGCCCACCCAGTTTGGCAACTGGTACGTGGTGGAAACGTCATTGTCGGCACATCAACAGTTACTGTTGGTGCCCTAATGGTAACTACTACGTTTACTGATGTTGAATTGGCTCTTGTGATTCTTCATTCAGTTTGTGTTGCAACATTTATGGCGTCGTGGAATACATTCAATGATATTCAAGATCACGAAAATGATTTGTTAAATCATCCTGAACGACCAATCCCTAGGGGTGCATTGACCCTAGTCCAGGCAAAATCAATTGGCCGTGGATCCTTCCTATTGTCGTTGATTTCCTTACTATCGTCTATGGGTGTTGCTGCACTCTATTCAGAAACCCTCGTTTCATGGTTGCCAAGCATTGGCATCTGGTTGGTTGCCGTACTACTAATGTTCCACTACGAAATCGTTTCACCAAGATCATTGATGCTTAAACACAAGGGACTTGCCGGGAATTTGGCAATCTCTTTGCTAGTTGGAATTGTCATCGTATTCGGTGCAGCTGCTGTTAATGGCATTATGACCCCACTCGTCTGGCTTGTAGCATTAGTCGCCATGCTTGTAAATTCTGCAAGAGAAATTGTCAAAGATATCGAAGATGAAACTGGTGATGTAGATCGGGAAACCCTCCCCAAAAAAATTGGTGCCGATGCAGCCAGGGGGATTGCACAATTGTTTGTTCTTGCTTCCTTAATTCCCATCGTAGCCCCATATGCTAGAGGGTTACTTCCAATGGAATTATTGATTGCTCAGACGCCAGCAATGTTCGTATTGGTTACAGTTAAACCTAAACTCTATAGAGGCGAGGACCATGGTGCACAAAGGAGTTTAAGACTAGCGATGATGCTGGGTCTTTTAGGATTCTTGGCCAGTGTACTAATTCCAATCTAATACAATTCGTTGTATGCATGGAATGCTGCAGGATTGCAAAGGAATGTGAGAATTGCCATTTGGGCCCACATTCTGTTTTCAGCCTGATCAAATACAATACTGTTTGAACTATCTATTACAGCATCAGTGACCTCCTCTCCACGGTGAGCGGGCAAACAATGCATGAATCCATAATCATCATTTGCATTTGATACAAGTTTTTCATTCACTTGGAATCCCTTGAATGCTTCCATTTTGTCTGTGAGATGTTCCTCGCCCATACTGATGAATACATCGGTGTAAATGATTGTTGCATCTTTGCAGGCTTCCACTGGGTCGTTAGTTTCAACCAATTTTGAACCAGTTTTCTTGGAAATTTTCCTAGCTTTATTTACAACTTCTTTGTCCGGTTCATATCCAGCAGGTATGGCCCAAATACAATCGATTCCGAGCATAGCACAAGCAAGCATCAAGTCATGTAGGACATTATTTCCGTCACCCACCCATGCAACACGTTCACCTTCAAGGGACGGGTTTCTCTCCATTATTGTCATTAAATCAGCCGCGGCTTGGCATGGATGGTGTTTATCTGACAATGCGTTGATGACAGGTACAGATGAGTTTTTGGAGAGTGTTTCTACCATGTCATGGCCAAAACATCGATAGGTTATACCATCAAGGAATCTTGAAAGGACGGCGCCAGTGTCAGCAATTGTTTCAGATTTACCCATTTGGATGTCCCCCTTGAGTAATGTAAGTGGTTGCCCACCTAATTTGTGAATCCCGACTTCAAAGGAAACACGTGTCCTAGTACTCGGTTTTTCATATATACAACCGATACTGAGTTCATCTAAGGGTTTGAAATCATAATCCTTTTCGGGGTCTTGTTTGAATTGAATTGCCCACTCCAAAATACTTCGAAAGTCATCCCCAAGATCATCAATTGACAAAAGGTGTTGGGTGTCACTCATTTAATTCCCTCAATTGCGTTCACCCTCAATATCTCCGGCGAAACCATCACGGGTGTCAGCCATCCCTCCGAATACATTTTGGGCAAATGAAAGAATGTCTGCCAATCCCTCTTCCTGTTCACTGGAGAGAGGAATTAACCCTGGTTGAATTTGTGCATTTTGCATCATCCGAAGTTGCCCAATTGCAAATTCGGTTCTCTGCCCACCAGCTTCTTCGAATAATGCGGCTTCAAGTTGATCCAAATCTTCTCCCCAACCAAGTACTCTCTCAAGATCTTCTGGAGTCAATAAATCTGCCTTAGAAAGGAAATTTGCAGTTGGTAGACCAAGTCTAAAGTGCACGATGTTGGAAAGTAGCATTTGAGAGACGAATCCAGATGGGGATTGGGAGAGCATCGGGTCGAAAAGGAAAATTAGTGCAGCCTGTCCTTGTCCGAGAACTTCAACCATATGTGAACTGGCCTCTCTGAAGGCAAACAATTCGACTTGTCCCGGAGTGTCAATGACAAGTAAATCTCCAGAAAGGCCCTCAAGTTCTTCTTGGATATCATATGATTGAGCAGCAACAAGGTCTGCTGCAAGAATTTGGGCACCGTTTGGTCCGAGGTCATATTCCTCCATGACTTCGTGTAGTGAAATCAAATCACGTACATCAAATTCAGGATCATAGTGAACCCTTTCGGCACCCGGATCTAAGTTAATTGTTAGACATTCAACTTCAAGGAAACGTGTCCATCTCTGGAATGCAGTTACCAGAGTACTCTTGCCTGCACCGGCAGTTCCAACTACAAATAGAACGGGGGGGGTGCTACTATCGCTAACGCTCACGATTAGCGGCCCACTGCTATGGTTCATCAACCCTCCGACACTCCAACGGTCCTATGGACCGGGCAATTTGCCACGCAACAATGGTTATACCTCATCCAACATCGTCCTAACGCTATCCCACACCTTGGGATGGAGGAATTGGAATGAGTAATGAAAATGATGAAGGAAACGTACCACCAGCCCCACCCGGCCTACCACCTGCACCACCAACACCCCCCGGAATGGATGCACCGCCGACACCACCGGGTATAGAACCACCAACTCCACCCATGCCTCCTGGATTAGAACCACCTACCCCACCTGAGGCACCTGAGGCACCACCCGCGCCACCTGGATTAGAGCCACCTGCTCCTCCTGATGCACCTCCCGCGCCACCTGGATTAGAGCCACCTGCTCCCCCTGAGGCACCACCCGCACCTCCTGGATTAGAGCCACCTGCTCCCCCCGAGGAGCCTGAAATGGACGAAGAGGAGGTACCTGAACTGGGCGACCCAATGGATCTCTTAGGTGACCTAGGTGTTTCATCTGACGATGCACCACCCGCACCCCCTGGTCTCGATATGATTGCACAACCTGAGCAAACAGGTGAGGAAGAGGCCCCACCGGCACCGCCCGGTCTAGATTTACTCGCTCCAGTTGAAGTGGCTGAAGAAGAAGCTCCACCTGCACCACCAAGTCTCGATTTACTTTCAGCCGCAGATGAGGAAACGACAGAAGAATCAGCAGAGGTCACTGGGGAATCTGAACCAAGTATGGCTGGAGGAAAAATTCGAAGTGCATCTGATGTAGATGCAATACCGGGTCACAAATTAATCGGAACACTATCGGAATCTGAAGAGGTTACCCTATCTCCTGAAGGGGAAATGGTAAAACAATCTGTCAAGGGTGTTTTGACATTGAAAAATCCAAGTGATAAGGATAGACTTTGGGACATTGATGTACTTCTTAATCATACATCACATTCAGACATTGGTTCGGATTTGCCATTCTCAGAACTAGAGGCTGGTTCCGAACAGAGTGTAGACTACAGTGTCGAAGGGCCTCGGATGCTTTGTGTACGAGAACGAATAGACACAAATCCATCTAGAAACCAAGAACGTAGCCTATCTGTCGAACGCAGTGGAGATGCTCAGGATATAGATCTAGAACTAGAAGTAGAAAATATGGGTTCCGTTCAATTAAATGACATTGTTCTTACTCGAATTTTCCCGATTGAAATACAAGTCAGTGATGGTGATGGCTATGAAAAGCAAGGAGACACGGTTACATGGTCAGTTGGCAGACTTTCTGCAGGTGAAAGTCGAACATTGTCAATCCCGACCGCAGTGACTGCAGAAGCTGTTGGTGCAATCGATGCCGGTCATGCTACAGCAACATACAGTGCTGATGCAACACTCTCTGGAATGAACTTCAACGAGGTAGATGCACATTGTCGCGGATTCTCATACATGGTAGTGGATGAAGATGAGAGGCCTGATAATTATCGCTGCCAAGCAGTTTTTGAGAACCGATCATCCTTTACTGTTGATTTGACTAAACTGACTGTGACCCAAACTGGAGCAGATGAGAATTTATTCGAAATTGAAGATGTTGAGGATGATGTATTACCTGATGGTCGTTGGGAAAGTGATGTCGAAGTTGTCCATTCAAGTGAAAAACCTACTTTCAGTCAAGAATTGCTCTATACTGTCCTCCCAAGAGTTAGTCAATCAACTGAAGGGAATGTCACCCTACAACCACTTACTATAGAGGTACTCGAATCTGCTGTTGAGAAATCCTATTCCATCGATGTATTACGCCATTACAGACAGACTGAATTAACTGCGACAATGGACATAGAAAATACTGGATCTGCCACCATCAATTTACTGCGAATCACAGATGACATCCCTGGAATTTTTGCTGCCCCTGATGCTGAGAATGTAAAGGCCAGTATTGATGGGAATGAACTCATTCGTGATCAATTTAGAATCGAACTCAAAGAAGGGATTTCACTTGAAGAGAACCGAACATCCCCTGATGGCCCAGGACACACCATGTTGATTACAATCGGAACCAAGGGGCCAATTGGGTTGGCGCCAGGTCACAAAATGTGCATTACATATCCATTGGTTGCCCCAGATCCAAGTCCAGCAAACGATGTTGTTGCTGCCCCTGCACGAATTGATTTCAGTTCAGAACGATTTGGCCCTGTTGCAACCCGTGGACTCAACATTGTCCCCGCAGTTAGAGTAACACACAGAAAGGTGAACTATGACTCTGGCAAGGAAGTATTCCCTGCTGGCGGCGCTGGACGTTATGAAGCGATGATTATGTTCAACAATCGTGCAGATTCTGCACTTGAGGATGTAGTCATTCACGATATTATCCCGGGAGCATTTGAGTTACTGGAATGGAAGGTGACATCATCTAATGGAGGCACAGTAAAGTGCAAAATGGATGAAGAAGCAACCACTGATGGGAAGAAAATGTCATGGAATATTGGAACTGTTTCTCGAGGGGAGCGGATTGAAGTTACCTACGAATTCAAGGGTGACCCTGAGGCTGGATTCAAGGTTAGTGATGCTCAAGAAATTCATGGAATTGATGTCGGTGCTGAAATCGAAGATGATGAAGCACCTGTTGCTGAACCAGAGACTGAAGAAGAAGTTGAAGAAGAGGCTCCTGAAGAAGAAGTTGAAGAAGAGGCTCCTGAAGAAGAAGTTGAAGATGAAGCTCCTGAAGAAGAAGTTGAAGAAGAGGCTGCCGACGATGGTGATGAGGAACAAGAAATGGATGCTGCTCTGGCAAAACTTACCGGTGGAGGGGCAGAAGAAGATGTTGATACTTCAGAAGCTCGATCCTGTGCCATCTGTAATGCAGAAGTTGCAGCAGGTTTGTCCCAGTGCCCTGTTTGTTCATTCACATTCTGATTAATCAATCGAAATCGAGTAAATCGTCAGGGATTTCAACATCCTTTCGTGATGCCCCAGTTTGTCCAGTTTGCCCCATCGCACTCATGTCAATTTGATGTTGTGATTCAATACCACCTAGCAATTCGGTGATTTCTTCACTGGGTGGAGCCGCCAAATCTGCGGCAGTAATCCCTGCCATTGCTTCTACTGAATCTGCCGCAAATGTTGCTGGTTTTAGGATGAGTTCACGACGTGAATGATCAGGTGAATAGTCTGCGCCTAACTCACCAGTTTCCAAAACATCAATTTCAGGCACGTGTAAACCAATAATTGGTGAGCATTCTACAAGGAAATCATGGAGGATTCGGCTTGAATTCCCCCCTTGGACAAATGCACTTCGTGCACGCTCCCAAGCCTCCTCCTTTCGCCCTCGAATCCAGATTGTACGACATAGGCCGGCAGTTGCGACATCGGTTGGAGCACCTACAGAAAGTGCCCTCCCCCAAAGTGATTCGGCCAATCTGGACTTGCTGAGTGATGTGGCTGTTTCTGCGGCACCAATCGCGGCATCTGCCCTTTGAGGATGGGCTTTGAGTACTGCCCTGTATACTTTCAATGCCTTTCTTTCATTGCCTAGACTACGAAGAATGCGGGCATGTCGCATTTTGAATTCGGGTTCCCGACGCCATTTTTTACATGCAATACGAAGAATTGATTCAGCTAAATGGAGGTCCCCTTCAATCTCGGCCGCATGTGCATCGCGGAGGGCCTGCTCGGGAGTGTCCACGGGTTCGCATACCCCCTGATGAGTTCAATTCTTCCCTTCAAAGTCTATTTTGTTCACAATTTCAACCCGAAGGGTTGATGGCGCGCCCTCAACGGCACAGTGTTGTGGCAGAAGAGATTCCAGAGCAACCAGAGATGCCACTAGGCCAATTGTTCATGCCTTTTGTGTTGCTAATTGGAATGTCTATTATCCTCATGAGTGAGGGGTTACGTGTATCTATGGCCGGGATTGCTGGGAGTGTCCTAGAGCCAGCACTCCCATTCCACGACCAATTTTTCGTCCCAACGGTATTGATTGTTGGTTCATCAATTATGATTGTAAACACCGTATTCCGATCTTTGTTCATGGATCCAATGAAGCAAGCACACCTCAATCACAGGAATAAGCAATTGAGGAAATTAATGACTGAGGCTAGACTTTCGCGAGATCACGTACAGTTGGAAAAAGTACAGAAAATGCAAATGCATCTAATGCCTGAAACTACAAAATTACAGATGTCGATGATGAAACCCATGATGTTCACCATGGTTTTCGTAATAGGGATTTTCAGTTGGATGTATGTAATGGTCGATGGCTTTCGTGTAGACCATGTTAGTTTACCATGGGACCCTCAGTGGAGTTTCTTTGGACGATTCCTCCTCTTCCCTTCATGGATAATTGCTTACATCACCCTGAGTGCTCCACTCGGACGAATTGTTGACCGCAACATCAAGTTACTACGTTATCGAAACCATCCTCTTGTCACTTCTGGTGAAAAATTGGAGGAACCATTGCTGGTCCTACTCAAAGAAAAGAAAACCAAGAAAAAAGGTAGTAGGAGAACACAGAGAAGTCAACGGAGACACCGTGGCACTGTTGAGGCAGATGACGAGGGAGGTGGTGAACTAGCGAAAGTTGTTGTGGGTTCACATCGTCAAGGTCGCATCCTAGATGGGATGTCATGCCGTTCATGTGGTGGCGATTCAGTCATTCGAACGGATTCGGGTCGGAATAGATGCCAAGTTTGCATGGATGAATGGAGGCGCTGATGTGGTTGCAAGGGTGACCATTAGTGGACATCCGGGGTCAGGCACCAGTACACTCGTGAATGGATTGTGTAATTCCATGGATTGGCAGAAACTAAACGGTGGCCAAATTTTTCGAGATATGGCTCAAGAACGTGGATTGACACTAGAAGAATTTGGGCAATATTGTATGGATGATGAATCAATTGATCAAGAACTGGATGAATTGCTTTCGAATACCATGCAATCAGATTCAAGTCCAGAGATTGTTGAAAGCCGCCTGGCAGGTTGGTGGGCCTACAAAAATAACCTACCTTGCCCAAGAGTCTGGATAGATGTTAGTGAACAAGTTCGTGCAGAACGTGTAGTCAATCGCGAGGGAGGTTCTGTAGATGATCGCTTGACGCAAATTCAGGAAAGAATGGACTATGATGGAATGCGTTACAATCGATATTATGGAATCGATATCAATTCTCAAGAACCATATACATGCATCATTGAATCAGATAATCTGGATCAAGATGAGGTTCTGAATTTGGTTTTACAGCATTTGGGGGATTATACATGATACACATTGACAATGAAGCAAAAACATCAGCAGCCCATGGTTGCAAACCACTACAGCGATCAATCGAAGAATTGCTAGAGGCTGGAATGATAGTCATCGACAAACCAACCGGACCCAATAGCCACCAGGTTTCCGCATGGGCACGAGATATTCTCGGTGTAGAAAAACTAGGCCACGGAGGGACACTTGACCCATTCGCAACTGGAGTTCTTGTACTTCTTTCAGGGCGTTCAATGCGTTTGACAAAGAAGGTGCTTAGCCACGATAAGACCTATGTTGGAATTTTGAGAGCACCCAGAGATTTTGATACTGACGCGCTTTCTCGTGCAATCACTCAACTTTCAGGGCAAGTATACAATGTACCTCCCGAAATTTCTGCAGTTAAAATTCAAGTCCGAAGTCGACGTATGCATACTCGATTAGTCGATGTAGATGGCAGAGACGCTGCAATAGAGGTCATATGCGAAGCTGGAACATACATACGGACATTTGCAAGAGATCTCGGGTTGTTACTAGGGCACCCTGTTGAGTTGAAGGAACTTAGACGTACACAATCAGGACGCTTCACAGAACCTCAATCAATTACTCTCCAAGACCTGAAAGATGCATTTTGGCTGTGGCGCGAGAAAGGTGATGAAATTGCTCTTCGACGAATTCTATCTCCCATTGAGGCATTGGTTAGTGAAATTCCTGAAATCATAGTCAAGGATGGAGCCGCCGGGGCAATTGCGCATGGCGCCCCGCTGATGCGACCTGGAATTGTATCCATCGCAGAGGAACTAGAAAGAGGCGATACTGTCAGATTAATGACAATGAAAGGAGAATTGGTGGCTATTGCATCAATGCTGACACGGAGTGAAATGATCACAGAAATGAATGAAGGCGAGGTCGCCCGCCCAGATTCAGTATTCCTACCATCCGAGACATATCCTCGTGCATGGAAGAAGAATACTTCCTGAAATAATCTATAGAATGATTATGCCTGTTCAAATTCCTCGAATATCCACGTCTCTGTTTCGAGACGAATCTTTAGTTTCGCCATGTGTATTACCACCCCTGTACCCACCCCCCGATTGGAGCACCAATCATTGTGGGAACAGCCCGTAGAAGCGACTACCCCGTATAATGATTCAGGCCGAAAAATGCATTATCAGCCCACATGGGGTTTTTTACACTCTAAAACCACTAGTCGATCTTACGAATTTGGTTGGGACCATACAGGAATACCAACAAAGTGAGCAATCCTAACA
>PVBE012458507.1_pt1 | contig 14786 bp, 11 predicted proteins | sample 1631181 | NCBI WGS metagenome assembly PVBE01 (sample SAMN08397723, study PRJNA350692) | Marine metagenome, whole genome shotgun sequencing project. | isolation source: water | place: Pacific Ocean | collected 2012-04
CAAATTTCCAATTTCCTTTATTATACTGGAGCCCGGCATCAAAGCCAAAACCCCATGCGCTTGCAAAATCTCCGGTTCGTCTATGAATTATTTTCATATTGGCACCATAATTCAGCCCTTTAATGGTAGATTTTCGTGAATAAGAGAATATAAAAGCATAATCAGCTGATGAAAAGGTTTTAATCCTATCATATCTTATATTTCCATCCTTATCTATCAGCTCAAGTGTATTCGGAATATCATCCACACCAAACCTTATTAGCGAAAAACCAATTGAATTTGAATCATTAATCTTCATTGAAGCACCTGCATAATCATATTTTGCTATACCAGCAAAATATTCTGCATGCATCAATCCGGTATCATATTTCTTATCAGATAAAACCAAACCCGCAGGATTCCAGTATCCAGAATTTACATCATTTATTCCTGCAACTACCGCCCCAGATAATGATAGAGACCTCGCTCCTATTCCGACGGATAAAAATTCATTACTATATTTTGCAGTCTGGGAATATATTTCCCCTACAGCAAAAAATATAAGTATTAACATTATTATCCCAAATCTTTTTACCAGCATAAACTTATATTAGTAAATTATTGTTTGTAAACTATCAACTACTATATTGCATGTAAAATTAATTGTTAATAAATTAAAAATCATAAAACTAATACATAATATTATTTAACAAACTATCTTTTTAAACATATTTTTATGTGTATTATTGTAAAAAAAACGTTTAATGATTGCATTAAAAAACTGGCTGAAACATTTACCGAATATTCTTACCAGTCTGAATTTGCTATGCGGGTGTTTTTCAATTGTTATAGCTTTTAATAATAATTTGATTACAGCTTCTTATTTTATTCTGGTAGCTGCTTTTTTTGATTTTGCTGATGGTTTTTCAGCAAGATTATTTAAAGCATATTCCGAGCTTGGAAAACAACTTGATTCCCTCGCAGATATTATAAGTTTCGGCTTAGCTCCAGCAATAATAGTTCATATTCTGCTTAAATCCCACCTTAATGTTCCTGAGAATATATTTAACTTAGCCATTCATGAAATAGTACAGATATTTTTACCCTTTCTGATAGTTGTTTTTTCTGCTTTACGACTTGCCAAATTTAATATTAGCACAAATCAATCTGAGCAATTTTTAGGACTCCCAACTCCTGCAAATGCATTATTTTTCATCTCTATTCCACTAATTATTGAATTTGAAAATCTGGAGTTTATAACAAATTTCATTAATAACAGAATATTTATCCTGACAGCTTTAGCTCTTAGTTGTTTTTTATTGGTCGCTAATTTTCCAATGTTTGGATTAAAGTTTAAAGATTTTAGTTTTAAAAATAATGTATACAGGTATTTGTTCGTAATAATATCTGTAATTCTGCTTGTCATTTTCAAGTTTTCAGGAATACCATTAATAATAATTATGTATGTCTTTTTATCAGCTATTAATAATTGGGTAATAAGAATATTTTAGTTTTTTAATTATTTCATTCCATCAAAATCTATAGTATTTCTTTAATCAAAATACAACTATTCACTATTTGAGATTAGCTAAAAGTGTTAATGACTGTTAATTATGAATTTAAGTATGATTTTTCTTATATTTTTGTACGGTGAAGAAGAATATTAAAATTGTAACTATTTTAATGAGCATTGCTCTTATCGGAATAATTGGCTTTCAGGCTTTCTGGATCAGGGACTCATACAGAAAAAATTTAGTTCGATTTGATAAGGATGTAAAAAGAGCCTTGGTATCTTCCATTAATATGGAAAAAACAATTAGGTATCTGGCAAGTAGACCAAATGTATACATAAAATATAATGGAAACTTACCTGTTTTTCTTGTTGATTCAACTGGAGTAATTGAAAATAAATCAAACCAGCAATCCTCTCAAGATAATTATGTTATCACTGGCGAATATTCAGCTGATGGTCTAGCATACTATAATAAAGATTCAACAAAAGTTACAATGGTTGAGAGTGTAAAAGAATGGTCGATAAAGGATAATTCAGGAGGAAAGATTTTCTTTGATCAAACTCAAACCATTGCAGAATTGCGTGTAGATATTGAGGGAGAAAGAGTTTATAATTATTTATACGAAAAAATAATTACACCTAATGCACCAATCTATTCACAGGTAAATTACAGTCATCTTGATTCTATATACCGTCAGGAACTTGACCGTCTGGATATAAATACCCCATTTGTGATGGGTAGCTGGAATACTCATTCTCAATCATTTGACTATATAAATAACGAGGAGGCTAACCTTAAATCATTGATAAAAGGATATTCTGTATACATAAACCCTGATGACTTTTTAAACAGTGAGGTTCTACTTACTAATTTCCCAGGGAAAACAGGCTTTATTGTTAAAAAGCTTGGAGGAACTTTATTTGCATCTCTATTAATGATACTTATTACTCTTGGCAGTTTTGGCTTTGCTCTTTATACCATATTTAATCAGAAACGCCTATCAGAAATAAAAAATGATTTTATCGGAAACATGACTCATGAACTCAAAACCCCAATATCAACTGTTTCACTTGCTATTGAAGCTTTACAAAATTTTGATGTTTTAAAAGATAAAAAAAGGACCAAGCAATATCTTGATATTTCAAACAATGAAAATGCACGGCTAGGAATGATGGTTGAAAAAGTATTAAAAATATCAGCTTTTGAGAAAAAAGAGATAAAACTTAGTTTTGAAAGCACAGACACTCATCATCTAATACAGCAAATCACTAAAAATGTTGAGGTGCAGATAAATAATAAGGGGGGACATTTATATCTTGATCTCAGTAGTGAAAACTTTTATATTGAAGCCGACCAGGTTCATCTTACAAATGTAATTTATAATTTAATTGACAATGCAATTAAGTATTCACCGGAAAAACCTGAAATAACAGTTTTTACGAAAGATCATGGTCATAATTTAATGATCGGTGTTCAGGACAGGGGAATTGGTATAGCAAGTCATCATCAGAAAAAGATATATGATAAGTTTTATAGGGTTCCAACAGGAAATGTACATAATATAAAAGGTTATGGGCTTGGTTTAAGTTATGTGGCAGATATAGTGAAAAAACATAATGGTGTGATAAAACTGGAGAGTGAACCAGGTAAAGGAAGCTTATTTAAAATATTTCTTCCATTGCTTAGAGAAAAACAGAAAAATCTAAAGCTATCGTAATCCACTAAAAATGAAAATAATAAAAATATTAATTGTTGAAGATGATCCATTTCTTGGATTAATAGTTAAAGAGAATTTTGACACCAGAGGTTTTGAGGCCTCTTTATATAAAGATGGGGTGACGGGATTAAAAGCTTTCTGTAAATTAAAACCTGATATTTGTATTCTTGATGTAATGATGCCTGTAAAAGATGGATTTACTCTTGCCAGAGAAATTCGTGAAATTGACAAACAAGTCCCTATAATTTTTCTAACTGCAAAATCTATGCAACAGGATGTTATTGAAGGATTTAATGCCGGTGCTGACGATTATGTTAAAAAACCTTTTAGCATGGAGGAACTCATTCTTCGGGTAAATGCAATCCTTAAACGAGCAGAAGTAATAGAACAGAAACCCCAGGGCCTTAGCTCATACAACATAGGTAAGTATAAGTTTAGTTACGAAGCACAAATTCTTAGTTTTAAAGATAAAACACAGAAAGTAACCCATCGTGAAGCCGAACTAATAAAGTTACTTTATTTGAATAAAAATAATATCCTCGATAGGGAACCTACATTAACAAAACTATGGGGAGAAGATAATTATTTTACAGGCCGTAGCATGGATGTTTTTATATCAAAAATCAGAAAATATCTTCAGGAAGATTCCAAGCTTGAAATTATTAATATTCGTGGGAAAGGATATAAACTTATTATTAATGAGTAATGTTAAATGCTAATTTATATTTTCTCGGTCAACTTTTTAACAACTTTAAACTGGTTAAAAAACTCCTTTCCTATAACTCTCAATACTGTATAAGTAGGAATTGCTAAAATCATTCCAGGAATTCCTGCAAGACTTCCGGCTAACACAATAACCAAAAAAATCTCTAATGGATGCGCATTCACCGAACTGGAGTATATAAGAGGTTGGAACAACATATTATCAATAAGTTGAACAATTGCAAAAGTTAATGCCATATAGGATATTAGAGGAAGTATCCCGGTATAAAAATCCAGATCAAGATGTGAAACTATTCCTATAATAATACCAAAGAATGCCCCAATAAGAGGTCCAACATATGGTATTACATTCATAATACCAGCAAATAGCGCTATTATCAATGCATGCTGGATTCCAATCCCGCAAATTGTGAGGCCAATTGATAACAAAATAAATATTCCTGTAACTTGTCCGCCTATTCCTATAAAATAGCGCTTTAATAAGTGCTTTATGGAGAATAATGCTTTTCGAACCCGATCTTCATTATCTGCTGGTACCAATAATAAAATACCATCCTCAAAAAGATCATTTTCCTTAAGAAAGAAAAAGGAGATAAATGATATTGAGAAAACTGCAATGAATAAATCTACAAGGGTCCCAGCCAGCTTATTTATCCACTCAGAGAACCATGAAATACTTAAAACTGAGCTTATTTTATTGGTTAAAAATTCCTGAAATGAGAGTTGTTCTTCCCCACCAATACCCATTTTCTCATACAATTGTTCAATATTCTGAATTGGTTCTTTAAGGCTTTCATATACAGCTTCAATATCTATCTTTGATAATTCATTGGCTTCGTTTGCTATTAATGGAATAAAGATTCTAAAAAAAGTAATAATAACAAACCAAATAAGTGCGAGTGTCACAGCAGCTCTTAATGCCCTGGGTAATTTTATTTTACCAACTTTTATTCTCCCAAGTAAATCAACAACTGGCCTGCCAATAATTGAAATTACAAATGATATAAGTATATATACAACAATAGATTTAAAAATTACCAGAGCCCATCCGAGAATTACAAGGCCAAGAAAAATAAAAAAATATTTTACAAACTCTTTCATTTAATATTGAAGAAATACTATTTATACTTTATCTCAATTCCACCAAACACCGAGCTGGCTTTTATATACAAATATGGTTTGTCAGAATCATAGTTCTTTGATTTAAACACTGATGTTCCAAATCCTCCAACTCCTTCATTAGGAATATTAACTGATCCGAAAGCCGCTTCAGCTTTAACCATTAAAGGTATATCCCTACTAACTCTAATTTTAACACCACTAAAAACAGCATTTACATTCAAAGTTTTTCGTTCCCCTTCAAGATCAACCTTAGAAAGATCAATGTTTGCACTTCCGAATACTACATTATATTCATTTTCATCAAGAGGATTTTCACTTATATTCCTTTCACTGAATATTATATCCTTATCAGATTCCCCGGGCCAGAAAAAATCAAGCCTGTGACCAATAAGCATCCTTACACCAATTAATATTAAAAACAGGGCAAGGATAAACCTACCAACTGGGAAGTCAAGGTTAAATACCACCCTGATAACTAGTCCCAAACCAAGAACTACCATGAAAATTCCAAATAAAACAATAAAACCCATTTTCATATAAATTTAGTTTACCTATTTAACTGATAGAATTATTATTAATCTATATATTAACAAATATATTAAAAAACAGCTTAAATATTAGTACAAATACTAAAACAGCAATTGTTACTGGAACAAATGAAATTCAATAATAAAGAAAACGACAATAATTAAAACAGAATAAATAATATGAAGTTTAACAGGTATATATTTAGATGGAGGAATTTTTAGCTTGACATAATTGTATATTATCAGAAAAATCTTTTCAAAATAGAATGCCATTACTGTGGCAAGTGCTACACCCGCAATACCAAAAATATTAATCAGGAACAGACTCAGACATACATTCAGAATTATCTCCATGAAAGATCCTAACAGTATAATTTTGGTCTTTTTTAATCCAATCAGAATGGTTTGTGGGAAAACAAGCCGACTAACTATTACTAACAGATAGATATTAAATATAATTGAACTTTCAGCAAATTCTGGTTTAAAAACTATAGGGTAAAAAACACCACTAGTTATTAGTAATAGAATGCTGATTGGGAATAAATATCTTACCATTCTTGACGATTCCTTCTTAATCTTTCCTAAGGATTCATTTATTTTATTCCTATCTCTAAGTTCAGGTATCATGGATGTGCTAAATGCATTTGCAAGCAATATAACCAGGGGCATCTCCCGTGCTCCATACCTAAATATGGTAAATGTGGTAGTATCAAATTTATTTGCAATAATAAATCCATCAATATAAGTAGCAGAACCACTGAGAAATATGCTAACTATAAGAGGTGTTCCAAGAGATATATGTTCTTTAATAAATTTAAAAGAAAATCGAAACTCTGCATACTTAAATAATATAATAACCAGCCAGATAAGACGAATTATATTAATAATTATTAGCCCCCACAAACTGTATTGTATACCATAACCGGCAATTGCCGGACCAGCTACAAGTATAAAATGAACAAAAAATGATATAAAACCATAAATAACTATTCTGTCGGGTCTCTTTAATAAAAGATAAAAATACTCCACCAGACTGGCAGGACCACAAATAACAACATACAACACTAAAATGGTAAGATGTGGTATTTTTTGAGAATCATTCAATAGTTTAGAAATAAATTCATTAAAACAAACGATGAATAATCCTGCAATAATTGAAAATAAACTAATTAGTAAAAACGCATTAAAAAATTCAGGAGATTTTTTTAACTCCTTAGTATCTTCGGTGAATGTTTTATTGTTTTTATAAAGTGGCAACAATGATTGTATAATTCCTGTTAGCCAAAAGAAACTTACTGCACCAGCAATAAATATGAGAATCTCATAATATCCGATCTCTGCCAGTGTTAATCCACTCTTGGCAAATGATATTGCAATAAGCAACAAAACGCCATATCTTATGAGATTAAATAGCCGAAGTCCGGAAATATTATTAATATACTTTCCAAGTATCATTTAGGATATTAATTAAGCTTATTAAAATAATCAAAATTATCCAATAAGCTTTACTGTATGTGTAAAACGATACTTTTATTGAGAATATTATTTAAAATTTAATGGATTCTTAACCTTTTGATTGGTTAGTGCCTTATCAAGAACATCCATCATAGTGTTAACATAACTGAATTCCAGGCCTTTCAAATAGATTTCTTTAATTTTGCTAATATCCTTTCTATTATCTTCACAGAGAATTATTTCTTTAATATCAGCTCTTTTTGCAGCAAGAACTTTTTCTTTTATCCCCCCAACAGGAAGAACTTTACCCCTTAAAGTAATTTCACCCGTCATAGCCAAACTACGCTTAACCATTCTTTGGGTAAATGCTGAGGCTAAAGATGTAAGCATTGTAATACCAGCTGATGGGCCATCCTTTGGAATTGCACCTTCAGGAACGTGAATATGTACATTCCATTTATCAAAAATATCTGGATCTAGATTCAAATATGAAGAATGAGCTTTCAGATATTCAAGTGCCAGAATAGCCGATTCTTTCATTACCTCTCCAAGATTTCCAGTAAGTGTGAGCTTTCCTTTTCCTTTACTAAGACTAGTCTCAACAAATAATATTTGTCCTCCAACAGCTGTCCAGGCAAGTCCAATTACTACTCCTGCAATATCATTCCTTTGATATTTATCTCTAATTACTTCGGGCGGCCCAAGAATTTCTACTATCGCTTGTTGATCTAATTTCGGTACGGTTTTTTGTTCAAGAGCTATCTTTTTTGCAATTGACCTAACAACATTTGCTATTCTTTTATCAAGCGATCTTACACCTGACTCTCTTGTATGATTTTCAATTAAATATTCAAGTATTTTCTTTGGTAATTTTAGCTGATTAGATTTAACACCGTGAGCATCAAGTTGCTTTTTTATAAGGTGTCTTTTTGCAATTTCAATCTTTTCTTCCACAATATATCCGCTAACTTCAATTAACTCCATTCGGTCGAGCAAAGCAGGGTTAATGGAGCTAGTTGTATTTGCTGTTGCAATAAACATCACCTTTGATAAATCAAACTCTAATTCAAGAAAATTATCGTAAAAAGTGCTATTCTGTTCAGGATCCAAAACTTCAAGTAATGCAGAGGAGGGATCCCCATGGAAATCATTTCCAACTTTATCAATTTCATCAAGAATAAAAACAGGATTGGCGGTTTTAGCTCTTTTAATACTCTGAATTATTCTTCCTGGTAATGCACCAATATATGTTTTCCTATGCCCTCTTATTTCAGACTCATCTTTAAGTCCACCAAGTGACATTCTGACGTATTTTCTTTTTAAAGCTCGTGCAACTGATTTCCCAAGTGAAGTTTTCCCAACCCCTGGAGGTCCATAAAGACAAATGATAGGAGATTTCATATCACCCTTTAGCTTCAGTACTGCAAGATATTCAAGAATTCTATCTTTCACATTTTCCAGTCCAAAATGGTCCTCATCAAGAACTTTTTGTGCTCTTACAAGGTTAAAATTATCCTCAGAATACTCATTCCATGGTAAATCCAGCAGAACCTGAATATAATTTAGTTGCACTGAATATTCAGCAGATGCGGGATTAACTCTCTGTAATTTCCCAAGCTCCTTATAAAATGTTTCATCAACCTCTTTATTCCATTTTTTCTTTTTTGCTCTAAGCTTAAATTCTTCAATTTCCTTTTCATGTGGCCCTCCGCCAAGTTCATCCTGAATAGTCTTGATCTGTTGGGTTAGTAAAAATTCTTTTTGCTGTTGTTCTAATTCTGATTTAACCTTTGACTGTATATCTTTCTTTAAATCAAGCTTCTGTACCTCCTGAGTTAGTAACTTTAACAGAACATTTCCTCTTTCTTGCAGGTTGCCTATTTCAAGAAGATTTTGTTTCTCCTTAAAGTCAATATCACTGTTTGAGCAAACAAAATTAATAAGGAAAGATGAATTTTCGATATTCTTAACAGCAAATGAAGCTTCTGGCGGAATATTGCTAGAATATTGAATTATTTTTATAGATAAGTCTTTTAACGAACTAACTAATGCATTAAATTCCTCATTCTTTGAATCTGGTAAAATATCATTTATAATTTCAATATTGGCAAGAAAATATGGGTCAGATGATAAAATTGAATTAGTTTTGAATCTTCTTACACCCTGTATTATAACAGATGTAGAATCGTCAGGCATCTGAAGAACTTTAACAATTTTAGCAACTGTTCCTATTTCATGTAGATCATCTGCAGTTGGATCTTCAATACTCTTATCTTTTTGAGATACCGCACCTATTATTTTATCATTTTTGTATATGTCCTTAATAAGCTTTACTGACCTTTCCCTACCTATGGTAATAGGAATAATTACTCCAGGAAAAAGGACAGTATTCCTAAGTGGTAATATCGGAATTGTATCAGGTATTTTTGATTCATCAAAATTTATAGCACCATCGGCTATTATTGGTATAAAATTGGTATTCTCCTCCAGTAAGTTTGAAAGTATACTCTCTTTACCAAACTTAATATTAAATCCCATGGCTATATTTATATAAACTGTTTAAATACTATTATCTGCCTTTTACTCAAATTATTTTATTGACAAAAAGTCAGGTTGAAAATTAAATAATTTGTTTCTGTTGTTAGAGCAATCGTTATGCCAAACAGATAATATCAGCATTAAGATAAAAAAAAAGCCCTGAAAAAATCAGGGCTAAAAGTTTGTATTTTATTATTTTTTTTTTGATAGGTGCTTTTCGTATCTACTTTTAAACTTATCAATACGTCCTGCTGTATCCACAAGCTTCATCTTTCCGGTGTAGAATGGATGAGAAGTATTTGATATCTCCAGCTTAACCAGAGGATATTCCTTACCATCCACACTTATCTTATCCCTCGTTTGAACAGTCGATTTTGTTATAAATGTAAATTCATTCGACATGTCCTTGAACGCAACAAACCTGTAATCTTTTGGATGAATGTCCTTCTTCATTATTCTATTTCTTTAATAAGGTTCTGTGTACAAACAATTTAAAATATTATTGGCTTGCAAAGGTAGATAAAGTATTAAAAATTACCAAATATTAATCACTAATTAGTTCATGCTCAATATTCATCAATTTTTAATCTTTATTAAGTTATAAATTAATCCAATATACTATAATGTTCTAAGTTTTCTCATTTTTTATATTCGAAATCTTTCCTAATTTTGAAAATTGTTGAAGATATTTTGTTTTATTTTGAATTATCAATCAAAACATCTTTAACTAATCACCAATCAAGCAGTTTTAATACAATAATTACTAATGAACTGCAATAACAGTTTGTTATCAATTTTAATATTTACACAATTAGGAGAGAATGAAATGGCGGAAAATCAGGAAATTTTAAAAACATCAGAAGAATATGTTAAGGCATTAAAAAAAATGGATCCATGCATCATCAAAGATAAGCTGCTGGACAAACCATTTGAGGATGAAGATATCCAAAAGGGATTAAATGTTGTTGCTCTAAGTTATGATTATGCAAAGGAGGAAAAAAACAAAGAAATCATGACCGTCAAATCTCCATTTACAAATAAGGTCATAAACAGATTTAATCATATACCTCAGAATAAAGAGGACATGACCAAGAAGCACCAGATGATCTACACTTTGGCAAAAGAAGTTTTTTGTGCTCAGAGATGTGTTGGCTCAGATGCTTTGCAAACCCTATTTGATGGAACATATAGAGTGGATAAAAGCAATAAGGGGACAACTGAATATCATAAACGATTCTTAAAGTACCTGAAATACATTCAAGATAATGATATTGCTCCTGCTGGTGCTATAACTGATGCAAAAGGAGATCGAAGTATTACACCATCTCAACAGGCTGATAAAGACAGCTATGTTCATATTGTTAAGGAAACTGAGGATGGAATCTATGTAAGCGGGATTAAAACTCCAATTACAATGAGTCCTTATACGGAAGAAATCATTGTTCTTCCCGGACTTCAATATTCAGAAGCTGATAAGGATTGTGCTGTAGCCTTTGCATTGCCTGCTGATACTAAGGGGATTGAAATATACGTTCTTGGACCTGAGATTAAAACCTTAAAAGGAGAATTCAGCCCTACTCATGGAACAAAATACCTTAATAAGGAAGGAATGGTAGTATTTAATGAAGTATTTGTTCCAAAGGATAGAATATTCTTATGTGGAGAATATAAATTTGCTGCAGTATTTGCGAATTTATTCGCAACATTACATAGGTTCGCATACACAGCATGCAAACCAGCTCTTTATGAAGCTATGACAGGTGCTGGAATGCTTATTTCAGAATATAATGGAACAAAGGGAGAATATTTTCTAAGCAATACTTCAGAAAAGATTTTTGAAATATACAAAACTGCAATAACAGTGAAAGGACTTGCAAAAGCAGCAATATCAGATGCCAAGGAAACTGAAAGTGGCACCATCCTTCCTGATGCAGTATTTGCAAATATGGGCAAATATACTTCAAGTGAGTTTTTTCATTATGCTATAAGCATTTTACAGGACATGTCAGGTAATTTACCTGCCAACCTCCCATTTGAAGAATTATTGAAAGATGAAAAATATAAAAGCAAGATGAAAAGTCTTTTACTAAGAAGAAAGGGAGTTAGTATTGAAGATCAATATGCTATCAATGAACTAATAAGGGTAATGGTTGCTTCTAATGAAGGTGGTCTGCTACAATTCGGGTCAAAACATGGAGGTGGAAATAAGGAAGCTGAAAAGGTTGCTATTTATGGTAACAGTCTTAGAAATATGTATGCTTGCAAGGACCGAATAAAAAAAATGTCCCTGAAAAAATAAATTTGTACTGAAAAAAGTGGAATTATATGTCTATTGAACTCAGAGAAGTAAAAAATAATAAGGATTTAAAAAAGTTTGTTCTTTTTCCATATTCATTATATAAAAATCATAAATATTGGGTGCCACCTCTAATTAAGGGAGAATTAAATTCATTACGTAAAGATAAAAACCCTGCTTTTGATCATTGTGAAGCAAAATATGTGCTTGCCTATAAAAATGGTAAAATTGTTGGAAGAATAGCTGGCATAATAAATTATCGCTTCATTGAGAAATGGGGGAAAAAGAATGCCAGGTTTTGCTGGATGGATTTTATCGACGATTTAGAAGTTTCAGGAGCCTTATTAAATAATATCGAACAATGGGCTGTTTCTAAAGGAATGGAAAGCATAACCGGACCTCTAGGTTTTGTATCATCTATGGATCCGAGAGGAACTTTATATGAAGGTTTTAATGAAATGCCAACCATTTCTTCTGTATATAATTACGAGTACTATCCCAAACACTTTGAGACTCATGGCTTTAAGAAAGAAACTGATTATGTTGAATATGAAGTGAAGGCCCCATCTGAGATTCCGGAAAAGGCCACTAAAATTTGCAACCTTATTATTAAAAGATACAAATTAAAAAAACTTGAGGTAAAATCTACTAAAGAAATGTTACCCTACGGTAAGCAAGTATTTGATGTTCTCAATGCAGCATTTGAACCTCTATTTGGTTTTGTTCCATTAACCGATAAACAAATTGATTATTTTACTAAAAAATATTTTTCATTTGTTAAACCAGAGTATACTACAGCTGTTCTTGATGAGAATGACAAATTGGTGGGTTTTCAGATTTCCATTCCTTCATTATCACATGCTTTCCAAAAAGCAAAAGGGAAATTATTTCCTTTTGGTTTCTTTCATATTGCCAAGGCAATGAAAAAACCTGACAGAATTGATATATTACTTGTTGGTGTACATCCGGAATACCAGAATAAAGGGGTTAATTCAATATTTATGACGGATCTAACACAGTTTTGTATTGATAAAGGAATTGTTTGGGCGGAATCCAATGGAGAACTTGAAGAAAATGAGAAGGTACAGAACTTTTGGAGATATTATGATGCAAGACTTCACAAAAGGACCAGAATCTATTTTAAGACCTTAGCTGTCAAATAACTATTTATTGGTAAATCTTTTGAATTTAGCTTTGCTGCTGAATAAATATCTATAGGTGATATGAGTTTTAACATGCTGAGCTCCCATTTGAAAATATAGCTTTTTCATTTTATTATTATAATCACCTACCCATGATAATTCCATTTCTTTATATTCAGGTTTAGCTACATGAAGCATCTTTGCAAAATGATAAAATACACCAGCTATAATTCCAGTATTCTGATAATCTGGAATAACTCCTGCCATAATTAGTCTTAATCTATTAATTGTCTTTTTCTTTTTATGCCAAAAAAATTTGATCCCTGCCAGAAAATCAGACTTTCCATCCAGATGCTTGAATATCTGATTAATATCTGGGATACCAACTATAAATCCCACTGGCTTATTATTATGATATGCAAACCATATTAATTCTTCAAGAAGAATTGGTTTCATAGAAATTATTATTTTCTCAAGGCCTCCAGCAGTCATTTCAGTAAATCCTTTCAAATAATGTGCCCACGTTTCATCATATACAGTCACTATATCATTTACATATTTGTTAAGATTATTAAATTTTAAATGCTCAAAATGATAATCTGGCCTTGTACCTATATACTTGGCAAACTTCCACATTCTATCAGGAAAATCTTCTGTGAGGTTTTTATGAAATGAATATTGTTCGTAATAATTTTTAAACCCGTAAACTTCAAACAATTCTTTATAAAAAGGTTTATTATACTGCATACCCACTCCCTGCTGCATAAAACCATCAACCAGTAAACCCCAATGTTCAAAATTCTCCCCAAAATTGATAGGCCCGTCCATCGCTTCAGCTCCTTTCTTCTGAAGCCATTGTTTTGCTGAGTTGAATAGCAAATTTGCTGCATTCTGATCATTTATACACTCAAAAAACCCAACACCTCCAGCCGTATATTCAGAATTGTCTTTTTTATTATGATCAATAAAAACAGCTATTCTTCCAATTGGTCTATTATTTTTGTCGAATAAAATAAACCTGTCTGCTTTACCATGTTCAAAACAACTATTTTTCCCGGGATTAAATATGGCCTCAATCTGAGTTTTTGGAACACAAATCCAATTTGGATCATTTTCATAAATATGTATAGGAATATTATGAAATATTTTTCTGGATGAATGATCTTTAACTTTCTCTATTCGCATTTTTAATAGATTCTTTGCTTTAAATATTAAAGATTATTCTATAATCTTCCATATTTCTGGCAGGGAAATCTTTATGATAGAACTCGTTTGTCTCAATGGAATAATTATAATCGACTGAAAATTCTTCAATATTATTAACTATTTCTTCAATTGCTTTAATAATAAAGTGTAATTCCTCATTGGTCATAACAGGATGAATAGATAATCTCACCCAGCCTGGTTTTTCCGACAAATCTCCATGATCAATCTTATCTGTAATATGTTTTGATGTATTTTTATCAACATGTAACAAAAAATGGCCATAAGTTCCAGCACATGAACAACCTCCTCTGGTTTGTATCCCAAATTTGTCGTTGAGCAATTTTACAATAAGATTAAAATGCAGATTATCAATATAAAATGAAATAACACCCAATCTATCCACCACATTATCAGCAAGAATATGAAGACCTTTTATTTTTCGCAATTCTTCAAATGCGATTTCCAAAAGTTCCTTTTCTCGTTGCCTGATTTTTTCAATTGACATTTCTTCTTTTAACTTTATACAAAGAGCCGATTTTATAGCCTGAAGAAAACCTGGAGTACCAC
>PVBE012030775.1_pt1 | contig 14783 bp, 8 predicted proteins | sample 1631181 | NCBI WGS metagenome assembly PVBE01 (sample SAMN08397723, study PRJNA350692) | Marine metagenome, whole genome shotgun sequencing project. | isolation source: water | place: Pacific Ocean | collected 2012-04
AGAACAGCTCTCCCCCCCGGGAAGATACCTGGTGTGCGTGGAACTGCTGTTTGCCAAGTCGTTCCGACCAGTAGGGAACCAGCGTGCAGTGGATCGATCCGGTGACCGAATCTTCGTCGATGCCGTAACCCGGTGCGAAGTAGCGGGACGCGAAATCAGCCGTGTCCCCGGGTGCCGTCACGATGACACCCATTCCTCCGAGACTGGCGAGGAGTGGGAAATCCGGCTGGAGTTCCCGCACTGCGGATTCGGACGCGAAGACAGACAGGAAGTTTCCCGAGCCTTCCGTTTCCATGTAGGAGAGAACTTCGTCGGGTTGGATACCCAACCCGTCGAAGAGTGCGGATGGCGGGTTCTCGCACGAGGCCGGTGAGAGACGCGGAAAGTTCATCACCAGGAGGTCGTCTCGCTTCTCGACGGTCAACAGACCGCTACGCGTGTTGAAACGCAACGTTCGGTGGGTGCTGCCCAGCTGGTTCCAGAGAACAAACGCCGAAGCCAGCGTCGCGTGTCCGCAGAGATCGGCTTCGGTTTTGGGCGTAAACCAGCGTAGATCGTAGCCATCGCCGTTCGGCACCAGAAACGCGGTTTCAGAAAGATTGTTTTCCGCCGCGATCGCCTGCATCCGTTCCGGGTCCAGCCATTCTTCGAGGGGGCAGATGGCTGCGGGGTTGCCCGCGAAGATGTTCCTGGTGAAAGCGTCGACTTGAAACAGGGGTATTTTCATGCGTCCAGTTTAGTGGCTTTCAGGTTGGGAGAAAACCGACGTCGCCAATCAATTGTCCATGGACATGAACAGGTTGTTCAAGGACTCGGCGAGCGTCGGATGAGCGAAGATGCCGTCCCGAATCGTTTTGTAACCGACATTGCCCATCATCGCCATCTGGAGCACGGCCATCACTTCGCCACCCTCAATGCCCAGAATCGCACATCCGAGGATTCGATCCGTGTCCTGATCGACGATCGCCTTCATGAACCCGCGGGTCTCGTCCATCTCGATGGCGCGCGCCACATGAGCCAGGGGTAACTTCGCGACGTGTATGTTCAGCCCTCTGGCTCGGGCTTCGGTTTCAGTCAGACCCACACGCCCCAGTTGGGGATCAATGAAGACGGTGTAGGGAACCAACCGGCCGTTGGCTGTGGCAGTTCCGCCCTTCAGCAAGTTCGCTTCGACGATGCGGAAGTCATCGTAGGAAATATGCGTGAATGCCGGCCCGCCTTTCACGTCGCCGAGAGCGTAGATCCCTGCCGTACTCGTTTCCAGTTGCTCATTGACGACGATGAATCCACGCGCGTCGGCTCGAATGCCTGCTGCTTCCAGATTGAGCCGATCACTGTTGGGCACCCGGCCGATAGCAGCCAGGATATGGGAGCCGACTTGACGGAATCTCCATCCGGCCTTCGCAAGGTCGCCTCGATCTGTCCATCAAGCCCGCTGGAAACACCTGCCGCCTCGGTTTCGAGCAGGACCTCAATGCCTTCGCCACGGAGAATCTCTTCGATTTCGATCGCGACATCCGGATCTTCTCGACCCAATAGATGTTTTCCCCTGTGGATAATGGTGACCCGGCTCCCGAATCGCCGAAACATCTGTCCGAATTCCAGCCCGATGTAACCGCCCCCGAGCACAAGAAGATGATCCGGGATCTCGGCCAACTCCATGATCGAGGCGTTATCCAATACCGGGACATTCGGGTAGACGTCTGCCGGGATTGCCGGGCGAGTGCCCGTGTTGATGAAGATCTTACCGGCGCTGAGCGTTCGCGTTTCGCCTTCCGTTCCGGTCACTTCCACCGCATGAGGTCCCGTGAAACGTGCCTCACCGCGCACGAGTTCCACACCCTCGGTGCGCTCCAGGTGTCGTTCGGTTCCACGGCGAAAACTCGCCACAACGTCCCGCTTTCTCTGGCGTATCTGGGCGAGGTCAATGCTCAGGTGGCCGGTTGTCACCCCATAGTCCGACCCTCGACGTACAAGGTGTGCCACCCGGGCGCTTGCTACCATCGTTTTGGTGGGAGTACAACCGACGTTGATACAAGAGCCCCCGACCGCGTCCCGCTCGACTATCGCAGTCTTCCATCCCGCTTTGGCCAGACTCACGGCCAGCGGTTTCCCGGCCTGACCGCTACCGATGACCAGTGCGTCGTGTGTTTCGCTAGCCACTTGTAGCCTTCGGGCACACCGATGGATGCACCACCCGGGGCCCCATTCCGGGGGCCCCAATTGAACGCCTACTTCTTCAGCTTTGCACCCGCTAGTTGGCCGACCGCTCCCAGAGTCGTCTGGGCGGCGTTCAAACCAAGCCGGAAATCCTTGTCGCTGAAGGTGCTGAACACATCGATTGGCTGATGCCAGGTCGGGCTCCATCCGGCTCCGGTTTGCATCCCGCGTTCGTTTTCACGAAGGCTGATGGCAGGAACCAGATCCATGAAAGGAGTCGAGTCGGTGTTCGTCATGTGATTACCGACCGCTGCCGGATAATCAGTTGCGTACTTCTCGTTGGCGTCGCGGAAAAAGAACGCGAGCCGCATTGCACGGTCGGTGAACTTGGATATGGACTGGAATTCGATGTTGACGTCCGCTTCGGGCCGCTGCTCCGGTCGCCACGTGCCGTCTTCGAGGGGCATTCCGTGGTCCCACATCATCATGTCGTGTTGGATCATGGCGACCCAAATAGGTTCGGGGAACCGTCCCGATCCCGGCGGATCTTCTATTCCCTGGAGTTCCGCGCGCTGTTCTACATAAGCGCGAGAACCGTTCAGTCCCGTCTCTTCGTTGTTCCACAGTGCGAATCGAATCGTTCGCTCGGTCTCGACATCCGGCATGTTAAGGACGCGCACCAGTTCCATCACGAGCGCCGTGCCCGACCCGTTGTCGTTGAGGGCCTCGCCCCATCCGTGTCCATCCATGTGTGCCCCGATGATGTACATTTCATCCGGGCGCGTCGTTCCGACCTTCGTGCAGTAGACCTCTTGTCGCTCGCCCGGAGTCGTCGGCTGTCGGTTCAGTTCCCGCAGTGTCTCATCCGGCTGGGCATCGGCATCGTTATTCACTCCTGTCCGTCTTGTTATGCCACGGTAGCGTGAACCGCCGGGGCCGTTCCGGACCTCTCCGCTGTCGATCACCGGGTCTGGCCGGGGTCGGGCGCCACGCCCACCTCCGCCTGGCCTTGGAGGCCGTGGTGTCGGGTTGTATTCGTAAACGATTCTGTCGGTCGAGCAACCGTAGCTCTCAAGCTGCTCCTGGATCCAGTCGATGGCCGCACGGTTTCGATCCGTACCCTGCCTCCGATCGCCAAACTGGGCCAGCCCCCGGAGCGTGCCTTTGTAGCCCTCCAGGTTCAACCGCCCAACCAACTCGGCTACCGGGTCTTCGGCTTCTTCAGCCTGCGTGCCCGGTGCCTGGGCGGCCTCCGCCGTCCCCGGAAACCCTCCGGTCATCAAGCCTGTAATCAATCCACACACCGCTACGACGATGAACACGTTCCACCGCATTTTGTCCCTCCAGCAAAGATATCAGTGTCCGAGGATCATACCCTATTTAGGCGATTCACTCACTCTCGGGTTGGAGGGACATCGGCTTTGTGGCGGTCGATCCCTTACGCAGATTACGCGGATTACGCGGATGCGGGGGGGATGGGAAGGAGTCCAAAGTCCAAGGTCCAAGGTCCAAGGTCGGGGAGCTTGACGCAGGTTCCGGGCTGCTTGCTGAAAGCTAACAGCTAGTAGCCAATGGCCAACGGGACATACCGCCTGTCCCTGTTTAATCTGTTTCCATGCCGAGCTTGTCAGCCAATTTGTAGGGAACACAAATGAGTCTCACTGATGGAAGGATTCTTATGATTGGGCCTTTTATGCGGGTAGATGGTTCTGGAACGGTAGCAGAATTCTTCTAAGACCAGATAACCGCCGAGAGTCGCACATTTCCACCAGCTCCACCTTTCTGACACGCCCCCGATTTCCCGAGCCGGTCTCAACCCCTGGCCCGAAATCTCATGCACATAACGAAATCCGGCATGGTAGGTGTTCCATGCGGTATGTGTGAGGGCCTCATCGTGCAAAGCTGATTCCTCGGTGAAGATCAAGACGAAGCCCGCCTCCTGGTATGCTTTGAAGACTGCGATCATCTGCTCATTGGTCTGCTTGCGAATTTCATGGAATCCGTTGCCGACCATCATCACTGAGGGCTGATCCGCGATGCCCAGTTTACTCAGAAATTGGATGACCTTGTCCGGCCGACCGATGTCCGCAGAGCGGATAAACTGCATGTTTCGCGGCAGAAGACCCTGGGTCTGTTGTTCGACCGCCTGATCAATCGCAGCGTCTTCAAGGTCTGCTCCAAAATATCTGATTTTGTCTTCGCCACTTCGTGCCAGGCGTTGACGGGTTGCTTCACCGCGTCCCACGGCGTGCTCGATGAAGATCGAATAGCGGAACCTGTATTTCTTGCAGAAGGCGTCCAGCTGATCGTTCCCGGCTTTAAAGGCCTTGCGGTTGGCATCTTGACTCGCAGTGACGTTTTCGCCACGGTGAACCCAGGTGCCCACCGAGCCGGTTGTCAGGAGGGATTCCAGATCGTTGAGGTACGGATGATAGGCCCCGATGATGCCAAACGGTCCCGTCCCCCGCTCGAAAACGCGCTCTCCCAATTCGGTAATCTTGTCGTTCTTCAACAAACCGGCACTTTCGAAAACACTGTTGATTTCCGGCAGGACGGCTGGGATGTGCTCCTCCAGGAGCGCATCTTCCTTCAATGATTGCGTCTGGCCTGCGGCTCTCAAACTTGAGACGAGCGGCAACAATCGGTAGCCGAGCTCGATTTGCAGGTGATTGGCTATCCATGAATTCGTCGAATGATCAACGGCATCAATTTGGAGCCATCCTCTCAGAAGGCCTTCCTGTTGATTTCGTGCGGCTGTTGTCGGAGAGAACCAGTTCGTCAGTTCTGGAACGAAGTTGATGCGGTGTTCTGGAGCGATGATCGGAATGCTCTCCAGCACCCTGGCGACAGATGGATCCTGAGCAATCAGGAAATTCGAGTCGCCTTTCCTCAGGTAACCGCGAGAGTAAAGAAAATGGAGATCGATCTTGAGCTGCTTGAGGTTCAGGTTTCGTTCCCGGGCATATTCTTCCGGTTCCAGCGCGTTTCCTCGGAGCAGCCAATCCAGCGTGCGAAGCTCCTTGTGCGTTGAGAGGACTTGCTTCAAGAGCCACAGATCGGACGGTGCGGTGACACCCGCCGTGAGGACAACCGTGCGCAAAACCTTGATCGCCCGCTCAACCGATTCCCTCTCTCCTTGTGACTTGATGCTTATACGAACAAGTTCACCCTCGAGAACTCGGAGCCAGGTCAAGATGGCCTGACCGTGATCGAAGAGGTGTGGAATTCTTTCGATGAAGAGCCTGAAGCTCTTGTCGGAGATATAAGGAAAGCCCGCGGAACTTATGTTCGTTTCACCCGTGATGATCTCGATCAGGAATGCCGATTGGGGATGTGACCCGAGGGAGAGTCGTTCAGAAAGCTGATCCTTTACCGTTCGATTCAGGAACTGATTCTGCTGCTGTTCGCCATTGTCCATGAAGTTGCGCAGTTATGTTTGCCACCGCCGGGGTCACTCTGCCACGTGCAGTTCATCACGTGGCAGCCCAGAGAGATCGTCGAAGCCATCTCCGGTGACGACGATAGGGTCGGCGGTAAACAGGAACGTATCGCCGGCGCTCCCAAAACCGAAGATGCTCAATGTCATGCCTTCCTCCAGTATATGGCTATCGCCGGTCCTGATAATCAGGTCTTCATGCCACCTGTAGCGATAAGCGATGCCCATGCTGTACCCGGCATGAAAAGCCTCGATGTTGTCGACGTCGCCGCCGGCCCTCGAAGCAGCCTCGGCGAGATCGGCTACGGCAACCCCCGGCCTTATGAGAGAGCGGACGACCTCGGCGGACTCACGTGCGCGCTTGAAGGCCTCTTCGGTATCTGTGCCTGGCGCAGTGCCGCAGGCCACCGCCTGGGCACCGATCACGTGGTAGCGGTTGATGCAACCTGCAACCTCGAAGAAAAGTATCTCACCGGCATTGAGCCTGCGCCGGGTCGGCGGCAGCATGTGGGATACGGCGGGCGGAGCCGGAACGATCATCAACGGCTGTGCCACATCGTCGCCACCAGCAGCGAAATGGGCATACATTGCCTCTGCATTGACATCGCACTCGCGAACACCGGGTTTCACAGCGTCGAGAACAGCCCCGGCTGCAACATCGTAAAGCTTCCCTGCCTGACGCATCATGGCGATTTCGGCCGGAGATTTCCGGACACACAGCTCCATCACCAGATCGGAGGCATCGACAAGCTCGCCGCCGCCCTTTTCCACTTCCTCCCGAATGATGCTGTAGTCATGTGCGGTGAGCTGAAGGCTACGGGTCTCGATGCCGATCCTCTTGCCGGAAAGAAGCTTCCGATCGGAGAGAATCCCGACCGTCTGCCGGGCGTTGGAATCGTCGAACGAATTGTCATAGGTCCGGACGTCCTGGAGCTGGGGAATCCTGGTCGTCCAGGGCACCAGTGTGTTCCGAACGTGAGCAGTCGGTTGGCCCTCGAGCGGAGCGATGAGCGCCTTGTAAGTGATGGACACGCCTGCAGCCATATCGTAGCCGTAGAGATAAAAGAAACTCTTGTTTGAATAGAGCAGCATCACGTCGAGACGTCGCCGCTCCATCTCCATCTTGAAGCGCCGAATCCGGTCCTCGTATTCCGATTGCTCGAAGACGAGCGGCATGTCGGGACTGATGTCAGGTAATGCCGGCACGGCCCTTTGCCTCGGCTCCCGACTCGCGTTCGCACCAAGGGCAGGGGATAGCCCCACCAGGGTCACTCCGGTTGCAGTCGCCGCCGCTGTCATTGCATTGCGGGCAAAGAATTCGCGTCGCGTTATGGTCATGTCGCGCTCCTTGATTGGATGAGACAGAAATTTCGATGCTATGTTGGCCCCATTCCAGAGTCAGTGTTTGAAGACACACTAACGAGCGACATCGGTCACAAATGGGGACAGGCACACCTATGTCCCCATTTTATCGGTGTGATTTCAGTAGCGGGGATCGTATTTCAAGGATCGGAGATGCTCTCGGAAATCGAGCGGCTCGGGCGCCCTCGCCAGGCCTGCTCGGTAGGCGACCTTTGCTACCTCGGTTGCGATGGCAACCGAGACCCCGTAAATATCTCTGAGTGGCGGGTAAATGGTCCCACGATCCAACACTTCTGTATCGACCTGTTCGGCGAGAGCCTTCGCGGCCATGAAAAACATCTCATCGGTGACGAGCCTGGCCCCGGAGCCGATGATTCCGAGACCGAGCCCCGGGAAGATGTACGCATTGTTTCCCTGTCCGGGAACGAACGTCCTGCCGTTCGATTCGACGGGATCGAACGGACTACCTGAGGCGACTACCGCAGTTCCGTTCGTCCATCGGTAGGCTTCTTCGGCGGTACATTCCGCTCTCGATGAGGGGTTCGATAGTGGGAAGATGATCGGCTGTTCGTTGAACCGTGCCATTGCTTGAACGACGGGCGGTGTGAACAGTCCTGGCTGTCCCGAGACGCCGATCAACGCCGTCGGCCTGAGCGCGTTCACCGCCGATAAGAGGTCCGGCAGGAATTCGTGTTCGTGGGCATACGGGGCGTTGTGTTCAGCCAGATTCTTCCGGTCAGCCACGAGCAGGCCGTCGACATCGACGAACCAGCAGCGTCGTCGCGCCTCGTCTTGAGAGAGCCCTTCCGCCTTCATCGCCGTCACGACAAGATCGGCGATTCCAGTTCCTGCCGTGCCTGCTCCCAGGAAAAGGATCCTGTGATCGGTTAGATTCTTGCCGACAATCCGATTCGCCCCGTAGAGGCCGGCCAGGACTACTGCGGCCGTTCCCTGCATGTCGTCGTTGAACGTGCAGTATCTCTCCCTGTATCGCCGGAGCAGCGGGATCGCATGCTTGTTCGCAAAATCTTCGAACTGGAGGAGTGCTCGAGGAAACACGGAATGGACAGCCTCTACGAATTCGTCCAGGAAATCATCGTATTCCTTGCCGTCCAGACGCCTCTGGGTCAGCCCGAGATACAAGGGATCCTCGAGCAGTGTTTCGTTGTTGGTCCCGATGTCGAGTGCAATCGGCAGGGTCAGCGCAGGGTGGATTCCCGCGGCGGCCGTATAGAGGACGAGCTTCCCGATCGGAATGCCCATCCCGTTTACTCCGAGATCTCCCAGGCCGAGAATCCGCTCCCCATCTGTGACGACAATGATGCCGACTTCGGGTGCGGACCAGTTACGGAGTACCTCCGCGATCCTGCCTTTGTGATGCGCCGAGATATAGAGGCCGTTCGGGCGACGGAAGATGTGGGAATACTCCCGTGAGGCTTCGCCGACTGTGGGAGTGTAGACGATCGGCATCATCTCCTCGATGTGGTCGGTCAGGGCGCGGTAGAAGAGCCTTTCGTTCCGGTCCAGGAGCGCCATCAGGAAGATGTGCCGCTCCAGGTCGGACGGCTTCTTCCTGAAGATCTCCATGACGTTTTTCACCTGGAGATCTTGCGAGTGAACTCGCGGTGGCAACCGGCCCTCCAGTTTCCACCGAGCGCGTTCTTCCTCCGTGAATGCGGTCCCCTTGTTCACCCAGGGGTGGTACAGAAGTTCGCTTCCGATGAGCTCGGCCTTCTGTGGGGTATCTTCGGGATCTTTCGTCGCCATCGAGCACCTTCTCGAGTATCAACAAGATTAAAATACTAGAAAACAAACAGGTTGTTCACCTTGATGGCCAGCGCCCGGTCGAGCAGGGGATTGCCTCCGGTACCGCGGATTTCGGTGTAGACGATGTAGAAATCGCTCAGAGGGTGGTGGATGAACCGGAATCGGACGTTGGATGCCACTGTCCGGCGGTCGGTGTTGTACTGGAAGAAATTCTCGAAGAACATCCGGGGAGAGAAGGCAAAGTTCAACCGCAGGCCAATCAGGTCGGTTGTGAAGTCACCGCCGGCCAACTCGACCTTGTTCCTCGACCAGCTGATCGCGGTATTGAGGTAGATACTCTGTCTGTAGCTGAGGTTCGCGCCCGTCTGCCGGCGCTCTCCGTCCCAGAAATCACCGATTCTCAGATTCCCACCGACGGATACGCGCCGCCCACCCGAGGTTCGGAAAGACGCGTTCCAGTCGTCGAAACCGTGATCGCCGGCCGGGATCTCGATGTCTGATCTGATGGGGAATGGCTGGTCGAGTCGTTCGAAACGCATGTTGCGGTCCAGCCCGATGTTCGCACCGTCCTGGAAGTTGACGCGGAACCCCGCCCGGTGCTCCTTGGTGATGACACGATTCGTCCGGTCGGTGACGTACGTGGATTGAACTTGTGGTGAAACGTCCCGTATCAGGCGGGTGTTCGGACGTGGAGTGATCCCAAAGAAGAAATCGCCCTGGCGGATCGCCTTTCGTCGCGTGAACCCGAAATCGTTCTGGAAGCCTTCCCCGACCGACAGGTAGCCACCCCGCACGGTGAAGAAATTGTCCCGGTAGGAAGCGTTGAACCGGCCGGCGACGTTCTCATCCTGTTTGTCCGGCGTGTCGGTTCGGAGCGCGAACCCCGAGATGTTGAAGCGACGCTGGAAGAACCGCAAGTTCATGTCTGCGCCGGCTGTTCGATTCCAGTACGGGCTCCCACCCGTATCCCGGTTGAAGAAGAAACCGCCGACATCGGAATTCGCCATGATGTCGCGCCTCAGCCGAAAGATCGACCAGTTGTCGGAAGGCGTATAGCTCGCTGAATCTCTATCGCCTTCCGAACCGACCTGGATGTTCATGACGCCAAGATCAAACCCACCAATCTTTCCGGTCAGACGCGCGCCCCCCCGGATGGGCAACGGAGACCCTCGATCGGAAAGCCCGATGCGCCGGCTGAAGAAGGGGATCACATCCCTTCGCGCCGCACCGGCCGGCGTTCCGGTTACACCGCCGACGTCGAACAGCCCGGCATTCTCCAGGAAGAAGTCACGCTTTTCAGGGAAGAACAGGCTGAACCGGGTCAGGTTGATCTGCTGCTCGTCAACCTCGACCTGGGAGAAGTCCGTGTTGACGGTCAGGTCCAGCGTCAACTCGGACGTGACGCCGTACTTCACGTCGAAGCCGGCGTCAAAGTTGTTCCGGTCGTCCGTGGCATCCGGCTTGAATTCAGCCAGTGCGAACGGCTTCACGTACAGGTTTCGGCCCTGGGTAACGCCTTCCAGACCAACCAGGGAACCATATATAAATATGTCTGCCGGACCGAACGGCCGCGGAGCCGGAGTCCAGATGACACTTTCGTTCGAGTACCGGATGATCCGGAAGATGTTCATCCCCCAACGCTGGCCTTCGCGCACCTCGTCGAACCGCAGCGTCTTGAACGGAATCGCAAACTCTGTACTCCACCATCCTTCATCGATGTGCGACACCACGTGATAAATGCCGTTCCAGTCCGAACTGCGGACTCCTCCTGCAATCTGTTGATCCCGTTTCGCGCCTCCCGGATTGGTCTGAAAAATGAACGCGTTGCGGTCGTCGTCGAACGTGTCGAGCGACACTGCGAGAAGATCGCCGTCGAAGGGTACAAAGTCGCGTCTCAACTCGGCGATGATGATGGGGCCGGCTTGGTAACACACGATTCCGATGTAGAGGTTAGCGTCGTCATAGAGGATACGCAGCACAGTCCGCTCGTCAGGAGGGGCACCCCGTACCGGGTCGTTCTGGTAGAAATCATCGTCGGCGAGGGCCAGATCCCACGCCGGCTCGTCGATGCGCCCGTCGATGACGATGGTTTCACTCGTCCTCTCGGCCTCATAAGCTTTTGCGGCCCGCAAAGCATCATAGTCTCCGGCAGATTCCAGTACGATCCCCTGTGCGGAAGCCAGCGTTGGAACTCCTGTGACGATCAACAGCACTGTGATCAGGATCCGACCCATCGATACTCCTTTCGCACTCGAGACAACCATCAAAAACTGAACTTCAGGTGGAACTGAAAAAGCCGTCCGGCGTTCAGAGTGTTGGTGATCTGACCGAACGACTGTGATGTCAGGTTCGTGTTCGGTTTGTCGAACTGCGGGTGGTTGAATGCGTTAATGGCTTCGGCCCGGAACAAGACGGAGCGGACCCGATCGCCCGAAATCGGGAACGATCGGGAAACGGCGAGGTTGAAGTTGCTGATCCCGTCCTTCCTCAGCGTGTTCGGTGCAAGATTCCCCCGTCCCTCCCGGAAGGGAGCAGTCGCGTCGAACGCGTCTCTCCGGAGTACCTGGCCCGAGGTATCGGGGTCGTCGACACTGGTTCCGATCAAGCCTGGATCGAGAATTGACGGGCGGTCGCTCCACTCACCATCGACGTTGCCGACGGGCGGGGCGTCCGACCCCGTCTCGATGGTAAACGGAGTTCCCGAACGCAGAATGGTCGTGCCAGACAGGTTCCAGCCTCCCAACCAGTCGGGGACGTCCCAGGAATAGCCCACCACGAAACTATGAGTCGCATCAAACCGGCTGAAGGATCTCATGTCGTTGAAGAACCCCGCTTCGGTCTGGGTTCGCGGTTCCCTCATGTCCACGCCGGTACCCGCGAAATCCCCCCCGGCATCCAGCGCCTTGCTGAAGCTGTAGGTGGCACGGAGGGCCAGGCCCTGACTGAACACCTTGTCGACAGAAACCTGTGCCGCGTCGAAGTAGGCCCGCGCCCGGTTCGTCACGGTGACAACCGAAAAGTACCGCGGGTCCGGACGGCGCAGGTTGATCGTCGCCGTGGTCAGCGGGATGCCCTCGACGGGCTCGGCCCGGTTCGCGCGCTCGCTCCGGAAGAGTTTCACGGTCCGGCTGCCGACATAGGCCATACCGAGGCGCACGTTGGCGGGAAGCTCGCGCTCGACGCGCAGGGAGTACTGGTGCGAGTACGGCGTCACCAGGTCCGGCGTGAGCAGGTTCAAACCCGATCGGGGCGTCGCGCCGGGCGCCTGTTGGAAGTTGCCGAGCGGATCCAGCAGATCTGGACTCTGAACGGTAACCGGGATGATCGCCGGCGGATTCAGTCGTGCTACACGGAAGGTCGCGGGGAAGACTTCCCCATAGGAAACGCCGTAGCCGGCCCGAACCACCTGGCTGCCGAAAGAATACGCGAGGCCGATGCGCGGAGCGAAGTTGTTGGCGTCGGATTCGTAAGTAAAATCTGTGAGGTCGTTGACTTCGTTGGGCACCCCGGCGAATTCGTAGCGCAGGCCCAGCGTCAAGTGGAGGTTGGGTTTCAACTGGATACGGTCGTTCGCGTAAAAGCTGAAATCGGTCCGACGAAATCCTCGATCCGGCTCGCCCACAACGACCATGTAGTCGCTGGCCTCTCCAAGCAGCAGGTTCTCGATCGCGGTCCGGCCGAAATTCCTCCGAAAACTGAAGTTGCCACGGGTTCCGTCGCTCTGGAATTCGTTGAGCTGCGCCCGGATGACCCCACCGCCCAGGTCGAGCTGATGCCCCCCCGAGTTTCGCGACACCTGCCCGAGGTACTGGAAATCGTTGCCGACCCTTCGAACCGGGAACGTGAGGCGGGGGCCCAGCGGCTCGATCTCGAAACTCAGGAAGACGAACGGGCCGACCGAGCCCGGTGGCACCAGGACGTTCACCTTGCGCCTCAGGTAATTGAAGCCCAACCGGAACGTGGTTTCGCTTGAGGCCTGTTGCTCGAAGGCCAGGTTCAGGGCCTGCGGCCGGAGGCTCTGGTTCGGATTCTGCCCGACGACGAATTCGAACGAATCGATGAAATTGTCGTTCATCGAATAGCGGAGGGAGAATCGTTCGCGATCCCCAGGCGTCCAGTCCATCCGGAACGTCCCTCCCGTGTTCCGGACGGTTTGAATCGCATTCGTATTCAGCAAGCGCCGGTCAATTTCAGGGCGATTGGGCAGCTCGTCCGGGTATCTTTCGAGCCAGCGCGCGATTTCCGCGTTGACGGCCGGATCCGCCGCGACTGGAGTTCTTTCATCCGGCAGCGGCACCAGGACGTTCCCGTTGACGAAGCCGGATTCGCGCGTTTCTTCGCCGGTCAGCACGAACGAGAGGCGATCTCGGACGATAGGGCCGCCGATGCTGAAGCCGTACTGGTTTCTCCGCGTCGGCCGGACCTCCCCGACCTGGAAGAAAGTACGGGCGTTGAAGACGCTGTTCTGCAGCGAATCGTAAAGCTCCCCGTGGTACGTGTTGCGTTGATCGGGGCCTGCAACCTGTGGGTCGCGGCCGACTCCGCCCAGTTCCGCGGCATAGTTGCCGCGTGTTGCGGAGAACTCGGTGATGGGCAAAACCGTTGCACCCTGGCGGCCCAGCGCTTCGGTGAGGGCCTGGTTGTCGATGAGGTTGACCTGGATGTTCTGGTTTCTGCGCGCCCCGGTCGCCGCCCCGGCCTCCTCGGACTGCTGGAGTGACTGTTCGTTGATCGTGATGTCGAGCGGGTTTGGGCGGGGTACCGCGATGTCGGGAAAGGAAATAATCGCCGTATCGTTCACCTCGGCCCGGACCGTGTAAAGTCCGTCCTCGAGTTCGAAGACGTAGTCTCCGGGCTCTTCGACGGGTGTCCGACCGACGATCGCACCGGTCCGGTCGACGACGACGAGTGTCAGCCCATCGACGGCCTCGGTCACGTGCACTGTGAGATTTGCCAGGAAGAAGATCAGAACTGTGAGCATGTAGACACCATATTAGTCCACGACACTCGAATATGCCTCTTGTAAGAGTGGTTTTTGGAAAGTTCAGGTGGTAAGTGCACGTGGGGGGCTCGGCCGGACGGTCTTTGCTTTTATCGTGCCAGTAAATACGTCAGTTTCACCACCAACTGGCGGTCCATAGCGAAACCGCGGCTGACGGAATTGTCACGCAATTCATTGTAGACAATGTAGAGATCGCTTCCGGGGCGGTAGATGTAGTTGAACCGAATGCTTGTGCTGATGTCCTGGCTCGTCGAGTTGTACTGGACGACGCTTCGCACCGTCATCCGTGGGGAAAGCGAATAGTCGACGCGCAGAATTCCAAGGTGGACGTCGAATTTGCCCCAGGGCAAGTCCACGTCGTTGTGGCGGTATCGCAGTTCGGTGGCCAGCTTGTTGCTGACCCGGATTCCTACGGTCGCATCCACGTCTTTCCGAAAGCCGCCGAAGAAGGTCTTCGGAGAATATGAGAACCGTTGATAGATTCGTCGCGAGGGGTTGCTGTTGAACGCCATCGTCAATTCCCCATAACGGTAACTGCCCGACGGTATCGTCACTCCGGGGTGGATCTTGAACGGCTTGTCCAACTCCTCCAGAAAGCGGTTGTACATGAAGTTGAAATAAGACCCGTCTTCCATACTGAGGGAGATCATGTAATGCATCCGGCGGCTGACGAGCCGGTTGTTCTGGTCGGTCGTATAAACCACGTTGACCATCGGATCCATCTGGCGGATCTTGAATCTCCCCGGCCGGGGCGTTTTCGCAACGTGAACCTTCGTTATCTTTATCCCACGCCGTGGTACGAAGCCTACCTCGGCGTTGAAGTTGTCCTGAATATTGATGTGATGCGCGAAAAGATTCCAACCGGGGTCCTTCCACCCGACACGCCCGTATAGAGCCATGTCGTCGTCGACAACACCTGGAGTTGACGTTTTTGCAACGAACGAATTTACGGAAAGATTGTTTCCGAGAGCAAACGTGGCGTCGGCGGCGATCGTTCGGTTGAATTGGGTGCCCTTCGAAGAGTCTTTATTGATGACCAGACCTCCGATCTTGGAC
>PVBE010127799.1_pt1 | contig 14782 bp, 4 predicted proteins | sample 1631181 | NCBI WGS metagenome assembly PVBE01 (sample SAMN08397723, study PRJNA350692) | Marine metagenome, whole genome shotgun sequencing project. | isolation source: water | place: Pacific Ocean | collected 2012-04
AGAGTGACAAATACCTGCGCCGAATCGGCAAGCGAAAAAAGATGGAAGAGGGCGAGTTATTTGACAATCAGGAGGAATGGGCAGACGGATTTTGCGGTAAGTGAATAAATACAAATAGCTTCGTATCTTTCTGTAATGCAGACCTTCAAGACGTTTAAAGATTTGAGCGTCACGTTTAAGAGACATCCTATGACCGATGATTTATTGTCGGTCAAGGATAAGTCTGCAATTAAACAATCGATTATGAATCTTCTGTTAACTCAGAAGCGTGAGAGATTATATAACCCAGATTTAGGTAGTTCAATAACAGAGATGTTATTTGAACCCCTTGACTATGCTAGTGCTGCAATTATTCAAACTGAGGTTGTAAATACATTAGGTGAATATGAACCTAGAATTCTAGTACTAGATGTTATTTGTATACCTGACATACGTCTAAATGGTTTTAATGTAGAGGTTCATTTCGAGATCACTGGCAGAAACGATGCACCACAGCAGATCAACTTTGTATTAGAGAGAACCCGATAAATGCCATACGCACAAATATCAAATCTCGATTTTAAGGATATCAAGACGGTTCTCAAGGAGTACATGAGATCGCAGTCAGATTTTACTGACTATGATTTTGAAGGTTCTGTCCTTAGTAATCTATTAGACGTATTAGCGTATAACACGTACTACACGGCATTTAACACTAATATGGCAGTCAATGAGTTATTCATTGATTCAGCAACGTTGAGAGACAACGTAGTATCCATTGCAAGGCAATTAGGGTATAGACCTAGATCTGTTACCTCTCCTACTGCATACGTATCACTTAAGGTAGATTATACAAGTTCAACTTCTGATACTGAAATAATTTTAAAGGAAGGAACAGGATTTGTTGCGTCATTTAATAATAGGATTTATCAATTTGTAACACCAAGTAACGTTACAGCACAGGTCGTTAACGATTCTGCAACATTTAATAACATATTAGTGAGAGAGGGAACGTTCCTTACTAATACCTATACAGTTAACACCTCAAATAAGACACAAAGATTTATTTTAGACAACAGAAACATTGATGCATCTACTATTAAGGTCAGTGTGACTGTAGATGGATCTACTATTAGTGAACCTTATCTGTTAGCAGATAACATTTTAGATATTACAGGAAATTCTAAAGTATTCTTCCTTAATGAGATTGATGACCAGAGATATGAGCTAATCTTTGGTGATGGTGTCATTGGTAAGAAATTAGAAGATCAAGCAACTGTTGTTGTAAAGTACCTGACAACGAATGGAACAGATGCGAATGGGATTAGAACGTTTGTCTTTTCAGGCGTCTTAGAGAACCCTCAGGGCATCTCTCCTAATCAATTTAACGCTAGTATCCTGTCTACGATCACTGCAGTTGGTGGTGAGGAAGCAGAATCTGTACAAGAAGTTAAATTTGCTGCACCTAAGACGTTTGGTACACAAAACAGAGCAGTGGTTGCATCTGATTATGCTGCTATTGTTCGTAACATCTATCCTGCAGTTGGTGATATCATTGTATTTGGTGGTGAAGATCAAGATCCACCTGAATATGGTAAAGTATTCATTTCTGTTAAACCAAGAGATTCAGCATATCTAACATCATTAACAAAACAGAGTGTAGTTGCTGAATTGAAGAAATTTAGTGTTGCATCTGTAGAACCTGTTCTCATTGATCCATCTATTCTATATGTTGAATTGATGAGTAAAATCTACTATGATGGTAGTAAGACAGATGAGACAACGGGACAGATTGCAGCGAAAGTGATTTCAAGTTTCCAATCTTATATTGAGAGAAGTGAGACAGAGAAGTTTAATGGCAAGTTTAGGCATAGTAAGGCGGTCAGTGTAATTGATGATTCAAATAAGGCAATTACATCAAACCTAACTTCTGTGATGATGAGAAAAGATTTTTATCCACAGTTAAATTCTACATCATATTACGAAATTTGTTTCCAGAATCAGTTTGATAAAGATTGTGATGCTCCTGTCCTGTCAAGTACAGGATTTAGAGTTACAGAATACCCTAATTTTGATGTGTATTTGGAAGATAATGATGGCAAAATTGTCCTATATAGACTAGATGCTTTAACTGGAGAAAAAGTTGTCCTTGACAAGGAAGTTGGCATAATCGATTATGCTAAAGGTGAGAACATTATGCATAATCTGACGATCATTAAAGGATCATTCTTCGACAACCGTATTTCAATTAGAGTTAAACCAGCATCAAACGACATTAAGGCATCTCGCGAGGTGTATCTAGATGTTGATGTAGCAAGTTCATCCTTCATTGCATACAAAGAGTAACTTAGATGGATATCAGAACCAAGAAAATTTCTACTCTTATTGAGTCGCAAATTCCGAGCTTTATTGTAGATGAATATCCTCTCTTCTCTAAATTCGTAGAGAAGTACTATGAGGCGCAGGAAAGTTCTGGGCAACCATTAGATATTGCTAATCATCTTCTAGAATACAGTGATATCAATCTTTATGAGCAAAACTTGCTCAAAGAGAATACTATTCTAAATGCTACTATTACAGATTCCGACGATACCATCGTTCTTCAGGATGCATCTTCATTCCCTGAGAAGAATGGTTATGTTAGAATCGACGACGAAATCATTTTTTACTCTACAAGAACTAACACTACCCTAAGTGATTGTTCTAGAGGTGTTAGTGGTAACACAACTCTAGGTGACTTGTATGAAGAATCTACATTTGTTACCACTGACTCTGCAGCACATAACTCTGGTGCTGTAGTACATAACGTAAGTAACCTATTTCTCTATGCTCTAATCAAGAGTTTTGAGTCACAGTATCTTGCATCCTTTCCAGATAAGTATTTAAAAGGTGATGTAGACAAGAGAACCCTGATTAAGAATATCAGACAGTTCTACAAAACCAAGGGAACAGATTCATCTATTAGATTTGTTTTCAATTCTATCGTCTCTAAAACATCTAGAGATATTCCAGAAACATATAATCCAAGAGAATTTACATACAAATCATCAAATAGTGATTGGGTTAACATCTATGCACTGAAGTGTAAGGTTGTTAGTGGTAATCCTAAGGATCTGATTGGTACAAAGATTGTACAGGAAGCAACAGAAGAGTATGGTTATGCTGATGCAATTGTTGACAATGTATTTGCTGATGGTACAGCAGACGATGAACAAATTTATAATATTGTATTAGCAACTGAAACTGTTAATGGTACATTTGCTGTATCTACAAAAACTAAACTCCGCAAACCCCTGTTAGGGACAGCGATCTCAGGGGATAGAATTGATGTGTTCTCAACTATTGGTTGGGATCTCACAGGATCAGTTTTAATTGGTGATGAGACGATTGAGTTTGATGGTAAGACAGTTGATCAGTTTATCATCAGAAAAAGAAAACCAACTACTGCTTATCCTCGTGCTACTGACACTCCTGTATACAAACCAGTAGTTTTAGATGGAACTAATGTTACTCTTCTAACATTTGGTATTGTATACAATCTATCACCTTCTGATGCACAACCATATTCTGCAATTGGAGATACTATTCAAGTTTCCAATCCAGGATTTGAGACATCTGATTCTAAAATTGTAGAAACTGGTACAAACACTGTTAGATGGTTGTTAAACACTGGTGCTAGTCCAAACGTACCTACACTACCTACAGTGGCATCTTCCCTTAATGGGATATCCACTGACGTTTCTGCTATTCTAGCAGACGAACAGTATTACTATATTGCAAGTTCTAGTTATCCATCACACAAGATCTTGGATGGATCAACTGTTAATGAAGAAGTATTAGATCAAAAAATTCTTCGTCTTATCAGAAAGGAATCTATTAGAACTACAGAGAAGTATGAAACACCAAAGCGTGATGTTGGTATTGCTCTGAATGGTGTTCCTTTCTATGGATACAAAGATCCAGAAAGTGTTAGATATGGAAAATTAGAAGAAATTAAAATTAATACTAGAGGAACTGGTTATTCTAAACCACCTTTTGTGTTAATTGATCAAGTTCCTAATAAAGCAAGAGCAATTCTTGCTGGTCAGGTTGTAGAACGAATTGAAGTTGACACTAGCGATATTTTCCCTAGAACTCCAGACATTACTATTACATCTGGTCGTAATGCAGATGTAAGTGCTGTTGTAACGGGCAGTAAGGTTACTAGTTTAGTTATTAACAACGCTGGTGAGTTCTACTCTGATGCTCCTCTAATCGTCATTAGAGACGCTGCAGGACGTGGTAGATTTGCCGAATACCTTTCTGTTGTTAATACTGATGGTAAGATCACTGGATTCGAGATGATTTCAGAAGGTAACTTCTATAGTCAAGACACAGTTATTGTTGATGTTATCCCAGTTGGTAATGGTGCATCTGGTATTCCACTTCTTAAAGAGTGGAACTTTAATAGATTTGGAAAATTAGGAAATGAACTAGACACAGAGAATGGTTACATCTTTGAAAATTACAATAACATATTAGAATATGGTTATGGATATGCTGCTAACCCTAAAGCTTTACGTGTTGCTCTCAATGACAACATCAACAGTGCAGGAAGTGAACCAACTGTAAAAACTCACTCTCCTATTATTGGATTTGCTTATGACGGTAATCCAATCTATGGTCCATTTGGTTATGAGGATGCATTAGATTCAACATCTTCTATTACAAGGATGACCTCTGGTTATTCTATTAACGGTGCTAGATCAGAAGGTCCATCTTTGGCAAAATATCCTCTGGGATCGTTTGTCAATGATTACACCTACACTCATAAGAGTGGCACACTAGACGAAAACAATGGAAGATTTTGCATTACCCCCGACTTTCCGAAAGGAACTTATGCTTATTTCCTTACTATTGATAGCGATCAAGTACCGCAATATCCATACATTATAGGAGAGAATTTCTATTCTCTACCAGTTGATAGTAATTACAATTCTAATATCAGTCAGAATGAAGTTCCTAAGAATTCAAAGAGATTCTATCAACCTGGAATGCAAAGAAACGGTGAAGGATTCGTTGCACAGATTGCAGAAGTAAAGCAAGGAAATGTAGAAGCAATTAAAGTAGAAGATACTTCATCAAATTTCTCTATCAATTCTCAAGTTAGATTTGATAATAAAGGTACAGAGGGATCTGAAGTAGAAGCGATTGTATCTTCTGTTACTGGACAATCAGTAAATTACTTAGAATCTAAAGAAGATAAGGTTGTTAGATTAACAACTATTCAGAATGCATACCTATTTGCTGATGATACATTGAACCAACCATCATCTGGTGCTTCTGGTTCTATCGTTGGTATAGTAAAGAACGATAATACAATTGTACTAAGAAACGTCAATGGTACATTTGATGAAACTGGAACTTTCTCTGCTACCATCAAAACTTTCACTATGCTTCTTGATCAGAGAAGTTCTTATACTAAAGGAGCAATCTTAAGTTTAACTGATGGTGTTAATACTCCTGTTGCTACTGCTGAAGTTTTAGAAGGAACTAGCAGTCAAAACGTAGTAGAGATCAAGGTTCTCAGCGGAACATGGGTTGTCAACGATGACTACTTCCTCCAGTCAAGTAACTTGTTCAATACTTCTGGAACTAAATTAGTTCGTATGACTTCTCTTAGTGATGGATTAGAACCATTTGATGTAAATCAAAGTGTTGCATTGATTGAAACAGCAGCACCACATGGATTAGGTGTTGGTGATAGAGTAACAGTTGACATCAATCCTAATGATGTAACTAAAACTAAAGATTATTACGTAAGGAAAAGATTATATCAAGAAGCAGTACTAGTACCACCTAAAAATAAATCTACAATCAATTCAACTGGAATTGGTCGTTTTGAAATTCTTAATGGTGGAGCTGATTATACTGCTGGTACTTACACTGGTGTTGCTTTTACTAGTGGATCAGGTACTGGTGCTACTGCTACATTCACTGTATCTGATGCTGGTGTAATATCTAATATTCAATTACAAGATACTGGTAGTGGATATGAAAGAGGAGATTATCTTAGTGTTGCAGATGAAGACCTAGTAAGATCTGGTGCATCTACATCAACAGCAAGATTGACTTTATATGTTGGACATGTTGGTGTTCCTGCTGGTGGTACAAAAGTTACTGTAGATAGTGTCTTAGGATTTGCTAATGGAGATCTTGTCAAGATTGGTAATGAAATTGTTGAAATTGAAAGTATTGCTGGAAATGATCTAATTGTATCCAGAGGTAAAGAGGGTACAGAAGATGTAGATCATTTTGATGGACAGGAAGTAGTATTATACAAACCACAATATAACTTCACTGCTAACTACCAAATTTTCAATGGTTCTACTTCTGGTTACATCCAATCATATGATCGTGACACACAAACAATCAAAATTGTATATGATTATGGAACAATAAAAACAACTGCATCTAAAGTAGTATTAAGTTCTACCTTCTTTGATGCAAGCACACCACAAAGATTGGTGTCTGTTAACTCTGCTACTCAAATTGAATATAAATTTGAATTTTCAGAAGATAATACCAACTTTGTTGCAAATCCAAATATTGATTTACAAGAGTTTTACAAGTACAAGTTTGATACGTCTCATTCTAGTTTAACTGGGACTTACTTTGATATTAGTCCAAGTAACAATTATAACTTAATTACTGTTGAAAAATTAGAATCTACAATTCTTCCTGGCAACCCAGGTGCATCTACTGATGTCAAGTTTGGATTTGGTTCACGACTTGCTGATAATAACTATCAGACAAAAGTAGGAACTGATTTTACTAACTTCTATTATTTCGACAAAAAGAATGTAGTTATTTCTGATGGAGCATATTTCAGAATTGTTACTGACCCACTACAAGGTGTTAAGGAGATTAACTATGTTACACCAAATCGTTTTATTTACGATGTTCCTAGTGATCCTCTCTGGGACGGTTCTGGATCCATTTCTTATACTACTAATGGTCAGTTCGCTATCGGTAAGATTAATACGGTAAGTATTGTTAATCTAGGATTAAATTATAAAAAAGTTCCTGTTGTTGTTGGTGCTGATCCTACTACTTCATATAGAGCAACTGCAAAAGTTATCTTTGATGAAGATTCTCAACTTATAACAGGTGTTGAAGTTACAAACAAAGGAAAAAATTACGTCAACCCTAAAGTATTCCTTCTTGATGCTGATGGATCTGATGCTATTTTCAATGTGTTAGTAAGAAATGGAGAAATCTCATTTATTACTGTAGCAAGTACAGGAAAGGGATATACTTATGCACCAGAAATTGTTATTGTAGAAGGTGAAGTTGATGCATATGTTGAAAGCACTAGCATTGGTGTTCCACGTAGTGTAAACATCACTACAAATGGTGGAGCGTTCCATTTAGATAAAACTGTAGCATCTACATTCAATTCAAATTACATTGCTGCGTTAACAAACTTCAATGGTGATTTTAGAATTGGTGAGGAAGTAATTCAAAAGATTGGTAATACTATAGTATTCAGAGGAATTGTATCAGAGTGGAGATTAGGTTCTAATTTACTAAAATTAAAGAATACCACAGGTATTATACGTGAAGGTATTCAGATTGAATCATTTTTAACTACAGTATCTGGTAATGTTAAATCTGTATTTGTATCTACGTTTAGTGACGATATCAATAGTTTCTATGATAACCTAGGATATTATAGTTCTGACAAAGGTAAACTAGGTGTATCAAATCAGAAGATTACTGATAGTTTCTTCTACCAAGATTATTCATATGTTATTAAATCACAAACATCTATTGAACAATGGCGTGATTTAATCAAATCTACTACACACCCTGCAGGATTTAAACTGTTTGGTCAGGTTGATGTAGAAGGAACTGCTAGTTCCGAGATGCCAGTAGAGATGCCAAAGTCATCTCACTTTAGTGTTATTCAACTTTGGGATCCTGAGAAGAATAAGATCACTAGTGATATCAAGCAGAGAGTTATTACTCAAATTGTACAGAAAGTAAAAGATACAAGAATCAAAAAGGCATTTGGTACTGCTGCACCTAGTGAGTTCTTGTTTAATGAGGTTCGTGCATTTGAATTTACTCTTGCAGCACCTTTTGATGGTTACTATGATACTGATGGTAGATTACAAGGAACTACAGCATTCCAAATCCTTAATGATCTAGGTGTTCCTTTCTTCCCAGCAGACGATAAAGGTCTTATCGTTACACTTGATGGTATTCTTCAAGAACCAGGAGTTTCATATACTATCAATAACGATACTATTGTATTCTCTGCTCCACCATTGGGAGATGGAACTAAAAATGGTTCTGCTTATAAGGGTGTTACTTTCTATGGTAAGGTATTCCAGTTTAAGGATGATCAATACAATACCAAGCACCTAAGAAAATTAAGAAATATTTTCCAACGCAGTGGTACATGGATTGATGCTGCAAATCAAATTGAAAGGAATGTAGATTTTATTATTAATGAAACTATTGGATATGGTAAGGAAACTTATCCTACTCTAGATTGGGCGACTAAACAAGATGACTATGAAAGAAACATTCGTGCAATTTTAGATGCTTATCAACATGATATCAGATTTGGTGGTAATATCAAAACTGTTAACTATGCATCAATTTTCAATCAAGATGATGATTACCTCTATATTCAAAATAACAAAACTAAATCTACTAATATATTTGCATATGCATCTAGATTAGCAAAACTTGCTATTCGTAATTGGGATTACATTGATAATGGTGTAACTTACATTCAAGGATCAAATACAATTAATATAACATCTACTGACAACATTGCTGTTGGTATGTTTGTTAGTTCTGGTAGAGCATTCCCAGCTGATACAAAAATTACATCTATTAATAGTGCTACTCAAGTTACATTAAGTCGTAATGCACTAGCAAACTCTGCTGGTGGAGGTGGTGTCCCAGTTGGAATAACAGATTTATCTGGAACAGCACCAGCAGGAGCTACAACAATTGCAACTAGCACTGGTCGTGTTGTTGACGGTGAAACATTTGATGTTGCTCCTGGTTCTACATCATCAGTTGGTACTTCTTTTGGTGGAACTGATCAGGCATCATTCTCATGGAGTGGTTTAAGCAAAGGTATGTTCTACAAAGGTGGAGAACTAATTGCATTAAACAAAACAGATATTATTTCACAATCTCTAACATGGGCACAAACACAGTATCCATCACTTAATTGGGGAACTATTGAAACTAAGTGTGGAAGAGATCTAGGTCTTATTATTGATGCTTATGTTTACCACTTACAATTTGGTGGCAACCAAAAGATTGTTGAAGCTGCAGGACTATACTATAAAAAGGAACAGTATCCATATGGAGAGAAATTAGCATATATTTCTGATACATTAACAGAAACACTTGCTACATTTGCTTATGCAAGAAATCTTATGATTTCAGCAATGAAGAACCAAGGAACTGTTACAGATCCAACTGCTTTAGTTGATTCAGTAAGTCCTGTGTGTGCAGAGGTTGAGAGTGCTTTGAATACATTCCATAGTATTTTGGATACTATTCTAACAGAAGGACCAGGACTTGTAGAGATAACAAAACAGAATTCTAATAGGCGTGGTAATTGGACTCCTACTTTAACATATTCCAATTATAATATTTTACTTGATCCTCTACTACCAGCACAAGAATGTGCTACTGTTGTTTCTGCTATTGATTCCTTATATGACAATTTGGATGACGTTCTTAAGGAAGAATCTGTAACTAATTCACTTCCAGATTATGTTGATGGAGAAACAAAAGAATTTGAATTGTATTGGGATAATGGTGATGAGGTAAACACAGAAGAGGATGAAGATCTCTTCCTCACAATTAATGCTGTACTACAAAGACCAAAATACACTGAGAATTATCCAGGTGAGGATTCTTACTTTATTGATAGAACTGTAATTCCTAACTTAATTAAATTCGATGTTCCTCCTATTTGGGATCAAGATTTTGGAGCAAAAACTATTGGAGAACCAACTGCTGTAGAAAAAGTTGTTGGTATTGGAGTTGGTAATTACAAACGACTTACCATTGATTACAACCTAGTTAATGGTGTTAGAAATGGTCCTTTCATAATTCTAGATGTAGAGGATTATACTGTACAAAACATTGAAGCAGAAGATGCTTTATATGTATTCTTGGATGGGGTTTTACAAAGAAAAGGATATTCATATTCAGTAGCTGGTCCAAATATTACTTTCAATGTTCCTATTAAAAAGGAAATGAAAATTGATATCAGATACATTTATGGTAGAGATGTTGGACAAGTTCTAAACATCTATGACTATTCTCCTGATACCTATTATTCACAAGGTACATTTAATTTTACATCTACTGTACTAAATGAATTAATTAAGTATGATTGGATGGGAGATGCAATTGGATCACCTATTCATGTTTGGCAACAAAGAGCAAATGGAACATATAATGTAATTGGTCAAATTAAAAATGCAGAAGTTACTGGAAATACTGTAGCGTTTGATCTTAAAGGTCAAAACCCTGCTATTGAGAGTGGTTTGGACTATGTGTTTGCTGTAAAAGGTAAGTACGATAGAAACTATACAATTGCAGATAGTGATATTTCTAATGTTAGTATTACATTCATAAAGGATGAGTACAACAGAAAACTTCTTAAAGATGACAATGCCATTTGGGTTGGTACTTTCTTTGCAAAAACATATAAGAATCCTTTTGTATATCTTGCTAATGGAGATAATATTCGTGTAGAAGGTGAAGAAGGGTTCCGTAGAATTAAACAATTACCAGATGAAGCAACTAGTAAAGAAGGTAGAGATGGAGTACCAACTACCAATGATCTTTTTGGTACTGTAAATATTGAACCTTATACTGGAATCACTAGAGGAGAAGGTCTTTCAGTAGTCGCCACTATTGAGAATGGATCTATTACCAAATTAACATGGAACCAACGTAGTTATGATCCTATTACACAACCTACTGCATATCAGTATTATACACCACCTGTTCTTAAGTTTGAATCTGTAGATGGTAATGGTGGCGGTGCTAGTGCAAATGTACTAGTCAGTAAAGGTCAAGTTATTAGTGTTGATCTAATCAATGGTGGTTCTGGTTATACTACTGCACCTAAAGTTATTACAACCAGAAGATTTGATATCAAATCTGATAGAGGGGTTGGTGTTGCAAATATCAAAACCTTCTACAGACCTTATATTAATCTTGCTGAGGGTGGATTAGTTATATCAACTATTATTGGTGTTCTTGGTAACAGATTAGTTGATGCATTATCTTTCTCTTCTGTTGATCTATTAAGTCCAGCATCTGTTGATCGTAAGATCATAGCAGTAATTCAGATTGACAAACGTAATATTGTAGATGGTCAACTTGGATTTGATATGCCACCTGGTCAAGAACAACCTGGTCCTTCTCAAGTTGTATTCATTGAACCACCACCTGTTGTTGATGTGAATGGTGAAGGTAGTGTATTAAGATTACAAAGTTCTGCAAGTGTTGTTTCTGCACAAATTCAGGATATTATAACCACAACTTCCATTTCTAATGTAACTAAAGCAATTACAGCAACTACACAGATTGATATTGCTAATAATGCAATTAGTAATATTAATTACTTTGAGAATGCTGCATATCTTGATATTGACTTTAACATTGGTGATACTATTGCTTATATTCCTGATACATCTAAGTTCTATGGAACAGGTCTCCTATTAGTTGGAGATGAAGTTGTAAGTTATGCTAGAAAACTTTCTGATAGATTTATCAATATTATTAGAGCAAGAAGTGGAACTACAGAAAAAGATTGGGTTGCTGGTACATTCTTGAGACAGATCCCAGAACTTGTATCTGTTGCTTCTGTTGGTCTTGTTCAAGTACAATCTGAAAGCGATGTTAAGGTGGTTAGTGCATCTGCATCTGCAGGTGGATTTGAGAGAACTACACAAAGACAAGTTGGTTCTGCGGATGAATTGGCAATCACCACAGCAGGAACTGAATTTCTTGTAATTCCACCACCAAGTGGTGTCGTTGATGGTTATCAAGAAGAGCTCTTCTTGGCAGATCCAGTTCCTGTCAGATCTGGTAATACAACTGGTGGACATGATGGTGAAGTTGATCTTATTGAGATTAATGATGGTTATCATGTTGCAAGAAGAAATTCAACAGAGGTTCTTATTGTAAACTTGGTTGCTGGAAGAACTGTTGAATACATTGGACAATACACTAAAACCAATGCAGGATATACTATCAGTCACTTTGATGGTATCTTTGATGATGGTTCAGCTAATGTATCTGGACTAACACTATTAGAACTTGATATTTACTTCAGATCTTTAACTATTGAAGACTTTAGTGAAAGAGCAGATTCTAGTTATACACTATCTGGTGATAAGTTTAATATACTACCACCATCAATCCAGAATCCTGTTGCTATTAGTTCCTCCGCAGGAACAATTGGTGGAAACATCATTGTTCAAGATACAACTTACTTCCCTGATGAGGGATATGTATTTACTAGTGGTGGAACTGTTATTCAGTATACTGGTAAATCATCAACATTATTTACTGGATGCACTTTGGTTAGTGGTCCAAACTCAATTGCGAACGGAGACGAGTTAGTTCCGTTCGCAAATTGATAAATACGGTATAAATATAAATAACTCAGGCACAAACACTACGTCGGAACAGAAAACCAATGGCTGCTATTATCTCTGATAAGTTTAGAATCTTTAATGCTAAACAATTTTTGGAATCGTTAACGGAAGGTCCTAACGATACCAGCGCGGAACGCTCTAGAATGTATTTCTTTGTGGGAAGACCACAACCATGGAAATCATATCTAGAGATTCATACGAAAAATTCAACGGCGTTTGTAGTCGGTAACGAAGTGTACGTGGGTACATATGCATCAACTGCTTTCCGTGCCACAGTTGCTGCAGTTTATGATAGTGCCCTTCTTTTGACCGACGTTTTTGGAACTAGTGGTGTTAACTCTGCTCCTCCTATCAATTCTGCTTTAAAAGGTAGAACTGGCGGTGCTGGCGGTTCTGACACAGGTGCTACAGCAGTTTCTGGTGTATATCGTTACGCTACTGAAGATGTTCCACCCCTTCCTCTTGATAACCAATCAGAGAAAAGAGGACTTTACGACGAGTTAATTGCTGCCAAGCGTATTACTGATGCCTTTGCAAGAACTGTTGTTCGTCGTTACAACTGGGATCTAGTTGCTAACCCTAAGTTTGACATGTGGAAACCTGACTATTCTGCTACTCCTGGTGGCGGTGGTCAAATTGGTAAGCAAACCGCAACAGGTGCAGACAACATTTCTGATGCTAAGTTCTATGTAATGAACTCTGCATACGAAGTATTCAAGTGTCTTTACAATGGTGAAGATCCTTCAAATGCTGCTGGTCAAAATGCAACTGAAGAACCAACTACTGCAGGTGGTAACTATGCTTCTGCTACTGGTCTCTACACTGAGACAACTGGTGCTGGTTACATTTGGAAGTATATGTACACCATCCCTACTGATGATGTTCTGAAGTTCCTTTCTTCTGACTTCATGCCAATCGTTCTTCCTGCTAACGCTTCTAGGCAAGCAGTTGTAGCTCTTGCTACTGCTGGTGCTGCTGATGTTGTTTTGATTGAGAACGCTGGTTCAGGACTTCCTTCTTCACAAACTCTTTATACAAGTATTAAGGGTGATGGAACATCTGGTGTTGTTGAATTTGTAACAAATGGTTCAGGTACAATCACATCTGCTAAGATTGAAGTTCGTGGATCAGGTTATACTTATGCTAATGTTCTTTTAGGCAATGGCAACCTCTTCTCTGATGCTGGTTTAAGCAGCGCAGTCGCAACTGGTGCATCTGCTGTTGGAGCTCTAGAAGTTGTACTTCCTCCTGCAGGTGGTAACGGTTCTGACCATGAGGTAGAACTTAATGGTAAGCGTGTTATGACGAACATTCGTCTAACCTATGCTGAAGGTCAAGGTGACTTCCCTGTTGATAACGACTTCCGTCGTATTGGTATCATTGCTGATCCATATGATTATGGAACAACAACTTTCTCTACTGCAAATACCCTTTCTGGTTTGAAAGCACTTAAAATCACTGGTGCTACTGCTGATTTCTCTGTTGACGAGAAGATCCAGCAAACTGTAAGTGGTGGTACTGCATATGGTACAGTTGTTTCTTGGACACTAGATAGCGGTTCTACAACTGCTGGTGTTCTTAAGTACATCCAAACCAATGATGCACACATAGATCAAGGTATTGTAAGAGCATTTGAGAGCAATGGTTCTAATGCTGTTACTGGAGAAACTTCAACTTCATCTGGTAACGTAGATACAAGTTATAGTTCTGCTCTACTAGGTTCTACATTCGCAAGTGGTCTTGCTAATCCAGAAATTGAAAATAACTCTGGTGATGTGATCTATGTTGAAAACAGACGACTAATCACTCGTGCTCCTGACCAAATTGAAGACATCAAACTAGTTATTGAGTTCTAAGTTAAAGATATCAATAAATACAAGTCCCCTGAGAAATCAGGGGATTTTTTTTATCTCTATAAATACTAAGGACAAAGAATGCTAGTATTTGGCGGAAAACGATGCCACAGAAGACAAACCTTAATGTAAGCCCTTATTATGAGGACTTTGACGCAAGTAAGAATTTTTATAAGATTCTATTCCGTCCTGGTTACTCTATTCAGGGTAGGGAATTAACACAAGTTCAATCTATTCTACAGAATCAGGTTG
>PVBE011591480.1_pt1 | contig 14781 bp, 11 predicted proteins | sample 1631181 | NCBI WGS metagenome assembly PVBE01 (sample SAMN08397723, study PRJNA350692) | Marine metagenome, whole genome shotgun sequencing project. | isolation source: water | place: Pacific Ocean | collected 2012-04
CGACGGCAGCTACATCGGCCTCGAGTTCTTCTTCAACAACGAAAAGACCGGACCGAGCCTGAAGCTGACGGCGTGGCCATACAGCTCCAACCGCTTCCGGCTGGGCTACACCTACGACCTCACCTGGGGCGGCAACCAGATCTGGGTGCGCAACCAGGGGCCGGTGCCGGGCGCCAAGCTGGCCTTCAAGTCGGACCGCTTCTATGCGTTCGTGGGCGCCAAGTCGCTGGTGCAGCTACGCGCCGACAACGACGAGGCGGAGAACTACTGGGGCGTGCTCGCGGGCGTGGGCCCGAACTTCGACCTGGGGAAGGACTTCAAGCTCAGCTACGACGCCAGCGGCGGCTACTTCTACCGCGGCACGTTCGAGCAGGACCCCTTCCGCAGCACCCCGTTGACCGCCTTCGGCGTGTCCCAGCGGGCGCAGCTGACGCTCCGCACGAAGATGGGCCTGAGCCCGGACCTCAAAGACCTGCGGAACACCTACGACAACTTCACCTACTCGCGGTCGATGGTGCCCAACTACGAGGGCGCCTGGGGCTTCGGCGTAGGCGCCGAGTTCACGACGCTGTGGCAGTCGCTCATCAACGCGGACAACCCCAGTGAGCAGGCCTTCGACAACGCGATCACGGGCGGCGTGTTCGCCCAGGCGCGCTTCCTGAAGTCGATGCGGGTCGGCGTGGACGTCGTCTACCGCGACGTCAGCTTCCTCGTGTTCAACGTGCCCGGCCTGACCCCGTTCCTGAGCTTCGCGGACGAGACGATCCGCAAGCCGCAGATCTACGGCGCGGTGTGGTGGGATTGGTACATCGAAAAGGCGCACATCACGCCCGGCGTGGTCGTCGGCATCATGCAGCCCGCCTCGTTCCTGTCCGGCGAGGACTCCAACGGCGACCGCCGCCTCGAGGTCATCCGCGAGGCCAACGACTACGAGTTGATGCCGTCGGACGTCGCCTCGGCGTTCACGATCATCAGCGTCAAGGGCTCCCTCAAGTGGCACTTGAGCTCGATCCTCGCGATCGTCGGAGAGGTTTCCTACACCCAGGATTACAACGTGACCCGCCGAGGTCGCGGCAGTGACGACCGGGTGCTCGACGAAGCGCAGGCCCAACGGCTGGGCTTGAACCTGCTGATTCAGGCAAGCTTCTGATCCGTTGATGGACAACCCCTGGTGGGTGGGCCTGGCGCCGCTGCTCGGCTGGTGCCTGGACGCCGTGATCAATACGCGCCGGTGGGAGCCCTTGCTCCCCCGCCTCGTGCAGCGCGGCGGTGAACGCCTCGAGTTCGTCATGCGCACGGGCCTAGCGGGCAAGCCCGAACGCGCGGGGCTGATCCTCGCGGCGTGGCTGCTCGGCGGCACCTGGGTCATCGGCTGGGGCATCACCCAGACCGCCTGGGTCTTCGGCGAAGGCGCCCCCGGCAAGTTCGTCGTCTGGGTGATCCTCTTCTTCCTGCTGTTCGGCACCCGCCGTCGCTCCGCCGCGGGCGGGGACGTGATGCGCAGCCTCCTGGCCGAGAACGCCGACGTGGCGGGCCAGTGGCTGCACCACATCGAGGGAGAACCGGTCGACGGGAGCCCCCAGGCGATCGCCCGCGCCACGGTGCATCGCATGAGCGAGAGCGTCGTCGAAAAGGCGCTGCTAGTGACCTTCTGGGGGGTGACCCTGGGGATGGGCGTGGCGCTGATGGCCGCCTGCGTGCATGAGCTCGCCGGCCACTCGCGGCGCTCCGACAGCCCCGACGATCCGCTGTGGAAGTACACGCTGAAGGCGGAGTACTGGCTGACCCTGCCGGCGGCCTGGTTCTCCGTGATCGTGGTCTACCTCGTGATCCCGCTGGCGGGCGGCTCGCGAGCCCGCGCCATGGCCGGGTTCCTGAACCACAAGGGCAGCGCCCCCCTGCGGCGGATCGCCCTGGGCGTGGAGTCCGGGCTCGGCGTCACCCAGACGCAGACCGTCGAGCAGAAGGTCGTCGACCCGATCGCGCCCGAGGACATCCAGCGCAGCGTGATCATCCTGTGGACGGCGAGCTTCGTCGGCGTCGCCGCCATGTCGGGCATCACCGCCCTCGTCTTCCGCTTCATCGGGGGCTGATGGACCGCCGGCGTCTCGCCGTGCTCGCCGCGGCCTTCTTCGCCGCCCGGCTCCTGCTCGTCCTGGGCGCCGCCGACCGCCTGTCCCAACCCGACGCCGCCGAGATCAAGCTGATGGCGATCGGCGACGAGTGGGTGCAGACCGGCCCCCCGTCCCTCGACCGCATCCTCTGGCACGTGCGCGCCGGCACCAACGCCCCCCACGGCGCCTACCTGCCGGTGTCCCTGGGCTACGCGGCCCTGGTGGTGCCGTTTGGTGCCGACGGGAGCTACCTCGCGCTCAAGCTGGTCGCGATCCTCCTGGCCACGCTCGGCTTCGTGGCGTGGACGTCGACGGCGTTCCGGCTGGCCGGGCCGACGTCGGCGGCGGTGATGGCGGGGCTGCTGTTCCTGCCGCCCCCCGGGTTCCTCGCGGGGAGCCTCGTGGCGTGGGGGAGCCACCCGGAGTCCGCCACCCTGGTGGGGCTCGCGGCGTGGGTGCTGACCTCGGGCCGCATCCACGCGATTGGCGACGCCCTCGCCGCGGGCCTGCTGGTCGGAGGCGTGGTCGGCTGCAACCTGCTCGTCGGCCCCCTGGTGGGGGCGATGGCGGCCGGCTGGGCGTGGGACCGCTGGCACTCCGACGGCACCCGGGCCGGCGGGGTCATCGCCGCCCTCGCCGTTGGAGCGGCCGCGGCGCTGGGGGCGTTCCTCTGGTTGACCGGAGGGCTGTCGGCGTCGGTGACCGAGACCGCGGGCAGCTCCCCGCTGGAGCTGCTGACCGGGCCCGACACCGGCGCCGAGGGCGTCCTCGGGGCGACCGTGGCAGGGCTGCTCCCGCTGTCGCTGTGGCCGATCGGGGTCGAAGATGCGGGCACCGAGCGGATGCTGAACCTCGGGTGGACCGCGCTGGGGGCAGCCGGGCTGGCCGCGGCCGTCGCGGGGCTGCTCCGACGCGAGGATCTGTGGGGACGCGGAGCGGCCCTCCTCCTGGTCGGACCCATCGCCCACCTCGCCACGGTCGTGCTGCTGGCGCCGCGCCGCCCGGACCTGCCGCCCCGGTACTTGCTGGTGCTGACTCCCGTGGCGCTGCTGGCGTTCGCGCTCGCGATCGGCTGGGCGGCGGACCGGCCCGCCCTCAGAAGAGCAGCGGGGGCGGCCGCGGCGCTCTGGCTCGTGCCCTGCGTGATCGGCCAGGCGACGTTGCTGGGGCCGGGCCGGATGGGCGGATTCACCGAGTACCGACCGGGCCCCTGGCTGGCCGCCGACATCGGCCGCGTGACCTACACCGAAGCCCCCTGGGTCAACCGATTCGTGGAGGGGCGGGGCACCGGTCAGGCCTACGGGTTCGGGTTCGCGGCGGGCGTGGGCGCGGCGGACGACCCGTTCGAAGCGGACCGCGATCCGTTGGACCCGCAGGCGCTCATGGTGCGACGAACGACATGGTTGGAGGCGCCGCACACCGACGCCGAGCGACGCACGCTGCACGAGAACATCGGATGGTCGCTGTCGGTGTTCGCTTGGGAACGCACCGGGGTGTGGCATGCGGTGCTGTCGAACCTCCCCCCGGGGGACCGGGAAGCCACGGCCTACGGGCTCGGAATCGGCCTCGCCCTGCGGGGGCCGGAGGGCTGTGAGCTGGCGCGACGGATGGCAGACGCCGAGGCGATCCTCGACGGCGCGTCGTCGCTCCGAGTCTGCCGCTAGCGCTGGCTCATCGGTCGTCACCGGACGCGACCGGCCCCCGCTGGTCGACTTCTTCATTCGCTAGACTCGGGTAATCAGCCAGCCCCCCCTACCCCCGGACGCGCCTCGACCTGCCCGCCACCCCCGCCGGGGCGTGGCGTTTGTGGCGGCCTTCATCGGGCTCTTGGCCGTTCGAACCCCGCAGTTGCTCAGCGTCGCCCCGCTTCTGTACGACGTCGAGTTCCTGCAGTTCGGCAGCTTCGCGCTGGACCTCCGCTCGGGCGTGCTGCCGGCCCACCTCGGGATCGAGGATGTTCGCCTCTACCAGTACGGCGACCACGCTCCCGGGACCCTCTGGATGGTCGTCGCCTACGCGATCCTGGGGACGGTCATGGAGCCCTCGGTGTGGGGCCTCCACGGGCTTGCGATCGCCTCGGAAGCGACCGCCGTGGGACTGCTCGCGGCCGGCCTCGCCGGGTTCACGACGTGGCCCCGCCTGGTGGGGGGATGGCTGCTGTGGGTGCTCGCGCCGGGGTTCGCTGTCGTGTGGCAGTTCATGCCCTTCGGGAACCACACTGAGTTCCTGTGGGGTCCGTGCGCCTGCCTCCTCGCCCTCAGCCTCGATCCGGACCTGCGGCGGCCGGCGGTGTGGGTGCCCTGCGTGCTCGCGCTGGGGTTGACGGCGATGCTGTACCGAGGCGCTTTGACCGCGATCCTGGCGCTCGCCCTCGTGTTTGGCCAGGACGCCCGCTCCAGCGGTCGACTCGGTCGCATGCAGGCCCGTCTTGGGATCCGCCGGGCAGCGGCCCGCGGCAACCCCGGCGCAGGATGGCTCCCCCTTGGCGGTGTTCACCGTCGAAGCGGCTGCCGGCGCGGTTCCGCTGCAGGTAGCGGAACCGCGCCTCCTGGACCCCAATGCATGAGAGGCACAGACCGAGCAGAGTCGCGCAAGCGAGATGCGAGATATGGTTCATCCTACCCCCTTGGGGCACCCTACCAGGGCCCGCGGGGGCGCAAAGGCCAAACCGCTGCCCATCGTCGACTGCGAGGCCTTCATCGACAAGCACTACCCCGCGCACACCGGGCGACGGCACGAGGTCCGCTGCTACTGCAAGTAGGCCCCCGGACGAGCCTTCCCTCCTCCCCGCCCCCAAGCACACGAGCCACGGCCCCCTCTTGACTCAGCCCAGAGACGGCGCCGGCGACGGGTGGCCACGGCCAGCAGGAGCAACAGCCCCCACCCGGTCGCCTTCGGCTCGGCGGTGGCGCAGCCGCAGCCGGTCCCCTCCTGGAACACACCGACCCGCAGGAAGTAGACCGCCTGGTCTCCGTCGCTGTCGGTCAGCGTGATGTCGTAGGGGTTCTGCCCCACGTCGGCGGCGGTCGGCTCCCACAGCAGCCGTAGGTCGTCCAGGGTCAGCCCCTCGGGGCCGTTGCTGAGCTCCGCGGTGACCGTGTCCTGCTCGCTGGGGTCGTCCACCTGGAGGGTGTAGGCCATGGCCGTGCCGACGAAGATCTCGTCCGGGGGCCCCTCGCTCAGGAACGGCGGCAGGTTCTCCACGAAGACCGGCTGCTCCACGAGCACCTCGCCCCCGTCCTCGTCGAACGCCCTCACCAGCAGGGTCACCGATCCGCTCTGGGGCGGCGTCCACGACACGAACCCCGGCTCGACGTCGGTCAGCTCATATTCGGTGTCCCCGTCGATGTCGATGTCGAGCAGGACGACGTCCTCGGGACCCTGGTCGAAGGCGTCGACGTAGAACTGCGACTCGGTTCCCTCGGCGAACCCGTCGAGCAGGTCGATCGAGGCCTCGGGAGGGAGGTTGTAGGCGTGCACGTTCACCTCGGCCTCGAGCTCGTAGCCCTCGCTGTCGATGGCGAGCACGCCGATCACGTAGTCCCCTTCGTCCGGGGGAGTGAAGTCGGCGGCGTTGGCGTAGCCGTCGCAGTACTGCAGCCCGTCGGCGGGGTTGGTGTCCCAGCGGTACTCCAGCGGGTCGTTGCGGGGGTCGAGGATGTTCTGCACGAACACGACCCCTTGCTCGCCCTCGGCAAACTCGTAGTCGAACTGCTCGCCCTGGGTCGGCGGTCCGCCGGGGATCTCTTCGTAGGCGTCGTCAGCCTCGGGCCCGCCGGTGTAGCCGATGTCCGACAGGGTGCCGTCGGGATCCTCGTAGGCGGCGGCGGTGTTGCCGCCATCGACCGCGGGGGAGTCCACGCCGGGCACGAAGTCGACGTCCAGATCGGGATCCTCGAACAGGTCGGTACCGTCGGAGGTGTAGCCGTCCATGTCGGCAGCGTTGCCGAAGAAGAGGTTGAACCCGGCGATGAGATCGGGGCCGTCGGCCGCGTCCAGGGCGAGCACGGCAGCGTCCACGAGCAGGTTGTTCACGACGGTCGCCTCGGCGCTGCGCACGACGACCGAGCGTTCGCCCCCGGAGACCGTGTTGTTCACCACCACCGGCTCGGAAAGCACCGCGTCGATGCCGTCGGCGTTGTCGGTCAGCAGGTTGTTGGCGATGCGCGGGCTCGAGCCCAGGTCCGCGGCGATGCCGATGTACTCGGAGCCGTCGATGCGGTTGCCGATGAGGCGGGGGGAGCTGAGCATCGTGGTGATGCCGAAGTCGTTGTCGGTGAAGCTGTTGTCCAGCAGCAGCGGCTCGCCCTCGAGCACCTGCGCGCCCACGAGGTTGCCGTCGATCGTGCAGTCCTCGATGCGCAGGTCGCCCCCGGAGACGACGAGCCCGATGTCGTTGCCCACGAGCTCACACGAGGTCACCGGGCCCCAGGACTGCCGCAGCAGGTAGCCGCGCCCGCTGTCCTCGACCCGGTTGCCGAGCATGCGGAACTCGCTCTGGAACAGCTCGACGCCGGTGCCGTTGCTGACGAAGACGTTCTCGTCGAGCCAGAGCGTCGCGCCGTTGGCCTCGACCCCCTTCTCGACGCCGGTGACGGTGTTGCCGACGGCGTACCCGGTGGCTCCCTCCACCTTGATGCCGACCTCCACGTCGTGGATCTGGTTGCCCTTCGCCACCGACCAGTTGCCGACGATCGCGACCCCGTTGCGCGCGTTGTGGAGCTCGAATCCCTCGATGTGCGAGCCGTTGGTGACGGTCGCGACCGCGTCGATGGGACCGCCATTCTTGTCGACCCCGCCGGCGTCGATGGACGCCCCCTCGGTGGTGATGAGCGTTACCCCGAGGCTGATGTACACCGGCCCGTCGTAGTCGCCCGCCCCGACCTCGACGATGTCGCAGGGCGCGGCCACGTCCAGGGCGTCCTGGATCTCCGCGAACTGCTCCGGCACCCGGAACGTCTCCGCCTGCGCGCTGCCGGCCCCCGCCGTCAGCGCCACTCCCAGAATCAGTGCTCGCTTCACATCCCCTCCGATCGGCAGCAGCGGAACCCGTCGTCGCCCGCCACGGGCGCCACCTCCGGATGCGCATGCCGCGCCTGGCACCCCGCACCGTAGACGCCGGGCCACATGGTGCCTCCCAAGACCCAGCGATCGAGGCTGGCGTCGCTGCGCCGGTCCTCGACCCACTCGCTGATGTTCCCCTCCTGATCGAAGGTCCCGTAGGGGCTTCGGCAGGTGGCGACGCTGCCGGCGGGCACGGCGAGGTGGTAGCTCCCCTCCTCCTGCACGTCCGCGTGGCAGAGACCGACGACGGGGTGATCGCCGTAGGGGCGGAGCCAGCCCAGCGCACCGCCGCAAGCCTTGGCCCACTCGTCCTCGGAGCAGAGCCGCTTGCCCATCACCTCGCAGGCGACGCGGGCCTGCACCCAGGTGACGTCGGCGACGGGGCGGGCGCCGGGGCCGGGCCACTCGGTGGTGTCGATGCAGAAGCCTTCGGTGGCGAACAGCCCCACCGGGCGGGGGTCGCGGACGATGTCGGGCACGTAGTCGGGGAGCCCCACCTCGTCGCCCGTGGCGCCTCCCTGGAAGGCCCCCGCGGGCACGTGGACCATGCCCTCGGGGCACAGGGCAGCGGAGCGTTCGGCGGGGCCGATGAAGCGGCCCCCCCCGGCGGTCAGGAGCAGGGCGGCGGCGCACAGGGCGGCGGCGGTGGCGAGCGTCTTGATGGCGCGATGCTAGCTGACGCATCCAGCGCGGGCGCAAAGGCCGAACGTGCCGCTACTCCGCTCGCCGAGCGCGGGAGAGCCGCCGCACTCGTCCCCGACCCCAGGCTCGGCGTCGTCCTCGTCGCCGGGTGCCGACCCGCCTTCCTCGTCCTTCTGGACCCCGGGGCCCGGTCCTTCGTGCGACATGCTCGCCTCACCCGGCAAGCGGAGTATCATCGCGTCCCTTTCCGGAGATCGAGATGACCCAGCGCTCGGACCGACCCCGCGTCGGCCATTCCGAAGTCGTCACCCGCCTCGTGCAGGCGTGGGACGCAAGCGACGACGGCCCCCAGACCGCGATCCTCGCCGGCGCGCCCGGCTCGGGCCGCACGACGGTCAGTGATCGCTTCCTCGCCGAGATCGGCGAGCGGGGGGACACCTTCGCCCAGCTGCGGCTCAAGGCGCTGCCCGCCGACGACGGAGTGCGCACCCTGATGCGGGTCTTCGGCTCGTTCGTCGCCGGCCTCGGCCGCGGCACCGGCTTCGGCGATGCGTCCCCCGCGGAGCTGCTGGATGCCGCCGCCGCCTCGGTCGAGGACGACCGGGTCAAGGGCTGGATGAGCGAGATCGCCGACGGCGCGCGGGGGGTGAAGGCCTCCGGCGCGGGCGAGTTCCAGATCAAGCTGCCACGCGACAACCCCTGGCTGGCGCTGCTGTACGCCTTCGACGTCGTCGGTTCGCGGGCCCGCTGGCTGATCCACCTGCACGACCTGGGCTCCGTCACGAGCCCCAGCTTCTGGGCCTTCCTCGCCGCGCTCGTGGGCCGCGCCCGCGCCCGCAACTGGAAGGTCCTCTTCCTCGTCGCCCCGGGCGAGAACCTCTACAGCGAGAAGCCGGGCACCGAGGACGAGTCCAGCCCCGGCCCCGCCACGTTCCTGCACAGCCTGTTCGGCGACGGCACACCGGTCGAGATCCCGGCGCTGACGCTCGAGGACGTGAGCGAGCTGGTCGAGGACACGTACCGGCCCCACCGCTTCCCCGAGGGGCTCGCCGAGCGCCTGCACGCGATGAGCGGGGGGCTCCCCGAGACGCTCCACCAACTGCTGGATGCGCTGGAAGAGGACGAGACGATCACCTGGGACGACAAGGGCTTCTCCCTGTCCGATCTGGAGGACGTCGACCTGGAAGTGCTGGTCCCCCTCGCGGTCGAACCCGACGAGGACGACGAAGACGGCGACGCCGATGAAGCTGCGGCGGCGGACGACGAAGAAGAAGAAGAAGAAGACATCGACGAGGCGCTGCTGGAGCACGTGCTGCACGTCGCCGCAATCGAGGGCGAGACCTTCTCCGCGTCGGCCATCCGCACCGTGCTGCAGGCCGGCGAGGACGAGGTCGACGACGCGCTCGATGCGATGCCCCACATCGTCGAGGAGGGCACGTACCACAAGGCCCTCGGAACCTGGACCTACCGCTTCCGCCACGGGTTCTGGCGCGAGTGGTTCCGCGATCACCCGCCCGAGGGGATCAAGGCCAAGCCCGACCAGATCGCACGCGGCCTCGCCACCGTGATGATGCAGTCGTACGCCCCAGCGGCGTTCGAGTACGTCGCCCGCGCGGCCCGGCTGTACACGTTCGCGGGGGAGGCCCGCGGCGCCCGCAACATGCTCGGCTTGGCCCTCGGCGCGGACCGCCCGGAGCTGGCCCAGTACGCCATCGAGACGACGGAGAAGTTCTCGGACTCGCCGTGGCCTCCCGGGCTGGTGCGCCTGCTCCACACCCGGCTGGCCGACCGCGCCGTCAACGGCGGCACGAAGGAGTTCGCCCGGGCGACGCTGGACCGGGCCCGCGCCTGGGCCGAGTCGGTCGACGACAAGCACACGATGGCGTTCCTGCAGCTGCTCGCGTGCCGCCTCGCGATCCGGGAAGGCGACTTCAAGACCGCCCGCACCCTGGGCGAGCGGGCCTTCGCCGAGTACGACGCCGTCGGCGACAAGACCCGCGCCGGGGAGACCCTCAACCAGCTCGCGATGGTCGCGCTCAACCTGGGCGATCCGAAGGCCGCGGAGACGTACGTCAAGCGCGCCAACAAGACCTCGAACATCCCCCCGGTGCGCGCCCACTCCCAGTACATCCACGGGTTGCTGCTCAAGCGGCGTGGCCAGGTCCAGCAGGCCAACGGCCGCTTCGATCAGGCGGTGGAGCTGTCGGAGCAGGCGGGCAACCTGGTGCTGTCCCTGGAGGCGATGCTCAACCGCGGCGAGTGCGGAATGATGCTCGGCCAGGGCGCCAAGCTGGCCCCCATGCTGGAGCGAGCCCTGGAGATGAGCCGAGCCCTGCGCTCCCCTGCCCGCGAGCGGATCGCGGCCCGGCTGCTGTGCCAGGCCGAAGCCGCCCGGGGCAACGCCGAGGCTGCGTACGAGATGGCCCAGCACGCGCTGGAGTTAACCCGGGAGGCGGCCAAGGGCCAGGGCGAGAGCATCGACCTGTACCACTGCGGCCTCTTCGCGGTGTTGGCGGGCAGGTCCGATGAGGGGCTGGACTACCTCGCCGGCGCGCGCGCCGCGGCGGAGCAGGAGAACAACGCCAGCCTCGTGCCGGAGATCCTGTTCAACGTCGGCCAGGTCAAGATGAGCAACGAGGACTGGCCGGGCGGGGAAGCCGCGTTCGAGCAGGCCCTCGGGCTGGCCCGCGGCGCCAAGGACAAGACGCGGGAGCTGCGCATCCTCGAGCACCTCGGGTTGCTGCTGAGCCTCAAGGGCGATCTCCAGGGCGCGATCGAGCGCTGGAAGGAAGCCTCCAACAAGGCCGTCGGTCCCCAGGCGAAGAACTTCCGCAAGGACCTGCGCCGACGCATCTCGGAGGCGCAGAAGCGCGCCGCGGCGGCGCCCCCCGCCTAGAGGTCGGCCTCGACCTTCTCGAGCCAGTCCAGGTCCGCGCCCGCGGCGAAGTCGTTGTGCAGCACGATCTCGTCTTCGTAGGCGAGGTCCATGCCCATCACCGTGCGCAGCGCGCAGTAGGCGGAAGCGCGGCTTCCCTCGGACACGTCGGTGCGGCGGACGACCTCGCTCAGCCCGCGGCTGACGCGGGGGTTGCAGCTGCCCGCGAACGGCACCGACAGCGCCTTGGCGGCCGACTGACGCTGAAACTCGGGGCCGTCCTCGAGCACCCGCAGCAGGTCGCTGGGATCCTGCCGGTTGTCGGACGCGACGGACCCCGGAGGGGGGCGGAACTTCGGCGGCGCCTTGGGCGCCCGCGCCGCCGTCTGCCTCCGCGACGAACGCGCCTTCGCGCGGGCGCGCGACTTGTCGACCTCCTCGGCGAGCCCCTTGCGGGGGGCCTTCAGGTCGTCCTCGTCACGCAGGACCGTGGCGAAGTACATCGCGATCACCCCGGCCACGGCGAGGCCGACGATCCAGGGCGCGAAGTCGGCGAGCGCAGCGGGCATGCGGGGTGTTCTACTCTGCCGGCGTGCAACCGCGCCACGATCGGGGCCTGCTCATCGCTGCGATCGGGGTGGTCGGGTTGGCTGCCGCGGTCCGCCTCGGGCGGCTCCCGATCGCCTGGGACTACTGGGCGATCGACTACATCTCCTACCCCTACGGGCTGCGGGACGACCTCGCCAACGGACTGTTCCCCTGGAGTCGGCTGGTCGGTCAGCACCCCGGGCAGTGGGGGCTCGCCGCCTCCAGCATCCTCGCCGGCGGGGGCTCGATCGCGACGCTGTACGCGCTCTCGCTGACGCTGTCGGTGGGCGCGATCGCGCTGGGCATGGCCTGGCTCAAGGGGGTCGCGGGCTGGATCCCGGCGTTGCTCTTCGGCGTGCTCGCGGCCCTGTCGCCGTACCTCGCCCACTACGGCCTGGAGCTCAACAACTACCCGGTCTTCGGGCTCGGCGCGGCGATGGCCTGCTTGGGGGTCCAGGGCTCGTGGGGCTGCTCCGGCAAGGACCGCTCGCTCTGGCTGGCGCTCACCGCCGTGGGCGCCGCCGTGGCGATGCACGGCCACCTCGCCGCGGTGGCGACGCTGGGGGGCCTCGGGCTGCTGACGTTGGCGACGAAGCAGTGGCGCAGCGCGGCCGCCCTGACGGTGGGCGGAGCGACGTCGGTGCCGGTGCTCCTGGCCTTGATCGACCACCACGGGGTCGAGGAGAACATCCACAACGCGGCGCTTCCTCCGACCGTCTGGATGGGCGAACTGTCCGCCGCGTTCGTGGGCCGGTTCGGCCCCGGCTGGTCGTTCGCGCTGCTCGCGGGGGCGACGGTGGCAGCCGGGGTAGCGGCCGCAAGGGCATCCGATGCCCCCGGCACGCGCCGGACATTGATCACCGCCGTAGTCGCGGGCGCGGCGGGCGCCGCGAGCATCGTCTACGCCCAGGTGTCGGGGGCTGGCTTCGTCGCCCAGACGCCGTACTGGGTCCATGTCACGTGGTGCCAGTTGGTGGTCGTCGCCCTGGGCTTCGAAGCCGGGGGGACCCGCGTCCGGATCGGGCTGGCGGTGGTGCTGGCGCCCTGGCTGGCGCTCGCGGGTCTGCGCGCGCTGGCGCCGTTGTCCGGGGCCGACGGCGTCGAGGGGGCCGGGGATCCCGTGGCCCTGCGCGGCTACCTCGACACCTCCTTCAGCGAGGGCGACGTGCTCGTCTACGCGTGGGACGTGCGGTACCTCAACGACCACCCCCGCGGGGCCGATCCGCTGATGGCCGCGATCCGCCCGTCGGAGGTCGGCGACTGGATGCCCCGCGCCCACCCCATGCCCGGGTACTGCCACACCTTCCGCGGCGGCACCGCCTGCTGGCTCAACAGCACCGGGCTGCGGGCCGACGACCAGAGCGAGCGGCTCCGGGCAGCCACGCGCCAGTGGCTGGGCGAAGGCCGAACGGTGCACCTCGTGTCCGCCTGGACCGATCCCGATCGCGAAGACCCGTCCGACGGCGGCGCGTTCGAGGCGCTCGGCGGGACCGTGGAACACGGCTGGGCGGGTACGGCGAGGATCACCCGTTTGACTCGGTAGCGGGTCGAGGACGCGTCCAGGTCTCAGCCCGACGCGAAGGGCGCCTCCTCGTACGGCGTCGGGTCGTTCTCCCAGTCCGCTTCGAGCTGGTGGGGGCCCGGGACCGGCTCACCGTCGATGGCGAACTCGACCTCGTCGCAGGACAGGGATCCGATCAGGTCGTCCTCGTCGATGGTCAGCGTGCAGCCGACCGCGCTCGCGAGCAGCATCGTGCGGCCCGGTTCGTAGGTGTCCGCTTCGAAGTCGTCGATCCAGCCCTCGTCGTCCGACAGCCCGACCGTGAGCACGTCGTCATCGTAGGAACCGGGCCCGTGGTACTCGCTCAGGGACACGCTGAAGCCGAAGGTCGGATCGCAGCACTCGTCGGCCGCCTGGTTGACCGCGCTGAAGCGCCACGCCACGTCCTCGAGGTCGATCCGGATCGAGGTGCCGCCGGTCGTGCCCCCGACCCTGGTGTGACTCCACTGGGCCCCGTCGAACACGAAGTCCTCCGGCCAGGCGCCCTCGGGGCTGGTGACGCTCACTGAGCCGCTGCCGCCCATCGTCGAGCCGAGCTGAGCAGGGGTGCATGCGGACAGGGTTGCGACCGCCGCGACGAGGCTGAAGGTGGACAGGGCGCGGAAGAAGGAGTGGTTCGTGGTCATGAACCCAGGGTTGGGTCACGGTTCTTTCAATCTGTAACACCCAGGGTCGAGGCGCTCTTTGTTCTCAAGTCATTCCTTGGGTGGGACGTGCCCCCGGTGGTAGCAGGAGCGAGCACTTCAGGGAGACCACATGCACACCCGCGTTCTGACGCTTGCCGGGCTCCTCGCCCTTGGGGCCTGCGTGACCCCCGAGCCGGCCGAGCCCCCCCCCGCTCCGCCGATCGATGTCGCCTGGGAGCCGGTCCTGACGGACCTCGCCGTCGAGAGCCTCGGCATGGTCCCGGCCTGGCTTCGGGACGACCTCGCCATCGCGATGCAGGGGCTGTCCGAGGACCTCCAGAACGAGTACGCCCTGCTGATCGTCGACGAGGACGAGCCCTGGCTGGTCGACGAGATCGCGTTCACCATCGCGCACCTCTCCCCCGAGGTCCTCGAGTCGGCCAACTTCCACCCGGAGCTGATCACGCTCAACGCGGAGCTGGTCTACGCCCGGGACGAAGTGCTGGACTACGTCGAGCTCGTCGAGGTCGGCGGCTCGGACACCGACCCCGAGCGGTACACCACCACCCGGTACCGCGTCGGCCAGTACGACGAGACGACGGACGAGACCTCCGTCGTCGAGCAAGAGCTGGGGCGGGACGACTACTACTGGTACGTCGTCCACCCGCGCGGCGAGGACGAGCGCCCCTACTTCATCAACCCGGACGCCTACGGGAGCCAGCCGCGGGCCCCCGACGACGGCTACTTCTGGCGCGACTTCCTGTGGTGGGCGGCCTCGGACGACTGCCCCGACGGCGTCGGCGAGTGCCCGGTGCTGGAGGACATGCTCACCGGCGTCGACCTGCTCTGGGAGCGTCGGTACGGCAACTCCACCGACAACGGAGCGATGGGCCAGATCATCCAGTGGGTCAACGGCGTCATGCACTTCGGCGCGCTGGAGGAGCGGTCGGTGCAGCCGGTCCGTATCTACGGCCTCCACCACGGCAACTGTGGCGAGCACGGGGACCTCACCAACGCCGCGGTCCGGATCGGCCTGATCCCCGGCATCGTCATCGAGGCGCGCGGCAACGACCACTGTTGGAGCGAGTTCGGCGACGCCGGCTGGACCGACTCGGGCTGGGTGCAGGTCGAGCCGGTGAACAACTCGATCGACTACTACGGCTACTACGCCGACGCCGACGGAAACTACAACCGCAGCCGCAACGGGATCGACGACGACTGCGACGGCCTCGCCGACGACGCCGACCGGGACACCGACGCGGACGAGGACGGCTACACGATCGCGGACGGTGACTGCCACGACGGCAAGCC
>PVBE010488029.1_pt1 | contig 14779 bp, 9 predicted proteins | sample 1631181 | NCBI WGS metagenome assembly PVBE01 (sample SAMN08397723, study PRJNA350692) | Marine metagenome, whole genome shotgun sequencing project. | isolation source: water | place: Pacific Ocean | collected 2012-04
CGGATGAAAGGACGACGGAGCCGGACCAACTCCTAAACGCCCAAAACACAAAACAGGCTTTGTTGTTCTGAGTCCCGAGGGGCTCCACCGCGCTCCTCAAAAGAACAACCAATTCCACCCACGAATTGTTCTGAAGAACCTCTTATTCATACTCTTACTCTCAATCCTAATCTTAATTGAGAGTAAGAGAAGGTATACCGTGCTGACACGACTTTGTAGGCCGCGAACGAGCGAAGCGCTGTTGCGGCATTACACGCTGGCTAATGTGGCAGTCGAAATGTGACGGGCTGCAGCTCTTCAGTCGCGACGGGTCCATTCCGACCGACGGCTGGCTTATAACGCCAACGTCGCACGGCGCCTACAGCGGCGGCGTCGAGAAGTTGGTAGCCACTGCTTTCCTCGACCTCGACATCTGTCACGCGTCCTGACGCATCGATCTTCACGACCAACAGCACTGTGCCGTGCCAACCGCGCTGACGCGCCAACTCGGGATATCGCGGTGGTGGAATGTAATCGTTTTGGGGAGGTGTGGTCTGGTCGGTTCCCAGCATGGCCGGCACGGCAGTCGAAGTGTGCGGTGGCGTGGGTTCGATTCGAGCACGAGGCAACTCGATGGGCTGCGGCGGATCGTTCGTCAAAAGTTGGTCGGCTTCGTTTGCACGCGTTAACGATGGAGCAGTGGAAATGACTGGCTCGGATTCAGCGGCTCGCACAATGGCGTCAGTATTCCAGTCAATCTCCGCCGAAGGGGTCTCGACAAAGGTCCGGTCGAAGGCCCGCGCGACGCTCGGCGTCACCTCCACGGCCATCGCTGGCACGACGACGGGAGCCGGTGGCGGAGTTTCGCGGAAGCTTGCGTCGAGCTGAATCGCCACCTGTCGCGATCCAACCAAGCGAGGCAGTTCGGTGGTTGTCGTGGTCCACGATTGGGCCAGCAATACCAGCGCACCGAGATGGACCAGCCCCGACAAGGTGAGCGCCTTGCTGCTGGAAACGCGCAGGAGATTCGATAGCAGGTGAGCCAACAACACAGTTTCTCAACATTCCAAAAGACCGTGAAACAGACGTTTCTATTATCGGCAGCCGATCCGTGATACGGCAAGGTGGTATTCGTCGCCTGATTGCATACTTTTTTGAGAATTGGCTACGATTCTGTCAGCCGTTGCAGATCAATGTCTCAGCTCGTAACCCAGATTGACGCTGAAGCCGCGACCGTCCACGCCGCTTCCATGGACACGATAGGCCGTATCCGTCAGGTTTTCGAGCCAGAGGGTCAGACGCTCGTTCTCCGATAGCGATGTTCCAGCTCGCAGGCTGAGCATCGCGTATCCCGGTGTACCACCCATCGGAATGCGAGGATCGGCGACGTCTCCAGAACTCAGCCGGTCCTGCCGCGCAACGAGCCAACTGTAGAGGTCAATCGAATTACCGTTGCAACGGTCCATCCAGCGAATGCCCAGCGTGCCTTGCGTGGGTGGGATTCTGCGCAACGGCTCGGCACCGGTCACGTTCTCACCCAACTGGTAGGCCAGGTTCCCGTATAGCGTCCAGTCTGATGACATGAGGAACTGACCGGCCAGTTCGAAACCGTGGATGCGAGCTTCGCCAATGTTCTGCCGAAGGTTGTATGTCGTGCCTCCGAACGAGCCAATCGGCACGCGGTCGATCAAGCCTTCGATGTCCGTCCAAAAATAGTACGCTTGAGCCGACAGGCGATCGCGCCAAACCTTGACACCCAGTTCGTAGTTGATGCTGGTTTCAGGTTCGAGTCCCGTTGTGGGCAAGTCCACGTTGTCGCCGAAGACATTGTCGGAAAAGACAACGGAATCGTCCAGCGACGGCGCGCGAAATCCCTCAGCCACGGAACCGACCAGGTGTGCGCAAGGGTTCACTTTGTAGACCAATCCTAGGCTGGCGGTCCAGTCCTGAAAGCTGGGACTGATGTGCGCTGCGCCTGTCACCACTGGCGGCCCGCCAGGCAAAGGGCTGGTGTCAAATTCGGTTACCGTTGCGCCCGTGTCAATTGTCGAGTATCGCACGCCGGTCACGGTCGAAAGGCGGTCGGTTAGAAGCACGTCCCACTGCAAGAACGCGCCCAGCCGCTCGTAGTAGCTGTCTGGTGGGAATTCAGGCCTTCGCGGGGTGGACGCACCACTGGCCAAGTCGACTCGCTCGGCTCGCGCACCCACATCGTCATGGTACCAATCGACGCCGTACGTCAGTATTCCGAACGCACTGACATCCGTCGAGAAGACCAGATTCAATCCCGTCGTTTCGACATCGAATCGCTGCCGATCCTCGGTACCCGAACTTGGCGGGCGACGACGGAGTGTTTGCGTCTTCTGACGATGCAGCGAAGCGGTCATCATGAACGTGTCGTAGAGCCCGTTGTCCGCATTGCCTTGCCAGCGGATGTAACCAAGGTCGCGCTGTTGCGGATCGAATAGCCGAAGCTCGGAGGGGAACTTATCGCTGCGGGGGACATCTTGTTGTTCGACATGTTGCAACGACACGGTCAGAAGCTGCTGATCGGAAAGCAGGTAGTTTATCTTGAGGTCGCCGGCATATTGGCTGTAGTTAGTTTGTGGTTGGCGCCCGAGATTGCCACCGCGATCAAGATCACGGACGTTTGTAAAACTGCCTCCCCCGAAGAGTGCCAGCGAATTACCTGATCCTTCCACGCTAACTCGGCTGTAGCTGGCGGCATCGGCAGTTCGAAATCGTGAAATGAATTCACTGCCGGTGTACTCGCTAAACGGATTGGCGGCACCGCGCGTGACAACATTGATCACGCCGCCAATCGCATCCGACCCCCATAACACAGACTGCGGCCCGCGCACGATTTCGATCCGCTCGATCATCGCCGGATCGATGGCACCAAAATTCTGATTTGGGCCGAAACGAAACGTCGAATTGGTCAGCCGCACACCATCGACCAACAACAGTGTCTGCGGGCCTGTCAAGCCACGCAGGAACGGCGAGACCTGTCCGGCCCCCGTTCGTTGCAGCAGTACACCTGTTTCCCGTTCGAGGGCATCGATCATGTCCACTGGTTGTCGTAACAGAAGCTGCTCAGCATCCACAATCGTGACGTGCCGCGGATCATCAAACAGAGATCGCCCAGAGCGAAGTGCCGAATCGAGGCCACCCAAGTCGAACGAGCCCCGGTCCGGCGACGTGAACAGGCTGTCCTCGCTGCTGGGCACAAAGTCTCCATCCGACAAACCTAGCGGCGGTTCATCCGGTTCGACGACAACAGGGGGCAGCACTCGACGCGGCGAGTCATCTTGCGCAGACGTCACCAACACGCAATTGAAAAGGACGCATAGCACCGAAACGATGCCCTGCGCCACCCCCGCACACGATTTCATGTTGCATCCTTGCAAGCCACGAAAGCACCGCTAGCGTCCTTACCGCGGGTACCACCAAGGTACTCATCGGTTCATTCAGACCGGCAAGTTGACACGACCGTGAGAATCGTCTGCAAACAAGATGCAGTTCTTTAAGACGGATTATGTCACCTCATTGAACGGGTTTGTACACAAACCCAAGTCTGGCCAACTCGCGCCGAACGTCCGCACGGGCCAGCAGCGCGGCAAACGCCTTGACGGCAGGCCGATCCAAGCGCGAACGTGGTACAACGAAATCGTACTGTTCGTCCCGCAGGGGTAAGAAACCGAGCCCCGCCTGTTTGGCGACCGTCTCGATGGTGACACCCCAATCCGCACGCTTTTGCAGGATCGCGGCCGCCACCGCGTTGTGATTGCGTGACTGCACGGCATAACCGGAAGGCTGTGCGCCATCGAGCAGTTGGTCGATCAGGATGCGCGTACCGCTGCCTTGATTTCGATTGATCATCAGGCAGTCGGTATCGACGCTGACTTGACGAATTGCCTCTGCGGCCGATCGATCCGCAAATCGCGCGTCGCCTGATCGAAAGACAACTCCCTGCATCCGTCCATAACCAGCGATCAACTCCAATGAACCATCGATAAACGGTCGATTGTATGTTTGGGTCTTCGGGTCCAGCAGATGAACACCGGCGAGATCGCATTCGCCACGACGCGATGCTTCCAAACCGGCAGTCGAACCGACGGCCAGAAACTTGGTTTGGAACCCCGCGTCCTGCAGTTCGCCCAGCAGGAAATCCAGTCCCACACAGTGGCTACCGATCACCACCAAATCGGCGACTCGCACATCGCGGCCCAGTAATGTGACATCGACTACCGTGCCAGCTTCCACGATTTCGTCATGCCGATCGATGGTTACAAAGCCATCGGCTCGACTGAACGTCGTGACCGAACCCGAGCCCTTTCCCATGGGATAGGCGGCCAGATTGTCTTGGTCGATTTCAACCAGTCCGACCAGCAGGTATTCGGTTCGCCCGATTTCCGAGTTTACTTTTACCGCCAATCGCGCCGGCTTGGTGTCCCGTCGTTCGGACGGAAGACCGGCCAGGCGGCGAATGACCGGCGCGACGAATTCGTGAAATGTAAAAATCGCCGATGTCGGAAATCCTGGCAGGATTACGACCGGCTTGCCTTGCGTGACTGCCAGGCAGATCGGTTTGCCTGGTTTGAGCGCCACGCCATGTGCCACAATTCCCGGGTCCCCGAATTCACGCACGACTTTGTAGGATAAGTCCCCGGCTCCTTTGCTTGTGCCGCCGGACAGCAGCACGATATCGCATTCGGCCAAAGCGCGATCGACAATGGCTCGCAACTGTTCCAGATCGTCACGCACGATTCCCAACTCCATCGGTTCACCGCCCGCTTCGCACACGGCGTCGGCTACGATCCGAGCATTGGAATCATAGATCAGGCCAGGCTCCATCGGCCGCCCGGGCGCAATGATCTCGTCTCCCGTCGAGACAACGCCGACGCGGGGCCGCCTGGAAACGTCGACTTCCGTGATTCCCAGCGCCGCCAGCACTCCCGTCTCACGACTGGTTAACAAGGTGCCGCGGCGCAACACTGTTTCGCCCGCCGAAATATCGGTGCCGGCAAAGGCGACACCAAATCCGGCGTGAGCGGCGCGGCGGACCTGGATATCGTCCTGTTCGGTGTCAGTGTGCTCCACCATGACGATCGCGTCGGCACCGCGTGGCAGCATACCGCCGGTGGCAATCGCGACGGCGGTGCCGGACTGCACGACACTCTCGGGAACGACCGTCGTTGCGATGACCTCTTCCAACAGTCGAAGGTGGCAAGGCGATTCCTCGTTTGCTCCTTGCGTGTCACTGGCGCGGACCGCGAAGCCATCGAAGTTCGACCGGTCAAATGACGGAACATCGATCTTCGCCAGGACGTCGCGCGCCATCACGCGACCCAGCCCACACTCCAAGCTGACGGTTTCAATCCCGATAGGTGCCAGTTGCAAGGCCGAGTGAAAACGCCGCTCCGCTTCGTCTCGATCAATTACGTCGAGAAATTGTTCCTGGCGTGTCATTCAGATATTTCAACCAAGTAGATGTTCAACCAATTAATTCACAGCTTCTCTGCTTCGGAAAACTAGAAAAGGTCATACAAGTGAACGGTCACTACGGCTCGGTCGGGATATCCTTCACAATCATCTTCGACGACCACAAAGCCATCGGCGCGGGTCGTAGAACTGAGCACCGAAGCACCGCTAATCGCCAGCGGTTCCGCCTGGCCATCGATCAGCTTCACACGTGCGTAGTCCAGGCGACCAACCGTCGACACCAATTTGCGTCGGAGCGGAAATTGGGACTGCCGGTAGGGCCACTCGGCCGCATTACCAGCGAAGACACGAATTGCACGACCGGCAAAGAAGTCGTAAGCGCACAAACACGAGACCGGATTCCCTGGCAGCAAGAATACCAAACGTTCATCCAGCGTTCCCATGCCGGCCGGGCTACTCGGTCTCATGGCGATGCCGTGAATTGCCAGGTTGCCCTGTTGACGCAGCAGCACGGGAGCATGATCTTCCTTGCCGACGCTCGAGCCACCAGAAACCAGTACGATGTCCGCATCGTCTCGCATGGCTTCCAAAATGGACTCGGGATCGTCTGCGATGATGCCGGGATTGATGGGAAGGCCACCATCGCGGGCGATCAGCGCCGCCAGCATGGGGCTATTGGCGTCGACGATCTGAAAGTCGCGCGGCACCGAACCTGGTGGCAGCAGTTCATTTCCTGTAACTACGATCCGCACGCGTGGTTGACGAACGACATCGGCCACGGTGATGCCGATGGACGAGAGCACTCCGACATCTTGTGGCCGAAGACGACGACCGGATTGCAGCAGCGTGCTCCCGCGCGGGATATCCTCGCCGATCCTCCCCACGTTCTTTCCCGGTGGCACGGCATCTTGGGCGAAAATCCGTTCACCTTCTGCCGGCACTTTCTCGACTGCCACTTTCTCGACTGCCACTTTCTCGACGGGCAGCACTGCATCGGCACCTGCCGGCAGCGCGGCACCGGTCATGATCCGAACGGCCTGGCCGGGTTTGACGCCGACCTGCGGCGGCTGGCCGGGCAGCACTTCACCAACAACCTGAAGAGCCAGTCGATTGTAGGAACTTGCGCCCAGCGTGTCGTTCGCCACGACGGCATAACCGTCCATCATGGAACGAGCAAACGCGGGCACATCGACCTGACTGACGATGTCGCGGGCCAGCACGCGCCCTGCCAGTTCGGCCAACGGAACGGATTCCGGGGGCAACGCCTGCAAGTGGTCATCCAACCACACTAGTGTGTTGGCGACGGTTGTGCGGCGAGCAAAACCGCGCATCCGGACGTCGGAGATTGGGTTTGATGTCGAGCGATCGGCAGTCATGGTACATACAGTCAGAACGGGGCCACACAACAACCGTTGCTGATGCGCCGGTCCCTAGATGATATGCAGGCGGCCCACGCGCGGGCAATTGGGCATCCCTGGGATTCCGTTGCGTGCCCACCGCCCGTCGCGGCAGGTGCAGCAATGCGGACTTTGTGTTGTGGTCGGCAAACGGTATCGCGTGAGTTATCATGGACGCATTACCCCCTTTCGCAACGACGGCTCAGTGTTTCTCGCCGATGGACATTCCCGAACTCGTTCAATATCTGGATACGCCCGAACAAGCCATGTCATGGCTGAAATCATTGGGTTTGGAAGACACTGAGCGCGGCCATCACAACCTGGTGGCCATGGCCGATACGGGAATGACGCTCGACCTGCTGGGCGTGGTGTGTGAGCAGCTAGAGACCCACTTGTCACGATTGAGTGACCCGGACATGGCGCTCAACAACCTGGATCGCTACGTCGCTGCTTCACGCAATCCGCTCGCCCTGGGTTCGCTGTTCGACCGCGACAGGGAGTCTCTTCCGGCGCTACTGCAGATCTTCTCAAGCAGCCAGCACCTGAGCGATTCGCTGATTTCCGACCCAGAGAGTTTTGATCTGTTGCGTCTGACCGACGGTCATCCAGTGGCCCGTGAGATTCTGATCGGCGAAATCTGCAGCGAGGTCGATTCTTTGAGGGACACCGCGGCGATCATGAAGGCGCTGCGTCGGTACAAGCAGCGCGAGACGTTGCGCATCGCATATGGTGACCTGATTCGCAGGCAAAACGTCGAGGTGGTAACGCGACAGATCTCGTACCTCGCGGATGCGACGTGCGAGGCAGCGTGGCAGAGCGCTCGCGAAACACTCGAAGCTCAGCGCGGCGCACCACAGTGTTCTGATGGACAACGTGCTCGGTGCGTGGTACTGGCGTTGGGCAAGCTGGGTGGCGTCGAGCTGAATTATTCGAGCGACATCGACCTCGTTATCCTCTACGAAGGCGACGGCAAGACCGAAGGTGATCGGCCCATCTCGAACCAAGAGTTCTTTAATCGACTGGCACGTCGTTTCGTCAAACTGCTGGCCGAACAAACTGAACACGGCGTCACTTATCGCGTGGATCTACGTCTGCGCCCCGATGGCCAGCAGAGCCCGATCGTCCAAGAATCAGAGAGTATGCTGCGCTACTACGACATGAAGGGGCGTACCTGGGAACGTCAGGCGTACGTCAAAGCGCGACCGGTGGCCGGCGATCTGGAATTGGGGCAAGAGTTTCTGGGCCAACTGAAACCGTGGATCTACCGTCGCTTTCTCAATACCGCGGATATTACCGGAATCAAGGCACTCAAACGCCGCATCGAACAGCGATCGACGCGCGACGGTGACGACGAACGAAATGTCAAAACGGGCCAAGGTGGTATCCGTGATATTGAATTTGTGATTCAGTTCCTTCAGCTGCTCAACGGCGGTGACCTGCCCAAGATACGCACCGGCAACACGATGGAAGCCATCGCAGCGCTGGAACAAGCCGGTTGTTTGACGTGGCAAGAACGTTCAATTTTGGAAGAGAACTACACTTTCTTACGGAAACTCGAACATCGCTTGCAGATCATGTTCGATTTGCAAACCCATCGGCTTCCCGAGGATGACCGAGAATTGCGGCGTGTTGCCATTCGAATGGGTTGCGCAGACACGGACTCGGGGACGGCGCTCGAGCAATTTCGGGCCGAATTGAAAACCAAGACCGAATTCAATCGCAAGATACTGGATCACCTGTTGCACGACGCTTTCGGCGATCAAGAGGAATTGGAACCAGAGTCCGATCTGGTGCTCGATCCAGACCCCACGGACGAAACGATCGCCGGTGTGCTAGGCCGCCATGGTTTTCGCGACGTCGTCCATGCGTATTCGAATCTGATGGACCTCGCGACTGAGAAGATCACGTTCTTGTCAACGCGTCGCTGCCGTCACTTCCTGGCTTCTATCGCACCGCGCCTGTTGCGCACCATTGCCACCACTCCCGATCCGGATGCGACACTGGTGAATCTGAGTCTGGTCAGCGAGTCGTTGGGCGGCAAAGGTGCGTTGTGGGAGTTATTCAGTTTCAACCCACCGTCGCTGACACTCTATGTGCAGTTGTGCGCGTCGAGCCCATACTTGTCGGGCATTCTGACAAGTAATCCCGGCATGATTGACGAACTGATGGACTCGTTGCTGCTGAACAAGCTGCCGACACTGGCACCACTTTCGACGACATTATCGGAATTGTGTCGAGGTGCGGAGGACATCGATCCCATCCTGCACAGTTTCAAGAATTCTGAACATTTGCGTGTGGGCGTGCGCGACATTCTTGGCAAGGTGGACATTCAGGCGGCGCATCGTGCACTGTCGGACATTGCCGAAGTCTGCTTGTGCGAGATCGCTCGTCGAGAATACGATCGACTCGTGCTGCGTCATGGTGTGCCCAGGATTCAGGGTGGCCCCTTGGACGGTCAGGCATGTTCGCTGGTGATTTTGGCGTTGGGAAAACTGGGTGGCCGCGAACCTAACTACCACAGTGACCTGGATCTCATCTTCGTGTACGAAGCTGCCGGGTTCACGCAGCCGAACCGACCGAATGATCGTCAAGAGAGCACGTCGAATCAGCACGCATTCAGCCAATTGGCGCAACGTATCACAAAGATCGTGACACGGATCGGTCCGTACGGCCGCTTGTACGAGTTGGATTCCAGGCTGCGCCCCACGGGGAAAAGTGGCCCGTTGGCAGTTTCGCTGGACGAACTGGCTCGCTATTTCGCTTCCGGCAATGGGCAGCTGTGGGAGCGACAAGCTCTGTGCAAGGCACGACCACTGTTCGGCGACCCGGAGGCTTGCCAGCGCGTCATGAAGGTCGTGCGTCGCTGTGTCGTCGAACCAGCCTGGCAACCAGAAAATGTTGTCAAAATTCGATCGATGCGCGGGCGTCTGGAAGAGACGGCGGGGCCTCGTAATCTGAAACGCGGGCCGGGTGGCACGGTTGATATCGAATTCGCAGTCCAAATGCTGCAGTTGCGGCACGCGGCCAGGTCGCCCGAAGTTCTGGTGCCTGGGACACTCGACGCGCTGGTGGCTTTGGGTGATGCCGGACATCTGCTGTCGGAAGACGCCGAATTCTTTGGCCAGTCGTATCGTCTCTTGCGGAGCATTGAATCAGGGCTGCGTCTGATGAACACGACGGCGCGGCATGACCTTCCTGATGACGAGTCAGAACTCATTAAGTTGGCGTATCTGCTGGGCTATGAAAGTGGTACGGCGCTGTTAGAGAAATGCCTGCAGTTCACCAAGGACAATCGGCACCGCGTCAATCGGCTGTTTGATGCGGCCAGCACCGCTTGACTGTGGCGTCAATTTCGCGGGCCGTGACGGACGGCGCTCCGCACAGACACGCTGGATGGCCCCATCTCCCTGCCTCCCCAGCTCACTTGGCAGCGATTCCCAGCGAGCATTCTTCCGCACTGTTGAGATTCCCAGATGCGTCGAACTCCAGCGGGCGTGGGTCTGCCAACAGTTCGAGATCTCCCCGCTCCCGTATTTCGTTCAAGTACGCAGCGGAACACTCCACTTCGGCCAATTCCAAGGTATTTCGAATCCACATTACTTTGGCATTTTCTGGTTCCGTCAAACCGATCTGTGTCAAAACTCGATCCAGCAGCTCTTGATCGCTGACGAAGTGAACGGGCGTCATCGCCGCGGTCGCGTGTCCTCCCGTGAGGCAATTGGTCAGTGTCGCTTGCTGGTCAACCGATGCGATAGCGCGGGTCAAGGCGAACTCGGCCAAGCCGATTCCCGTCGCATTGCCATGTGTCTCCTTGGTCAATCCCCGGATCGCAATGTAGCGGACTTTTGGGAACTCGTCTTCGCGCGCAATGTGATCCCGATACTTGCGTCCTACAATGTTGGTGTCCATTCCGGTACCGCTTATATTTTTGCCGATCTCGTCGATCAACAAGAGATCCGCCGTCTTGAACGGCAGTCGCGGCATCCACTGCTTGGCCTCGACCAAGAGCTCTTTCTCACGTTCTTCAAAATCACTCGGCGCCACGGCGGCGATCTTGGCCGTTTCGTCATAGCCATTTTCGATAATCGCCAGACCAGCAGCGATTCGACATTTGGACAGGACTTCGCGGGCGACGCTGCGCACAATCTGGCCGAAACTGTTGTCCTTGATGGCGCGATGATACACCTTTGCGCCGGCGTGTTTCCCTAACCCGATCAACATCATCTTCATCAGGCCGCTTTCGATGTCCCCCGTGAAGCCGGTATGAGGTTTGACACGACCACACACAATCACGTGATCCGCGGCGAAGGCATGTTTGTCGAAATGCACGGGAAATCCTTCTTCGGCTTCACAAACGACTTCGGTTTCCATGCTGGCGCGAATGGGACATCCGCAATACGATTCGGTAATTCCGTAGCATTCAATAATCTTTCGTTGACCTTCCGCAGTGCCGCCGCCGTGACTGCCCATCGCGGGGACGATAAAGGGCTCCGCTCCAATCGCTCTGAGATGATCGACGGCGGCCTTGATGATCAGGTGGATGTTGGCGATACCTCGGCTACCTGCCGTGATCGCGACCGACTGACCCGGCTGAATCGTCTTGGACAGTTCCAATTGCGACAGTTGCGCATCCACCGCAGCCGGGATGTCGTCTACACGCGGCCGCTCGAAAGTCTGACGAACGCGGAACATGAGTGGGTATGAGGACATGCGGTTCGGCTCCGAGTTTTCCTGGCGGGCAGCGTTGGTGGGGTGAAATACGAGTCCGTGAAACGAACTTGATTGTAACGCGAAAACCCAGGTCGTGCGAAGTGCTCCAGGCGCTTCAGTAGGATCACGCCCGTCGGCTCATATATCGCAACATCCCGACCAGCGAGGTCAGAATCGTCTGCAAGGTGACAGCCAGATAGGTCAATGTGGCGGCGTTGATGACGTGTAAGACCGCCCGAAGATCTTCATCGGCCACGATATCCAGTTCCAGCAACCGCTGCTTTGCACGCCGACTAGCGTTGAGCTCGCCAGGCAGATTCGCGATCTGAAAGAAGACAGCGCCGCAGAACACGCAGGCACCCAACCAAATCAGCGGTCGAAATCCTACACCCAGTATCAGCAAAATGATCCCTGCGCCGCTGCCGAAGCTGGCTGCGATTCCAGCCAGACCGAGAATTCTGACTCGAAAGTCCCCAGCGGCATGTTGCAGCGCGTGCCCTGCTTCGTGCGCCGCAGTTCCCACAGCTGCCAGCGATCGCCCGTGATAGACCGGGCCGCTCAGTCGTACGACTCGGTGGAGCGGCTCGTAGTGATCGCTCAACGAGCCTGGTACTTGTTCGATAGCCACATCTTCCAGCCCGGCGTCGTCGAGCACCTTGCGAGCCGCCGCAAAGCCGCTCATCCGCGCCGGCAGTCGCTGCGTCTGCCGCATTGTCAGGCGGATTACGACTTGCGCGGACACAGCCATCAAGACGGCGACGACCGTCGCCAGCAAGATCAGCGATTCAAATGGAATTCCCACAGCGTTGATCGTCTCTGGCAGCAATACGAGGCGCCGCTTACGCGATAAGACCGTATACGACGTCGCCATAGATATCGGTCAGGCGAAAATCGCGACCGGCGTAGCGATAGGTCAGTTGCGTGTGGTCCAGACCCAGCAGATGCAACATGGTGGCGTGCAGATCGTGAACATGGACCTTGTCCGCCACAGCGTAATAGCCGTAGTCGTCAGTCTGGCCGTAGGTTATCCCGCCTCTGATACCGCCGCCGGCGAGCCACATCGAATACCCTTGCGGATTGTGATCGCGGCCATCGTTGCCTTGTGCAACGGGCGTACGGCCGAACTCGCCGCCCCACAAGACTAACGTGTCGTCAAGCAGCCCTCTGGTTTTCAAGTCGGACAGCAGTGCAGCGATTGGCTGATCTACTTCGAAGGCGTTCTTGGTGTGGTCCTTCTTCAAATTGCCGTGTTGGTCCCACTTATAACTGTGCGTGCACTGCACAAAACGGACGCCTTGTTCTATGAACCGCCGAGCCATCAAACACTGCCGACCAAAATTGGCTGTCTTGGTGTTGTCCAGCCCATATTGCTTTCTCGTGGCGGCCGATTCGTTGCCAATGTCTTGCAACTGTGGTGCCGTCGCTTGCATACGAAAGGCAAGTTCGAAGGAATTGATGCGGGCTTCCAGCACGGCGTCAGGACCCGTTTTGGGCAAACGGGCCAGGTTCATTTCTTTTAACAAGTCCAGTTCGAACCGCTGCAACTCCACGGGCGTGCCGGCTGCATTTTCAATAAAGGGGATCTTGGCCTTGTCCGAAGGGATGCTGGCGTTGCCCAACGGCACACCTTGAAAGTCGGCCGGTAGAAATGCCGATCCATATGCGTTCGCACCGCCATGCGTCAACGTCGGGCATATCGTCACAAAACCGGGCAGGTCTTGATTGCCGCTCCCTAAGCCGTAGGTCACCCACGAACCAAAGCTAGGCCTGACAAATGTATCACTGCCGGTGTGTAGTTCCAGCAGCGCGCCACCGTGGCGGGAATTCGAACAGTGCATCGAGTTGATAATACACATGTCATCGACACGATTGGCCACATGCGGGAACAGTTCGCTGACCCACGCACCAGACTGACCATGTTGGCGGAATTCAAACGGCGATTTTAGCAAGTTGGCCGTGGCGCCCGACTGTACGCGAGGTTTGGCGAATGGGAGCGGCTTGCCATGATCGCGCTCGAGCAGCGGTTTGTAGTCGAACGTATCGACCTGCGACGGCCCACCATGCATGAAAAGGAAGATGACCTGTTTCGCCCGTGGCGCGAAATGAGGGGCCTTTTCCGTCAGCGGATGCGCTGCGGCTGTTTCTGAAAGCAATGATGCTAACGCCAGGCCACCGAATCCTGCACCGCACGTGCGCAGCATGTCACGGTGTGAAACAGCCGGTTCGAAACGATGGCAAGCGTGTCGCATCAATGCTACTCCAGGAAGATAAATTCATTGGTCGCCAGGATAACCCGACAAAAACTCTGCCACGCTCGGATCCGCGCTTCAAGCGGCTCAATGTCAGCCGCCTGGCGCATCGTGTACGCTTGAACGTAGCTGGTCGCTCGTGAGATTTCAGACGTTGTTGGCGGGCGTCCCAAGGTGCGTTGGTAGGTGACACGCACGCGCCCGGCATCGTCTCCGTCGTCAGCCGTCAGCCATTCCGCCATAGCTCGCGTTTGTTCGGTGACAAACTTGCTGTTCATAATGAACAACGCTTGCGGTGCCACGGTAGTCGATTGTCGCCGACCGCTCATCACGCTGGGATCAGCAAAGTCGAACGCCTGAAAGACCTCGTAGAGCGCGCTACGCACAACTGGCAGGTACAGAGACCGGCGGTTCGTCTGATAGGCGACGGGATCGACGTTGGCGGTGCTGGTAACGTACTTGCGGTTTTCAGTGGGCAAGATCGATCCGCCAATCTGTTCGTCCAACCGGCCGCTGATGGCCAACATGGCGTCACGAATTGCTTCAGCTTCAAGCCGCCGACGGCTGAACCTCCACAGCAGGCGATTCTCCGGATCGATCGCGGCGGCGTGCGCATTCCATTGAGAACTCATTTGATACGTCGCCGAGAGCAGAATCAGCCGATGCAATTCCTTCAGGGACCAGCCGGATTCGATGAACCGCGTTGCCAGCCAGTCCAACAGCTGTGGGTGTGTGGGCGTTTGGCCCAGCCGACCAAGGTTGTCCGGTGAGCGGACCAGACCTTCGCCGATATGCCATTGCCACACGCGATTAACAATCACGCGGGCGGTCAACGGATGGTCAGCCCTGGTCATCCACTTGGGGTTCCTCGCGCAGTTTAGTGGGTAGTATGTTATTGGTTTGGCATTTTCGATGGTATTGATGATGGTTTCTTTATGTCTGATTTAGCAAAACACTATTCGTTGTTGCTGGGACTGGATGATGCCTGGCAGGTTATAGACG
>PVBE012375470.1_pt1 | contig 14778 bp, 13 predicted proteins | sample 1631181 | NCBI WGS metagenome assembly PVBE01 (sample SAMN08397723, study PRJNA350692) | Marine metagenome, whole genome shotgun sequencing project. | isolation source: water | place: Pacific Ocean | collected 2012-04
AGGGACCCGATCCACGGATACCATCAGGGCCAGCGGTTCAACAGCACCGCATCAACAGGCCGGACACAAGACTGTACCTGACTTGGCCGCTACGACGTCGAAAAGTCCTTGCAACGCGGGAGCCATCCACACAGGACATTCAATTGATTGGCACGTTTCTTAGGTGCTTGTTCAAGAAGATGACGGTTTGTTGAAGGCCTCAGCCGTCGCTTGCCAGTCATACGGGCCGTAATAAGTCTTGCGAGTAAACGTATGTGTCGCGCCATGGAGAATTATTGCCTCGCAAATATTGCCAAACAGCCTTTGTTCATCGCAGAAGACAATACAATTTTATATCAAACTGGCTCAATTATAGGGGGCAGGACAGCCGTAAATCCACCTTCGAGCGCGGTCGCCTGAAAGGATCAGAGTTGCGTGAAATGCAATGGAATAACCTTTCTGATGAATAGATTTATAATATTAGCTCTATGAACATTTTTGTGTCATCTTTTGTGTGGAATATGAAAATACAGCTTGTTCACTCAGGGAGGAAAATTATGAATTGGAAAAAATGCGTGACCGGCCTCGCCGCCGCGGTGACGGTATCTGTAATGACCACCTCGGCCGCCTTGGCCGCTGATGCGAAAGTCATCACCTTCGCAACTATCGCCACCGAAGAAATGGCGGTCGTCGCCGAACGCTGGCAGCCGACCATCAAATATCTTGAGAAAAAAGCCAATGTGAAGATCAACTTCTTCGCCACGACGTCCTACGCCGCCGCTGTCGAGGCGCTGCTCAATGACTTCGCCGACATGGCCATGCTGGGGCCGAAGATCTACACCGTGGCCCGCAAGAAATCAGACAAGATCGTGCCCATTGTCGGCACGGGCCGGCCGCCCAACCATTTCCTGAAAGAGCCCTGCGCGTGCTACCACGGGCGCCTGATCACTAAGAAAGGCAGCAAGTTCCCGACCATCGCCTCGTTGAAAGGCGCCGTGTTGGCGCTAACGGACCCGGGCTCAACGTCGGGCAACGCCCTGCCGCGCGCCCTTTTCCCCGACAAGATCGGCGGCACGCCGTTGGATGAATATTTCGGTGAAATCTTCTATGCCGGCAGCCACGATGCCGCCGCCAAAGCCGTGTTCAACAAAAAAGCCGATGCCGCCTTCGTATCGGAAAACGCGCTGTCGCGCGCCATTGACCGCGGTGCGTTGAAGATCGGGTCCTATAACCACCTTTGGATTTCCCCCGAAGTGGTCTCCAACCCCATTGTCGTCAACACCAAGAAGATGTCGCCGGACATGATAGCCAAGATGAAAAGCATCATGATGGCTATGGACAAGAACCCGGAAGGCAAGAAGGCGCTGAAGATCGTCAAGATGGCCGCCATGCCGGAATTGACCGACGCGGCCTTCGATCCGTTGCGCAAAATCCTGGCCAAGAAAGCCGAGTTGAAAAAGAAGAAAAAGAAATAGCGGTTGCGTAGGAACCTGGGCCGGCCACGATGGCTGGCCCGGGTTTCTTGTTTCTCTGCTGCTTAGGTTTCATCGCATGGCACTGCTGGAAATCAAGGACTTGTGTAAAAGCTATTCTACACAAGAAAAGGCCTTGCACGGCGTTGATCTGTCTGTCGAGAAAACAGAAGTCGTCGCGCTTCTGGGCCTGAGCGGGTCGGGCAAGTCGACACTGCTGCGCTGTATCAACCGATTGGTGGAGCCGGATTCCGGCCAGGTTATTCTGGACGGCGTCGAACTCACCAGTCTGGGCCGCCATGATCTGCGCAAGGCCCGTGTGAGCATGGGCATGATCTTCCAGGAATTCAATCTGGTCGACCGCATTACTGTGTTGGAGAATGTATTATCGGGCACACTGGGCGTGACCAGCCTGTGGCGCGCCGTCACGCGGGCGTTTCACAATGACGATATCGAACGCGCTATTGAGCTGTGTTCGCGGGTCGGCATCGCCGATCACATCAAGAAACGCGCCGACCAACTGAGCGGCGGCCAGCGCCAGCGGGTCGGCATCGCGCGCGCGCTGATGCAAAACCCGAAACTGTTGTTGGTGGATGAGCCGACGTCCAGTCTGGACCCGAAAATCGGTGTCGAGGTTATGGAACTCATGTGCGAGATCGCGGAAGAACGCCACATCCCCATACTATTCAGCGTGCACGACCTTAACATGGCAAAAACGTTTTCGCGGCGCATCGTTGGCCTGCAACAGGGCGAGAAGATTTTCGACGAGGCCACCGAAGCCCTCGACAAAGATTCCATCCAACGTATTTACGGATTTGCCTCGGAAGAACCGACTGCCGCGCAATGAGCACAGCGGCACATACAAACCCCTTGCGCGACCCAGGCAGCTTGGCCCGGCGCTACGCCGTCTACGGTGTAGTGGGCGCCCTTATCCTGGCAATGACACTACATCTCATGGTGTTCGAGACCAATTGGAGACGCATGGGATCGCCCAGCGAGATCGTCGAAACCATCTCTGCGCTGTGGCCAAGCCTCTCCTACATCCCCAAGATTATCGTGCCGTTGCTGGAAACGGCGTTGATGGCGTTTTGGGGAACCCTGCTGGCGATCATCATGTCCGTGCCCGTCGCCTACCTGGCAGCGACAACGACGACGCCTAGCATGCTGTTCACATTTCCCATCGGACGCGGCTTGATTGTGTTGTCACGCTCGACCCATGAAATCATCTTCGCGTTGATCTTTGTCGCCGCGTTGGGCCTGGGGCCTCTACCCGGCATTCTCGCCATCGCCTTCCGCGCCGTCGGCTTCATGTCCAAGACCACGGCCGAGGCCATCGAAAACGTCGACCGCCGGCCCGTTGAGGCCATCCAGGCGACCGGCGCCGGCCTGATCGCGCGGTTCGTCTTTGCCGTGGTGCCGCAGGTGCTGCCGATCTTTTTGGGCAACGCCATTTTCCAGTTCGACATCAACGTGCGCCGCGCCGCCATCCTCGGTATGGTCGGGGCCGGCGGTATCGGGCTGCATTTCGTCGAACAGATGAAGACCTACAATTACAACAACGCGGGCGCCTGCGTGCTCGCCGTCGTGGTGCTGGTGGTTGGCGGCGAGATCGTGTCCAACCGGCTCCGCACCAAACTGATCGCGGGTTAGGGCATGTCCGAAGAAAACCAGGCCCTGTTTCGCGACTACAAGGCAGACCAACGGATGGGCCGGCTGATCAAGTTCGGCGCCGGTTTAGCGTTGCTGGTGTTCGGCTTTTGGACTGTTGGGTTTTTGGAAATCCCCATGGAACGCCTGCTTGGCATGTTCGGCCCCCTTGGCACCATGCTGAGCGAACGCATCTTCCCGCCCGATATGGAATATGCGACTAGCTGGAAGGTGCTGGTCTCCGTCGTCGAGACCATCGAGATGTCATTGCTGGGCGCGTTCTACGGCACAATCATCACCATCCCGCTGGCCTGGTGCGCGGCATGGAACATCACGCCGAGCCGCCAGGTGTTCTACCCTATGGCGCGCGCCATTATCGTGCTCTGCCGATCCTTGCCTGCCATCATGCTGGGTTTGCTGCTGGTCTCGATCTTCGTGTTCGGACCCTTTGCCGGCGTCCTGGCACTGACCATCGGCACGGTGGGATTTGTCGGCAAGCTGATGGCGGAACAGGCGGAAGCTATCGACATGGGGCCCGTCGAGGCCATCCGCGCCACAGGTGCCGGGCGCACCAAGGTGTTCGTCTACGGCATCTGGCCGCAGGTCAAACCAGCCTGGTCCGGGATTATTATCTACAACTGGGACGCCCGTTTGCGGGCCTCGACCATCTTAGGGTTCGTCGGTGCCGGTGGCATCGGATTGCATTTGCGCGAACAGATCTCGCAACTTGAATACCATGCCGCCATGGGCATCATCACCATCATCTTGGTGCTGGTGGTCATTTCCGAAACCGTGTCGCACTTCCTGCGCGAAAAGCTTCGCTAAGAGAGCCCGCATGAGCCGGATCACCGAACGCAACTCTGATGCTTCGACCATTGATACCTGGGGGGCCGTCACCATCTCACCGACGGACGATGTCGTGGTAGGCAGTCTCTCGACATGGATCATTACCTTTACGGTGGGTGCCTACGCCATGGATGTCGGCGGCGGGCTCAAGATCGGCACCCGCCGGCAAGCGGACTTCGGCGCCCCGCAATTCGACGACCCGGCGGCTGAGAACTATGCCAGCGTCACCTGTTCGCGGGCTGGTTCTGAATTTGAAACCTTTTTCGATCCCCGCGGCCACAAACGCCCGTTTAATGCCGTCGCCGTCGTCCGCTTGAAAAAGGGCCCGCTTTACCCTGGCGACACTATTAGCGTCGTCCTTGGCGACACGACAGGCGGCTCGCCAGGACTTCGCGTTCAATCCTTCCCCGAGAGCGCCAGCGATTTCGCGGTCTTCCTGGATCCGCTCAGCAGCGGCGAATACAAGCGCGTGTTCTGCCTGACTTCGAATTTCCGCATCCTCACCGGGCCGTCCGAATACCTCAGCGTCGTTGCGCCAACGATCGTAAAATCCGGAATGCCTTTCCGTGTCCAGGTGCGGGGCAACGACAAATTCGGCAACCCGACACCCGTGGATGCCATGGACCTCACCCTGGATGCCGACCCCCCGGTTGCCTGCCCCTTGTCGGAAAGCGACGCCCGGGCGAAATGGGTCGAGGGCGTGGTGCTCACCGGGGCCGGAGTCCGCCGACTGCATCTTTCGGACAAGGACGGCGTGCAGGCCATTAGCAACCCGATTGTCGTTCAGGACTCCGATGACGAGATCATCTGCTGGGGCGACACCCAGGCGCAAACGGCATCCACCGTGGGTATAGGGTCGCCGGACGAATATTTCGCCTACGCCCGAGACCTCGCGGCCATTGATTTCACGACCCACCAAGGCAACGATTTCATCCTGTCAGACGCAGATCTGGCGGAGGTCCGCGATGCCGCCGAAAAACACCATGAGCCTGGACAATTCGTGCCCTACTTCGGTTGGGAATGGTCGGGCCCCACGGGGACCGGCGGCGATCGTAATGTGCTCTTTCTAGATGACGACGGCCCCATCTTCCGCAGCAGCCATTGGCAGCTCCGGGCGGATGAAATCGCCAAGGGAGCAAACGAAACGGAATGCGTGTCCGCCCGCGACCTGCAGGTCAGGATGCGTGAATACATCGCCGAGACCGGCCGCAAAGTCATCATGGTCCCTCACATCGGCGGCCGACGGTCCGATTATGAGTTCCAGGACACGGAACTGGAACCGGTTTTCGAGATTTGTTCCAACCACGGCGTATTTGAATGGCGGCTGCATGAATTTTTGCGAAAGGGCGTCCGGGTCGGCGTTGTCGGCGCCAGCGATGATCATACCTGCCGCCCCGGCCTAGCTTATCCGTCGACCCCGGAGATGACGATCTTAGGCGGCCTCGGCGCTGTCTTCGCAGGAGCCAAGACCCGTGAAGGCATCTATGACGGTCTGATGGCGAGGCATTGCTACGCCACCACGGGGCCGAGAATCTATCTAAACGTCGAGGCCGACGGCCATCCCATGGGCTCAGCCTTCAATACCAAGACGCCGCCACGTCTTTCCGGCACCGTCTACGGCATGGCGCCCTTGGAATCGATATCGATTTTCAACCGCAGCGAGGAGCTGGAAAGGCTTGCGCCCAATCCACCGCAACCGGACGGACGGCGGATCAGGGTGACCTGGACCGGCGCCAACAGTCCGGACCGTGGCCGCTTCATGGACTGGAGTGGTGAACTCCGTCTCAATGGCGGGACGATCTTGAAGGCTACGCCCCTCAACATGTTTGCCGCCAAATACGGCATAAGTGAAAGTGATGACCATCGGGTAACCTGGCGTTCCGTCACCTCCGGCCAGGAGGAAGGTCTGTTGCTGGAAGTCGATGCGCCAGACGACGCCGTTATCGAATTTCAAGCCGGCCCGGCGGATGTCAGCATTTCTCTCGGCGAGGCGCGAAAAGAAGACCTGGAGTGGACGTTCGGCGGCTTGGAGCAGTCCCTCATGGCCAGCACCCGGCATTGCGAGGGCTATGAGCAGGATGCGACGTTCGAATTTATCGACGAAAAGGCGAATGGCGGCGAACAGGCCTATTGGATTCGTGTTACCCAAACCGATTTTCACCGTGCATGGAGCAGCCCGATATATGTCGAGCTTGAAAAATCCTGAGACACCCGTCATGGACGTGATTACCGGGCTTGCCGCCAACCTGGGCCTGGGAACGGTTTCGGTGTCACCCATTGACCCCATCGTCGTTGGGGCGTTCGGCACTTGGACCATAACCTACACAGTCGGAACTTACGGTATCGATGTCGGCGGCGGACTCAAGATCGGCATGCGGCGCATGGCGGATTGGGGCGTCCCGCAATTTGATAACCCCGGCGCGCCGGACTTCGTCACCGTGTTCTGCCCGGCATCAAACCTTACGGTCCGCCATGACCCCCGCGGCCATATCCGGCCCTTCCGCTCGGTTATCATTATAGATGTGGAAGAGGCCGTTCTTTTCCCCGGCGATACCATCACCATTGTCCTCGGGAAAACGGCCCAGGGATCACCTGGGATAAAGGCGCAAACATTCCCGGAAACCGTTTGCGAGTTCGCCGTCTTCGTCGATCCCATGACCAGCGGCGAATACCGGCGGGTTGCGCAAATCAGCCCCAACGTCCCGGTTGTTCCGGCGGCTTGCGAACGCTTCGACCTGCTGGCCCCGTCGACGGCAACAGCGGGTGATTCCTTTCGTGTCCTGGTGCGCAGCCTTGATCGATTTGGAAACGTAACGCCGACGGATGTCAATTTGGTCCTCACAGGCGCCGGTGAGACAATACCGGTAACGATGAAGAAGCAGCATGGCGGCGCCCTGTGGTTGGACGATATCTCCGTGCCGGAACCCGGCGTAACACGCCTGGAATTATTGCGTGACGGCGAAGGCATCGCCCACAGTAACCCGGTGATGGTCCGCGAGGACGGACCGGACGATGGGGAGTGGAATATTTTCTGGGGAGACACCCAGGGACAAACGGCCAAAACCGTTGGAGCCGGTAGCGTGGAGGAGTATTTCCGCTATGCCCGCGACGTCGCCGGCATCGATTACTGCACCCATCAGGGCCACGATTTCATGCTCACCGACGAAGATTGGCAGGAAGTAACCGAGCAAACGCTTCAATTCCACGAACCCGGCCGTTTCATCACTTTCCTCGGTTACGAATGGTCCCCAACGTCCGGCGCCGGCGGTGACCGGAATGTCATGTATCTGGACGATACGGGACCCCTTTACCGGTGTAATGCGTGGCAAGTGGGCGGGGCTGTCAACGATATGGAAAGGGCGAACACGGAGGACATCTTCTCCGCTTTCCATGAATTTATTAAGGAGAAAGGCAACCGCGTACTGATGCAGCCCCATGTCGGCGGCCGGCGCTCGGACGTGGATATCCACGATCCGGACCTTGAGCCCTTGATTGAAATTTCATCGTGTCACGGCATCTTCGAATGGCGGCTTCTGGAGGTCCTGGAACGCGGCTATCACATTGGTGTTATCGCCGCCAGCGACGACTGCACCTGCCGTCCTGGACTGACCTTTCCGACGACAGCGGAGATGTGTATGCCGGGCGGACTGGGCGCCATGATGAGCCAAACCTTGACGCGGGACTCTCTCTGGGAGGCCATGACATCGCGCCGCTGTTATGCAACGACGGGAGCCCGGATCGTCCTCGACGTAACGGTCGACGGAAACCCCATGGGATCGCTCTTCCAGGCCGGTGGCCCGGCGACTATAACCGGCTCGGTGCATGGAACCGCCGCCATTGATGAGATTGCCATCTTCGACCGTGCCGAACTGATTTACCGGGAGCACCCGAACCCGCCAACCCGCGATGACCGGAGGCTTAAAATTCTGTGGACGGGCGCGCGGACCAAGGACAGAAGCCGGCACACGGTTTGGGACGGCGGGCTTCGCGCAGACGATGGCCGGATCGCATCTGTATCGCCGCTTTGCATTGCAACCGCCAAGCATGAAGTTACCGATAAAGGACCGGACCGTGTCGCCTGGAAGACGGTCACGGCGGGGCAGGAAAGCGGCGTGCTGTTGGAAATAGAGGCGGACGACGAGGCGCGCATATTTTTTGATGCCGGACCGGCAACCTTCGATTTCTCTATCGGTGAGGTTCGCCAAAAGGACATCGAGTTCCCTTGCGGGGGTATCGGCCAAAAAGTCATGGTAACGACACTGCATCATGAAGGCGAGAGCATGGATACAAACTTCACATTTACCCACGATAAGGCCGGCCCGGGTGAGCATGCCTATTGGGTACGGATCAAGCAGTCGGACTTCCACCGCGCCTGGAGCAGTCCCATTTATATCGACATAGGAGATGCGTGAATGAGTGAACAACAGAGCAGAAAACCCAACCTTCTTTTCGTGTTCGCCGATCAATTACGCGCCGGATCGGTTGGCTTTACGGGCGAAGAGGCGGTCAAGACGCCCAACATCGATCGCTTCGCGGCGGACGGAACCATTTATTCCAATGCCATCTCCATGGTGCCCGTATGTGGCCCCTTTCGGGGCTCTCTTTTGACCGGGCGCACGCCGACCTCGACTGGATTGGTAATCAACGATATTCCTCTCAAGACCACGGAGGTCAGCATTGCCCATTGCTTCAAGGCGGGCGGATATGACACCGCCTATATCGGCAAATGGCACCTCGACGGTCCCAATCGTCCGGCGCCGGTGCCGCCCGGCCCCCGCCGCCAGGGTTTTGAGTACTGGATGGGGGCTAATTTCGAGCACAACTACAACCGGTCCTATTTCACCGACAATGATGGAAATCTGGTAATCTGGGATGGTTGGGACGCGGAAGCCCAGACCACCCATACGATCGATTACCTGAACAACCGCGACAGCGATAACCCGTTCTGCCTGTTTCTATCGTGGGGCCAGCCCCATCATCCGTATCGCTTGGCTCCACAGGAATACCTGGACATGTACGAACCCGATGCCATCGAGGGCCGTCCGAACTGCCCGGACGTGCCGCAGCAAGATCTCTGGGGGTATTACGCTCAGACCACGTTCCTCGACGATCAATTCCAGCGTCTTCTGGATGCCCTCGACGAGATGGACCTCAGCGAGGAAACCATCGTCGTTTTCACTTCCGATCATGGCGACATGCATGGATCCCACGGCCTTTACAAGAAGCAATGGCCGTGGAACGAAGCCACCAAAGTTCCATTCGCCCTTCGCTATCCGGGCATCGTTCCTACGGGTGGCGTCGTCGAAACACCGATCAGCGTTATCGACATTATGCCGACGCTTCTCGGCCTCGCTGGCTTACCGGTTCCCGACCGGGTCGAAGGCGTCGATCTGTCGCCTTTCCTTAGGGGAGAACGTTCCGACCCGCCGGAATCCGTGCTGATCATGAACCCCTGCCCGTTCAGCATCGGCGATAAACGGGGCGAAGACCAGTATCCCGAATTTAAGGGCATGCGCTTCGAATATCGGGGCGTGGTTACGGATCGCTATACCTATGTCCGGACGATCGATCAGCCATTTTTGCTTTTTGATAACCGCGAAGACCCTTATCAGATGACCAATCTCATCAATAATAAGAAGCATGCCGATACGCAAAAACGTCTGGACGGACTGATGCGGTCTCACATGAACGAGATCGGTGACGACATGCGGCCGAGCGATTTTTATTACAAACACTTCGGGATCGAGTTCGACCATCGCGGAAAGGTCGTTGATCTCGTTGAGAATATCTATGATCGTTCAGGGTGATACCAACGAGCAGTGATAAAAATGGAGTGAATGTATCAGCGTCCTCAGAGCGTTTCGGCGGCGATAGCTTCTTCCAGAATTTCGAGCGCTTCCTCCATTTGTTCTTCGGTAACGATCAGGGGAGGCGTCAGGGTCAGGACGTTGCCCATCGTAGTCTTGAAACTGAGACCGTTTTCCAAACACCTGTGCAAGATCCGATCGGCGGCCTCGGTGGCCGACGTTTTTTGCTCCCGGTCGGTGACCAACTCGACGCCGATACATAGCCCCAGCCCGTGGACGTTGCCGATCAATGGGTAATGCTCCTTCACTAGTTTCAACGTTGATCTGAAGGAGCGATACGATGACAAGAATTTCCGCAGCCATTTCTAACGATCATTCTATCTATGCGGCACTGGAGCTAAGCAAGAACAGCTGGCTCTTGGCGATCCAGGCTCCGGGGCGGGATAATCCGAGCTTGCATCAAATCAAGGGCGGCGACGCCGAAGGGCTGATGGCGAAGCTCGGCGCCGTGCGGCAACGTGTGGCCAAGGTTACGGGCCGGACGCCGACGGTGACGCTGTGCTACGAGGCGGGTTGCGACGGTTTCTGGTTGGCACGCTTTCTTGAGCAACGGGGCATCGGGTGTCTGGTGATGGAAGCGGCCACATCCCGGCAACATGCGGTGGCGCGTGCGCCTCGGTTTTGTTGGAATTTCCGGGCTATGTTAGCGATCCGATGCTAATCACCATGGCCCGGTAGTCTTATTTCCAGTCCGGCCGGCCTTCGCTTTTCTTGTCGTAGGCAACTCGGTGGGTGTCGAGATAATCGTGGAAATGCACGGTGGTTTGGTGGGCGTCCAGAAAAACGACCGCATAGGCCGGCGGCTCATGAGATTTGGGGACGACCTCGACAGCATCGAAATCCAGCGGAACCTGATGATTGGTACCGCGAATGATGGAATAGGGGATTCCCTGCCAACTGCCGGTGATGGGCCGGTGGACATGGCCGATAAACAGATGGCGGATGTTGTCATATGGCGCGAGAACCTCGCCAATACTCGCACCGTCCGCACCAAGGCCGAGGCGATCGACGCTGGGCAGCCCGACTGGAAATGGCGGGTGATGCGTGAACAGATAAATGGGCCGGCCCGCGGCCAGGTCCAATTGATTTTTCAACCAGCCAAGCCGCTTTTTGCAGTAGCTACCCCACCCCCGGCCCTCCTCGACGGTATCGAGAAGCAAAAACCGGCCAGCGATGGTTTCAAACCCCGATTGCACGTAACCGTCGGGATCAGTAGGCAGATTCGGGAATGCCGCTAACAGGGGACCGCGACCATCATGATTTCCGCGCATTAGGTGAACTGGTATTCTTAGAGCTGCAAGGGATTGACTGAGGGCGCCGTAAGCCTCCGGTCGACCGGATTGGGCCAGATCACCCGTAATCACACATAACTCCGCGTCTTGGTGATGCAAATTGATATCGGCGACGCAGGCGTCAAACCGTTCGCGCGGGTCAAGACCGTGCAGCGTTTGGCCGGGCGGAACAAAATGGGTATCGCTTATATGAATGAATTTCATTAACTCCAAGTCCTTGACGAGTTCGCCAAATTCGACGTTCGGCGGTGCCAACTGGTTTTGCGTGTCCGATGGACCCTATCAGATAAAGTCATCAAATAACCATCCGCCAAAGGCAAGGAGGATAAATGGTCGTGAAAATTCAAAAAACATCTTGGTCCAGCGACTGGGTACAATTCGTGTCGCATCAGAAATCTTTTCCCGCCATTGAAATTGCATATGGTCGGCCTTTGATGCCGCCGGCAGTCGGTGGCGCAACACGCAGCAATGTCGGCTCTTAGCTATTAACGGACTCTTTGGCACGCCCTAAAATATGTCTGCTTTTGACCCAAAGTGGGCCTTTCGTTTTGTGCCAAAAGTTTACATAATTTCGACTAGTCTTTAGGGCTAGCAAACTGATCGGAAAAGCATGGCCGACTTGTTCCGCTAAAACCTAATTAGAAATATATAAAAAAAGGCGGGACTTGGGGGGTGGTGCCCAGGGGCGTAGTCGTTATAGAACAGCAACGTGTCAGGGTCGGTCTCACAAGCCCAACGGAACACCGAGATGAAAATGAAATACAGAAATAGAACAGCTTGGAACCAATGGATGATCAGATGGTAAAAACAGGCCGTGCCGTAGTATATGAGGCTCCGAATACGCCCTTCGTGATCCGGGAATACCCGGTTCGTGACGTGCGCTCCGGCGAGGTGCTAGTGCGCATCACCATGTCGACCATTTGCCGGTCCGACATCCATTCCTACCAGGGCCGCCGCCCCAATCCCTGTCCCGGCATTCTGGGTCATGAAATCATCGGCGTCATTGATCAAATCGGTGAGGAAATTTTCAATGATTTGCGCGGTGCGCCATTGTCTGTCGGGGACCGCGTGACCTGGACCGAGTTTTTCCATCACGGCGAGTCCCACTATCGCGATATCCACAACATGCCGCAGAAATCACCGGGGTTGCGCAAATATGGGCATGACCTAGTGGAGGACGATCCCCATTTTCTGGGCGGTTTCGCCGAGTACTGCTACATCATGCCCGGCACCGGGATATTGCGCCTTCCCGATGACCTTAGCGACGAAAAGGCGACGCCACTGAAATGTGGCGTTGCGACGATGATTTCGATCACCGAGGCCGCCGATATTGGGTTGGGCGACACCGTGGTAGTCCAGGGCCTCGGACTGCTCGGGCTTTACGGTTGCGCCATTGCCAAGGCACGCGGAGCACGCCAAGTCATCGGTCTCGATACCGTCACCACCCGGTTGGACATGGCTAAAAAATTTGGGGCCGATCATGTTTTTGACATTTCATCAATGGACGAGGAAACCCTTGTCGGGCGCGTTCGTGCAATTTGCCCACCCGATGGCGCCGATGTGGGTCTGGAAGTCTGCGGCGTCGCTGGGGCGGTGCCGACAGGCATTCAAATGTTGCGTATCGGCGGACGCTATGTGATCGGAGGATTGGTTAATCCCGGCGACGATTTCACTATTGACGGCAATCAAATATTAAAAAAGTTGATCACCCTGAAAGGCGTCCACAACTACCACCCACGGCATCTTGTTCAGGCGTTGGATTTCGTCATGGCCAACCGGGATCGCTTCCCGTTCAAGGACATCGTCGATTCAAAGTTCACCTTGGAGCAGTTGGACGAAGCCTTTGAGGTGGCTGCGACCCGGTCCGTCCTCAGGGCCGCGATCGTTCCCTAAATCACCCACCCTGGACCCTGAAACAGAAATTGCAGAGAAGTTCATCATGAATACTCCTGACCTAGGCTTCACCCCGAAGGGACTTTATATTGGCGGCGAGTGGCAAGAGAGCACCTGTGGCAAGACCTTCGATTCGATCAATCCTTCGAACCGGGAGAGATTGGGTGAGGTTCCCGAAGCGACAGAAAAAGACGTCGACCGAGCCGTGGCCTCGGCCAAGGCCTCGTTCAAGGAATGGCGTCGGGTGCCCATCGCCGAGCGCGCCCGCTGCCTGGAGATCTTGGCCCAGCGCATCGATAATCATACCGAGGAACTGGCGTTGATGGACGCAGTGGATGCGGGCAACGCCCTCAGCGGGATGCGCGGTGACATGGAATGGACGGCAAAGACGTTCCGTTACTTCGCCGGCCTCATCACCGAGATCAAAGGCGAGAGTTCGTCCCAAGGTTCCAGGCATCTCAACATCACACGACGCCAGCCTTACGGGGTGGTGGCTAAAATTAACCCCTTCAATCATCCCTTCCGGTTCTGCGCCGAGAAGGCGGCAGCCCCACTTGCTGCCGGCAATTGCGTGGTGATCAAGGGATCGGAGCAGGCGCCGCTGTCGAGCCTCAAACTGGGGGAGCTGTGCGAAGGGATATTCCCCAAGGACGTCGTCAATATTGTCACCGGCGACGCGAAAGCCGGCGCGGCGCTTGTCAACCACCCGGATGTCAGCCGAATAGGGTTCGTCGGCTCGGTGCCATCGGGCCGCGCCATCGCCAAGGCGGCAGCCGAGACGCTGAAGGTCGTGTCCCTCGAGCTTGGTGGCAAGAACCCCATTATTATCTTCCCCGATGCGGACCCGGCGAAAGCGGCGACGTCGGCCATCAAGGGCATGAACATGAACCGGCAAGGGAAGTCCTGCAGCTCCACGTCCAGAGTGTTCATTCACGAATCGCTGCATAGCGCGGTCTTGGAAGAGCTCGTGAAGCAGGTCGAGGCATTGCCCATAGGCCCGCCGTGGTTGGAAAAAAACGAAGTCGGACCGATCATTTCCGAACGGCAGTACGATCGGATTCTGGAGTTTATCAACTCCGCTGAGGCGGAGGGCGCCGAACGTCTCACCGGGGGCGGCCCGCCCGATGATTCCGAACTTCAAAAGGGTTTTTTCATTTCCCCAACGGTCTTTGATCGGGTAACGCCTGAAATGCGCATTGGCCGGGAAGAGATATTTGGCCCCGTCATGTCGGTTATTCCCTGGTCGGATGAGGAGACCATGCTGGAAGCCGTCAATGGGGTCGAATTCGGCCTAACGGCGGCGATTGTCACCAATGATCTGGCCAAGGCCATGGAAACCTCGGAAAGGGTTGAGGCCGGTTATGTTTGGATCAATTCGACCGGCCGGTATTTGGGTGCTCCTTACGGAGGCTGGAAGCAGAGTGGCATTGGTCAGGAAGAATGCTTCGACGAGCTTCTGAGTTATACGCGGATCAAGAACATCAATATGCGTTGGTAAACCGGATCTTTCGACTTTTCTATTAACAATTAAGTGTCGCTGTTTACTGTGATTATTGGACTTATAATCTTCGTCCTAATGTCTGCTTATGGCTATTAGCGGACTCTTTTGGGACTGGTGAATTATGTCCGCTTTGCCCCCGAAAGCGGACATTTCAGCGCCTATGGAACCAAGTTCAAAATATCAATAATTGAACCCAATTATTCCTTCTTTGTTCTTGACAATTCCCAAAAAATATGATCTTATTCCATATTAATCTTTAAATAGGAACAATAGATTATGTC
>PVBE010985346.1_pt1 | contig 14776 bp, 42 predicted proteins | sample 1631181 | NCBI WGS metagenome assembly PVBE01 (sample SAMN08397723, study PRJNA350692) | Marine metagenome, whole genome shotgun sequencing project. | isolation source: water | place: Pacific Ocean | collected 2012-04
GTATATTCATAACCATATTGATTTAATGCCTCATCAAACTTATCTTCAGGTATATTACCATTCCAATAATCACTCTCAGTGAAATCTTTTTTAAATTAACATCAGTATTGTCAATTACATCCAATCCATGTGGATTCCCTCTTAGCTTTGAATACAATTTAACACTTGTACTAAAACATGCTTTATGATATCTCATGTTCTGTTTAACAACTTCTAAAAGAACATTATATATCTCATCAGAATCACAATCAGACTCTATTGCATCAGTGACCCACATCTCTAGGTTTTCAAGAGAATAACTCTTTGGATCAGGTTCTTGAGTCATGGTCATACTTCATAGCTTGTTCTATAATAACTTGTATCTCTTTAGTTGTCAAGTCATTTAGAAATTTCCAATTAGGATCTTGTTTATCCCATTCAAGTGTAAAGGAACCATCTTCATTCTGATTCACTTTTAAGCTGTCGCTCATCATGTTTGATTTGTTTTCTAACTTGTTTTGCATAATATACTTCCTGTTCGGTGTACCACTCAGGATGTTTCTTTGCTCTCTTTATTAACTTCTTTGCTGCTTTCTTGATGCTCCAATCTTTCATATGTGTGTTGATTTTTAGATATTCTTGCAAGTAAACTATCTATATCAGTTTCCAACTGGTATAATTGCTTAGAGTAATACATGTTTTCTTGCGTCAAATACTCAACCTCATCTTCAAGTATCTCAATTCTATTGAGCAACTGCTCTCTAATCAGTCTAATCTCATCATAGAGATTATCGTTTAGTAAGTTCATCTACTATCTTTGATGATTTCTCCAATTCAGCTAATGCAGATAAAAGTTCGGGTGTTTCTTCCCAACTCCACTCTTGATTGTGTTGTGGATTCTTCTTTTCTATCTTATGTGTCTTAACTGACATTTCTTTTCTCAATGGTTACACCATACTCTACCACAATCTTCCTAGATTGTCTACCCATACTATCATAGGTTGTAAATTTTTCTACTGTGCCTTTTAATTCATTAATCGCCATGTGATCAAATGCTGCCAGTATTTCCTTTTCATTTCTCTTAGTCATGCTCCTTTTCTCCAGTTATTAGTAAGTGAAATAATAAATCCTATAATCATTTTAATGAATGACCAAAATCCATTACCTTGTAGTTGATCAAACATGTGCATGTTCAATCTAAATGCCCAGTTTGCCTCAACAATTATTGCATTTTGTTGTGATTCTGTCAATGGCAGTTCATCAAGTATGGTACGATACTTAGTCTTGTACTCCTTGGCATTATCTATCTGATCAAATTCATAGAAATATAATCCTTCACCCTTTAAGTTCATTGCTTTCTCTGCAATATTCTTAAGTATCTGTCCACCTGATAGATCACCCAAATATCTGGTATAATGGTGTCCTACCAATAGCTCAGGTTCATCCTTAGCAACCTCACGTATTCTATTAACATATCTCTGACATGCTTCAGTTGGTGTTACTATTGATCTCCAAATAGGTCCATAATAGTATCTCAAATCTCTCTCAAGATTGTTTACTCTCTCTAACTCTGGTAGGTTTATCTTACCAACTACAGGATGTCCATTTAGTTTCCTTACTTCCTCTTCCATTGCTCTATACACAAAGTATAGATCAGCAACCAATACTTTGTAACTGTTCTTACTAACAACACCACGTAAGAATGATTTTACAAATGCTGTATTCTCTGCTGCTGAATGTGACTTCTTAGTTCCTTCTTTAATCTCTTTAGAAAATGTCATTTCTTCCTCCTCGGTACTTGAATTGTCCATGCTGGTGATACTAAATCAACCATCTCAAAGTTCTTCTTAAACTCTTTCTCTCTTTCTTTCTTTTCCTTTTCCATTGTTACGTCAATGGATTCAATACTCCTTTCACCGTAGTTGGGTTTATTTGGATTGGGTTGATCCATATACTCAAGTATGAGATCATCTACCATGAAATACAGATTATCCCATGTTAATCTAATGCGGGCATCCATTGCCACTTCATCAATATCGTCCTCAGTCATTTGTAACTTAAGAACTTCCTTAGCTCGTATTGATACTAACTCGTTTAAGTTAATCTCAATCTTTACATCATTATAAAAGGCAGACATTAGGGCATCTCCACATGGTATTTTTCACAATATTTAGTCTGTAATGTCTGATAGTTTGAACAAACTGTGTAAAGTAAGTCCAGCCCATGTCATACTAGCATGAGCTTCATCATCTATTTGTCGATCTACAATAGCTACAACTCTAGTAACATTGTACCCTGCATCACGCAGTTTATGAACCGCCTTAATAGATGAACCACCCGTAGTAATAACATCCTCTAATACTGTAATATTAGTATCCTTCTCAGGAAGGGGACCTTCGATCCAAGCACCAGTACCATGACCTTTTGGTTCTTTACGAACAATTAGTGCTTTCATATTACGAGGATGTGCAGCCATAATGACTCCACTTACTAAAGGGTCTGCACCCAATGTAAGTCCTGCGACTGTATCTGTGTTTATTCTACTAAGCAATAGGTTACTTGTCAAATATAATCCTCTACTACTTAATATAACTGGTTTGCAATTTATATAGTGATCACTCTTTCGACCAGAAGATAGGGTTATCTCCCCTTTTTTATATGCATCCTTTTTCAACAGGTCTAATAGTTCATCCTTCATTTTTTAAATGCATATTTTTCTTATTTAACGCTTAAGATGATCGTTATTCTGTTCAATAAAACTAATATTAAATGCATAACTGATACGTTCGCCATCTTCATTATGAGACTCAACCCAATGTGGTAGTTTAGAAGGGAACAATATAATATCTCCTGCATCACATTCTGGATAAAAACATTCACCTTCACCCAGTATCTGTAGGAGTGCTTGGTCACAACAGAACGTATTAAGGATTCCTAACTTTCGCATAGGTTCAGTTAGATAGAATACACATGTTAATCTACCTTCCCCATGTGTATGAACAACATTATAGTGTCCTTCCTTATTAATATTCAACCAACCCTGATCTATCTTATGTCTTAAAGGTAGCCCTTCTGAACTTTCTAGACAACTTCGTAGATATGCCCAACTAAGAGGACAATCCTTCTCATCAAGAAACGCACTTTGCCATCCACCTCTATTACTTACAATCCTTTTCTTATCAGTTGCTTGTATTGTATGTGCTTCATCAATGAATGCTTGTTGATCAAACGTATCCTTTGCTTTAAAGTGCCAATACGGAACACCAAATAATTTCTGTAACATGACTATTAGTTTAGATACTTCTTCTCATTATCATATGGACCAATCTGTCCTGTCCATAATTTATATCCCTCTGCCACTTCAGGTAATAACCATTCATGTACAGGAAGACATGCTTCCCAATTCACAGGTTGAATACAATTCATTACTACTACTGTCCAAAAGGCAGTAAGGTGCTGCGTTAATGATAACATTCTACGGTTCCAATATGTCTAGTAATGTGCCTTCACTCATTAACCTATGCCTCTTACCTGTACTGTGCGCCCTTGCTTGTGCAGATCTAAATGCATCTCTCTCATTATGTTTAGTCACTAGATGCTTCCAATGACCAAACTGATCTTGCCATTCGATTTCAATCTTTCTCATGTTATGTTACCAATAGTCCTTCTTCACTACTAACTTTATAACTATCGTATGCAATATCTCCCGCAATACATATACGATATTCATCAGTAGAATGAATAGGTTGTGACATATGATTTATATCACTAGGAAATAACATCATAGTACCATTCTTTTCAGGAGACAAGGATATATTATGTTTGCGTAGTTTTCCACAGGTATCATTATATGTAAGTATTACCTCCCCTGCTTCTGGTTTAAATCCCCACTCATGTCTTTTCTCTTCTTCACTATTAACAGGATTATGTAACCATACTATAAATGTTATGATAGATCTATGATCATGTAGTGCATGGTAGTCATGTCTTGTACTTGCTCTACACCATAACCTACTTAACTTTAGGTTATGTCTATGTGTTGTCTCTATCTTGCCAGGTAATCCCCAATGTTGTATATACGCATTTAACATAGGACCACATATCTTATTCTCAAATGACTTATGCCCAACACCAAACCACCACTGTTTTAAATCAGTAGGTACATCTATTAAAGTATTCCCTTCCCACTTCGCTTCTTTAGGAGCATTCTGCTTTACTAACTCCCAACATAATTCTTGATTCTCTTTACTTAATACCGTATGAACTATCCCATAATTCTTTGGGTTTATATAATCAAATTTCATATGGGCATTTTTTATATACTGAAATTTTTTTAATTAGCGTTTAATATATAGCTCTCGATTTCGGTTCGTTGTAGGTTAGGGTAGTTAGCGGTTTTTAAGCCAGCATCGCACATCACAACGCTTAACATAACATCACAAATCACTGCGAGATTCGCTGCTCTAACTGACCCATGATTACCTTGCTTATGCTTACATTAACATCATAACATAAAAAAAGGAGAGTGTCAACAACTCTCCTCATGATTGTATTAGATAAGTGTAGCGGACTTGGTGTTAATCTTCCCCCTATTTGTGTTAGTTCTGATCCCTTTAGTTTGTGTTAACCAGAGTTCAGACTTGCGAGGGTTTCTAACAGGTAGTCTGACATATTTGATCTTTTGTTGTGTATCTAAGATCTCTAAGTCTAGACGAGTTAGGTTAGCAATGTCGATCATAATAAAGAAGAGGTTTGTGTTAGTTAGTGAGGACGAATCAGTCGACTAGATTGTTAATCTCATCTTGTGTAATTGTCTCACAGTTTGCTTCACCTACCCACTTATTAATATGACGACTAGTTGTTACACTGTACTTAACTTCTGTACGAAGGTAACCACGACTAGGAACGAATGCCGCAACTGGCGTACTATAAGAAAAGAAGACTTCTGTTCCATTGTTAACAGTAACTACGTTCTGATTAGAAGCGATTGGTGTTAGTTTCATTTAGAAATGATCCTTTGTTTAGTACTCTTTAATTATACAGCAAATCGCTGTCTAATGGGAGAACACTATGCCAGTTCCTTAACTGTCCTTTATTGCTTTACATAAGACTCAAAGTGTGTTACTATGCTTTATAAACCCTTACAGAGTTAAGTATACAGGAGTTTCGGAGGATTGTCAAGTAGTTTGTAACACTCAGATCCTTGTGATTGGGTTTCGTGACATTATATGAACTTCCTTGACATTTCCGAGGATTCGTGATAGACTGCTGCCCAAGATCACTATAATTCGCTACCTTTATTCAACCCTAATCACGAAAGCAATATATCACACAAGTACGTTTATTTAACCTTTTATTTAATACACTAAAAACAACACTTTTTCCACAAAGTAATACAAATCTGTGGAAAACTATGTCTCAATTGTGTATAACTTCAAAGACTAATACCCCTATTCCGAGTATCATTGAAGCAAGGACAACTGCATCCATTCCTAGTAACATTGCCATCATACATTGTCCCTCTGAATGTAATTAATCTTACCTATCAGTTGTTGTAACATAGAGTAGATATTACCACTCTCGGATACATTTAAATCATCATACTTTTGTAAGTTCTCTAACACTAACAGTTTTAACAAAGATAACTCTTCCTTAGAGAAAGTACCTCCCTTAAGTGTAGCATTGAGTTGTTCAATTGTGTCTTGCATTGTTGTAACTTAGTTGTGGAAAAGTGTTGTGGAAAAGTAATACTCAAATATCATAACTTAGTTCAAATTCTATCTCATACTCCTCATATTCTACTTCACGAAAGTTATCATCAGGATCATACAATCTGTTAAAGAAAGTAATACTATCCTCCTGCACATGTTTAACGAAACGTGTTACAGAAGACGGTTTAATTGCATTGAGCAAAGTAATACTATTTCCTGTCATTCTTCCGTCCTCTGTTGTTACGTCTAGATGCAATTTGTCCGAGGTTTTCGACATAAACCTCTTTTACCTTTTCGTTATCTTTCAGTTGTAGTAATTCTTTCCAATTCCAGTTACTTGGTTGCACACAGTTCTTATCATTAACTGTGAAATCTAAAGTAACTCTATAACGTGTAACATGCGGTGTTTGAACGGACATGGAAGGGAAAAAATAGAAGAACTATTGTTATTATATAGGAGTGATATTGATATGTCAAGTCCTATAACGAACTTGTGTTAATATCACTGGTTGGTTAATACTTATGGAGAACGATTGTGTCTTGTGAGTGTTAAAAAATCTGCGGCGTTCGTCTCGGAGAGACTCACACAATGAGAGACAAATAGAAGGAGATAACTATAAAGAATTACCATGAAAATGGGTTCTCCTCGTTATCACTTTGTTCAATCAAATTACAATCCCAATCTAACAACTTCTCATCCATAATTAAACACTCATTAACAACGTCTGGGATCCATTTACGGGGGTGTTGATGACACTTAATGGTCAAAGTTACCTCGTATTCTTTATACTCGGTAGAGGACGATTTGGTTGTACTCATTGTAAAGAATCCTCGAATCTTTGTCTTGCAATTGATTCACATTGTTCCTCATCATACTGTGGAAAGTATTCATCAAGAACTTCTTCGTAGATAGTTTCTAGGAGTGATTCGTGGGACAAAACTGACATTTAGAGACCTCTCTGATTAACAAATTGATAGGGTGATTTAGTGTTATCGGTTATTATATAATCACCTGAATCGTTCTTCTCTATAATATCACTTCCAAGTGCGTAATCGTTAAGGATAACTTTATATTGAGTACGTCCATTCAATGTAACAACCTTTAGGTTATTATCGGGAATTGGTTTGTTATTTAAGATTGATTTTGTTGGATAGTAATCAATAACGAGATTACCTGATTTGTCTTGTATTTGCATCACTTACTCCATGATAGATTGTATTTTTCAAGTATAATATCTCTTACATGTTCCCTGTCTAAACTATCACCATCACCCCACGTATAATGTGGAAAAGATGGATAACAACACATCTGTAAATATAACCAACTAACCGTCAATATCATTTCCTTTGTTATACCTTCAATAGGGTATAATCCATCGTCTGAGTTATAGAAACTCCAGACATATTCAATGAAATCAGGAAGATCATTCATGGTTAATTTGTTAAATAAAGGACTAATTAGATAAGAAATACTCTTTAACATCTTCAGAAGGATTGATGAGTTGTTCATAAACTTCCTTTGACAATTGTGTAAAGTTCTTATCAGTTTGTGATTCTTTTTTGATTGTTACGGTGTAACGATCTTCACCACATTTGAAAGTTGCAGACATTTAGTAAGAAATAAAATGACTGTGGAATTCCTCCACTCTTTAATAATACATCATTTAGGGGACAAATGGGGAATATATAGACACTTAAATTAGTGTCACACAGTTTTACCATTTGGGGTCATTGTATGTTAGTAAGTGTTACTGTATTTGACATGATTACTGACCTCTATGTGATAATGAACCTGCGTAATTAACTTTGTTAAGTAATTCCGTCTTGTAAATGTCTAATAGGTGAGATACATTTAGATCTTGCAATTGATCCCACTCTTTAACATAATCCTCATTGTTAAAATCACCTGTATTATCTACAAATGATGGACAACTTCTGAATTCATATTCATCATCAACCCAGAAATGTCTTCCGAAAGTTTCACTTTGAAACATGATGATTGTCCTCCTTAATAGTTCTTTAGTGTTCTATGTGGTGGATACACATAGTTTCTGTTATTCTCAAATTGAATAACATGATTGTATGGGTGATTCTTATCACCTATCACCTCTACAGTTGCTGTTACTTTAGAGGGACGATTGTTGGAATTAGTTGTCATTTGGATTTGGGAATTGATTGAGGTGTGCTTCACTTAGTCCGTTAATCATTGACCATACCATTTCACCACTTAATTGATTCTCTCTGCAAATATATTCTACTGCGTCTTCTACAACTTCTTTAACTTCAAGTGCATCCTTTTGTAGATACTCAGGAATCTGATCTGACATGATTAAATGTTATAAAAGGACATAAAAAGAACCTACAATGAGTAGGTTCCTGACTTTGTTAGTTGATAAAGTGACTCAATCTTTGAATCAATTGAATTAACTCTATCTGACACACTACGACCCCCAAGTAACTCACTAGGGTGTGCATTTGGATCATCATAATTGATGTAATCCTCTAACGCACATGAGATGGTTTCCCACTCGTCATTAGTAAAAAATGATTTGATTGTTTCTCTCTGGTCGAAAGAATAATCTTGAACAGTTGTTTTCATTTGAATGAATCCTTTTGATGTACAAGTACATCATAACATAAAAAACCACCCTCATGGGGTGGTTGTGTGACAGTTATTCAAGTGGTTTAGTTGAACGCACGTTTGTAAGAATCTTTGATATAATCAACAGATTGAACAACAAATGGTTTAGAATTGTTGTAACCCTTGACAATATCTTTCCAGAGTTCTTGTGTTTCCCACTGGTGAATGTTCCATCTAATCTTTATATCGTCCTGATAATCTTTCAAAGAAAGATTAGGATTTGCAGGACGTACATTTGTCTCTACTTTGTTATCTTCCATAACAACTTTTGCAATTGTCTTATTTAGTTGAGGTGAAGGATTCATAGAGATTGTTGTTACTTTACGGGTGCGTCTTTTACGAGGAGTTGTTGTTTTCTTCGTGGTAGTTGCACTTGGCATAAGTTACATTTAGTAGAGTGAATAAGTGTAGAGAGGTTCGATTTAAAGACGATTAATTAACGTCACCCTTGCCTCTACTCTTATATTATACATGATTTCAAAGGGAATACAACCAAAAATGGACACTTTGCGAACTGTACTACAGGAAGTCGGTTCTGTACTTAAATGATGGTAACTTATTGCATAAGGATTGCAATACTTCAGTATCACCATCCTGTAAAGATGTTACAAAGTTAGTAACAAGAATGTCCTCTAATAATTGGTACTCATCTTCATTTAAGTTGAGTGTAAAATAGTTCATGCTGATACTTCCATCCATTTAATAGGGTTTCCAGTTGTTAGTTTCCATAGGTAAATTGGGCAACCTTCGTTATCATTAGACCAAGCATATGCTGCGGTCTTTGCTTCATCAAAGGTGTCATATTCCCTATTATAAGTTTCATCATAGTTGAAACTAATTGTTAGTGACCATTTCATTATCGTACCTGATAAGTGATACTGTCATCTGCATCTGCAAGATAACCTAACTTTTTAATAATGGAAGATTGTTGTACTGAGTATAAATCTTCTCTTACATCATACGCACGTTTCTGTAATATATCAATGAGGAAATCACACTCCCTCGCTGTTAAGTTAATTGACCCTTTCATTGTTAATTAACCTCCATATAATGATTGAAGTAAGTATCACTTACATCTTCATTATTCTCTTCTAACTTCTTCCAAAATACATATGTATCCAGACCATTTCTATATTTTCTGTAAATATTACCATCACTAATAACATACTCAGAACCGATAGATGTCATCGTTGGATGATTATGAACATGTTCAATCATTGGTGTCATTCTTCTTTCCTCAATTCATCATCAATTAAATCACTTATTATGTCATTATTATATGACCAATCTGAACCTGTAAAACGATCAATTACATTGTCTAATTGTTCATCAGTGAGAACAACTTCTTCACACTCAGCAACATTTAATACGTCTGCTTTTACATCAATAAATCTACACATAAAAGCATAATCGTTTGGACATTCAGATAACCATTGTTCAAGTGATTTGGTTGCAGTTTGCATTAGTTTTCCTCCGAAAGTTGTTCTAGTTTGAGTAAAATACTACCATATTCTTCATCTTCTTTCTTATCAAACTCTCTGTGATTCTGTTCTAATGACCATATAATAAGATCTACTTCTGATTTAGTGAATTTAGGGGTCAAAGTTACACTGTCAGGTGTAATAATAACCTTTGCATCTAACTCACTATTTGTAGCATTGGGATTGGCAATTCCATGATAAACTCCATCATCGGACTCCCAAAATCTCTTCCACTGTGTAGGATCGTTTGTTACATCTTTAATCATTGTTTATACCTCATCTCCTAAGATTGATCCTACTAATACTTCATATTCTTTCACTTCAGTATCACTTAGGCGATAAACATAGTCATCCAAAATTTGCTCTAATACAGACCTATCTTCCTTCACTACAAACATAAGATCATCAGTTAATTCTCTTCTACGTTGTAACTCTTCCTTTGATTTTGAAATGAAAGAAGTTTGCATTAGTCTCCTTTTGTTGGTACTTTTAAATTATACCATAAAAAAAGGGAGGTTTGAACCTCCCCTGTGACACTTATTTGACTGGTACGGGTGACAAGTAATCTCGTTCAAATTCCTCTACACTAACATCTGGGATGTCTTTAATCAATCCTACATTGTTATAAACATCGTAACATATCCAATCTCCATTATACCAAATGTAACCATATTCTGCACCACAATTATCACATCTTTCATAGAACTCTGTGATAGAATAATCTAACTCAGGAGGACTATCTTCGCCTCTCTCACTATAATATAAGGGACGAGGTTTCCCATCAATTTGTTTCAAATTCCAGTCACTATCTGTCAGGAGTGATGATATATCACCACCATCGATTAACTCACTAATTGAATCTTTGTCATTATATAAGTGTTCCAAAATAACACCATTGTACTGAGGATAACCATCCCAGTGACAATAAACAGAGACAATTCCTCCATTTAATTGTAATCCAATTCGTGATCTTGTACCCATGTTTGCTCCAATTAGTAAGTGAAAAAAGGAGGGGAAGTTCCTTAGTTATTTTACACAATCATCATGTGTCTGCTTCTAAGTCAGACTAGATTGCAACCCCTATGTGTTACTCTATCTTATGAATTACCCTCCACATAAGCATCAATTGCGTCAAGAAGTTCTGCACCAGATTGTGCTTCTTCTAGTGAATATAGAAGGTCTTCTTGTGCTGTTTCAGGAGCGTTTTGCAAGGACATTGTAATAAAATAAGCAAGGTGAATTACCCAGTTTAAAGTCATATGATAGGACTAATTGGTCTATTTAATTATAGATTTGCAGGATCAGATTCCATGAGATTATTAACAGGTCTGAGTGCAATTCGTTCTGCAATTGCTACAACTAGATCCATTGACATCTCACCATCTAATTGACAAGTTCCGTCAGGTCTTTTGTTACCCAATTTGTCACAAATTGCGTCACCAATTACTTCCATCAAAAACTCATTTAGACGAGGAAAATCATCCTCTATGTATGCTATAACGTCTGGTACAAGTACATCAGCAAGTTGAGCAAGAGTAGATTCAGATAATGCCATTGATTGTTAATGAATGGGAGGTGGCGGGTGTTTCCTAACCAGTGTTGGATGTATAACCCCTGACCACTCTCTTATAATACACGAGTTTGAATGGTTTGGGGAGAAATATGGACACTAATCAAAGTGTCACATGATCTAACGTTTCCAATTCTGTCTTATAGTAAAGTTTGCATAAGAGAATTGTTTGCGATTAACTAACTTATAAGTTCCATACTTATTAGTCATAACATAACCTTCATGGGTGCATTTATCATCACCAATGTAACATTCAACCTCTTCATCTGTTCCAATTCCTGTCATCAATAAGAGTTTAATCTCTCTGATAAAATTATATAGATGGAAGAGATTTGCATGACATCCTGTCTCTTTTGCAAGATCATTTGGATTCAATTCTCTCTGTTCCCTGATGAACTTATTAACAATAGTCTTGATAACTTCACCTTCTTTCTTATCAGGGAACTTAACAAATCTGATTGCAGTTTGAGCAAGTCCAAGTAACAAATCAACAGTGAATGGTGTATAAACTATATTCGCATTTGTTGATAGAAACTTAACCTCTTCTGCACTCGCATCTTTATAGTTAAACTCTGCAATCATTGACTGCAAAGTATTACCAACGTACTTAGTATGTGCAGCAAAAACTATATCTTCATCTACATTCTTATCAAACTTATAGGTAATTGTGTTGGGTGTGTATTCATTACCACCACCAAATCCTATGAAATCACCTTGATAAACTCCCTTAATCCTAGGTAGTTTCTCATAACATAGATGAAGGATTGATGCAACCGCAGGTGTATCCCCATGATTAACTTCAATGTCATAGTGTGTATAATTGACCTTAATCTTTACCTTATTAAATACACTCTTCGTTCCTACAAAAAACTTATTATTCTCTGGATTTATACCCCAAACAACAGCAGGAGCACCGTCATACTTTACTGACAGTTCGCTACTCTTCTCTCTAAGGAATTGGATGATAGTGTGAGCACCATCTCTACCCTTATTAAGGATTGAATCTTCAGGATGTTCGAGGTGTTTGTTTTTCATACTTATAGTATGACAGAGAATCACCCAAAAATCAAGCGGTCTTGTGACACTTTGTCAAGTGTCTCACTTAACCTGTTGTGTTCCTTTTCTTTTGTTAGTCTGTACTTTCTTACTTCCCCGATCAAAACAATCTTGTAGTTCCTCAACTGCATCAACGTTTGCTTCATCTTTCTCTTCAGAATAGAAGAACAGTGCTTCACTCAAGAGGTTGTATTGTTGGTTGGTTAGTTTTAAATTAAGTTGGTACATTACTTCAATGGAATGTTAAATGCCATAATAGTTCTTCTCACCTCTGATTGATTATTTGGTGCCTCATGTAATAACATAGAAGGGAACATAAGTATATCTCCCTCCTCAACTTGAGGTGTTGCATCTGAATAAAATCCAGTCCAAGGATCAACATAAGGTGAGTAGAATTTAGCGCCTAAATGATAGTTTGGATCAAATTCAAGATACAAACAACATGACACATTTCCTACTCCATGATTATGAGCACCATGATAGTGCCCATTATCATAACTTTGTGACCATAATTGCCAAGGTGATTCTTTAGGAGTACATAGTAAATGTTTTCTCTCTTCTGAATCATAACCCATTGGAGGTGGAACTAATATATCACCTTGATTAAAGATGTCATTAAGATCATCTTTAAGGATGTCTATCCAGTCTTCAAAGTAACTAGGATTGCCCTTTTCAGTATAGAAATCAGTATGAACTGTATCTCCAGATTGTAACACACCATCATCAGAAAAGTCAAGTAGTGACAACAATTTGGGTTTCTTTTCCTCCCAATTTGTTATACTATACTTAAAAATGTTGATTTGAAATATAGGTGCAAGTGAAATTTGATTCATTTCTTTTTCCTCTGTATCCTATCTTTTTTTCTTAATGGTGTCTTTCTACCAGTCTTTAATTCTTTCTTCAACTGTCTAAGGTACTTCAAGTGACGTTTGAGTGGATAAACCATAGACTCTAAATCTTTTTGAGTCCGTTTATCATCTCTATTCACATTACTCTATTTCCTCCCATATAATGTTACTTAGGTCATCAATCTTCCAGTCGGTAATATCATCCATAAAGAACCAATGAGGTTGTTGTTCCTCATCAACTGTCATTTCTGACAGTATTGCTTCAGCATCTTCTAGTCTCAATTCATTAACTAATTCTTCCATTCGCTGTGCATATTGTGTCTCCACATTGTTAATGCAATTGTCACGAATCTTGTCAATTTGTTTCATGTTACTGAATAAGTTTGGATGGACGTTGTTGTAATTTAAAGTAAGTTTCTTGCTTAGTGTAAGAAGAACCATTGTAATCACTGTTACCTACATTAACAAATACTGTCAATACTATTGCAATCATTGTTAATGAGGCAAACCAGATTACACTTGAATTGTTGTTATCCATTCACTCTACCTTCCAGTGTTCATTACCATTAACGGGAACCCAAAAATAGTATTCCCTTGTTAATGCTTTGAGGTTGATATATTTAATACCATCCTTAATCTGTTCATTTATGACAGTACATGTATGGAATTTATCCATCATGTTTGTAAAACGATCCTCTGCACTATTTGTTAGTGGAGTCACGCAAACTCGTTTGGTTTTAGTCTTAACTGTCATCAATGAACCTGACACTGTATATACATTAACACAGATTCAGTACAATGGAAATGTTATGTGACAGTTTCTTAACCGTCATTTTCTAACTTGACTTACTACTGGTTCTCCTTTATCAAAGATAGTATTAACGACAGTTTGTAACCTTCTCTCTGTACTTATACCAACGTTATTATACACTGGTACGAACATTTTACCAAATGGTTTCTTATAATTATCGAAATCACATGGTTTTAAGTTACCACTATCAATGTTCTTGATGTCCTCTTTATGTAGTCTAATTACACGACCTATAGTTTGGGTCATGGTAATATAGTCAAGGTTTCTCATAAGAATACATGCAGTTAATCCACTGACACTAATACCTTCAGAGAGAATTGAGTGGTGAAACATGATAAACTTCTTATCAGGATTTGCACCCCATTCATTCATAATCTTGAAGAACTTATCCCTAGAAACTTTAACTCCGTTGATGATTGCACCATACTTAGATGTTATCCACAGTACATTATATTTCAATGCGTGACATTTAAGTTGGAAGTCAGTTTGTGTGAGTAAGTTACTAATATCTCTAGTAGATTTCGCAGTAACTAACACTTTATCCATGTTATCTTGTGTCTTCAAGACATCAATTAACATCTGATTATCCCTGACATGAGTATCACCAATGTGGTCAGAATACTTCATTGATTTAACTTGAGGTGGTATAATATACCCCTCATTGATAAGTCTTGGTGCA
>PVBE010817841.1_pt1 | contig 14774 bp, 11 predicted proteins | sample 1631181 | NCBI WGS metagenome assembly PVBE01 (sample SAMN08397723, study PRJNA350692) | Marine metagenome, whole genome shotgun sequencing project. | isolation source: water | place: Pacific Ocean | collected 2012-04
TGATGAGAGCAGTCGCCGTAGCCGTCGTGATCGAAAATTGATCGGTATAGAAATAGTCATCCCGTTTGATCTGGCGCAAATTAAGGCGATGCTGACGTGTTGAAGCCGCCATCGCCGAGAGCTAATTCACCAATCAGAAGGAGAAGCTCATCTGCAGGCCTAGCACCAATGGATCATCCACATCGCCCTTGCCCATCGGATTGAAGATGTATTGAACCCCCGGCTGAATCGAGACATTGCTGCCGAGCATGAACTGATAACCCAATTCCAGGGCTGATTCCCAAATCGGACCATCAGGGATGTCTCGGCTCCAGTTGGCATTGGCCAGTCCGATCACAACTGCATCGTGAGGGCGATTGCGGAACAGACCTTTGCCGACCCAGCCCCCGGCATAAGTGTTGGGAACATCCTGGACGCTCTGAGTCAAACCATAAGTTGCATTGGCCCACAACCGGCCATCGAGCACCAGCCCCCCGAAGTCCCAGGGCACTGAGACGAGGCCATAGAAACCTTCGTTGCTCTGAGAGATCTTGCCACTGCCATTCACCAGTGGGAACTGCCAGTTGCCAATCCATCCACCCAGCTGCAACCCCGGTTGCGGAAGACCGGACACGTAGTAAACCTCAAGCTCATCCTCTGGAACGAGCACCACGGAACCATCCTCGAGACGTCTGGCCGCCTGGGGCTTCCCGGAAGCGAATGGCACATTTAACTGCACGAACTGGGCTAGACCATCCCTATCGCGAATCTGAAAATCAGCGCCATGAAATGCCGGTTCCGCCCCATCGGGGTTGATCTGGTAGGTCCCTGAACGGACATGAGGTCCGTCCACCTCGCCGAGATAAAACACGAACCCGTATTGGTTCGCCGGATAGGCCATCACCGGCAGGGAATTGGGAATCCCCCAGTTCTGCCCGCAAAAACCGTTGTTGGTGTAAAAGCAATAAAGTGGCGATGAGGCGAAGTCATCGAAGGTGGCGAATTTGCCGAACTTCATCTTCAGCAGGCCATCCTCAGCTTGATTGCGCTCCAGCCAGAGTCCCGCCAACCGGAACGTCTGCCCATAGCCGTAGATCTGCTGAACGGCGAGCTCGTTGGGAATCTTCTGCGAGAGGCTGGCGCCTGATCTCTGGGACGCCGTGATATTCAACGTCCAGTGGTCGATCTCCTGCCATTCGCTCGCCTCCTTGCCGAAGCCGCTTGAGAAGGCCGAATCAATGGCAACATTGTGGGTATAGGTTCCCGTCTGCTCATTGCCTCCACTCGGGTTAGCGTCAATCTCGTTGGTGTAGTTGAATGACAGGCGGATCCACTCTGGAAGCCAGAGCCAGTCATGCAACCAGGGCTGCGCAATCACTTCGAGCCTTTCGACATCAAGGGATAGTTCGGTGCGGTCTTCGAGCGGTTCAGCACGGACAGCAACCAATGACGATGCCACCAGACTCAGGCAGGCCATAGCCCTTAGTAGTCCAACGCAAAAAGAACGCATCACGAACAGGGAGAAAGAGGCTTGAAAGTGACTACAACCTTGAAGAGAGCCTTGCTGATCAGACCATCAGGCCATCTCCTCCAACTCTTTGCCTTTGGTCTCCCTGACAAAAAACAGCACGAGGAAGAAGGAGATCACCGCAGCCGTGGCGTACAGGCCGTAGGCGAGTGCAGGACCCGAGCGTTCCAGCAAGCCAGGAAAGGTGTCGGAAATTATGAAATTGGCAATCCAATTGACCATGGCGCACAGCCCGATTGCCACAGCACGGATGCGGTTGTTAAACATTTCTCCGAGCATCACCCACATCACCGGTCCCCAGGAGAAACCGAAGGCGAACACGAACAGATTGGCAGCAATCAAAGCCACGATGGCTCCTGCCCCGGCAAGGTGGGGCGAACCGTTGACGAGAGGGGCACCGGCAAAGGCCCAGCTCATCACGCCGAGGTTCACCGCCATCACAACCGAACCAGCCAAAAGCAGGGGTTTGCGGCCGAGACGATCAATAAATGCAATCGCAATGAAGGTGGTGACGACATTTGTGATCGAGGTGATCACCGTGACGATCAGACTGTCCTCGGCGCTGAAACCAACGGCCTGCCACAGGACGCTGGAGTAGTAGAAGATCACATTGATGCCCACAAACTGCTGGAAGATCGCCAGCATCACGCCGGTCCAGATGATCGGCAGCAGGATGGTGTGGCGATCGAACAGTTCACTTAACTTGCCTTGATGGGTGTTAACCAGGCTGTTCTGGATCCTGGCAATCACCTGATCTGCAGGTTCATGCAGCGTTTTTTCAATCACCGCCTTCGCACGCTGCGTCAAACCTTTCTGCACGAGATAGCGAGGACTCTCTGGAATGCCGATCACCAGAACTGCGTAAAGAGCTGCGGGGATGATTTCAGACATGAACATCCAGCGCCAGGCAGCTAGAGGGCCGATCACTGAAACCGGATTCTGATCAGAAGTAAAAAGAACAATGACGTAATCGAACAGCAAAGCCAGGAAAATACCGATAACAATCGCCAGCTGCTGTAGCGAGCCAAGCTGTCCGCGCATCGATGCAGGAGAGATCTCGGCGATATAAGCGGGCGCCAACACACTGGCGAAACCGACGGCCAGACCACCAACAACCCGCCAGATGATCAAGGTGATGATCGTTGGGGCAAGAGCAGCGCCGATGGCACCAGCAAGAAACATCAGTGCAGCAACCAGCATGCTGTTGCGACGACCGATTCGATCGGATAGCCATCCAGCGGTGAACGCTCCCAAGGCGGAACCCAGCAAAGCTGAGGCCACAGCAAAACCGAGGGTTTCCTTGGAAACGGTGAACGCGGCACCGATCGCACCGACAGCTCCATTGATCACTGCCGTGTCGTAGCCAAAGAGAAACCCTCCTAAGGCTGCTGAAATTGCAATCTGAAGAATGAAACGTAAACGTCGTCTCTTATTTCTCTGATCAGAAAGCTGATTAGAGGGGTCCAAAAGCTGCTTCTTTGCTAACTGCAATGCAACTCTGATTTAAGAGCCTGCAACCACTGCCGCAACAGATCTCAACTGAATCAAGCAACAAAAAAGCCCCGCATAGGCGGGGCTGAAGCATTCTTCTTTCTGAGTTCAGTTACGTCGACCGCCACCTTGAATGGCAATGATTAGACGCAAAATGAAGATGAACAGATTGATGTAGGTGAGATACATCCCTAAAGCACCTGAAAGGTACTGATCATCCGTGTAGGTGCGAGGCATCGTGTAGAAGTCCACGAAGGCCATGCCTACAAAGAGCACCGTGCCAAAGCCGGCGATCATCAATTCAAAGGTGCCGATTGCGAAAACCTGCGGAGCAAAAATGCTGCCAATCAGTTGCACCACCATGGCGATGATCAAGCCGATCAGACCAAGACCAACCACCCCTTGAAGAGCCTGACCGACGCTGTCGCTCATGCGCCTACCAACAACCGAGGCAATCGCAAAGGTGAGACCAGTCGCCAAAGCGGCGATACCGATAGAGGCCGCACCAGCAACGGCAACAGCCTGAAGAACCAAACCAGTGAGGGTGAAACCCGTCAACAGGCTGAAGGTGGCCAGCAGGGGAAGAGCGGTGGCGTTATTGCCTTTTTTTGCTGCATTCTGGGCAACAAAGAAAAGAATGAACCAGGGGATGATCGCAATCAGCGACAAGGGTTGGAAAGCTTGCCAACCCATGGATTGAACAGTGGCGATCCCTCCCAACACGCCAGCGGCGGTGAGCACCATGCCACCACCCACATAGGGCAGGGCCTTGTTAACGACATTGGGGCCAACCAAGGCGCTGGATTGCGCCTCGCGAATGGCCTCCTGGAAATTGCTGCTTGCCGGCATGGCTCACCAGATCATTTAACACCGTTACTTTGCCAGTAAAAAAGGGGTTTTGCTGATTTTTTGAGTGCGGGTCTCCCTATCGTTTATCTCGGCGTGCATAAGCCTCAACCACCTTTTGCACAAGAGGGTGACGCACCACATCTGCAGAGGTGAGGCGACAGACAGCGACACCGTTGATATCAGCGAGTACCTCAGCAGCATCCACAAGGCCGCTGAGCTGGCCCGGTGGCAGATCCACCTGGGTGGTGTCACCCGTGACAACCATGCGCGAACGCTCCCCAAGCCGAGTGAGCACCATGCGCATTTGAGCCGGTGTTGTGTTCTGAGCCTCATCAAGGATCACAAAAGCCTCTTCCAAGGTGCGTCCTCGCATATAAGCGAGGGGGGCCACTTCAATCACCCCCTTCTCCAGCAATGTGGTGGTTTTCTCAGCTCCTAGTAGGGCGTGAAGAGCGTCGTAGAGCGGACGCAAATAAGGATCCACTTTCTGATGTAGGTCACCGGGAAGAAAACCCAGGCGTTCGCCGGCCTCTACCGCCGGGCGAGTCAGCACCAGGCGCTCAACCTTTCGCTCACTGAGCATGCGCACTGCCAACACTGTGGCCAAAAAAGTTTTACCCGTTCCTGCAGGCCCAAGAGCGAAGGTGAGATCGTGGCGCTCCATCGCCTCGACATAAGCCTTCTGGCGCAATGTCCTCGGCCGCAACAGGTTGCCTCGCTGACTGCGGGCCAACACCTGATCAGCCAATTCAGCATGAGCATCCCTACGGCCAGTATCAAGAGCCGTGAGCGCCGCCTGCAAATCAACAGCTGAAACAGCCTGCCCTTCTTGCCACAGGGGTCTGATCAACTCAACCACTGCTGCGGCACGTTCCAATTGAGCAGGGCGGCCGCCGATCACAAGCTGAAGCCCCCTGATCACCAAAGAAGCCCCGGTTAAGGCCTGAAGGTGATGCAAGGTCTGTTCACCGTTGCCTGCAAGTGCCAGCGCAGCGTCAGTATCGGGAAGATCCAGAACGAAGCGACCCTCTGAGGTGACTCCGGCCATGCAACAACTCAGGCTTCTGTGTTGTCAGCAGGAGTTTCCTCAGCCTTTGCTTCTGCAGCTTGTTTGGCCACATTCTTTGCACCAGCCTTGCGGGCTTCAGCCTGCTTGGCCTTACCAACAACCTCAGCAGGACGAACGGTCTTTTCGATCAGCCCGCCTTTCTCCAACAAAGATCGAACTGCATCAGTTGGCTGAGCTCCCTGACTAAGACGCAAACGCAGTGCCTCAGTATCGAGCCGCGTTTCCTTCGTGCGAGGGTTATAAAAGCCAAGCTCCTGTAAAGGGCGACCGTCACGACGAGAGGTGCTGTTACAGGCCACGAGGCGGAAACTCGCTTCCCGCTTCTTGCCAAACCGCTTCAGGCGGAGCTTGATCATCGTGGCCCTAAGTTCGTAAAAGGTGGATGGTTCAGCGGTGTTTTAAACACACGCCAAACAACAACCATAGCCTGCGGCCAATTACAACTCTCCAAACCCCTTCTTCTTTTTCACCGGTCGCTGACGCCTAGGGGAACCACCACCGCGACCACCTGAAGCTGGCTCTGGCATGCCTGCGCCACCCATGCCAGGCATGCCACCACCAGGTCCCCCCATACCGGGCAACCCTCCCCCCATTCCACCCATGCCAGGCATTCCTGGCATGCCACCGCCCTTACTCATCTGCTGCATCAAGCCACGCATTTTCTGAAAATCAGCCAGAACTTTGTCCACGGCAGCGGGGCTGTGGCCACTCCCACCAGCGATACGACGACGACGAGAAGGCTGTGAAGCAAGCAATTCAGGCTGATTGCGCTCATCAGCAGTCATCGAGCCAATCATTGCCTCGATGCGCTTGAGCTGCTGCTCTCCCTGTTTGAGCATGCCGTCATCCAGCTTGTTCATGCCCGGCATCATCTTGATCAAACCACCGAGGGAACCCATCCGTTTGATCAGTCGCGTCTGTTGCAGGAAATCCGAGAAATCAAACGAGGCTTCCTGCAGCTTCTTCTGCATCTTCTCAACATCAGCAAGCTCCACCTCCTTCTGAGCTTTCTCCACCAGGGTGAGCACATCGCCCATACCGAGAATGCGGCTGGCCATGCGTTCCGGATGAAAAGGCTGTAAAGCCTCAACTTTTTCACCAGTACCGATGAACTTGATCGGCTGACCACTCACCTTGCGAATCGAAAGCGCAGCCCCACCGCGGGAATCACCATCCAGCTTGGTGAGAACAGATCCAGTGATACCAACCTTGTCGTGGAAGGCCCGAGTGAGTTCAGCCGCCTCCTGACCGATCATCGAATCCACCACCAAGAGCACTTCATCGGGCTCTACGGCAGAACGAATCCGCACCATTTCCTCCATCATCTCGGTATCGATCTGAAGCCGACCCGCCGTATCCACTAGCAAGGTGTCAAAACCTTCCTCACGAGCCTTGGCAAGTCCTGCTGCCGCAATCTCCTCAGGTTTGACATCGTCTCCGAGGCTGAACACATCCACTCCGATCTGCTCGCCAAGGGTGCGGAGCTGATCAATGGCAGCCGGCCGATAGACATCAGCAGCAACCATCAGTGGCCGCTGACCCTGATCTTTGAGGTGAAGTCCAAGCTTCGCTGTGGCAGTGGTTTTGCCAGCCCCCTGCAAGCCAGCCATTAGCACCACCGTTGGTGAATCTTCAGCCTCAGCCATGGGAGCGTTATCACCACCCATCACCTCCACCAGCTGCTGATGCACCACCTGAACAAACTTCTGATCAGGAGTCACACCTCGCACCACTTCGGCACCCAACGCCTTCTGCCGCACCTCGTCGACAAACTCGCGCACGACCTCAAGACTCACATCAGCCCCTAAAAGGGCACGTCGCACCTGCTTAAGAGCATCCTCAACATTGGTATCGCTGATCTTTGCCTGGCCTCTCAGCCCCTTAACTGCATCTTCAAAGCGGGCTGAAAGTTCTTCAAACATGATGCCAACGTGCCAAGGGCTATGAGCTCATCGTAAAAAGCGATGGCTAGCCCTTAGGCAAAACAGTGATTATTTGCCGCTGATGTATTCATGCAGGCGCCAACGATCGGCATCACGACCAAGGATGTAAGTCACCGAAAGATCCTTTTGCGGCGTTTGGTCAACAACCTTGCCGGCAGCATCAAAGCGTTGATCGCGATAGGTCACAACTGCATTCAGCTCAATACGCTGCGGCGTTCGACTCACCACCTCTACAGAGCTGATGCTGGCCACAACCTTCTGGGTCTCAGCTAAAGCAGCATCCCTGGCACGCTCTTGCGTCACGCGCTGCACTAATGGATCTCTTGCAACCTCAGGCAAAGCATCACTCTTGCCACCAGCAAGCACAACTGCCTTGTTGCTGAGCCAGGCCTGAAGCAGGCCTTTGAGCTGTGCCTGATTCGGCTGCTCCAAAGTAAGCGGATCAACCACAGCGCTGACAGGGACTTGAGGCTTGAGGACCTCCTCTTGCAGTGTGGCTGTGGGAGGCGCTGTGACTTGAGGCTGATCAGCAGCCGTGCTGACTGAAGGACGAGGACGTTGGCCAAACAAGCTGAAGCCTGCAAAGGCTGCAATCAGGGCCGCAAAGACAACAGAACCGATCAGCACCGGCCGCGTGGGACGTGGCAGATCTGCTAAACGATCAATCCATGCAATGCCATCGCTGGCAAACTCATCAGAGCTCGGGTCAGCTGCAGTTTGACCAACCTCAGGCCCACCAAGAGAGAGGGGCAAAATCCCATCGGGATCAAGAGGAGCCCAAGGGAAGGGATGCTTCAAAGACGATTCTGAGAAGGCCTTACCTAAAAAGGCCTTACCTAAAGAAGAAGCACGATTTTCGCTGCGTTCCAGGCTTTCGACATAGGCCTGAACATCCCGATCAGCAAACCAAGCCTCCAGATCAACGGCCTCCGCATCCACATCCCTATAACCGGGAAGCACATCCCCTCGCAGCCAAGAGCGGCAGTACTCGCAAAAAGCAGCCAATTCATCGCCAGGGTGGCTGTTAAGACAGTCCTTCACTCGAGGATCTGTACTGCGCAGAAAGCGCTCCTGAGCGCGGCCTACATCTCCGAGCAAGAGGTCCAAGCAACCCAGCATCGGCAACGGGTCGAATCCAGCGAGTTCAAGACTCTCTAAGTGCTGCCGAGCTTCCTGCACCCGTTCAGGCTTCCGACGCGAAAATCCAACAGCAGCCAGAGCCAACCCACCAAGAAAACCCGCATCTGCTGATCCGGCTTGCTGCCAGCGCAGGAAAAGATCAACCTGTTCCTGAACAGTCAAAAACTTTCTGATCTGCTTGAAGAAGTTGTCAAATTCAGACTGATCAAGACCCCCAGGTGCCGGCGATGGGGCCGTTCCCTCAAGGCCTCCTCTCTGGCTCACAAAGTTGTCAAGTAGGCGCAGTCCCTCCTGGTGAGAAACCTGATCACCAAGATCCCGACTCAATAAGTCGAGAATGCGATAGGGCAGAAGTACATCTAAATCGTTCTCAAGCTTGTGGCACTCTTCGGAGAGCTTGCCCATCCGCTGCAGCAACTGAATCCCGTCATGCAGAAGAGACGCTGCTGCTTCATAACGGCGTTGTTCCTGTTCCTCAGCGGCTGCAGCCCGACAGGCCAGCGCCAACAACAAAGCGAGGTCAGCTTCTCGTTCGCTACCTAGCGCCGGGGACTGGGGCGGCTGCAATCCCTGAGAGGCGAGATGAAAGACCTCATGAGGAGAATTAGCTTCAAACAGCAAGATCAGCCCTGCCACCTCTCTACTAGGTGACACATCAAGACCGGCGGTCTCGCCTGGATGATCACGACTGAGCTCCAACAAGGCAGTCTCATAGGCCTGACGCCGTGGCGGATCGGTCAGCAAATCTGCTGAAAGCCGCAACAATTCTGCCCGCTGAGTTAAAACCTCATGGGTGAAACCTTGGTCAGGGCAGCGATCCAACCTCAACTCCAAGGCCCGCAAAATCGCCTCAGTGTCTGCCGAAGGACTGACACCCAGCAAGCGGAAATGATCAATTGGCAGGTCCACCAGCTGCTCAGCGATTGGCATAAAACTCTAGACATTGGAAGGGATTTTGCCCATTCCTAATCAACGGACCATTACAGTCGTTACTCGAATGACGGTCGTCTGTCATGAGCCAGAAAACCTCCGTGAGCTCAGACCAAAGCACGGCAAAACCCCTGGCAGCCGGGCGCCATGGCGAGAGAATCTCCACGCTAATCAGCTCCAAACGCGCCAAGATTGATCGTCAGATCGGCCTAGAACTCTTCCGAGACATGACCCTTGGGCGACGCTTCGAGGACAAATGTGCCGAGATGTACTACCGGGGAAAAATGTTTGGCTTCGTTCACCTCTACAACGGCCAAGAAGCCGTTAGCACAGGTGTGATCGGTGCCATGAAACGCCAGCACGATTGGTTTTGCAGTACCTATCGCGATCACGTTCATGCCCTTAGCGCCGGAGTACCCGCCCGCGAAGTGATGAGTGAGCTCTTCGGCAAGGAAACCGGCTGTAGCAAAGGTCGTGGGGGCTCTATGCATCTGTTTTCGCAAGAGCATCACCTCCTAGGAGGATTTGCCTTCATCGGCGAAGGGATTCCCATCGCCCTGGGGGCAGCCTTCACCAGTCGCTATAAGCGGGATGCCCTGGGTGATGCCAGCAGCAATGCTGTAACAGCAGCTTTCTTCGGTGACGGCACCTGCAACAACGGCCAGTTCTTTGAGTGCCTCAACATGGCGCAGCTTTGGCAGCTGCCAATCCTGTTCGTTGTCGAGAACAACAAATGGGCCATTGGCATGGCCCATGAGCGAGCCACCAGTGAACCAGAAATCTGGCAAAAAGCTGCTGCCTTCGGGATGGCCGGCGAAGAAGTTGACGGCATGGATGTTCTCGCCGTAAGAGCTGCCACTCAGAGAGCAATAAAAAGAGCCAGGGCTGGTGAAGGTCCCACCCTGCTGGAGTGCCTCACCTATCGATTCCGTGGCCATTCTCTTGCTGATCCAGATGAACTACGCGCCGAAGAGGAAAAGCAATTCTGGGCAAAACGAGATCCCCTAAAGGCTCTTGAAAAGGATCTCACCTCTGATTCTTTGGTGCGTGCTGATGAACTGCGCGCTATTGAAAAAGAGATCGATGCGGAAGTCAATGACTGCGTGGAATTTGCTCTTGCAGCAGCCGAACCAAATCCCAAGGAACTCACTCGCTACATCTGGGCTGAAGATTGATACCCGTCTTGATCACTAAGTACTGGAAGCAAGCAGAGCCAACAACATAAAAAGTAAGGCAGTTTCAGATCCCGTTGGGCACCCTACGCGTGAGGTTACGCAGCTTGCGCAAGGCCTTTAATTCCACTTGACGAACACGCTCACGCGAGACTTCCATCAAGCGACCAATCTCAGCCAAGGTGTGTCGATCATGGGTTTCTAGACCAAAACGGAGCTTAAGGACATGCTGCTCCTGCTCACTGAGATGGCTGAGCCAACGCCCGAGTTGCTCATGATGAATACGCTGCTCCACCTTGTCGAGAGGTTCCCCAAGAGAGGAATCAGCGATCAGATCACCAAGAAAACTTCGTCCTTCTTCGCCATTCACTGGCGCATCCAAACTGCTGGTTGTTAGCGCCTGACGCAGCAAAGAGTCGAGTTCATCAACAGGGATATCCATCGCTTCAGCGATCTCGAAGCGACTGGGCATCGCTCCAAGCTTGTGAGCCAAATCCAGAGAAACCTTTCGAATCGTGGTCAGCCTTTCACTGAGATGTACAGGAAGGCGAATCGTGCGCGACTGGCACGCAATCGCACGTGTCATGCTCTGACGAATCCACCAAAACGCATAGGTCGAAAACTTGTAGCCACGCGTTGGATCAAACTTTTCAACAGCACGCTCTAAACCAAGTGAACCCTCCTGAATGAGATCGAGGAGTTCCAGTCCTTTGCCTTGATATTTCTTGGCAACACTCACAACAAGACGAAGATTGGCCTTCATCATGCGTTCTTTGGCACGACGACCAATGCGAATCATGCGACGCTGATGTGTCGTAAATTCCTTATCATCAGGCGCAACTGAGCCGTCTTTAGTGAGACTCATCATCGTCTGAACTTGATTGCCAAGTTCAATCTCCTCAGCAGGGGTAAGCAGAGGTATACGCCCAATCGTTGTGAGGTACCAGCTGACAGGATCAGAACTTCTACGCCTCTGTGTTTCTGCTGATTTAGGCGCTGCTGAAACCATTTCAACGGCTCCTGATTTATTTGGACAGATATTGTCCTACAAATTTCAGCAAAACCCTGCAGCTTTAAAAAAGCTTTCGGATTTATCCAGAGGAGTCGACATAATTAGGTATTTATCGTTTGCATTCATACCCTTTGACGTGCCCTTGATCACATTCATTTGATTGCAAGCTAATCGTGAGTTCCGCAAGGGATTGAGCGATAGACCCTGCTGAACTGCCTTGACGGCATCGACGTGCAGCCTCGGCATGAAGAAACGCCACTACGGCCAAAGACTCACCCTGGCAAGCCTGAGCCTTAGCAGCATCGATAGATCCCAAACCAGCTGCATAACCAGCCAACAGATCCCCGAGCCCAGTACGAGCAACCCAACTTGCTGTCTCTCCTAGCTGCCAGGCGGCACCAGACGGATCCGCAACCACACTGTGTGCTCCCTTGAGCAGCACAGCTGCACCACAAAGCCGGGATGCTTCCAGAGCCGCATCGAGAGGTTGACGATCTTTGAGTTGCGGAAACAATCTCCTGAACTCACCTGCATGAGGAGTAATCCAGGTGTTCCCTTGGCGCTGCTGTAACCATTGCCATCCTTCAGTGGCCAGCGCCAATCGATTCAAACCATCAGCATCCAACACCAACAAGCCTGCAAAGCGCTGCAATGGTTCTGCCAACATTGACCAAGGTTCTCCACCTCGACCTAAGCCTGGCCCAATCAAGACGGCATCGAACCGGCTGAGCTCATGACTTGCCAGCCAATTAGCCACGGCCATGCCACCTGCCGCAGAACTCTCAAGCGCGGCTGCTAAGACAACTTCAGGCGCCACTTGCCAAAGCTGATCCGCTACTGCAACAGGCACAGCGGCTTGAATGCTGCCAGCACCGCTAGCGATAGCACCCTGAATGGCCAGAGAAGCCGCCCCAGGGTAATCATCACTACCAGCGATCACCAACACCCGCCCTCGTTCGTATTTCATCGCGCTTGCTGCTGGATGCTGCCAGGGAAGGGTGGCCACATCCGCAGAACAGATCCGCCGGGGTTGCGACTCTGGCAACTGCTTCAACAAGATCTCCGGCACGCCCATATCAACCCGCACCAGGCGACCAACATGATCGATCGCCGCATCCTGAATAAGGCCTTGCTTGAGCAACCCCACAGTGAGTGTCGTCATCGCCACGGCAGCACCGCCTGGAAAAGGGATGCCGGAATCTGAACACAGCCCAGCAGGCACATCCAAACTCACCAACTTGCCTGGCTGGCAGCGCTGGCGCGCCTGCAACAACCTTGCCAGCGTTTCAGGGAGTGAGCGGGATTGTCCAAGCCCAAACAGAGCCTCGATCCAAACAGCCTCACCAGCAACATCAGGAGCCTTATCAAGTTGCTGAATACCAAGCCATTTAACGTAAGTCCAATGCTGGGCCGTTAATGGTTGACGGATCGTCAAGGGCGCCCAGAGCTGGACCTTCACCCCTGCAAGGTGCAACTCCCTGGCTACCACCAATCCATCACCACCGTTATGGCCAGGACCCACCAACACCACCACACCATCTGCCAACAACTCAGACTGTTGGCGAAACCAAGCCGCCATAGCCTGGCCTACTTTTTCCATCAAAGCAGCCACCGGCAAGCCGCTAGCAAGCATGTCCTCCTCTAGAGCTGCCATCTGCGCAGCATTAACCAAAAGATGATCAGCGTTCGATGGGGGCCAGGACAAGACTGGAGCGCATGGGACCTCACTATGAAGACATCATTGCGGTAACGCCTATGCAGCCGCTAACCCCAGCACCCCTTAAGCATGTGTCTCGAACACCAGCCACCCCAGCTGTTGCAAAAGCCCTGACACGTTTGCAGTGTTGGCCAGGCGAGCAGCGTGTGGCGGTAGGGCTCTCTGGCGGTGTTGATAGTTCCCTCAGCGCCGCCCTACTCGTGGAGGCGGGTTGGCAGGTGGAAGGTCTCACTCTCTGGCTAATGAGTGGCAAGGGCGCATGCTGCAGCGATGGACTTATCGATGCCGCGGGCATCTGTGAACAACTCAAAATCCCGCATCATGTGGTGGATTCGCGCGCCACTTTCCAAGCAGAAATCGTCGACCAACTCGTGCAGGGCTATCAACAAGGGGTAACACCCTTACCCTGCTCACGCTGCAATCGCTCGGTGAAATTTGCGGCAATGCTCAGCTGGGCTGAAAAGGAACGCCAGTTACACCGTGTCGCCACCGGGCACTATGCCCGTATACGCCATCGCGAGGATCCAGAATCTCAGCAAGCCTTACCTGGGGATGCCAGAGGACGGCACCAGCTTTTACGTGGTCTCGATCAGAACAAAGATCAGAGTTACTTCCTCTATGACCTTCCTCAAGATGTGTTGGCAAAGGTGGTCTTTCCCTTAGGGGAGCTCACCAAAGCAGAGACCAGACAGGAAGCAGAGCGTTACGGCCTACGCACAGCTAAGAAAGCAGAAAGTCAGGATCTTTGCCTTGCTGATCACTACGGCTCAATGAAAGCCTTCCTTGACAATTACCTGCCTGCCAGACAAGGCGAGATCGTGCTTCAAGACGGCAAAGTCGTGGGTGAACACGATGGAATCGAACATTTCACCATTGGCCAACGCAAAGGCCTTGGTGTGGCCTGGCGAGAGCCGCTGCATGTGGTGCAACTAGACGCGGCAGCAAATCGCGTCATCGTTGCCCCTCGAGCAGAGGCGGGCCGCGACAGCTGCGTTGTGGGCGCAGTGAACTGGATTTCGATGGCACCGCCAAGCAGCACCATCAATGTGGAGGTGCAAGTGCGTTATCGAAGCGGACCCGTTGCCGCCCAGCTCACACCTATCGAAGCCACAGCAGAGGACATTGCTGGCGACCGTCCTCACCGCTGCCGACTGACCTTTAACGAAGAGCAATTCTCAATCACACCTGGCCAGGCTGCAGTGTTTTATGCCGATGACGCAGTCCTCGGCGGTGGCCTGATTCAACAGATCAACGCAGCATCAAGCTGAGCTAGGAGCGAAGACGCGACCAGCCAAGCCCAACCACTCCAAAGAGCATCAAGCCAATTAAAGGTGCCTCACGCCAGCGGGTGTAACCGCTGAGGCCTTGATGGAGATGCAGGTCCGCTAAGCCAACCCCCGCCGTAAAAGGAGCCAATAGTGGCTGCTGCTTGCCTGTCGCCAGAACCAAAGCAGAGGGACCTGTGTTCGCAACGCTGAGTAGATCCCGCGCGGTTTCGATGCTGCGCAGCTGAGCCAAAGCAATGAACTGCCGCTGCAAGGCCAAGGGATAGGGATCAAGATTGGCCACCGCCAACAACCATTGCGCTCCATCGGCGACGGCCTGGGCTAAAGCAGCCCCATCACTGAGCTCATAACAGATGGCCACGGCGGCGGCAGGTCCTGGCCATTGCAACAAGCGCGAAGCAGCTCCAGGTTGAAGACCACCAACAGCTGATAAACCACGAAAAACACCACCAGGCAAAGCCGGTAGCCATTCCCCTAGCGGCACCAAACGGTGTTTGTCAATGAATGCTGAAGCCTGCCTTTCGCCGCGATCTACCACCAACAAAGCACTGCGTTGCTGACCGCGCAGCCAGCGAAAACCACCACTGAGAAGGGGGAGCGGAGCAGGCCTGAGCAACTCCTCACCAGGGGGAAGAAGGCCTTCTGGAGCGACCAACCA
>PVBE012914588.1_pt1 | contig 14774 bp, 13 predicted proteins | sample 1631181 | NCBI WGS metagenome assembly PVBE01 (sample SAMN08397723, study PRJNA350692) | Marine metagenome, whole genome shotgun sequencing project. | isolation source: water | place: Pacific Ocean | collected 2012-04
CGTCGTCGCTGTCGTCGTCGTCGTCGTCGTCGGTCCCCGGGAAGGAGTCGTCGTCGTCGCCGATCACGTCTGCGAAGGAGTAGCAGCCGATCGTCGCGGACAGCAGAACCAGGAGCACCCAACGCACGCCGCCACTGTACCCGCCGCCCCTCAAAGGCACGCTTTCCGAATGCCGTCGCAGATGGGGATCATCCGCGTGACCAGGTCCATCGGGCTGCTGTTGCCGTTGCTGACGATGCCGACGGCGAGCCCCAGGCGGTGGTCCCCCCAGCCGAGCGTGCAGAAGGCGCCGGCGTGGCCGAAGCAATCCCCGGTGTCCCACCAGCCGTAGATGTTGGTGGTCTTGGTCCCGAGGAAGAAGCCGCGCCCCAGCACGATCGGCGCCTTGTTGCTGCGGTCCCAGCCCATCACGTGGCGCGTCGTGTACTTGCGGATGGTGTCCCGGCTCAGCAGCCGGGTGCCATCCCGGGCCACCCCACCGCTGACGAGCATCTCGTAGAACGCCGCCAGGGTCGCCGCGTTGGTCATCAGCCCCGCCCCCGGCAGGAAGATGGTCATCAGCTCAGGCCGGTGGTGGAACGTCTCGAACACCCCGCTGATGTCGAGCCCCGCGATCTTGAAGGGCCCCGAGCCGACCCAGTACGACCGCCCCACCCGGGCCAGCTCGCTGGGCCGCGCCCCGAACTTCAGCTCGGGCAGGCCCATCGGCTCGGCGAGCTCATCGCGAACGAACTCCTGCACGGTGCGGCCGTCGACCCGCTGGATGACTTCCGAGAGCACCCAACCGTATTCCAGCGGGTGGTACGCCAGCGTGCCTCTGCGGTGGCTCGGCTCGGCCGCGATCATCGCCTCGACCACGCGGTCCCAGTCGGCCCACGCCTCCACCTGCTTGCAGAACTCCGGCATCAACACGCCGCCCCGGTGGGTCAGCACGTCCAGCACGGTGATGTCGCCCTTGCCGCCGGCGCCGAACTCGGGGAAGTACTTCGCCACCGGCTCCTCCACCGCCAACTGACCCCGCTCCTCCAGCATCGCGACGATGATCGCGATCACCGCCTTGCCCGCGCTGAAGCACGGAAAGAGCGTCTGGGGGGTCGTCACGATCGCCGCCTCGTTGTGCTCGGGGAGGAAGCCCCGGGCGATGCCGACGGGCTCGTTGACGACCAGGGAGCCGTGCCGGCGGATGGCGATCTGCCCCCCCGGAAACAGCCCCCGGCGCTGCTGGCGCTTGAACGCCCGCACCACCTTGCGCAGCCGATCGGCGGACATGCCGACGAACGCCGCGTCGACCGGCTCCTCCTGGGGGAAGACACCGACCGTGGGGGAGTCCTGACTCCTCACGCGCGACCGGACCTCAGCGCCTCGGCGTGACCGGCCAGTTCGGCCATCTCGTCGTCCGGCAGGGTCGGCCACTGGGGGTCCATCGCCTCCAACGCACCGACGATGATCGACGCCACCGTGCGCCGCATGAAGGGCTTGTCGTCGGCCGGGATCGCGTACCAGGGGGCCCACGGCCGCGACGTCGCCGCGACCGACTCTTCGTAGGCCTCGTGGTAGGCCTCCCAATGGGTGCGCTCAGCCATGTCGCCGCCCGAGAACTTCCAGTTCTTGCCCGGAACGTCGATGCGCGAAAGGAACCGCTCCGCCTGGGCTTCCTTCGAAACCTTCAACCAGAACTTGAGGGTTGTGGTTCCGGCCCGAGCGAGGTGGAGTTCGTGGTCGCAGATGGAGTCGAAGCGGTGCGCCCAGAGGTCGTCGCTCACGGTCTGCCAGCCGGGCCGGGGCCGTCCCTCGAGGTACTCGGGGTGCACCCGCACGACCAGCACCTCCTCGTAGTAGCTGCGGTTGAAGATGCCGATGCGCCCGCGCTCCGGGTTCCGCTTGCTGGTGCGCCACAGGAAGTCGTGGTCCAGCTCCTCCTTGGAGGGCTGCTTGAACGAGAAGACCTGGAACCCCGCGGGATTCACGCCGGAGGTGACGGCCCGGATGGTCGAGTCCTTGCCCGCGGCGTCCATCGCCTGGAAGACGAGCAGGAGCGAACGCCGGTCCTCCGCGTAGAGCTTCTCCTGCAGATCCGCGAATCGCTCGACGTAGTCCTTGAGCTCACCCTTGAGGGCCTTCTTGTCGGGCGCGTCTGCCGGCGGCTTCGTGGAGACGTCCGCCTGCTCGAAGGATCCATCGGTGGGGACGAGCCAGGGGCTCGGAGGGGCCTGGAACACTGCGCGACTCCTGATCAGCTGCGAAACGTCTGCCGAGTGTAGCGCTCGCGTGCTAGGAACCGCCGCCATGACGCGTTACCTGCTGCCGATCCTCGTCCTGTTGGGGGCCTGCACGAACGAGAGTTCGTTGGACCGCCTCCCCCGGGCGCCCGAGATCACGATTGTGACGCCCGTCGAGGGCGACCTGTTCCGCCGCGGCGACGGGATGATCGAGCTGCACGGCACCGCCGACGACAACATCGACCCACCCGAGGACCTGACCGTCGTCTGGACCGTCGACACCGAGACGACGCTGGACGGCGCCGCCAACGCCGACGGCGACATCTTCGACGAACTCGACCCCGAGGATCTGGAGCTCGGCTTCCACGACCTCACCCTCCAGGTCACCGACCGGGACGACGCCACCGCCATCGCGACGGTGCGGTTCGAGGTCCAGGGCCCGCTGGGCTCCCCCGAGGTGACGATCACCGCGCCTGAGTCGGGCGACAGCTTCGGCTCGGACGAGTCGGTCACCTTCACCGGCGAAGCGACCGACGCGACCACCGCGGCGGCCGACCTGACGTTCGCCTGGGACAGCAGCCTCGTGGGTCCCCTGGACGGCGCCGTCAGCGCGGACGGCCAGTCGATCCTCGTCACCGACGAGCTCGGCATCGGCTTCCACGTGGTCACCCTCCGGGTTACCGACGAGGACGGCGAGGTGGGCGTCGACCAGGTCACGATCACGGTGTCCGACCCCGACGTCATCGCCTCCCCCGGCGACCTCGTCTTCTCCGAGCTGATGATCAACCCGCAGGTCGTCGATGACGACGTGGGCGAGTGGGTCGAGCTGTACAACACCGCCAGCTACCCGATTGACATCGGCGGCTACACCTTCCACGACGATGACGTCGATCATCAGGTGCTGCCGGGACCGATGCTCGTGCAGGGCAACGGCTACATCGTGCTGTGCGCGGACATGAACACCGCGGTCAACGGCGGCGTGCCCTGCGACGCGCGCTTCGAGCGGCTCGCCGGCGACGGGGGATTGGCGCTCGCCAACAACCCCGACGAGGTGGTCCTGAGCGCCCCCGACGGCACCGAGATCGACTGGGTCCACTACAACGACAGCTGGTTCGAGAACGGCATCGCCATCGGCGTCGATCCCGACTTCCTCACCGGCGGCGACAACGACGACGCGTCGCACTGGTGCCTGCAGACCACGGTGGTCAGCACCGGCGGCGAGCCGGGCACCCCGGGCCTGCCCAACGACGGCTGCTAAGAGCGGCTACTCTGGCGCCGCCCAGGCTCCGATCGCGGGTTCCGCGGCGTAGCAGCGTCCTTCGATGTCCCCTGCCAGCAAGCCCCCCGCGAGGCCGGCGCCCACCGCTGGGCTTCCGACCGTCAGCGTGCCGTCGAGCACCGGATCCCCCGCGAACGCCGGGTCCTCGCCGATGATCGGGTCCGTCTGCGTGCCCGGAAGGTCCGGGGCCGAGGCGCCCGGGCCATCCCACGCGTACCAGAGGTTCCCGCCGAAGCTGAACGACTCGGCGTCGGTGTTGGGGCCGATGTTCACGAAGGTGTTGAGGGCGGACCGGTCGAACCAGACGAGGTTGTTGGCGAAGACGCCGTCGCGCACCGCCTCGAACTCGTAGTCGTCGTCGCTCAGCCGCTCCTGCAGGATGCGGAGGATCCAGCGGTCGGGGTTCACGATCGTGTTGTGGGCGGCCACGCAGTCGACGCAGCCGACGAACGCCAGCGACGCCTCCGCGCCGACGATGTGGTTGCCGAGCACGTGGATGCGCCGGGCCTCGGCGTTGGGCTCGGTCTCCCTGACGGGCGGGCGGAAGAACTGCAGGCCGGTGCTGCCGCCCATGTTCACCGAGCGGTCCCCGGCGTCGTCCATGCGGTTCCAGCGGATCTCGATGTCCGTGCTGCCGCCCTTGTTCTGGACGGCGTTGGCGCTGAGGTCGCGGAACACGTTCCGGGCGATGAGGCCGTCGTGGCACCCGACGTGGTCGACGGCGGAGCCGCTGCCGTCGCCGCCGCACCGCTCGAAGGTCGAGTCCAGCACCCAGTAGTCGTCCAGGCCGCTGAGCTTGAGGCAGTCGTGGTTCCCGTCGGGGCCGACGTCGTGGAGGAACAGGTCGCGGAAGACGACGTAGCGGGCCGCGTCGACGTCGTCGTAGGCGCCGCCGTCGTCGGTGTTGATGCCGTTGTCGGCGGCCCCGAAGGCCTCGAGGTCGTGCACCACGACGTAGCGGGGGCGGACCAGGTGGAGGGCCTGCGACTCGCCGGTGGCGTCGATGACGGGGGCGGCCCCCTCGGCGGCGCCCAGCCAGATCGGGGCTCCCGCCTCGCCGTGGAGGTCGGCGATGGAGCTGCTGCCGGGGTAGGTGCCGCTGAGCAGGGCGATCGCGTCTCCGGGCACCGCGGCGGCAGCGGCCTCCTCGATCGAACCGAACGGCGCCTCTTCGCTGCCGTCCCCCGTTCCGACGGGGGCGAGGGGATCCACCAGGAGGCTTCGCGCCGGGGTCAGCCCGGTCTCGAACGTGACGATGTCCGAGCAGGGGTCGGGCGGGGTCGCGTCGTCGTCGTCGGCCGCGTCGTCGTCGTCCCCGGCCGAGTCGTCGTCGTCGGTGGTGTCGTCATCGTCGTCCGCCACGCTGTCGTCATCGTCCGGGTCGGGGGCGGGACAACCGCCCAGCAGGAGGGCGGCGGCGAGCAGCAGATGCGGTCGGCTCATGGCCGCAGCATGCCCCGCCCGCGCCCGACCGTCACAGCCGTTCGTCGGGGTACGATGCCGCGTGCGCGCGCCCCTCCCCTTCGTCCTCGCGGCCGCCGTCCTGGCCCCCGCGCCCACCCCCGCCGACGACGACGGCGCCCTGACCTTCGACGACCTCGTCATCGACCCGCGCTCCCGCTCGGTCCGCCGCGACGGGGTCGAAGCCCGCCTCACCAGCCACCAGTTCGAGCTGCTCCTGGCGATGGCCCGCAGCGCCGGCCGGGTGCTCAGCCGCGACCAGCTGTCCGAAGCCGTGGGCGGTGGCGACGTCGACGCCTTCGACCGCGCCATCGACGTGCACGTCTCCCGCATCCGCGCCGCCATCGAGGCCGATCCCAAGCACCCCCGCCGCATCATCACCGTGCGCGGCGTCGGCTACGTCTTCACCCGCGACGAGGCCTAGTCCGGTGCTCCGCTCGCGGCTTTGGATCAAGGTCTACGCGGCCTTCGTGGTGATGCTCGTCGGGCTGGTCTTCATCGTCGGCTGCGCCGCCCACCTCATGCGGTCCGACCTGGGCCCGCCTCCCGCCCCCGCCCTCGCCGCCGCCGAGTTCTTCCTCGACGGGCTCCCCGAGGGCGAGGACTTCCAACCGGAGCTCGCCCGACGCGCCCAGAAGCTGGAGCTGACCGTCGGCCTCTGGACCGCCGATGGCACCTCCATCGCATCCACCGGAGCCATCGCCTGGGACCCCGCCGACTGCGAGGGCACGCACGGCTGGTTCGGCGACCAGACGCGCGGCGGTCTGTTCATGCAAATGGATGATGGTCGGTGGCTTGCCGTCTCATTCCTAAAGAAACACTTTCAGTTCCGACTCCACCGCTTCCTCGCCATCCTGGGCCTGATCGGGCTCGTGCTCGCGGCCGGCAGCGTTCCCGTCGCCCGCGGCATCACCCGGCGCATCGAGCGGCTGCGCGAGGGCGTCGATCGACTGGGCGAAGGCGACCTCAAGGCGCGGGTCCGGGTGCAGGGATCCGACGAGATCGCGCAACTCGCGGCAGCCTTCAACAAGTCCGCCGATCACATCGAAGAGCTGGTCGAAGCCCAGCGCCGCATGCTCGCCAGCGCCTCGCACGAGCTGCGCTCTCCCCTCGCCCGCGTGCGCATGGCCCTGGAGCTGCTGCGCGACGGCGTGGCCGAGGACCGACAGGCCTACGTCGAGGACGCCGTCAACGACATCGCCGAGCTCGACAGCCTCGTCGGCGACCTGCTCGCCGCGGTCCTCCTCGAAGCCGACGGAGCGACCGTGAAGGAGCCAGTCGACGTGGTCGCGCTGGTCCGGTCCGAGTGCGAACGGACCGGGGCGGAACTGACCGCGGCAGGGTACGCGACCGTGCAGGGAGACGGCAGAATGCTGCGTGTGCTCGTCCGCAACCTGCTGGAGAACGCCCGCCGCCACGCCGCTGACAGCGCCGTCGAGGTGTCCGTGACGCCAACCGATGGGGCCCCGGGCGTGGAACTGGTCGTCAGCGATCGCGGGCCCGGAGTCGACGAGGCCGACCGGGAGCGCATCTTCGAGCCCTTCTACCGCCCCGCCGGCCACCGCGAAGGCGCCGACGGCGGCGTCGGCCTGGGGCTCGCGCTGGCCCGCCAGATCGCCCGCGCCCACGGCGGCGACGTGACCCACCACCCCCGCGAAGGCGGAGGGAGCCGGTTCGTGGTCCTGCTCGCGTGACCCGGTACTTCCAGTGGGTGCTCGGCCACCGCCTCGCCGTCACCGCAGTCGTGGCGCTGCTGACCCTGCTGAGCATGGCGTCGATCACCCGCGCCATCGTCGCTACCTCCATCGGGGGCATGTTCCTGGGGGAGAGCCCGGACTACCTGCTCTACCTTGAGCGGTCCGACCTGTTCGGCAGCGACGAGGTCGTCATCGCCGGCTGGGACGCCCCCGAGGTCTTCCAGCCGGAGTGGAACGAGCGGCTCCGATCGACCCTGGCGGAGATCGAAGCGCTGGACTACGTGCTCTCGGCGACGTCGGTCCTGGACGTCCAGCGGATGAGCAAGGACGGCGTCACCCTGACGGTGGCCACGGCCGAGGGCGTGCTCGCCGACGGGGCCGCCCGCGACGCCCTCCTCGCCCAGCTCCGCGACGACCCCCTCGCGGGGGGGCTGTTGATCGCCAAGGGCAGCGACCGCGTCGCTGTCATCGTCGAGCTGACCCACGATCCGGACCGCTCGGCGGAGACCGGACCGCGGCTGATCGAGGGGATCGCGCGGCCGCTGCGCGACGCCGGCCTCGGCACCGCGCCGGTGCACATCGCCGGCCACCTCGCGTTGATGTCCGAGATCCTCGACGAGAGCTACCGGAACATCCTGATCATCTTCCCGCTGTGCAACATCGTGCTGCTCCTGATCGTGTGGCTGATGTTCCACCGCCTGTGGCCCGCCGCCATGGCCCTGGGAGTCAGCAGCCTGGCCGTGATCTGGACGCTCGGCGTGGCCGTGCAGATGGACCGCCACGTCAACATCCTGATGTCGGCGATCCCCGCGGTCGTGCTCATCGTCGGCTTCAGCGACGCCGTGCACTTGATCAGCGCCTACATGCTGGAGTTGACCCGGGGCAAGACCAAGAACGAGGCGATCCTGGAGTCCGCCCGCGACGTCGGCCGGGCCTGCCTGTGGACCTCGCTGACGACCCTGGTCGGCTTCCTCAGCCTCACGCTCATCCCGACCCCGATCTTCCGCCAGATGGGCGTGGTGCTCGGCCTCGGGGTCTTCTTCGCCCTCGTCCTGGCGATGACGATGTGCCCCATCCTGTTCAGCTGGCTGCGGGAGCCCAAGCCCCTGCGGGAGGGGGCGACCTCCCGGGTGCAGGCCGTGATCGACCGGGCGCTGGACGGGATGCGCGAGCTCGCGATGGGGCGGCCCCGCACCATCGTCGCGATCTTCCTCGCGCTGACGGCGCTGGCCGTCGCCGGGGCCCTCCAGGTCCGGGTCGAAACCGACATGACCGAGCGGCTCGAGGAGGACAACCCCACGGTCGTCGCCAACCGGTGGTTCGGCGAGCACTTCGCCGCGACCCGCTCCATCGACCTGTACATCGAAGCCCCCGAAGCGGGCGGGCTCCTGGAGGCTGACGTGATGCGGGACATCGCCGCCCTCCAGGACGACCTGCGGGCGCTCCCGGGCGTCGACGCAGTGTTCAGCATCGCCGACCTCTTCGGCGAGCTGCACCGCGTGCAGACCGGACACGACGGCCTCCCCGACACGCGCGCCGGCTTCGCCCAGTACCTCCTGCTGTTCGAGATGGGGGGCGGTGAGGACCTCGATCGCATGATCGACTTCGACCGCCGGGCGATGCGGATGACGATGCGCCTGGAGGACCTGGGCTACCGCTCCAACAACGACCTGGGACTCGCCGCCGAGCGGCTCGCGGCGGAGCGGCTGGGGGACCGCGCCGAAGCGGACGCCTCCGGGATCGCCTACCTCGTGGGCGGCTGGCTGGACGAGATCATGTCGGGGCAGCGCAACGGCCTCACGCTGTCGTTCATCGTCATCGGCCTGATGATGATGGTGGCGCTGCGCAGCGCCCCGGCGGGGCTGCTGTCGATGCTCCCCAACACCCTGCCGCTGCTGGCGCTGGCAGGGTACGTCGGGTGGGCGTGGGACACCGTCGACAGCGACACCCTGATCATCGGGATCATCGCGATCGGCATCGGGGTGGACGACACGATCCACTTCCTCGTCCGCTTCCGCGTGGAGTCCGAGAAGACCGACGACGTGGATCTGGCGATCCGCAACACGTTCCACTTCGCGGGACGCGCCATCGTCATGACGACCGTGATCCTCGTCGCCGGCTTCCTCCCCTGGCTCGCGTCCAACTACTTCTCGACGCAGCTGTTCGGCTCGCTGCTGCCCGCCAGCCTGATCGTCGCGCTGCTGGGGGACCTGCTGCTGGTGCCCGCGATGGCGGCCCTGGGGTGGATCAAGTTCTGAGCCCGGAATGTCAGGGAATTGCTGATTTTTCGACAGGGCCGACATCGCCGCTTCCTTCGATCGAGACAGACCATTAGGGTCTTTGCGACTTCGACCGATAGGACCTCCATGCTTCGACGCCTGACCCTGGCCTGCGCCCTGTTGCTGATCCCCGCCCTGCTCGCCGCGTGCACCGTGCGCCGAGGCGGCGGTGACGACGACGACGACAACGGAGGTCCCTCGACCGGTCTGGCCGCGGGGCTGGAGATCGACGCAATCTCGATCAACCAGGGCGTCGAGGTCCTGCTCATGGACGGCGGCGACGCCGTCTCCAACGGCTCCCGCAACGCCCCCGTGATCGCCGGTCGCGGCGGCGTCATCCGCGTCTACGTGGACCCGACGGACGACTTCGAAGATCGGGACATCACCGCCGCGGTCACCTACCGCGAGGGCGACGACGTGATCGCCACGGACGAGGTCACCGACCACGTCGACGGCTCCAGCAGCGAGACCAGCCTCAGCTCGACCCTCAACATCGAGATCGACCCCGAGCTGATCACCACCTCCACGGAGATCACCGTCAGCCTCCACGAGGCCGAGGACGGCGACTTCCCCGGTTCCACCTCGAACGCCGCGTGGGACGAGCCCATCGACCTGAACGCGGGCAGCACCGACGGCCCGCTGCGCATCGCCTTCATCCCGATCCAGTACAACGCCGACGGCTCCGGCCGCCTCCCCGACACCAGCGACACCCAGATCGCCCGCTACCGCGAGCGAATCCAGCGGCTCTACCCCACCTCCGAGGTCTCCATCGAGGTCCAGGAGGCGGTCGGCTGGAACAACGTCATCAGCCCCTTCGGCCAGGGCTGGGACACGATCCTCGAAGCGGTCTACGGCTACCGCCAGAGCGAAGGCTTCGACGACGACGTCTACGTCTACGCCGCCTTCAACCCAGCCTCGTCGTTCGGCGAGTTCTGCTCCAGCGGCTGCGTCGCGGGGCTCAGCTTCCGGGTCGAGAACGCCGGCTCCGCCGAGCAGCGCGTCTCCATCGGCGTCGGCTACACCGGCGAGGACAGCACCGACACGATGGCTCACGAGGTCGGCCACGCCCACGGCCGCGAGCACGCCCCCTGCGGCCTCGGCGGGCAGCCGTCGGACCCGGGCTACCCCTACTCCGGCGCCAGCATCGGCGTGGTCGGCTACGACGTCGTCGACGGTGGCCTCGTCCAGCCCAACAGCAACTACGACATCATGAGCTACTGCGATCCGGGCTGGGTCAGCGACTACACCTTCGAGGAGTTCTACGACCGCATCGTCACCGTCAACGGCATGGCCCGCCAGGTCGTGGACGCGCAGCCAGCCTGGTACCAGACCGCGATCGTGGGGGCCGACGGCTCGCTGCGGCGCGGCTCGTCCCACGTCGAGCTGATGCTCCCCCCCGAGGGGCCCAAGCGCGCGGTCGAGTTGCTGGACGCCGACGGCGCCGTGGTCGACGTCGTCGACGCGACGTTCATGGCGTTCGATCACCTCCCCGGCGGGGTGCTGGTGGTCCCCGAGGCCCCGACTTCGGTAACCTCGGTGCGCCTCGACGGAGAGGCGGCCCTCTGGCAGTGACTCAGAGGTCCTACTCGCTGGAGACCTCATGACTCGACCTGCCGCCTACGCCGCCGCCCTCGTCCTCGCCACCGCGTCGCTGCTGGGCGCCGTCCCCGCGGCGCTGGCCTGCTCCTGCGCGCCGCCGCCGGACGCCCAGAGCGCGTACGACGCTTCCGCCCTCGTGCTGGAAGGCCGGATGACGACCGGCCCCACCGAGGTCAACGGCATGCACCACTACACCTTCGACGTGGTGCGCAGCTTCAAGGGCGACCCCGGCGGATCGGTGCTCGTCGAGACCCGCACCACGGGCGCCGCGTGCGGCCGCGTGTTCGACAAGACGGTCGAGACGTACCTCATCTACGCGGGCAAGTTCGAGGACGGCAAGGCGTCCGACAACATGTGCAGTCGGACCCGCTCGATGGAGCGCGGCGCCGAGGACATCGCGGTCTTCGGCCCCGGCACCGTGCCCGGCGGGGACAAGCCCAAGTCGCCGCTGCTGGACATCCCCAACACGAAGAACCCGCCCGCCGAGGGCAGCACCGATGCCGGCATCACCGCGGCGCCCGAAGGCGACGCCGCCGACGCGCCCGAAGGCGACGCCGCCGACGCGCCCGCCGAGGGTGACGCCGCAGCCGAGGGGGACGCTCCCGCGGAGGGCGATGCCGCCGCCGAAGCCGAGCCCGCCGAGGCCGCTGCCGAGCCGGCGCCCGAGCCCGAGCCCGAGCCCGAGCCCGAGCCCGCCGCGGAGCCGGCCGACGCCGGCGGCGACGAGGTCAAGGACGGCTGCTCCATGGCCGGAGGCGGCGCCGCCCCCCTCCTCCCGTTGATGCTGCTGCTCGGGGTCGTCCGTCGACGCGCCTGATCGGCTGGCAGGCTTCTTGAAACGGGTCGCCCCATGACCCGCTCCCACGCCCTTGTCCTCCTGGCCGCCCTCGTCCTCGTGGGCTGCGACGAAGAGACCTGCGAGACGCTCGACCCGGCGGATGCGTGGGTCGAACTGGGCGACGGCACGTCCGCCACCGACTTCACTTCGGTCGAGCCCGGCGCGACCCTGCTGGTGGAGCGGGGATCGCAGGGCGGCATGCACATCTGGGCGGCCGTCGCCCTCGGCAACATCCAGCCCGGTCCGGAGGATCTGTGGGAGGGGCTGCGCACCGGCGAGCTCCCCAACATCACCCTGAACCTGTCGGGGCCCAACGGCCTGCTGACCCCCGACAACGAGCGCCCCCAGGTGCTGGAGCGCGCCGACGGCGAGTACCTGCTCCTGCACCAGCAGCTTCAGTTCAAGCACTTCGAGGAGCTGCCGGACAACTGGCAGGAGCTGGACTACGCCGAGGTGGAGGCCGCGATGGAGGAGGAAGACCACGTGCTGTCGATCCGGGTCGAGGACAGCTGCGGCACGGTCGTGGAGGCCGAGCTCGTGGTGCGCCTCGACTTCCCCGACCGGGGCGAAGAAGCGCCGGGCTGAGCTTCGGACTCAACCCGCGGCCGGAGCGTCCGATGAAGGACTCATCCCCCGCCGGAGACCAAGATGGTCAGCGTTCTCGTGATCGATCCCCGAAAGAGCTTCCGCGACGACCTCGTCGCGAGCCTCGCCCACTGGTTCACCGTGCACAGCGCCGGCACCGTCACCGAAGCCGCCAACATCTGGAGCCAGAAGCGTCCCGAGGCGGCGCTGGCGAGCATGGTCCAGTCCGGTGAGGCCCACGGCCTTGAGCTGCTGGGGCGCCTGCGCAAGACGAGCCGCGGGCGGGACGTGAACTTCATCGCCTACGGGCGGCCGGGCGGCACCATCGTGCCCGACGACGCGATCGAGAAAGCCTGCGCCAAGTACGGGGTGAGCATCTGGATCGCCGAGTCGCTCGAAGCCCAGGATCTGCAGGCCCGCCTGCTGGGTCAGCTGCTCAAGCTCCGCACCTTCGACACCCAGGGGAACCTCCCTCCCCTGCGACGCCCCCAGGCGCCCCTTCGCGCCGAGGCCCCCCCCGTGTTGAGCGCCCGCAACCCGAGGCCGACGTCCGCGGAACGGATCCGCGCCATCGCCGTCAGCGACATCCGGGTCGTGGACAAGACGTGGGCCGAGGAGGAGCGAGATGCTGCGCTCCAAGGCCAGCGGCAAGAACATCAAGCGCCTTGTCCGCAAGGCCGTCACGGGGGCCGCGTCGGATGCCGCCTCAGGCTCCCACGCCCTCCCGTTGGACGGCACCGGCAGCTGAGGTCGGGTTGGCGCGAAGCGTGCGCCAGGCCGCCCACGGCTTGACCAGATCGGTCGCCGGGCGGGCCAGGTGGATCACATGGGCGAGCACTCGATACAGCGACAGGTCCGTCTGCGCCGCGCGGTGCACCCGATCGGTGTAGCGCTGCGCGGCCCGCGCCTTGGGTCCCTGTCGGCCGGTGGTCGAAGACCAGCGTAGGTCCTCGATGGTCGACATCTCCCAGGGCCCGGCCTGCAGCCGGGTCAGCCGCCGCTGGAAGCGCCGGGCGTCGAATCGGCCCCGCCGGCCCAGCTCCCGCTCCAGCAGCTCTGCCCCCATCGCCGCCAGCGTCATGCCCTGGCCGTACACCGGGTTCAGGGCGCAGGAAGCGGCGACGATCACCGCGAAGCCGGACGGCCAGCGGGCGATCTCGTCGAAGTGCACCCGCCGGTTGCCCGCGTTCTTGTAGCGACGCACCTCGCTGACCGGCTCGGCCTGCAGCAGGGCGTCGTGCAGATCGGGCCGCGCGAGGCTCGCCGCGAAGGCGAAGAAGTCCTCGTCCGCGGGCAGCGGGGAGCCGTCGTAGGCGAACAGGTTCACCCCCCAGCGACCCCCTTCGATGGGGTAGATCAGGTCGCTGCGGGGCTGGGCCGGGCCCTGAGGCATGAGGTACATGCAGCGGAAGCCGAGCTGAGCCGCGGGCGCCTTGAAGAGGCGGGTGGCGTAGGCCGTGGCGGGCTTGACGGTGGTCGTCCCGGGGCGCCCCAGGCCCAGCCCCTCGAGCCAATCCGGGGACTTGCTCGCCCGCCCCGTCGCGTCCACCACGAGGGTGCCCAGGTGTTCGGTGCCGTCGTCGCAGCGGACCCCCGTGATCCCAGCTCGATCCCCCAGCGGGGCGACGGCGCGAGCCCGGTCGATCACGCGAACGTTGGGGAGCGCCAGGAGCTGCGAGCGGACGGCGAACTCCAGCACCGCGCGGGGCGAGGTCCGGACCACGATGTCCGAGTCGAAGCGCGGCATCCACGCCCCGAGGTGGAACACGCGGCTGTCGCGAGCCCAGTCCATCCGCGGCGCCCCGTGGTCCGCGAGCGCCGCGTCCAGCCCCGGGAACCAGCGGTCGAGCAAAGCCTGGCCGCGCCCCAGGAGCACGTGCACGAACGGTCCCTGGGGGAGCAGCTTGCGGTCGAGGGGGCCGTCGGGGAGCTCGTCGCGGTCCTGGACGAGGACCTCGTCGAATCGGTCGCTCAGCACCCGCGCGGCGCAGAGGCCGGCGATCCCGGCTCCGAGCACGATCGCGCGGCCCGGTTCGGTCATGCGGCGCCTTGATCCCGGAGGGCGTCGATGCGCGCGGCCCCGTCGTCGCCGACGATCGCCTCGGTGAGCCCTTCAGCGAGGCCCGGGGGGACCTCGAAGCCGAGCGCGCGGAGGCCGTCGAACGCTTCCCGCGTGAGCGCGCGGGCCTGCTCCAGGACCTCGCCGGCCGAGGTCTTGAGCGCCCCCTCGACGACCGCGGGGGGCATGTCGACGCCGGCGACCGCCTGATCTCGTGGTAGCTCTGGTCCCTGCGCCTGCTCATCGCCAACCTCTCGGACATCGTCATCGGCAAGGGCTCCGTCAGGAGCCGAGCGGTGCGCCTGCGGGAGACCCTCCAGGGGGTGGGCGGCTCGCTGGTCAGGCTCGGGCAGCAGATGTCGGTCCGCGCCGACCTCCTCCCCTACGAATACTGCGAGGAGCTGCAGTCGCTGCAGGACGACGTCGCGCCGATGGTGTGGACGATCGCCGAGCGGGTGCTCGTGCGCGAGCTCGAGGGGCCGATCGAGCGCCACTTCGCCGAGTTCGACGTCGTGCCCGTCGGATCTGCCTCCATCGCCTGCGTCTACCGCGCCGTGCGCCACGACGGCCGCGGGGTGGCGGTCAAGGTGCGGCGACCCGAGGCGGCGGTCTCGATCGCCGCCGACCTGGCCGTGCTCCGCACGTTGCTTCGCTTCACTGAGTTCCTCGGCCTCATCCGGGAGTCCTTCGGGCTCGCGCTGATCGAGCAGCTGGAGACGGTGCTTGCGGACGAGCTGGACCTGCGGCTGGAGGCCCGC